>Ga0182015_10005163_pt1 | contig 13717 bp, 10 predicted proteins | sample 712P3MmetaG_FD_120478 | JGI IMG/M metagenome (GOLD analysis project Ga0182015, IMG submission 120478) | Permafrost microbial communities from Stordalen Mire, Sweden - 712P3M metaG | ecosystem: Environmental > Terrestrial > Soil > Wetlands > Permafrost | place: Sweden: Stordalen | collected...
CATTGTCAGGATGGGTGAGGGTGAGATTTTGCGCGCTCAATGGGTGAGAGAAAAGCGTGGGATTGAAGTCGAGCCCGATCGACTGCGCCTTGGCCCACTTCACCCATCCCGCAAAGTGTTCAGGGCCGACTGCGTCGCGCTCAACAGGCTTGACGGACTCGAGGTAGATGGCGTGGAGGCTGAGGCGCTTGCGGCCAGGGATCTGCGCGAAGGCAACTTCGAGGTCACTGCGGAGCTCATGTGGGGTGCGGGCGCGGCCCGGGTAGTTGCCGCTGGCCTGGATGCCGCCGGTCAGTTCGCCGTCAGGGTTCTCAAAACCCCTGACGTCGTCGCCCTGCCAACACTGAATCGAGATAGGGATCTCATCGACCGCGCGTATCGCCGCGTCGCTGTCTACGTCGATTGCAGCAAACCGCTCCCGCGCCAGTTCGTATGCGGATTGAATTCCGCGGTCAGTGTTGTTCATGGGGCCAGTTCCTCCGCCTCATCCTGGGGAACGATCGAGGTTGCGCCTCGGCAAATCCGCAAGGATGCAATCCCGGCAAGTATAGAAGATCAAGTTCCGTTTGGAGAATATTGTTTGTAATGGATCAGACTCGAGCAGTGGGACTCGGTGCGGCTTCGCGTATTCATGCGGATTGGTTCTTTGTTCAGCCGAGGGCCGGCACTTCGATGCCAAGCGCCGCGGCCAATGCCTGAACCACCATTGCATGGTCGGTGCGCTGATCGAGGCCGCTCGAAACGACAGTGCCGACAAGGCCAGTGCCCTTGAGCACGATGGGAAGGCCGCCTCCGTGCGCGGCATAGTCGACGAGCGAAACCTCATGCCTCTCGGCGAACTCTTTGCCTTCGAGTTTGAGTTGCAGACCCACGGCATACGAGGACTTTCCAAAACGCATCACAGTGTTTCTTTTGCGGCGAATCCAGTCGGCCTGGCTGGCGGCGGCATTGAAAGTGGAGCAGGCAAACAGGACGCGCCCGGCAAGCTGAATTTCAAAGGTCATGCCGGCCTGGCGCGCGATCGCGTCGGCACGGAGAGCGCTGCCGAGCGTCCAAGCGGTATCCGCGCTGAAGCTATCGAATTGCAGAAGCCGTTCCTGCTCGGCAACTGTCCTCAGATCGTCTTCGATGGATAGCATTGTTTGCTCTCTTCTTTGCTCGACCGATCACGTCCCACCCTTCACCCGACCACCCCACGGACGAAGACCTGTCCGCGGGGACCCCGGGGAGGCGAAGGATGGGGCACCCAGACATTGATTTAGAGCCTGCAGATCAGCAGCTCGCGTTCGTAGATCATCTCCGGCGGAATGTGATCGTGGATGGCGATGAAGAGCTCTTCGTGTCCGATCACCTCGCGCTTCCACTGCTCGCGGTCCACTTCCTGCAGGACGTCGAATTTCGCTTTGAGTTTTTCGAGCGGAATGTCGAGTCCGGCCCAGTCGATGTCGTCAAAGTGCGGAGTCCAGCCGATGGCGGTTTCCTTGCCCTGGGCGCGGCCGTGAACCCGGTCGACAATCCACTTGAGTACGCGCATGTTCTGCGAGAACCCGGGCCACAGAAACTTGCCATTTTCATCTTTGCGGAACCAGTTGACGTGGAAGACGCGCGGAGTGACTGAGAGCGAGCGTTGCATCTTGATCCAGTGCCTGAAGTAGTCGCCCATGTGGTAGCCGCAGAAGGGAAGCATGGCCATGGGGTCGCGGCGCACCTTGCCGACTGCGCCGCCCGCGGCAGCAGTGGTCTCCGAGCCCATGGTCGCGCCAGTATAGACGCCGCTCGACCAATTGAAGGCCTGATACACGAGCGGGATGGTGGTTGAGCGCCGCCCACCGAACACGATCGCGTCGATTGGCACGCCATTGGGATTCTCCCATTCGGGATCGATGTTGGGGCACTGACGGGCCGGCGCGGTGAATCGGCCATTGGGATGCGCGGCGGGCTGGCCCGTGTCCTTTCCAATTTTTGGCGTCCAGCGCTTGCCGCGCCAGTCAGTCAACTCGGCCGGCGGCTCGTCGGTCATGCCTTCCCACCAGACGCCGCCTTCGGGCGTGAGCGCAACGTTTGTAAAAATGGTGTTTGTGGCCAGCGTTGCCATGGCGTTTGGATTGGTCTTCATGCTGGTGCCGGGAGCAACGCCGAAGAACCCTGTCTCAGGGTTGATGGCGCGAAGCTGGCCAGTCGCGTCCGGCTTGATCCACGCAATGTCGTCGCCGACGGTCCACACCTTCCACCCATCGAATCCCGCGGGAGGAATGAGCATTGCCAGGTTCGTCTTGCCGCATGCGCTGGGGAATGCGGCGGCGATGTATGTCCGCTCGTGCGTGGGCGACTCGATTCCGACGATGAGCATGTGCTCGGCCATCCAGCCTTCGTCGCGGGCAATGTTTGAGGCGATGCGCAGGGCGAAACACTTTTTGCCGAGCAGGGCGTTGCCGCCGTAGCCCGAGCCGTAGCTCCAGATTTCGCGGGTCTCAGGGAAATGCACGATGTACTTCTCGTCGTTGCATGGCCAGGGCACATCCTTCTCGCCAGGCACCAGGGGCGCGCCGACGGAGTGAAGGCAGGGCACGACGCGCTTGACGTCTTTGTCGATTTCGGCAAAGACGGGTGCGCCGATGCGAGCCATGATGCGCATGTTGACGACTGCATAGGCTGAGTCGGAGAGCTGAACGCCTAGCTGGGCCATGGGCGAGTCAATGGGCCCCATTGAGAACGGCATCACGTACATGGTGCGCCCGCGCATTGCGCCGCGAAAGAGCTGCTTCAGCTTTTTTCGCATGGCGTAGGGGTCTTCCCAATTGTTGGTGGGACCCGCATTGTCTTTGGAGAGAGAACAGATGAAGGTGCGGTCTTCAGCGCGGGCCACATCGTTTGGGGCCGAACGCGCGTAGAAGCAGCCGGGCCAGAGCTGCCGATTGAGGCGCGTAAAGGTTCCCGCCTCGACCAACTGGTTGCACAACATGTCGTACTCGGCCTGCGAACCGTCGATCCAGTGGATCGAGTCCGGCTGACAGAGGTCAGCCATCTTCTCAACCCAGCGGATGAGGTGCTTATTCGTGGTTGCAGGCGCTGCTGCAAGAGATAAGGATGAGGTCTTCATTTGTTACTCATCTTCGTCGAAACGGTTGGCGGAAACAAGGAGGTTGGCGAAAATTCCTGCGGAATCCTGCGGTCTTGTGGCCGTTCCGTGGCCTGTGGATGAGCGGCCGTTCAATCGCTCGCAATCGAACGAGGGTTTGATCAGAGCTGGAAAATGAGTGGTAAATTCGGCCTGAAATCAACTGTTTGCCCGCGCCGACCCTCGTCGAAGTGGATTTCGAGAAGATGTTCCGCTCCCGTGCGCGATGACAGAATTCCACTCTGAACCACGGATTTGGATACGGAAGAAGAAAGCGGCGAGGTAGTTGTAAGGGTCAGGCCCGTTAATTTACGAACGCCAACCGGATGTTCAATGAATTTCTCTTCGCGCCATGCCCGCTGCATGAAGCCCAGGTGGACCCACATCGGCTCCTCAATTCCCGCGTAGCCAATGTGCATGGCAAGTTGATCAGGCAAGTAGGCGGCACGATATTCCCACGCCGGAAATGGTGGGACAGGGTCTGGAGAAGCGGAAGGGCGGAGACAAATGCCGAAGGGAGAAGCTTTGTGATCGCGGCCAGACCATCTCTCCCAAAGCAGAGTACGGCGAGTGGCTTCGCTTTGGGCTTCATGTGCGTCGCAAACCCAAATCAACTCAATCATGGCGTTTGCGAAGGCAAAACGTCGATTTGCCGTGCCTTGTCCAGGGTGCCGATTGGGAGGCCCCTCACGCAGTCCGAACCGTACCAGCTCCTCCCCTTCAGGAGCACCTTCAGAGGTACAGACGAATAGATGGTCCAGCTCAAAGCCCATGACTGGAGTCTAGCAACGCCTAGAGTGCAGGATCGTCCTCACCGGAGGCCAGAGGTGCGGTTTAGCGAGTCGTAACTGACGAGTGGCCGGTCACTCGACCGCAATTCTGGTCCTCACCCGGCGACTTACGCAGAACACGCCGGACCCTGTGAGCTATCTTCGGCAAGGTCGTCCCAAAGGTGTCCACCGTCGCGAAAGAAGATCTGCGCGCCGGGAATCCGAATGGCAGAAGACGAGCCCTGTAAGAAGACCGACAAAACACGGAGAGACCAAAATTGACCATCTTTCCATTCCGGTATGCCGCATGATGGATCACTAGCAGCCCTCCCCAGAGCCCGCGCTATCGCCGCTTTTTCTAGGTTCCTCGCACAATCCCCGTAAGACACCCGTCCCCCTGGCCGCCGAATAGACCGGGAGGAATTCCGGCTGCGCGCCATCAGCTGACAAGCCCGCGGTAAACAAGTGTACTGAACCGAGACAAACAATTGTCGAATGTTCTGGCGGCAACTTTCATGTCAGTTTTCAGGCTCGGGCAGGGTTTGTCTGTTCGGGATGGAGGGACAATGATCCAACCAAACGCTCTGGCAGCGATCGTCTTACTGATCGGATTCTCTTCGGCGGCAGCGCAGCAACCTTTGGCGCCGTCAACTATTTTGCGGCTCGATGGAAGCAGTCTGACGTCAACGGAAGTAGACGCGACGGTGTCCCGGCTCATGAAGAGTGACAACGTCACGGGCGTAGGCATCGCGATCTTTCACAATGGCAAGATCTCGTACCTCAAAACCTATGGCCAGCGCGATACCGAGAAAGGCTTGGCGCTTACGCCTGACTCAGTAATGCCCGCTGCTTCGATGACCAAGGCCGCCTTTGCGGTTGGGGTTATGCAGCTGGTGCAGAAGGGCATCCTCGATCTCGATGTTCCGATCCAGCAATACCTGCCGAAGCCTCTCCCCGAGTATGAGAAATATGCAGACCTCCAGGGCGACGACCGGTACAAGAAACTTACCCTTCGAATTCTGCTGAGCCACACCAGCGGCTTTCCTAATTTTCGGTGGTTCGAGGACGACAAGAAGCTCAAGATTCACTTCGAACCCGGCACGCGCTACGCTTACAGTGGAGAGGGATTCCAGCTTGCGCAGCTCGTTGTTGAGACAGTGACCGGAAAATCGCTGACAGCACTCATGGAAGAAGATTTGTTCGGTCCTTTGGGGATGACTCGAACGAGCATGGTTTGGGAGCCGCGATTCGAGAGCGACTTTGCCAACGGATATGACGAACACGGGAAGTCACTTGGCCCGCAAAAGCGTTCTAAACCAGGCGCTGCCGGCTTCATGCAGACCACGCTGCACGACTACGCGACTTTTTTGAGCGCGGTTATGCGCGACCAACTTCTGAACCCCAAAACTTCAGCAGAGATGTTAAAGCCCCAGGTGATGATCCACTCGACGCACCAGTTTCCTTCGCTCGCCCCTGAGACCACGACCGCACACGACGCGATCGAATTGAGTGCCGGATTGGGTTGGGGACTGTACACCTCTCCCTATGGAAATGTCTTCTTCAAAGGCGGATACGATGACGGATGGCGGCATCAGGGCATTTGCTTCAGCAATGGCGACGGCCTTCTCATCATGACAAACAGCTCCAACGGCGATGGAATCTTCAAGCCCCTTTTCGAATCGATTTTGGGGGAAACGTCGTTCCCCTTCGACTGGTAGGGCTAAGTTCTCCGTTGTTGCGAACAGGCCTAACCGCGCCTTCAGCTCCAATGCGGATATGAATTGCGCATGCAGGGTGCACTGTCGCCGATACGGACAGAACCCGGCCATTCACCTCAATGTCCGAATGGGCGGTGATACGTCCGGGACTCGAAGGTCGAAGTTCCTCCGCTTGCAGGCACTCAATGAATGTATTGGCGATCAATCGCCAACTAAGGCAGGCATTCATCAATCCGGTCAGAATGCGGCGTCACGCAATCCGCTGAACCCATTGGCTCCGCCAGGCCGGCGCCTCGAAGGGATCTGCGAAATACTGTGTCTCATGAACGACCTTACCGTCGCGGAATTCCATAATGCTCACTGTATACGCTGGTCGCCCCTGGTAGGTGATTGTGTATTCCGTGATCCAGAGATCACCTTTTCCTAGAATCCGCTTTACGGTAAAGCCTGACGGTTTGCCGGGATGATGACTCCTCAAGGCCTGCAAGTTGTTTCGCCCGAAGATTCGCTCGCCTGACTGGGGATAATCACAGATGGCATTGTCGTCGTAAATATCGTGTTCCGCGTTTACATCGCCGGCTGCCGATGCGCGCCAATGCGCGTTCAAGGCTTCACGTATTTCTTCGTCTTGCATGGAGCGCTCCAGATTGGTTTGGGTTCCATGATCATCTGACAGTCCGGTTTCTGGCAAGTTCAATTGCCATTCGGCGCTAAAAGGGAAGCGCACTTACTTGAGCGGAAATGAGGTGGGTTGTTTAGTTTTGGTCGGCTGGTCGCCTACCCGGATATAACGCCCTACGGGGTTGGAACACTTAGGCAGAATGAACCGTACCTTCCGTCTCTACCGTGTAAGAAACACCCACCTTGAAGACAATTACATAGCCAGCGGCAGTCATGGAACTTAGGTCTGGCTCTAATCCAGCTCGGTCGCCTTATCTAAGTCGAATGATATGAGCTGGGTGGGTATTTCAACGACGGAATGATCGAATGGCGCGGGGATTGCTGTGTATATGGTCGAGCTTCCATGTATAAGTGCAACCACCCCGGCAGCCGACACAGTAATGCAACTTGCTGCCGATGATCGAAAGAGGCGCGATGTAGATCGCCGTAGTCGGGCATATCCGCGAAGGGAAGACTCATGATACAGACTGCAGTTCTACCGGAGCAGAAGCAGTTACACAGCCCGCCCATAACGGGCCTTACAGCTCCAGCCTGGGTTGCCGCAGGGTGAGCCAGAGCGAAGAAAGAAAACACATGACAGGTGAAGTAGTTCAAGAAACTCCGAGAACACATTCTGGCCCACTGTTGGCAGCAATCGCTATGGCGATGCTTTTGGGGTTAGGCGGGATTGTTTGGAGCTACACGCTGAGCAACAAACTGGTTTTACAACAGCGGGCTTTGGCGGATGCCGCAGCGCAGAACACGAAGCTAAGTGCAGCACTGCAGAGTACCGACGCGCGGCTGGATGTGACCACGGACGCGATGAAGGCCTCGCTTGGCGTGACACAGCAGCAGTTGGATACGCGCTCGGCGGCCCTGCAAAGCCGCGAGGCTCGCGGGGAGCAGAAGACAGCAAGGCTGGCAACCGCGCAGCAGGAAACCGAGGGTCAGGTGTCCGCAGTTTCCAGCGCTGTGACCGACGTGAAGACAGATGTCGGCGGCGTGAAGACCGACGTGGCCAAGACGCAGAGCGACCTGGCCGATACCAACACTCAGTTGACTTCAATGAAAGGCGATCTGAACGGCCACAGCTCCCTGATTGCGCGGAATGGCGCGGAGTTGGAGATCCTGAAGCATAAAGGCGATCGAAACTACTACCAGTTCACGCTCGTGAGGGGCGCGAAGCAGCAGGTGGGGACAGTGTCTCTTGAATTGAAGCGAGCCGACTCGAAAAGGAGCAAGTACACCCTCGCCGTCTATTCAGACGACAAGCAGTACGAGAAGAAGGACAAGAGCCTGAACGAGCCGCTCCAGTTCTACAGCGGCAAGGAACCCATGTTGTTTGAGATTGTGGTCAACAATGTGAGCGCCAAGAACACGGTGACGGGGTATCTGTCTTCTCCGAAAGGTGCGCCGGAGCCGGCGGTTACCGGGTTTTAAAGCGCTTTCGATTTACATGCAGACCTTTGAAGGTCTTGATAGGTGGCTTTTACTTCTGCCCCACGGACGAGGGCCTGTCCGCGGGGACTGCGGAGAGGGAAAAGCCACTTGGCATTCTGGTCTCTGTTGAGAGCAGAATCGAAAACGCTGCAGTGCGCCAACAGCGGACGCTTGCTCGAATCAAGGTTGACAAGAAATGGATCGAGCTTCTCAACATTGGGTTTCCCAGGTTCGGGGTCCCCGACGGGCGATATTGCCCCGTTGGGGCGAGGCGATAGATCTTCGTCGCTGGGGTGAAGATCCGGATTCCCGGACCTGGGGGGCTGCGGGACTTCGCCCCCACGAGCACCGTTTAAGTACGCAACCGAACGACGGGAGCTGCGGTGAGCCTCTTGAAGAATAGTGTTGTAAAGGATCGTTTATCCGGGAATCGCAACAAGAGCCGACATCCGCTCAGGCAGCTGAGACAGGCCGGTGAAGTCAATTCTTCTGAGATCAAACCGAACGGGCGATTGGTGGGCAGACGGACGTTTGTAGAGGACTTCACACGGGAACACTCTTCCCCTGGCTTGCATGTCGCTTCGATCGAGATTGCAGGCACATTCTAGGCCGCGACCGCATCTGAGATACGGTTGATCCCGCAGAAGGCCGATGAGGTTTGGTAACGCGAATAAACAAGCGACGCCCCCAGCCTGGCTGATCCCGGACGGTTCTGAGTTCGGCCCTCGATCATCGCTAACCGAAGATTGCTGCTAAATGTAGCCGAGGCCGCTGAGGCGTTCGAAGATGAGGTCTTCGCCGTCGGCGCCGCCTTCGCCGCCGCTTTTAGTATCGCGCTTCTCCATGCCGGCCACCAGCGACTTGCCCTGCATGCTTTCGGGAACGCTGTAGCCGGCCAGGTCCATCAGCGTGGGCGCGATGTCGAGAATGTTCGCTCCCTCGTATTCGCCCGTGAGCGGAAGGTTGGGGGAGCCAAGCACGAACATGCCGTACTGCGCGTGGTTGCAGGCGTCGGGGCCGCTGTCGTTTTCGCGCAGATGGATGGTGGGGTGACCGACAGTGCCAATGGAGCGCCAGCTAAGCGCGCCGAGGTGAACGATGAGGTCGGGCGCGACGTTGCGGACCTTCTGGTAGATTTCCTCAGGCAGGAAGACAAGCGAGTTGAGCGGCTTGCCTTCGGCATCGGTGATGGCCTCTAGCTTGGCCTTGAATTCCGCGCGGAAGGAATCGTACTCCGCGGCTGGAATTGCGCCCTCGGGCTCGCGGCCCTCGACGTTGAAGAAGATGCGGGCGTAGTAGCCGCCCTCGCTCCAGACCTTGGTCTTGGACCAATTCACATCGAGCTTGGCGAAGGGAACAACGCCTTGAGGGGGCTTGTTCAAGACGAGGAGCCCCTCGTCGATGAGCCACTGGTTGATGGCGAAGCCTCCATCGAGCGGCTGAGCGCCGTGGTCAGAGACGAGCAGGAGGACGGTGTTGTCGTCGAGGATCTCGAGCACCTTGCCGACCTGTTCGTCGAGCCAGAGATAGTAGTCGGGGATGACTTGCTGGTAGGGATTGCCGGGGATGTGGTCGACGTGGCGCGGATCGAAGTAGTCCCAGAAGCCGTGGTGGACGCGGTCCATGCCGATGTCGACGAAGTGGAAGTAGTCCCACTCCTCGTTCTCGAGCAGATGATGGACGACCTTCCACTGCTTGCGGCTCATGGCGAAGATTTCGTCGCGCAGCCAGTCCTTGTTGCCGGTGCGGAAGTTGGCGACGTCGACCGGATAGTCCCCGCCGGCGACCTCGATGATCTTGGCCTTCAGCTCGGGCGGATGAACGAATTCGTCCTTGGTGGTGTCGGGAGTGAGAAAGCATCCGATGCTTACGCCGTTGACCTTGCGCGGAGGAAAGTTTGGCGGGACGCCGACGATGACGGACTTTTTGCCTTCGCGGGCGAGGTAGTCCCAGATGGCCATGGCCTTGATGGAGGCCGAGTTTGCGAACTTGAGATTGCTGTAGCCGTTGTCGGCGCGGTTGCGGAAGCCGTAGATGCCGAGTGAGCCCGGGTCCTGGCTGGTGGTCATGCTGGCCCACGCGGGAACGGTGATGGGAGGGATTGTGGACTTGAGGCGACCGTAGGTGCCGACTTCCATGAGCCTTCTGATGTTGATCAGTCGCTCGTCGTTGAAGATGACATCGGGCGCGGCACAGTCAAAGCCGAGAACACAGATTTTCATCGATCACTCCTGGTGGGCATATAGGTCAGCAGGAAAGCTTACATCAAGCGGCAGGCAAGGTACCATGCTGCCGGAACATCAGAACAGAGTAGTCCCTTCGAGCGCGGTCGTGGGAGGAACATTCAAAAATTTGAGAATCGTTGGAGCCAGATCCATGATGTGCGGATCGGGGCTTGTAATGGGCCGGTTGATAAGCAGGATACCGGGCATCGCGGCAGGGTTGAAGATGTGGTCGCCGCTCCAGCAGCGCATATTATCCTCAAACAACTCGCCGGCAAAGTGGCCGACGGTACTTTGCCAGGAGACGCGAAATCCGGGATTGAAGTTTACGAGCAGATCGGGAGACTCCGCGGCAAATGGGCCCGAGTAGATGGCCGAGCGCGGCGAAACGCTGTCGATTGCGTGGAGCTGGGTTTTCGCATCGATGGCTTGCGGCAGGCCGGACATGATGGCGTTCGAAACGCGGTCGGCTTCAGCGCCGGGCGCGACAATTCCGGCGGCTTCACGGCCGCGGAGATTGAGATAGATGCCGCCGAGGCCCATGCAATAGGCGGAGCTTTTGGACCAGTCCACCTGGCCGAAATCAACGTCTAGACCGGGTTTGGCGCTGCCTTTGAGCGTAAGCAATCCCTGCTCGACAAGCCAGGTGTTGGTGTCAAAGCTGCGACGGAATGTTCCCATTCCGTGATCGGAGAGCACAATCAACAGGGTATCCCCGTCGACGCGCTCGAGCACCTTGCCGACCACGCGATCGCAGGCTTTGTACATTTCTTCGATCTCGGGGCCAAAGCGTGCGGCCTTTTCGGGCTCGTAGCGCGGATGCTCTTTGTCGCGAAAACGCCAGAGCATGTGCTGCATGCGGTCGGGAGTGTCAAAGAGGATGAAGAAGAAGCCTTCGGAGGCGCGGTCGAGCTCGGTCAGCATCATTTTTTCGCGTTCTTCAAAGACGCCATAGCACTGATTCAGAAATGCGGTTTCGTCAATCCGCTCATTTTCGAGACCGGTATGATCCTCTGCCATGCCGAGCGTGGCGTAGGGGCCGATGAGCTGCTGCAATTCCTGGGCGTAGATGGGCGGGGCCGAGATCGGGAAGAAGGGATTGTCAGGGTCGAAGTTGACCGGTGAGACGTAAAACGCGAACGAGGGGTCGATGTGCGGAACATGAAATCGCACCATGCCGCTGATGGTCTGCAGGGTCTTGAACTGGACCTTGACCCATGAGCTCCAACCGCCCTCGGGAACCTCGACCGCGGGTGAGCCGCTCACTTCAAAGCGAACGGTGCGGGTGGCTGCGTCGATGCGGACCTTGAGCTCGGTGGCGAGATCGCTGATGGGGTTTGTCTTGGTGTTGCGGGGACCGATGAGGCGGGTGGTGAGCTCGTCGCCGGCGTCGAGCTGGATGACATGTTCAAATTCCTTGGCCTTGACGGAGCGATCACGCGTGTAGAAGCTGCCGGTACCCTGGCCGCCGCGAATGTCGGGAACGCCAACCCCGGCGAGCACTGTGCCTTCGCCAATATCCGGGGGATAGGTGCATGGACAGCGAAGAACCGTGCTGCGCACGCCTTGCTTGGCCAGCATTTGCCAGAAGGGAACTCCGCGGCGGCGATTGACGAGCTTCGGGCTGGCGAAGAATCCCTTTCCTTTTTCGAAACGGCTCAGCGCCATGCCAGGCATGTAGTTTTGCGGGTCGCGGCAGATGAAGTCAAAGATGCCGTGGCCGCCGGGGTTCACGCCGGTGGCAAAGGACGACCACGCAACAGGGGTTTGTGCTGGGTAGGTGGTTCGCAGTCGGCGATAGCTGCCGGAGTCGCGCAGCTTTTCGAAGTTCGGCAGAAGTCCAGCCTCAAGCATGGACTCAACGATGGTGGGCTCAAGCCCGTCGAGGCCGATGACGACGGCTTTAAGGCATTTCTCCTTCATACGTAGCCTTTTTCGATATCTTTCAGGGCGGCAATTACCTTCACCCCAGCGACGAAGACCTGTCGCCGGGGACCCCGGGAGGGAAATCGCCGCTTAAGGGTGGTGGCTTCGATTTGCAGCAGAAGGAGAAATGCTCTAGGGTTGCTCACGGCTTTGCTCGCTCGCCGGAACAGTCGCGTCTGCGGAGGGAATCTCTTCAGGCTTCGATTTGAAGCGCCCAACCAAGCGGTGGAACGCGACTAACAGTTTGTTCCAGAACATTAAAGCGAGAGCCAGGAGCGCCGCCAAGCCGGTTTGCAGCGGAATGATCTGGTCGGGACCGCCATAGAAGAAGGCCAGGATGTGGGGTTTCATCTGCGCTCCTATAGATCGCTTGCGGTTGGGAAGTCCCGGGTATGAATCGCATTGAACCGGGTGCCAGGGGCAAAAGGCCTCAAAAAATCACAGAGGCAAAACACCTTTGCCTTTTGCAGAGGCCTCGAACATGAATCGATTATATGCGTTAACGGTCAGCACTGCTTCGGACTTTGGTAATCCCGGCTGGCCTAAGTATTTCAAGTCGAGGCCAAATACTCAAGTATCTTCCTGGCTGCCTCTTCCGGAGGGGTCTGGGTGGTGTCGATGGCCAGTTCGGCATCGGTCGGGACCTCGTAGGGGTCGGAAACCCCGGTGAAGTGTTCGATCACGCCGGCGCGAGCCTTGGCATAGAGCCCCTTCGGGTCGCGCTTTTCGCATACGGCGAGGGGGGTATCCACAAGGACCAGAAGAAACCGGCCTTCGCTCTCAACCATGCGCCGCACCTCTTTGCGCACGTCATCGTATGGCGCGATCACGGCACAGACCACGAACTCGCCGTTCGCAGTGTGTTCCGCGGCAAGGGCCCCAACACGCCGAATGTGCGTGTTTCGGTCTTCCTTTGAGAACCCGAGGCCAACCGATTGCATCTTGCGCACCACATCGCCGTCCAGCAGGAAAGGCTTGCGCTCATGGGCCGGCGATTCCAGCAATTGCACCAGGGCGCTGGCGATGGTTGATTTTCCCGCTCCGGAAAACCCGGTAAGCAGTACGGTGACACCGGTCTTCGTTTGGTTCGCCATCGTTCGTTCCAGCTCTCTTTCGTTTCGAATGACCCTGCTTCGGCCACGTTGCGGGAAATTAAACCAGGCGCGATGCTCAAATACCTGAGATTTCTATATGTTAATGTGCCGGTGGCCCGTTGCCGTCGGCTGGTTGAATGCGAGCCCGCAAACTAGCGCACACGGTGGGTTGAGTGGCGCACAATTCATGGGTCTCCTCGGGGTCGGTCTTCCAATCGAACAAGAGATCTTTGCCTTCCTGGCGGATGTAGTGCCACTCCGGAGTCACAATCGAATCAACCGGATCGTTGTAATTGGGGGCTTCTTTGGTACGCCAGTGAAGTCTTGCAAGCTCCGGTGTTGGAGCGGGCCAGTCGGCAACCGGCTGGGCGGAGCGCCAGAAGGCCGCCAGGGATCGGCCCGGCAAGGCTTGCCGATCGGCAGCGCTAACCAAATCCAGAACCGTTGCGGGGATGTCGGTGGTGCTGACAGGAGTAGGCACGTGGACCGATGCGGGAACCAACCCAGGGCGCCAAAAGATGAGCGGAACCTGGATTTCGCGCCAGTAGAGCGACTTCCCATGTCCGTAGATGCCGTGATCTCCGAACTCCTGCCCATGGTCTGACGTAAACACGACGACCGTGTTGTCGAGCAGGCCGTGCTCGTTGAGCTGAGAGAGAAGACGCTGGAGGCTCGCATCCACGTAGCGAATTGAGCCGTCGTATGTATCGAGATACTGCGGCCGCCTGGAGTCACACGATGGTGACACCTCAGACCACGAGCACGCATC
>Ga0182015_10005165_pt1 | contig 13714 bp, 9 predicted proteins | sample 712P3MmetaG_FD_120478 | JGI IMG/M metagenome (GOLD analysis project Ga0182015, IMG submission 120478) | Permafrost microbial communities from Stordalen Mire, Sweden - 712P3M metaG | ecosystem: Environmental > Terrestrial > Soil > Wetlands > Permafrost | place: Sweden: Stordalen | collected...
TGCCGAATGCAACTCATGCGACAAGATCTGAATGTCGGCTGCTATCCCAGAAGTCTGTTTTTTTAATTCATCGAAACGCTTACGGACTTGAGCTGGCAACTCAAAATCGCTCTGTTGCAGTTCTTCGATTTCTATCGTCAACATCGCTAGACGTTGACCGAAGTCGTCATGCAACTCCCGGGCGATCCGGGCACGTTCCTGCTCCTGCGCCTCAATGAGTTTGCGGCTTACAAGTGCGAGTGCTGCGTCCGCTTGCTTATGATCGGTGATGTCGCGAATGACGGACTGCGTGTGCGTAATCCTTCCGGTGCTATCGTGGACTGGCACGACGTTGACCTCAAGCCACATGCGTTCGCCATCACGGCGAATACCCTCATATTCGAACTGCTCCGGAACACTTTCTCCGCGCATGCGACGCTCATGGATGTCGCGCAGTTGTGCACGAGATTCCGGCGCGACATACTCTTCTATATTGATATTCTTCAGTTCCGCCCGGCCGATGCCGAACAGTTGCAGAAAGCGATCGTTGGCGAAAATCACCTGGCGGGCTGCGTCGTCGATCATCAGGGCATCATGAAGGTGATCCACAACCCGGCGGTATTTTTGCTCACTCGCGCGCAGCGCCTCTTCCGCCTGCTTCAGTTCCGTCACATCCATTGATGCGCCCACGGCTCCCCAAGGTCGGCCTTGGTCGTCCAGCAACGGTACCGCATTCGCTACTTCCTCCCGCTTAGTCCCATCCTCAAATAGCATGGTCAGCGGGCGTCTATACACGGGCTTCCCGGTTGCCACCGCCTCCTGCATCGGCAGCAAATCGGCGGGAATCTCCACCCCATCCTTGACCTGCCGAAATGCAGGACGCTCCTCGGAGGGTGCGCTCAACGACAAGTTCCGGCCAGGCGCCACCCGCAAATGTTCGTATGCTGCCCGGTTGCCCGTCATCCGCCGGCAATCCGCGTCATGCGCGATAAGAACCGGCACTGGAACCGCATCCAGAATGGTCTCCAGCTCTTTGACTTTATTCCGCTCCCGCGCTTCGCTCTCCTGTAAGGCCTGCTCCACCCGTTTGCGTTCGGTGATATCCGCTGCCATTCCTAACATTCGCTCGGGATCGCCATTCGCTCCGTAATAAAATTGTCCAGTGGCAGCGACCCAGCGCACCGTCCCGTCAGACCTGATGACGCGGAACTCTGCCACGTACGGTTTCTGGCTTTGCCTGGCATCGGCCACAGCTTTCGCCACGAGCTGTCGATCGTCTGGGTGGACGTAACGATAAAAATCCTCCAAACGACCAGCGAATGTGTGGGACGGAATTCCGAAGATGGTCTGCAGATCACCGAACCAAAAATCTCGTCCGGTCTTGAGGTCCCATTCCCACCCCACCGACTTGCCGGCTTCAAGCGCCAAACGAAGCTGCGCGTTGGTTCGAGCGAGATATTCGTCTGTCAGCTTGCGCTCCGTGATTTCTTCCACAAAGGCAAACACGAGCGGGGATCCGCCATCGTCATCCGTCGAAAGAGAGACATTCAGACGTCCCCAAATCTGAGCGCCATCCTTTGTCACGTAGCGTTTTTCCAGGGAGTAGTGGTCGATGAGGCCTGCACGGAGCTGCTGAAAGAGAGCCCAATCGTCCTGGGAGTCTTCGGGGTTAGCAAATTGGGAACAACTCATGCCGCACAGTTCCTTCTCCGTGTACCCCAGCATGGAGCAAAGAGCCGGGTTGGCTAGCAAAAGATTCCCCTTGAGATCTTCCACCGCGATTCCGAGTGAAGCCTGCTCAAAAAGATAACGGAAGAGCTGTTTAGCCGGCGCTGGCAGTGCTTGCGAAGACATGACGACTCCAGACTGACCTCTGCGCAATCAAGCACAGGAAAGCTAGACATTCTAATGCAACATCCGACCGGACCGCACCAGTTTAAACAAATCTTTACATTGTCCGAACTGGCACCATTTTTTGTGGGTTCGGATTTACTTCAAAGAGGAGATCGCTGCGATGCGTCGAACACCACCTGATCATGCCACCAGAGCCGTTCAAACAAATGGCGCGCAATGTCGAGGTTCGTCGAGCGCTGTGAGGATGGCGGTGTTCTTTCTACGATGTCGCCGATGGTACGGGCCCCATCAATAGCGTCGAACAATCGCTTTTCTGTTGAATCTATTGGCAGGAACAAATCTCTATCGGTGTGGGTCTGGTTGATCAGAACCGCCGCGGCCCCGGGAGGCAGACGATCTTGAACACAAATTGTGTCTGACATTCGAATGGGCACATAGTCAAGGTAGGAGTCACTGGCAAAATTGATGTGTTGCGGGTCGCTGGCACTATCGTTTCGGTACGCCACCACGCTGTGGCGAACCATCGTACCCCGGAACAGTTCGATGGCGGCATACTGCTCAGCAAGAGAAAGATGTCCCATGCGTGCAGCCTGCGGGATCTTTGCGATGACGCCACAGGCTACCGAGTAAGGTGCTTGCCGTAGCCAGCGGCCAAATGTCAGCCCAGCGTTCTCGATAAAGGCGAACAACTGGGGAACGGAATAGGCGCGGTCCTGCGGGTGCAGCAGAGCATCGGCGAGCGCTGACTCACGCCGAAAGTCCGGGGCATGGGTCAGCAGGGTTTGCAACGGATGTCCGGCAGGCAACCCGCCTAGCGCGCGGATGAGATCCCGAATTTCTCCGTCGCTGGCATGCATTCCGACCCGCCTGCAAAACTCTTGCAGCATGTAGATGCCGGCTCGTCCATAAGGCGCGTACACCATGAGATGCATCGCTCCGTCCGGTTTGAGCGCGCTACGCAGGGCGCTAAGGCCCGCATCCGGATCGGCGAGATGATGAAGGACCCCGGTACACACGATCTGATCGAAACTTATCCCCAAATCGTTCACTCGCTCGATATCAAGATGGTGGACCTCAAGATTCGTAAGGTTGTATTTTCTCCTAAGCTTCTCGGTGTGGCACACGCTGGTTGCGGCACAGTCGATGCCGGCAACCTGAGCCATAGGCCAGCGCAGCGCATGCTTTGCTGCCTGGGATGTCCCGCAGCCGGCGATGAGGATGGATTGGTCTTCCCTATAAGATTGGTTCGGCCAGAAGAGATGATAGTCGGCGCGACGCCTTTGCTGATCCTGCCAGAGCCGCTGATATTTCTCCAGATTATCGACCGGTGGAGGATACGGATAGCGGTCGTAGAAGTCGCGCACTTCCTCCGCTACATCAGGTAGCGAGAGCTGTTCTGCCACTTGGCTCATGGCAAACGCCTCAGTCCAACCACCTCCCGGGCATGATCTTCGCCGCTGTCAATAATCTTAAATGTCAGAAGCTGCGGCAGCAATGCGGCCGCAATAACAGCATGCAGAACGACGACGGGCCACAGCAGCACGCCATGGAGCGTTGTGGCGACGCCCACCCACGCGAATAGGATAGCCGCCACAAAGTTGAAGACAAAAAGACCGACCACCGCACTGCGGTGCGATGCCGTGGCCGTCGAAGGCAGACAGGCAATGCCCAGCGCGAAGAGGCCAACCCCGGCAAAGCGAGCAAGGATTATGCCTATACCCTCAGGCTTGGCCGCGAACAGCAGCCGGCACGGGACGTCGAACACCGTGAAGAATGCGGCGCCCACGACGATTTCTAACCACGCTGCCGTCATGACGACAGATTTCTGCAGCATTGCTTTCTCCTTTCAGTGCGAGTGGTTTGCCCGGGCCCGTCCGCCGAATGTTCGTTCTCCCATGGCACTTCACGAAGACTTTCCGTCTCCGTCTGTCGCCAGATGGCGTGCAATGCAGCGGAACCCGATGTGGTTCATGCTGGTGTCGACCATCTGCGGCTGCCGGGCCGCCGGACGATAACGCAAGCAGTAGTTGGGCGCGCATAGGTGCGAGCCGCCTTTGACAACCTTGCGCGGAATCCGGAATTGCGCCTGTGCGGCATCATAACTTTTGTCAGGCGAGACAATGCGCGGATTAACTGCCGGGCCGCAGCAGGACTTGATCACTTCGTCGGCGTGGCGCGGGGCGAACCAATCACAAGTCCATTCCCACACATTCCCCACCATGTCGTACAAACCGTAACCGTTCGACGGGAACGATCCGACCGGGGAAGTCCCCTCATAGCCATCGTGGAGCAGGTTTTGCCAGGGAAACTCTCCCTGCCAACTGTTGGCCATCGCCTTGCCGCCGGGAGAGGGCTCACCGCCCCAGGTGAACTTCTTTCCGTCGAGCCCACCGCGAGCGGCGAACTCCCACTCCGCTTCGGTCGGCAGTTCTTTTCTTGCCCAGTGTGCGTAAGCATCGGCGTCTTCATAGGCAACGTGTACGACGGGGTATTCTGCGAGACTTTGGAGCGAGGATTCCGGCCCCAGCGGATGGCGCCAACTCGTTCCCGGCACCCAGGCCCACCAGTTGAAGTAATCGCGTAAGTCGACCGGGCCGTCGGTTTTGTGAAAGACCATGGAGCCCGGCACGAGATTCTCAGCAGGGGCGCCAGGGAAGTCCGCAGGATTGAGCGGGCGCTCGGCCAGCGTCTTATAGCCAGTCGCCTCTACGAACTCCGCAAACTGTTCGTTCGTGACCTCGTAGCAATCTATCCAGAAGCCATCCACGCTAACTTCGTGAACTGGCCGCTCCTCGGGATAGAAGTCTTCGGACCCCATGCGGAACGTCCCACCGGGTATCCAAGCCATACCGGGATGTGGTGGACTGCCCGGTGTATTGGTTGTTCGGCTAAAGGGGATGATTGTCACCGGGAAACCTGTCCATTAATCTGCACGGGCGATTACTTCGTTTTTCGAAAGGGAGGTCTTTCGACCTCCCTTTCTAGAGGTCCTTAATCTGCTGCTGCCGTCGCGGGCTCATGCGTTTCTAAGGGCTTCTTTTCTGTAGCCGCTTCTTTTGCCTTATACGCGCTGATCGCCGGCCCTAGTTGCGCCATCACAGAGTCCAGATTGAATGAGGCCGCTTTCTGGCGGGGCGGATACTTTACGTAGTTGTCAATTTGGGCGGCCACGAGCGCTTGACATTGGTAAAGCTGGGGGACGTGGTTGATCATCCAATCCCAGTAGACGTTGGAGTTGACATTGGCGCGCTCGAATGGATCGCGTCGCAGATTAAATATATAGGGAAGGCGCAGCTTCACCATGGGCTCCTGCCAAACCGCGGTTGAAGTTGCACGCTGCTCTTCAAACACCAACTTGTAATCGCCCGCGCGGACTGCCATGACACCCCCGTCATCGCTGACGTAGAAGAAGGCTTCTCTCGGACTCTTCTTCACCTGGCCCGTGAGATAGGGCAACTGGTTGATCCCGTCAATACATACCTTGAACGTCTTGTCCCCCGCTTTGTAGCCGTTCAAGAGCTTCTCGTTGATGTTGGGTTCGCCCGCCAATGCCAGCAACGTCGGCAGCATGTCCTGGTGGCAGACAATGTCACTCAGGACCGTGCCCGCCTTGATCTTGCCGGGCCAGCGGATGAATGACGGAACGCGCCATGCGCCTTCCCAGTTCGTATCCTTCTGGCTACGGAACGGCGTATTGGCGCCATCGGGCCAAGTGTCATTTTCAGGGCCGTTGTCGGTGGAATACATGACGAAGGTGTTATCAGCGACGCCCAGCTCATCGAGCTTGTCGAGCATCTGTCCGATCTGCTCATCGTGCGTCACCATCCGATCGCTGTAATCGTCCTGCCCGCTCTTGCCACGGTTCTTGTCGGCGAGGTGAGTCCGAAAGTGCATGGCTGTCGAGTTGTACCAGAGGAAGAAGGGCTTGTTGGCTTTGACTTGCTTCTCCATGAAGCCGAGAGCGCCTGCAGTGATCTCCTCATCAATGGTTTCCATGCGCTTCTTGGTGAGAGGGCCGGTGTCCTTAATCGTCTGTTTGCCCACCCGGCCCCAGCGCGGATCAGTCGTTGGGTCGTCCTTGTCAGTTGCCAAGCAGTGCATTACGCCTCGGGGTCCAAAGCGCGCCAGGAACGCCGGATCCTTGGGATAGTCGGGCAGTTCCGGTTCTTCTTCGGCGTTCAGGTGATAGAGATTGCCGAAGAACTCGTCGAATCCGTGCACGGTTGGCAGGTATTCATTCCGATCGCCGAGATGGTTCTTGCCAAACTGGCCAGTGGCATAGCCGAGCGGCTTGAGCAGATCGGCGATGGTCGGGTCTTCAGGCTGGAGTCCGACTGGAGCGCCGGGCATTCCGACTTTGGTCAAGCCGGTGCGGAGCGGGTTTTGGCCGGTGATGAAGGCTGCACGTCCCGCGGTGCAGCTCTGCTGGCCGTAGAAGTCAGTGAAGGTAATGCCTTCTTTGGCGACACGGTCGATGTTCGGCGTTTGGTAGCCCATCATGCCTCGGCTGTAGTGGCTGATATTCCACATGCCGATGTCATCGCCCCAGAGGATCAGGATATTCGGTTGCTTTGTAGCCATGATTTGTTCCCTTCCTTTAAGTTGAAGTTTGTTTAAGGTTGCCGGCTCGCGCCGGAGAAAGAATTCATCGAAACCAAAATGCGCGACAGAGGTGCCATTAGGCGCCTCCACCTGCGCCGCCGGATGGTGCTTGGGATGAGAGTTGTGAGTGCAAGTTATCGTGCGGCACAACCGTGGACAGACTTAGTTCGCTGAATGGCGACTGCGGGGCTCGGTTGCCGTGGCAGAATCGGAACTTCCGGCCACTCCCGCAGGCGCAAGACGCATAGGGTCCGCGCTTCGCATCCTCGGCAGCAGTCAATGCCATCACATCGGAGGGAGGGCGACCACTCTGCAGCAGTCGCCCCATCGTCTGCATGGCAGCACGGGTGTGAGTGAAGAACAGATACAGACCGGCACAGAGATAGTTCTGGCCCGGATCGCCGTCGGACGAAAGTGTAAATCGATCTTTCGGGCAGCCACCGTTGCACAGCCGCCTGACCTCGCAACGCTGGCACTGCGGCGTAAGCGTGTCGCGTTTGTCATCGCCGAACTTGCGCTGCTCGGCCGAGGCTACGAGTTTCACCAGATGCGTTTCATGGATATTGCCAAGCTTGTAACGCGGTTCGACGAAATGATCGCACGAGTAAACATCGCCGTTGTACTCGAGCGCCGGACCGTATCCGCAGGTAGGAGCGTGGATGCATAGCAGATGGCGCCCGAAATAAGCCTCGAGCGTGACGTCGAACATCTGCACAAACACCTTGCCGACGTCATGCCGCACCCACTCCTCGAAGATATCTACCAGGAAGCGGCCGTATTGTTCGCCTCCGATAGAGCGCTTGGTTACGAGGTTTCCGGACTGAGTGTAGAGCAACCGCTTGCGGCCGGGCTGCTCGCTCCAACCCTGGTTGGCGATATCGATCGTCTCTTCCGAGGCGCGCTCCACGATGGGGATAAACTGTACCCACTTCGCCTGCATCTCGTCGCGGAAGAAACGATAGACCGTTCGCCCATGCTTCTCGTTGGCGGCATTAACTGTGCATAAAATGTTGAACTCGACTCCGTGCTTACGCAGGTACGTCCAGCCTTTCATGACGCGGTCGAAGGTTCCTTTCTTGCTGCGGTCCAGCCTGTACGCATCGTGGATCTCGCGCGGACCGTCAACGCTTAATCCGACAAGAAAGTTGTGTTGCTTGAAGAAGGCGCACCACTCATCATCGAGAAGGATGCCGTTGGTCTGAAAGGTGTGTTCGACGACCTGCCCGGGTCGGGTGTATTTCTCGACAAGTTCAACCGAGCGCCTGAAGAATTCGAGTTTCATCAGGGTGGGCTCGCCGCCCTGCCACGCCACTGTTACCGTCGGCGTGCGATGCGATTCCAGCAGCTGGCGAATGTAGGCGTCCAGTGTGGCATCGGACATCCGATTCTTTTCGTTTGGATAGAGCGACTCCTTGGACAAGAAGAAGCAGTAAGTGCAATCAATGTTGCAGGTGGATCCGCTCGGCTTCGCCAGCAGATGGAAAGCGGGTGGCGACTGGGCCGGCCAGGTCTCGTCAGTCATTAAAGCCATTTACGCACCATTGTTTGATGGGATACCAAGTGCACCGACAGTCCTGCATCTGTGCAGCTACAGGCTAGGTCGCTTTCTCAAGTCGGGTAACTGTCAAAACGTACAGGTGCAGGGCAGTTGTTGGGGCCGGGCAAACGTGGTTGCTGTCTGCTCTTTGCAAGTCGCGAAGCATCGCCACGAGGTAAAGGGCGAAGAACGCGTTAACTCGTAAAGCCGATTGGTTGTTATTTAGGTATGAGTCGGACCGGCAGCCCAGTGCGGACTGCCGGTAGAGATTGTAGTTACTGACGTGACATGGCGATGTGGACAGCTTCCTCCGGCGAGACGAGGTGATCGACACTTACAGCGTCCTCGGCAATGGCGAGTTGCACGCCCTTGACGTGACCCGAAAACTCGTTCCCGCGCGATCCGTACTCCGGAGATACAGGAGATCCAGTGTCACATCCCACGTCGCAACCATCATCGGCTGAGAAGATCATGGCTGCGGTGGCTGCCACTTTTCCTTCGCCGACTTTCTTGCCATCCACGAACAGGGACGCCGTGCCACCTTTACCAAGGCCGCCGCCAGCATACGCGAACTCCATGCGTACCTGGTGGTCACCCGGAGGCAGCACTTTGTCGGACTCGGCATAAAACTGGTGAATGCCGAGCAGGTTATAACAGTACTTGAGCTTGCCACCCTTGGCATAGAGGCTCCAGCCTCCGATGTTGCCGCCTTGGGCGACGATCACTCCTTCAGCACCCGTTGTCGGTACAACGATCCCTGCTGTCACCGAGTGCGACTTGTTTTTCAGATTGAGCACCGAGTTCTCCGACAGACGACCCATGCTGCCAAACAGGATTTGGGATTTGCCTTTGATCAACTGCGGACGGCCTGCTGTATCCGAGTTAATCCGTGCACCGAGGTTGTCATCAAGGGGCAGTACGTTATACCGGGTCGCCTCGATCAGCCACAGACGTTGCAGCTCATGCAACTTCTCCGGCATCTGCTTGGACAGGTCGTTTGCCTGGGTCCAGTCTTTGCTAGTGTCATACAGTTCCCAAACGTCGTCGTCGAACGCTGGGGTTTTCTCGCCGATCAGAATCCACGGTGTCTTGTGCCGCGTGACTGCGGTCCAGCCATTGTGGTAAATGCCGCGATTGCCGAACATTTCGAAGTACTGCGTTTCGTGGCGCTCGGCAGCTTTGGCGTCGTTGAAGGAGTACGCCATGCTGACGCCCTCGATCGGATGCTGCTGCACGCCGTTAACGAAAAGAGGCTCGGGCAGTCCGGCCACCTCAAGAATCGTCGGCGCGACGTCAATGACGTGAGCAAACTGACTGCGGATTTCGCCTTTCCCCTGGATTCCCTTAGGCCAGTGCACGATTGTCCCGTTGCGCGTGCCGCCCCAATGCGACGCGACCTGCTTGGTCCATTGATACGGCGTATCCATGGCGTGCGCCCAGCCCACAGCATAGTGGTTGTAGGATTCCGGCCCGCCCAGTTTGTCGATGCGCGCCATCAGGAAGTCAGGCGTCTCCAGCGCCGAGGCGCCGTTGAAGTTGATCATCTCGTTGTAGGTGCCGTGCAGCGTACCCTCGCCGGATCCGCCGTTGTCGCCGATGATGTAATAAATCAGCGTGTCATCAAGCAGACCAAGTTTCTTGATCGAGTCCACCAACCTGCCGACATGGTAGTCGCAGTATTCCATGAACCCGGCGTAAACCTCCATCTGCCGGATGAGCACGGGCTTGAGCGCGGCAGGCATTTCATCCCATGACGGAATTTCTTTGTGTCTTTGTGTCAGTTGGCAATCTTGCGGAATTACACCTAACTTTTTCTGGCGGGCGAAAGTCTCCTCGCGCAGCTTGTCCCAACCCTGATCGAATTTTCCTTTGTATTTATCCGCCCATTCCTTCGGAACATGATGCGGAGCGTGGGTCGCGCCCGGCGCGAAGTAGACGAAGAACGGCTTATCGGGAATGAGCGCCTTCTGTTGCCCAATCCAGTTCATAGCCTTGTCCGTCATGTCTTCCATGAAATGGTAGCCCTCTTCGGGCGTTTTCTTGGGCTCGACTGGCGTCGTGCCTTCATAGAGAGATGGATACCACTGGTGCGCCTCGCCGCCAATGAAACCGTAGAAATATTCGAATCCACCTCCGCCCGTAGGCCAAGAATCAAACGGGCCGGCGGGACTAGTCTCCCAGACGGGCACTTCATGGCACTTGCCGAATTGCGCGGTCGCGTACCCGTTGAGCTTAAGGGTGCGGGCAAGTGGCGCGCAGGTATTTGGCAGAACTGAGCAGTAGCCGGGCGAGCCGCTGGCGATTTCGGTGATCCCTCCCATGGCTACCGTATGGTGATTGCGCCCGGTCAGCATTGCCTGCCGGGTGGGCGAACACAGCGCTGTGGTGTGAAAGCGGTTGAACTTGAGGCCGCCGGAGGCCAGAAGTTCCGCCGTCGGCGTGGAACACGGGCCGCCGAATGCACTGGAGGAGCCGAAGCCAGCATCGTCAATCAAGATGACGAGAACATTTGGCGCACCCTTCGGGGGACGCAATTGGGTGATCGCCGGGTACTTGTTTTCTGGATCCCTGGCATCGTACAACATCAGGCCTGAACGCGGTGGATCGGGGATGGGAAGAACATTTCGTTGAATTTTATCTTGGTCGTTCATAGGGAAGTTTCCTTTCGTCTGAGATTGCGACGTTGACACGCTTGATGAAGAGGAAGAGGGCACACGCATTTCGAAACATCAACGTTAGGATTCCCGCCTCAGATGAGCAACTGTCAGAAAGTACAGTTTGGTTGGTATGACCGGAGCTTGCAGGCTTTTTCAGCGGGAAGGCGACCAGCGAACTGGTGGATTGGTTAGTTGGGGAGCGGTTGGTTAAGAACTAGGTTTGGGTGCGTGCTCGTCGCAAACGGCCGCCACGACGCCAACCTCCCTCACGCACCCAAGCGTCTCGGTAGCAATGTTGGGACAGCCCGGGTGGTCGCACAAATATTCAGTGAGTAGTTCTTCGCGCCCGTCCGGAGTCGTGAGGCCCGTCTTAATCGTTACTTGAGGAATGGCAAGTCGTCCCCTTACCGATACTTCTATTATCCGACGGGCGGAGGACTTATGCGCAAGTAGTTTCTTATATCCCGGACGAGGTAATCTATTTCTTCTTACAATTGCTAGCGCCAATATCCTTTATAAAATACCCAGCCCCCGCCGCTGTGGACGTAGCGGGGCGAAACCCAAATGACGCCGGCACGTGGCGGACGAACCCACCGTCCGGCCACCCATACATACCTCGTGCCATTCCACCTCTGGTATCCACCAGTCCAGACATACCCTGGTCCCGGTGCGACTCCAACTACGCCAGCTCGGACAGGCGGAGGTGGTGCAACGCGAATTACAGTTTGTGCAACTCCGATCACTCCTCCCAGCAGCAGCATTATCCAAAGAATGGCGCGAGTGAAGTGCATTTCATCATCTCCTTGCTAGAGACTCTTTTGGAGGTGCGGAGCCTAACGCGAGACTATGTCGGCCAGTCAGGTTGGTGAACTGGCAAAACTCACAGTGCTTGCTCGAGGATTCAGCGCCTAATTGCGGCGACTGAACAGGTATTTCTGCCAGTCGCGTATTCTTCGTTCGTGGTTTATAAACTGGTTGCATCTGCTCGTGTACAGCCATCTGCTGAGTAGCAGGTCCGCGTCCGCCTGTGCAAATACAATGCGAAGAATATTCGCACTCACGCTCTTCGTTCTTGCGACGATGTTCACGTATGCCCAAGACGATGCACCGCTTTTCAAGACGGAAGCTGCAAGCGCGTTTGTGTGGGGTGAGGACGGCATCTCCGGAGCCGTATCTTCGAGCGTTAAAGATCCACTCACCGGTAATGCCATCCACAAGCTGACTCACGGAGGAGTCGAAGTCAGCTCCCGAGCTGGATTCGAGAGGCTTGGCTCAGGAAAAGCGGGCGAAGTTCTGAGTTTTGCAACGACCATCGTCAACAATACAGGGTTCGAACTTTCTGTGCGCCAAGGCGGCGCGAGTGTCGATGGGCAAATTGCTTTGCCGCTTCCCGTTGTTCTTGCAAAATACGGCATCAACAAAAGGCAGCGCAATCAGGTCTGGGACCTGGCCAGCATGAGTTGTTTTTCGAGCGGGTTTCTTCCGAATGAAGTTTTCTTGTCCCTAAACGCTTCCACGAAAATCTTAGCTCCTCGAACCTCATTGACAGTTTCGTCTGTAGTCAAAGACCCGCGAAATTACTCCGTCATATGCTCGTCGGAAGGTTGTTTTCCGAAAGGAACGATACGCTTCTCTGTAATCGTCAACGCCACGGATTTCGTATTTGTTTGGCCAGGCCGGGAGGTCGTTTATTGCGGCAAGTAGGCTACAGTCTTAGCGGGATTCAGGCGGTACCCAGCGTCCTCAATGGTAAACGTACGCAGCCATCAGCGCACTGGCAGTGATTGCGGCCAGTATCCAAACCGTTGCGATCACGATCGGTGCAATGGCAGAGGCCGTCCACCTGTTTTCTTCTATCCTGAGAGTTTCTGCTGCATCAGCGCGCTCACGACATTCGCTGAGCACTTCCGCCGGGGTCATCCTTTGAAGCAGCTTCGCCCCGAGGAATAGCACCGCCAAATCGTCCAGAGATCCGATCACCGGGATGAAGTTCGGAATGAGTTGAATCGGACTGAGCACGTACCCTGCGGCGAAAGCTGCTACCGACTTTGCGTACCAGCGCGTGCGGGGATGTTTAAACACAAAATAGAAAACATGCGCCTCTTTCTGGAGTCGTTGCGCCTTTTGCCTCCAACTCGCCTCAATTGCAGATTCAGATCGCACCATGTTGGAATTCAGACACAGGCTGGAAATTTTCATTAGAGTGGTATGCCCGTCCACCCTAAGCCTCTAGAACGTAAGACTACGGGAACGTTCGACGGTGCAACTACTGGCAAATCTGACAGCGGAGAGGATCAGTCATTTAAAAACGATTTTGATCAGAAATTTCAGCAATTGTGGCACCGAAAAGATCGTTAACGCCAACGGCAACAGAGGCGCGGCGGCAGTTACGGCTAGGCGCGTTATATCATCCGATCCAAAGGGAACGACGCGCATCTGGCGCACATTCGAATAGACGTTTGCTATGTCGGCCATTGCCTGGATGTCAGCAGTACCAAGCAGCTTGCTTGGCTCCGGGTCGCATGCCCGTATCCACTTGTCTTCAAAGTCGAACACGTACCGGTTGGCGAGCAGGCCATACTCGGCGGAACCCCTACGCTGGGTACATGAAAGTTGAGGTGTGAACATCACCAGAGGACCGAGGATGACCAAAACGAAGAACACTACGAACCCGGCTGCCTCCATCTTGAAGGACAGGAGAGCCTGTCCTTCATATAGGACGCGGCTGGCGATCAAACCTGACAGAATTACGCCCTGGGCGAAAAGTAAGGGCGCGAAGGCGTAAGAACTGTTCCCAAGAAAACCAATCCCACCCGATCGGTCCGGATGGGCCGCACTCAGATGCAAGTTCAATCTTGAAATCTGCCACAGAAGCCGGAACCAGATCACGAGACGCACATACCAGCGCAGCAAAATGAATTGAAAAATAGGAATGCTAACGAAGACGTACCAGTAGCCGGCTAAGGTGAGATTCAACTGCTTCGCTGCCGGCGTCGCGTACCATGTGGCCTCGCCCAAGGCAATCTGACTCCGCCACATCCACAGCCCAAGTGCATAGACCAAAACCAGCAGCGTCCCTTCTACA
>Ga0182015_10005167_pt1 | contig 13711 bp, 11 predicted proteins | sample 712P3MmetaG_FD_120478 | JGI IMG/M metagenome (GOLD analysis project Ga0182015, IMG submission 120478) | Permafrost microbial communities from Stordalen Mire, Sweden - 712P3M metaG | ecosystem: Environmental > Terrestrial > Soil > Wetlands > Permafrost | place: Sweden: Stordalen | collected...
CCACGGTCGGTGACGCGAAGTAGAGTTCGCATGCGCACAAAAGTATTGATCGTACGAAAGCCGCGACCCCCGCAGCGTGCATTTCACGCTCCCCCGGCGACGTGGTTGGGCGAGCTGGTCAGCTGTAAGTGTGGTCACGGTATCGGACGGCACGTCGTTCAAGGCTGCCTGGGTTACCATGGCCGGCGATGCGGCTGTGCCCAAACGCCCCTGCAGATTCTCGAAAGAGCGATTCGGGACGCGCGGGACGAGTGGGAGCTTGATGCTTACGCATGACCAGATAGAGCGAGTGAGGCAAGGTCCGCGAGTACGCTCAATTCCGCGCGTTCGAGTTCCGAAAACGGGTGCGCGGTGTGATGAAGCGCCAAGAGCCGCGCGACGAACCCGCCTTGCGACCGGACGCACGCGATTGCAAACGAAACGTCACTCCAACCCACCGCGTCAAGCTCTCCGCCGTCAGTCACGGCAGCGCGTTCGTACCGCGTCAGCAGTTCGCCTGGCTGTCCCATAACGGGGTAGCACAGGGACTCATCGACGGCGGTCTGTCCCAAGCGATTCCGGAGCAACTCGTCAAGTTGCTCAACGCGCTCGCCGCTGTGCGAGTCGCCGGTTCCCGCGTATGCCCAGTGGCCCGCCCCGACCCGGGTGCGCGTTATCATTAGGTCCGGGCTGAGTTGTGCCATTGCGTATTCGCGAACTATCGTTAGGGCTTCGGCCTCCGTCGTTGCAGCCCACAGCCGCCGGGTCACGGGCCGCAGCCATCCGAATGCAGCCAGGAGCGCCGTCGAGCGGTCGGTGAGCGCAGCTGACCGAAGTTCGGGAAGGGCGAGGCTGAACAACTCGTCTCGCTCGCTCGAAGACAGCATGAGCGCATCGGAGATGCGCGCGAGGACCTGCGCCGAGACACGTACCCGACGGTTGCTCTCCAGCATCGCGTACCAGACGCGGCTGATCCCGACGGCTTCGGCGATCTCCTCTTGGGTTGGCATCTTCCCGACGCGGATCGGTAGACGCAAAAATGGTCCGAGCGACCGGAGCTCGGCATTCAGCCTTAGGCGGAACTGCTTTAGAAGCGCGCCGAACCGCTCCCGCTCGCCTTCCGCGGCGGACTCCAACCGGCTCGCCTCTTTACTGACCGATACGCGTGCCATATGAAAAGTAATCCCGACGTGAAGTTCGCCGGAATGCATCCCGCGCCCGCCCAGGACAGCAACTCGGTACGGCTTAAACGATCTTAGGGATCGGGGCTCCCGCAGACGCCGGCGCTCGTCTCATCCGGATTGCGCAGCATCCCGAACTTCGTTGCCAGGACGACGCGATACCATTCCGGCTCGTTTGGGTAATACGATGAAGTCTCCTTATGATAGCGTTTAGTCGAATGAAGGTCTTGATGTCGGCAGCCCTCATGGCTGCGGCGCTAAGCGTGGCGCATGCCGCATCGGCTGCCGGCTCTGTGCCGTTGTCGCTCCCAGCCCCTCCGCCGCCGGGAACACCCGTTTCGTCTACGCTCCGCGATGCGTTGATCGCGATCGAGCAGGCGGCAGCGACCAACCCTGCAGCTGCGCAAAACGCCGCATTCACGTATAACGCTGCCATTCAGGAGTATAACGCTCGCGAGTACGAACGGGCGCGCGCAAGCGCGTTAACGGCGATAAGCCAGTCGGCAGCACCGGCCGCGCCCGTCGTGTCGGTGGCGCACGCTCCGATTGTCGCGCATGCCTTTCCGGGGCCGCGATATTACATTATTCCCGACGAATTGCCCGCGACTGCGGTCAATGCTCGAAGGTACGTCGCTCTGGCTCATCGCGCGATGGCGAGTTGCCCGACCCTGAAGGCCGCTGCGGCGGAGTATCGCGGAGCCCTTTCCGCGCTCAGCACGAAACAGTACCGCGTCGCAATGGCGGATTCGCGAAACATCGTTGACGACTGCACCGCTCTCACGGCAACACCCTAGCTTGTATCTTGAACAATCACGGAACGGCAATAATCGTCGGCGGCTCGCTGACCGGACTAGCGGCCGCGATCGCCTTAGCGCGGATCGGCGTGCGCGTGACCGTTCTCGAACAGACGGTTCGCTTCGACCGTGGGGGCACCGGATTGGGCGTCGATCGTGCTCTGCTAGCCGACGTGGTCGGCGTCGATCCACGAGCAGACCGCGACCAACCGCATCTGCCGGTTATCGTCACGAGCCGGGAGACATCGACCTGGCACGCGATCCGCGCGTGGCTCAGCGCGCTCGCCGCCCGCGTGGATGGCCTGCAGATTCGCGAAGGCGTGCGCGTGACGAGCGTCGCGCAAGCTCCCGATTCCGCGGCGGCCGTTGCTGGGGGCGAGACGTTTACCGCCGACATCATTATCGGCGCCGACGGCTATCGCAGCACGGTCCGAGGCGCCGTCGATCCGCACCATGCATTCGCGCCCTATGCCGGCTTTCTCATTTGGCGCGGCCTCGTGCCCGAGCGCGTGCTGCCGGCCCGCGCAGTGCATGCGCACGCGATCGGTGGCCGTCTTCCTTTACCCGAGGTGGCTCGGCTGATCGCCTACCACGTCCCTGGCGCCGACGGATCGGTTCACATCGGCGACCGCCAGTTCACCTTCGCGTGGTACGATGCGGCACGCACGGCTTGGTCGCGAGCCAACGGCGCGCTGCGCGGCGATGAGGTGCGACATTCGATCGAAAGCGAATCGATCGACGATCGATTGCGGGATGAATTGCGGGTGGCCGCGCGTCGGGCGTGGACCGGTATCACGCTCGATATTGTCCTCCACGCCATCGATGAGCGCGTTATCTTCGGCACGCCGCTCACCGAATACTATCCGCATCTACTCGTCAACGGTCGCCTGGCGATTCTCGGCGATGCGGGCCACGTTGCGTCGCCGATGGTCGGTCACGGACTGGCTCTCGGTTGGCTCGATGCGCACGCGCTCGCGGCCGCAGTAGCGGCTGAAGGCAAGCCGAACGAACGGGCGCTTAAAGCATACGAGCGAGCGAGATTGAGCGAATCACAAGCGCACGTCGCAGAGAGCCAACGGTCCACGCGGGAGCTGCTCGGATCCCTAACTGGCAGAACCGGTGTCACCTAGTGTCGCGCAGATTTAGTCACCCTGTTTCAGGTACGTGTCCCGCTCGACGGCGATGAGGTGATTTCCAAGCAGGGCGCGTACTCGCTGCTGATCGCCCGCAAGCGTCTGAACGGCCATGACAAGGGAGCCCGTGTCGATCGCGCCTTCGCACGCAGCGGCTTGCTCCGATGTCATTCCAAAGCCGAGCAGTACTCCGACCACGCCGCCGATTGCGGCGCCGGCGGCAAGTCCGACGGGACCAAGAAACACGAGGCTCCCCAGTCCAAAGGCACTCGCGCCGGCACTTAAGGCGGCTCCCAAGGAACCGCCGCCCACGATTCCGCCAAGGCCGGTACGTGCCACGTGGTTTCCGGCGCCGTCAAAGGTGAACGAGCACTTCGAGGCATCGCTGATGTACGATATTTCAGCCGGGTCGTAGCCGATCGACTCGAGTTGACGACGAACGACGTCGGCTGCATCGCGGGTCTCAAAGCGCGCCGCCAGAACCTCGGCGGGACCGGTGGACTGATCGTTTGCTCGTTGCATTGTGCTATTTCCCCAAAATGGATTTCAGCAATGACGCCATTGTAGCAGCGAGGTGCGCAACAGGAAAGGTGAGCGACGCGATAGTTTCAGTTCACCGGAAAGTCGCGGGCCGTAGGCCACGATCTCGTCGCCGTCGCGTTTGGCGAGTTCAGTACAGCCGCGAATGCGTTCGATGACGCGTTCGGCAAAGGGGACCGCAGAGGCGCCGGGCAGGAATGTGCGGGCGAAGTCGAGCCTCAACGGCGCGTTGTTGGACGCGGGATTTGGGATTTTTGGAAACGTTGATCCGCGAGAAAGCCGAACATGCTGCTCGTACGATGATAAGCGTCGATCCGATGTGTACTTCGCAGACGTGTGCGGAATGCGCGCATGTGGCGAAGGCAAGTCGAGAGGGGTGCGCACTTCGTTTGCGTTCGCTGCGGCCATGTGGCCGATGCCGACGTCAACGCAGCTCGCATTAGAGTTCACCGACAGCACCCCTTTGCGACAAAGCAACCAAGCCTTCTATCGTGCTGAGGAAATAGCCAACCTCATGCCGGGGGCGCGTCTTATAAAACCGGGCTGAACCCAACTGTAGTGCTACGGTATGGTCAGCCATGTGCCACATAACTTCCGATATAAGCTGTATTACGCGCCGCAAGTCGCGGCGGGCGTGAGCAGTAGTTGAGCGATCAAGGGAAGCCGCCGCCGGATTTCGCGATGCTGCGTGCCGTCGAGATTCTGGCCCAGATCGCCGAGAAACAACTGAAATCGGCGCACGTGCTGCCGCCTCCGATCGATGTGCCGATCATTCTGTTCAACGAACACATCATGTTCGTGATCGGCAAGACACAGCGCGCCGCGGTTATCGCCGAACTCGGCCCCGGCTATGCCTTTCCAGCGAAAGGCTGGGAGACGTATGCGATGCACGAGGGGACCACGCGGTGTCTCCTGAGTGCGCTATATAGCGACGACGTGCTGGTCGGAGTCGATTACTATGTCGCGCCGGCAAATCGCGTGCCCGAATTGCGCGCGCGCAACTTCGGCGAGTTTCGTCTCGTGCCGGGGCAGATCATGATCGGCAGCGACATGCTGGGGTTGGATGAACGCTTTGTTGCGGTCGCCGACGGTCCCGATGCTCGAACGTATTCGCATGCCTTCGAAGTACGTTTCCCGGGGGGCGTCGCGTATGCGCAGGGCACCGGCGGCCGCGTGCAGCGGCTCGTGCTCTACGCAATCGGCTAGCGGCCGAGGCCGTGCCCGGTTGCAGATCGCGGCTCATGCCGTTTCTGGCCGAAGATTGCGGGTGTCATTCGACGGTTTGTTCGATTGCGTCGACGCGGTCCGGATAGAAGGCCAGATGGTCTTGGATCGTGGCAACGGCGTCGTAGGGTGCTTCGTAGGTCCAGACGGCGTTGAGCGCGCGCTCGCCGCCTTCGGTGATGCTATAGTAGGCCGCATCGCCTTTGTAGGGACAATACGTCGCGTTATCGGTGCGCGCGAGCACGGTCATGTCGACGTCGCCGCGCGGGATGTACTGCACGGGTGCATAATCGCTCTCGCGTAGGGTCAGTGCGTTGCGCGAATCGGCGATGACCTTGCCGCCTGCCACCACGCGCACGCGCCCGGCACTCGGCTCGATCGTGATCGGATGATCGGCGCTAGGGATCTTGATGGTTTTCATGCAGCGGTTTTGCCTCCGTAAGTACTAGTCAAAGGGCTGACCCGGGAAGAGGTTGTCGACCGCGATCGTTCGCGTCCCGTCCTCGTCGCGGACGACGAACTTCCCGCCGGAGTAGAACGAGACGCCCGCCACCTCGCCCGATTTGCTCAGGATGTAAAACGTGAGGCCGAAGCGCGGCGTTCCGCGGGAGTTGATGAGCCGCTTGTCGGTCGTCACCGCCCGGACCTTGCGCAACGCATCGACCGCCGCGTCCTTGGGCGCGCGCCCCGCGCGCATCCGTTCGATGATATACATCGACGAGAGGTTGTAGAGGTTCGATTCACCGCGACCGGTCGAGCCGACGGCGCCGACCTCGTTGTCGACGTAGAGTCCGGCGCCCAAGATCGCTGCGTCGCCGGTGCGGCCGGGGATCTTCCAGGCCAGACCGCTCGATGAGTTCACCGCGCAGACGTCGCCGGCGGCGCTGATCCCCGCGCAGACGATCGTTCCCCAATAGTGCTGAATGTCGACCAAGCCGTCACGTATCATCGACTCGGCAGCGGAACTGATGCGCTCGCGCTTGGCCGGATCGAGGTAATGATCGGGGTCGGTGCGGCGCTTCCATTCGCGCCACAGCGCGCGAGAGTGCTCGGTGTTCAGGTCGGCTTCGATCGGGAAGCCCATCGCGCGGGCAAACTGCTGCGCGCCCTCACCGGCGAGGAGGTGGTTGTCGGTCTGCTCCATGACGGCCTTCGACACGAGCGCCGGGGCCTTCACCCCTTCGATCGCTGCGACGCCGCCCGCCCAGCGCTTGGGGCCGTGCATGCAGCACGAGTCGAGCTGTACGACCCCGTCGGCGTTCGGCAGTCCGCCGTACCCGACGCTGTCGTCGAGTGGGTCGAGTTCGTTGATGTTCACTCCGGCGACGAGCGCATCGAGCACGTCCTCACCGCGCACGATCCCATCGAAGGCCCGCTCGACGCACGTCTGCGTCCCCCCGTTCTTGAACTGGCTGCCGTTCACCGTGGCGAGGACGATCGGTTTGACCGGCCGGCTCAAGAGGATCGCCGGCACGACGCTGCCGACGCCGAGAAATTCCGTTCGGTTGAGCTTCACGATTGCGGCTCACTCTTCGCCATCGAAATGATGCAACGCTTCCGAGCGGATCAAACGGTACGAGGCTGGGAGGCGAGCGTCAAGCACGCCCAGTAACGCACTGCACTTGAAACAAGCCGCCGCCGAAAGCACGGAGGTCAGGACGGACACTGAGATACTTCCGGTCTTGATCGCGGGCGGGGGCCCGGTGGGACTGGCACTTGCGATCCAACTGGGGATGGCCGGCATCCGGTGCACGGTCGTGGAGCAGCGCGACGGCTCCGTAACCGTGCCGAAAATGAGCGGCCTGTCGATTCGAAGTATGGAGATCAACCGCCGCCTCGGCGTTGCGGAAAAGGTGAAGACGCACGGCTGGCCCGCCGCCTATCCGAACGACTTCGTCTATTGCACGAGTCTGGCCGGCTGCGAGATCGCGCGCGAAAGATTGCCGTCCGACGCCGCATCTGAAGTTCCATACTCGCCGGAACGCAAAGCCGGCTGCTCGCAGATTTTCTACGATCCGATGCTGTTGGAGCGGGCACGATCGCTAACCCCGATAACATTGCGCCACTTCACGAGCCTCGACTCATTCACGCAAGACGCTGCGGGCGTGCGCGCGACGGTGACCGACCGGAAGACCGGCCGCAGCGAAACGATCGTCGCGCGCTACCTGGTCGGGTGCGACGGCGCCGACGGCACGGTCGTCACAAGCCTCGGCTTCGGTTACGACGGTCTCGGCCTCGTAGCAAACAGCATCAACGTGTATTTTCGCTCGGCCACACTCATGGCGATCCATGACAAGGGCTGGGCACGTTTCTTTCGCTTCGTCGATGCAGCCGGGCCGTGGGGCGAGCTCGTCGGAATCGACGGCAAAGAGCTGTGGCGGCTCTCGGTGCTCAGAGTCGAACCCGGCTTCGACGGTCACGCGTACATCCGGCGCCTTGCCGGAACGGAAATGCCGTACGAGTTGCTCTCCGTGATGGCGTGGGAGCGCCGCGAACGCGTCGCCGAACGCTATCGCGACGGGCGAGTTTTTATTTGCGGCGACGCCGCGCACCAACTCTCACCGACGGGCGGTCTCGGCCTCCACACGGGGCTGGCCGATTCGTTGGACCTGGCGTGGAAACTCGCGGCAACCCTTACCGGCTGGGGCGGGGAGACATTGCTCGACTCCTACGAACTCGAACGAAAGCCGGTCGCGCTCGACAACGTGCATGCGTCGACGGAAGCGTTTGAAATCGTCGCAAGCTTGCCGAGCGGTCCCGCGATCGCTGATGATACCGTCGAAGGCGAGTCGTTGCGGCGCGCGTTCTCCGCCGCGCTCACGCGCACGCACAATTCACGCGGCCCGCGCCATACCGAGAACCTGCGTCTCGGGTACTGCTATGAGCCGTCGCCGATTTGCGTTCCCGACGGCACGCGGCGACCGCCCGTCGAGAATCAGCGATTCGTCCCGGTTGCTCGGCCGGGGACGCGTGCTCCACACGCGTGGATCGCCGCAGGACACTCGACCCTTGACCTGTTCGGCAGCGGTTTCGTCCTTCTCCGGTTAGGAGATTCGCCGCCTCCGGTTACCGCATTGATCGAGGCTGCCGAACGACGCGGCGTTCCCATGCAGGTTGTCGATCTCAGCGACCCAGAGATTGCCGCTCTCTACGAACGACGTGTCGTCCTGGTGCGTCCGGACGGGCACGTCGCGTGGCGCGGCGATACTCTCGCGGCAGACGTGCTCTCGCTCATCGATCGCGTCCGCGGCGCGTCGACGGGTTGCGTCTAGCGGCCGTTCCAGCAGACCTCGCTTGCGTTCACCGGCCGCGGAAACATCTTGTACTTATACGCCGCGTCGAGTAGCGGCTGCATCGCGGGCGGATCCAGCTTGCGCGCGAAGCGCGCGTGAATCCGCGGTTCCTGGATCTTCGTGACCTTGCTCAAGATCACGGCCGCTTTGTCCGGGTTAGCGTTGGCCCAGTCGGCAGCTTCGGTCATGGCGGCCTGAAACTTGCGCACCGTCTCGACGTTCTTCGTTATCCAGTCCGTGTTGGCGAACCAGCCGTTGCCGACGTACTGCTTGGCGACGCCTTCGGTCGCGTTGCCGATCACGCGCACGGTCTTCGCGTTCACCGCTGCGGTTAAGTCGGGATCGTTCATCACCGTCGCATCGATCCGGCCCTGCGCGAGCGCAGCCGGCATCTCCGGCACCGGCACTTCGAGGAATTTCACCGAAGCGAAGTCGCCGCCGTTTTTGTCGATCCAACTGAGCATCTCGACCTGGTCGACCGAACCGAGCGAGATTCCGGCGACGACCTTGCCATTGAGATCCTTAGCCGTACGGATCGCCGAGTTCGGCGCGGCGACGATCATCGCGGTTGGAGCGTCGGAGGACACCACATTTCCCGGCGCGATGTACAGAAACGGCAGTCCGCGCATGTGTGCGCCGGCGACCGTCAACAAATTCGAGTCGGCAACGTCGAGATGCCCCGACGCGACCGCGGCCGCCATGACGTTTCCGGCCGCGAATTGCTGGATGTCGACCGTGAGGCCGACGTTCCGGAAGAACCCGTTGACATCGGCAAAATAGACCTCAGCATCGACCTCACGGCTTCCACAGCCGACCCGCAGAGCGGGCACATCCTGGGCCGCGATGGACGTGTGCAAGCCGACGCTCGCAAATGCGCCGGCTGCGCCTATCCATGCCGAGCGCGTGATCCGTGCTTGAACCATCATGCGTGGCCTCCTTATGAAACGCTGCTGATCTCAGGGGCCGGGGATGCTGTTGTTAACGCTGATTGATGTGCGTCGGAATGCCTTTGAAGAGTGGGCTGCCGCACTGCCACAAGAGGAAGCTGAACTCGTCCGTGCGCAGTGCGATCACTTGCGCGCGGGACGCTGCGAGCATTCCGTGACCGGCGTCGTAGTCGACGCGCATGAGGACCGGACGGCCGCTCGACGTTGAGTATTGCAATCGCGCGATAAACTTTGCAACTTGCCACGGGGCCACGCGCGGATCGTTGATACCCGTCACGCCCATCACGGCTGGGTAGGCGTTCCCTTTCGTGATGTTCTTGTAGGCGTCCATAGCGTAGAGCTGCTTGAATCCGGCTTCGGTCTTCGCCGATCCAAACTCGGGAACGTTCTGCGGCCCGTTGGGCTCGGTCTCGGACCGCAGTTCATCCGTCCAACCGACGCCGTCGATTGCTGCCACAAAGAGTTCGGGATGTTGCGTGATTGCGCCGCCGACCATGATGCCCCCGGCGCTCGTGCCCTCGATTGCCAGGTGCGAGGGCGACGTATAATGATTTGCGATCAGGTAACGCGCCGTCGCGATGGCGTCGTCGATCGTATGCTGTTTATGGATGCCTTTGCCCGCCTCGTACCAGTCTTGGCCTTTCTCGCCGCCGCCGCGCACGTGTGCGACGACGTAGACGCCGCCTTCATCGAGCCAGGCGAGCGAAGAGCCCAAAAATCCCGGATCGATGTCGAGACCGTAAGCGCCGTATGCCTCGAGGTAGAGCGGGTTCGAACCGTCGAGCTTCGTTCCGCGCTTCATGATGATTGAGACGGGTACTTGCGCGCCATCGGTACTTGGAACGTTGATTTCCTTCGACTGATAGTGTGAAAGGTCGATGGGGAGCGGCTTTTGCAGGCGGGTATCCGTGATGGCACCGTCTGCCGCGAGAGCGTAGACCAGCTGGGGTTTCGTCCAGGAGTCGAAGCTGAAGGTCACGCCATCGACGCGCGGGTCGATGGCCAGTGAGCCGAAACTTCCGGGAAACGGAAGTTTCACGGGCACGGGCCCTCCGAGCGATTCTCCGGTTTCCCACGGCAGCTTTTCTAATACGGCAGGTCCGCCGTTGAGGCCGCTGACGTAAAGTCCGTCCTTGGCAACCTGGAGACCCTTAAGAACGTTATCGCCGTTCGCCAAAACTAGCGCCGCGTTCGCTGCCGTCGCGCCACTCTTGCTAAGATCCAGCGAGACGATTTTAAAGTGCGGCGCATCCTTGTGCGTCAGCAGATACGCCGTATTCCCCTTCAGGTCGAAGCCTTCAACACCGTCCTCCACATCGGCAATCTTTCGCCACTCAATCGGCTTACCGCTGAAGACCGAAGCGACCGGCGCCACGTAGAGCGTTAGTTCGTTTTGCACGCCGCGGTTAATCGAGCCGATTGCGTAGCCGGATACCGGCGAGACCGTGATAAAGCCGTCATCGCTGGGTTCAAAATGGATCGTCGGATCGGTGCCCGCGCCGAAAATTTCCTGGTCCGGCCCGGCAGCGCCGATGACGTGCCGAAAGACCTTGGCATAACGCTCGCGTTCGGCTTCGTGGCCCGCAGCGACTTTTGGAAGTTGCAGGTAGGTCACTTGCGAGCCGTCGGGACTCCACGCCGTGGCTCCAAACCACGTCCGCGGAAAGTCCTCGTCAAGGAGCTTGCCGGTTGCCGTCTCGACGACTCGAGTGTGAGTTTCGTATTCGGCGCCGCCGGGGACGATACCGACCGCAACGCGTGAGCCGTCAAATGAGGGCAGCACTTGCGAGATCGTGAGGTGCGCCGATGAATGCATCTGTTTTCCAAGGGCATCCGGGTCGAGGAGCGTTCGCGGCGCACCGTCTCCTTCGCGTACCATGAGCCGCGCGTCATTCCGCCCGATCGGCCGTTCAAGATAAAACAATGTATCATTGACCCGAACCAACGTGCCGATCGCGGCGCGCGCATCGACAAATCGCGCGATGTCGGTGCGAATCGCTTCCCGTCCAGGCCCGAGACGCGATACGACCGCGTTCGTGTATTCGGCTTGCTGACGAAAGTACGTTTGTACCCGTGGACTCTTGAGGTTCTCCATCCAGCGAAAAGGATCGGTGACCTTGTGGCCGCCCGGATAGATGTCCACGACGGGCTGCGGCACCGCCGCGGGAGGCGGCAATGGCGCGGAAACAGTGGCCAAAAGAAGACTGCCGGTTAGAAGCAGGCGTAGCATGTCCAACATCACAACACCCTTCGATTCCAGCCACCGCCGGTCATTGTCGCCCCGTCATAGCAAGCTCACGGAACGAGCACGGTCGAGCCCACGGTGCGCCGTGCTTCGAGGTCGCGATGTGCCTGGGCAGCATTGCGCAAGGCGTAACTCCCGCCAGTTTCGACGCGCAACACGCCGCGCTTCACGAGATCGAAAAGCTCGTCGTACGCGGCGCGATAGTCTGCCGGATCGGCGACGTGAGTGCTATAGGCCGGACGGCATACCGACAGCGAACCCTTCTTGGCTAGGAGCAGCAGATCCAGTGGCGGGACGTGCCCCGAGGCATTGCCATAGTTGACCAACATGCCAAACGGCCTCGTGCAGTCGAAAGACGGGATGAACGTGTCTTTGCCGACGCCATCAAAGACGGCATGAACGCCTTTGGGAACGATTGTCTTCACGGCCGCCACAAAATCGACATCGCGATACAGAATTGCATGGTCGCAACCATTTTCGAGGACCAGCTTGGCCTTGGCGGCGGTGCCGACCGTGCCGAGTACGGTGGCACCAAGATGCTTCGCCCACTGGCAGAGGAGGAGTCCGACGCCGCTGGCCGCGGCGTGAACGAGAATAGTGTCCCCCTCCTTCGGTTTGTAAATGCGGTTGATGACGAGCGATGCGGTCAGGCCCTTCAGGAGTAGCGCCGCCGCCTGGCTTTCGCTGATGCCTTCCGGCAGTCTGATAAGACAGGAGGCCGGAACGTTGCGTTCTTCGGCGTATGCCCCGGTGTTCTCGTAGAACGGTCCGCCGACGCCGACATAGGCAACGCGATCGCCGGGCCTTATATCGCTTATGCCGGACCCGACGGAGCTGACTACTCCTGCAGCTTCGTTGCCGAGAATCAACGGAAATGCCGACGGCGGGGTGATGTAAAAGCCGCCGCGCCGCACGTTGACATCGGAGAAGTTGAGTGCAATTGCGGTGTGCCGGACGCGGACTTCGCCGGCGGTGGGCGTGGCAAGCTCGATATCTTCCCATTTCATCTCGTCCGGCTCGCCGTTGCGGTAAATACGGATGGCTTTGGTCATTGACGACGCTATGACGCACGAGCGATCGGTTTGATGCGCTCGACCGCCTTTCCGGCGCGGCCGTGCAGCGCATCATACATATCGAGCGTCAGTTGCATTCGCATCCAAGATTCGGCGCTGAACCCCCGTTGCGACGTTATTGACAGAAGGCGCCGAACGACGCTGGTCCGTCGGACGGCGTGCCTAGCGCGCCACCCATCTCGATGACCGGGTTTAGCGTTCCCGGCGCATAGACGACAACCCCTGAGCCGGTTGTCAGCGCATAGGTGTAGCCCGCGCTGTCGAACACCACGCTGTTCGCCGGCAGCTGATACAGCACCGCGCCATTGATGTTTCGGCGCGCGTAGACGTCGAGTGTTCCGGCGGCATGGCCGGTGTAGACGCGGCCGGCGGGATCGACGTAGACCTGGAGGTTCGCGTTGTCGGCCGATGTCTTCGTCGGTGCCGCAGCTGCGGTGTCGTACTCCGAGATGACGCCGCCGCTATCGCTGTTGTCCGAGGTATAGACGGTCGTCGGCGCCGTCCCGGTGTCGATGGCGATCATGTTCGAGGACGTGTTGGCCGTGCCGGTTCGTGTAATCGACTGGAGGTTCGACGGCGTCACGCCCGGGCTCACGGCCGGGTACTCGTTGAATCCGCCGTTCCCCACGGAGAATCCGCCGGCCGCGGTGTACACGTTTCCGAGCGGATCGACGACGACTGCATCCTGGGCGTTCCCGTCCACCGCGGCCGACGTAAAGGCGATGGCGTTCGGCGGGAGCGGGACCGGCACGGCCACGGCTCCCTGCAACTCGCTCGTGGGGCCGTTGAAACTCCCGTTGTAGACCGTCGCGCGGCCCCCGAGGCCGGTGGCCGCCATCCAGATGATGCTGTTATAGTCGAGGTTATACGTGAACGGCGCCGCCGCCCCCGGCGCGAAGCCGTATTCAAAGCCCTCGCTGTAGTCGGCGAGGTAGAGGTTCGTGCCGTCGCACGTCATCGACCGGACGTCGAAGACGCCGTCCGGGATGTTCACCGTGCGGGTCGGAATGGGCGATCCGGGCGCGAAGCCGACGACGCTGTAGCCGGTGAACGTGTAGAACGTGCGCCCGACCTCGAACAGTTGGGTCGTCGGCGTGGTGCCGGTGGCGGTTCCGGTGACCGTCAGCCAGTTCTCGCTCTGGGCGGTAGCCGGACTGAAGGTATACGCGAGCGTCGTCGACTGGGTCGTCGCCGACAGCGTCGGGTTGGTGAGGCCGATCGTCCCCGTCGTGTCATTGACCGAGAGCGTGATGGGATTACCGAGCGCGCCGTTGATGACCGAGTCCCCTTGGAAGGCCGTCA
>Ga0182015_10005168_pt1 | contig 13710 bp, 13 predicted proteins | sample 712P3MmetaG_FD_120478 | JGI IMG/M metagenome (GOLD analysis project Ga0182015, IMG submission 120478) | Permafrost microbial communities from Stordalen Mire, Sweden - 712P3M metaG | ecosystem: Environmental > Terrestrial > Soil > Wetlands > Permafrost | place: Sweden: Stordalen | collected...
CTGGATCGCCACACTCAGCTCTTCGCGCGTGATGTTCATGTAGGCTTTGTAGGATGTCATGCCTTCCGCCGCCCAGTAGTCCACCATGCGCTTCGCATCGTCCGGTCCGGTAAGTTCATGCATGATTCATGGTCTTTCACTGATTAATCCGCTTCGTTTAGACACAAAAACTGAGTCCGAATCGACAAATAGGACGGATATTGGCAATCTCCCAAGATGGTGTACCGCGTACCATACCTCTCGGAATCGCCAGGTGGCGTAGCGTACCTCGTCGGGAATGAGAAGAGCTTTTGTAGTGGACGAATTGAGGACGATCAGTGTCTGGTCAAGTAACCAGAACCCGCATCCTTCGGGTGGCGCTTGATTTGGCGAGCGCAGAGGGGCTCTGCATGATTACCTTTGGTTCGGTTGCCGGACGCGCGAGCCTGTCAAAGAGTGGCGTCGTCGCGCATTTCCCTCATTTGGGCGACCTAAAACGGTCCATTCTTGATGTTGCATTGGACCTTTGGAGTCGTACCTGCCTCGGAACCGACACTGGCGTTGGAGGTGGATTGCCGTCGCTGATTCGCTACCTAAATGTATGGATTGGATGGACGAGGAGGGCAGGACTCCCGGGCAGTTGTCCGATCGCTCAAGCCATTGTTGAATTGAGTTTCTTGCCGGGACCTGTTCGGGAGGCTGCCGCGGCGGCCGAATCTGTCTGGCGGCAAACCCTCACTATGCTGATCCGCGATGCGATCGACAAGCGACACCTGGTGCAGGATACCGACGTCGCCCAGGTGGCGTGGGATTTGCTCGGGATCTATCTGAGCCACCATGTCTCCAGTCATTCTCTTCGGGACTCGGATGCGGACAGAAAAGCACAGTTCTCGGTGACGCGGATCCTTGCTTCCATAGAAGCGATTAACGAGGGTGCAGTTCACCAGAGACAAAGTGGTTAGTAGCAACTGCGCCACGACCGTTCAGTTTGCGCCAGCGAAACGGCGTTGTCCCTTCGAGCGTGGTAAACGCGCGTGTGAAGGCAGCTTGATCGCAGAATCCCGACCGAAATCCCACCTCTGCCAGACTCAGGTGGGGTTCGCGAAGCAGATTCTTCGCCGTCTCTATTCGAAGCCTGATGAGCCATTGATGAACTGAAATGCCAAAGCTCTGGCGAAAGCACCGAGAGAAATGACTCGGGGAGAGCTGACAGGCGGTTGCAAGGTCCGCAATTCTTATCTCGCCTTCAAGATGTGCACGTAACATCTCCTCCGCGCGAATCTTTTGCCAGGTCTCAAGGCCCGCTTGTGCCCGGAGAACTCCCTTACCGTTTCCATAGTGTTGCAGAAGATGTGTGCTCGCAAGAAGTGAGACATCCTCTAATGCAAGCACGTTGAGCGGTTCACGGTTGCGCACCTGACTGAGGATGGCCTTGGTCAATTGAGCAACGACGAGGTCTCTTTCAAAGAAGACCATCCGAAATGAATCAACCTGCGCAATCCTGTTGTCTGCTGCAACTCTGTCCAGCAGATCGCGCGACACATAATAATGTAGATAGTCGAACGGACCTGCGGCCCACATCTCCATCGGCTTCATAAGATCGATTACCGTTGTTGCGAATGCGATCGAATGAGAGACGCTGACTTCTTGCCCGTCAATTCGTGCGCGCCATCGGTCAACTGGAGTTGGAGCTAAAGCCACGCAGATGAGCATGGCGCGGTCCTCAGGATAGGCCGGCGCCCGCTGCATCTCCATCGATCCACCCTTGAGTCTAGTGAGGGCGAAGTCGGGCACGCCAGACACATTCTTGAGGGAGCAATCATAGAGTGGCGTCCGGAAAACCTCGGCTAGGTTGGCGCCGTAAAACTTCCGGTCGTGATCCGGACGCGTCGACAATGGCACCTTCGGAAATTTTTGCTTGCGAGCCATGCCCACCCTCCGTTCTAACAACAGCCTCAATATAAAGCACCTAGAAAGGTGAGTCCACGTTCCTTCAAAGCAGACTAGTTCAACTCCGAGGGGCGCTCTCAACGAGTACCTTATTGCCAATGCGCTCATTGAGTACAGATTGGTACTCGGAAGTCGGCTAGTGTTTACCGAGGGAGAGATGCGGCGATTGCGATTGCTGTTTCTGACTGAGTCAAGGCGGAGCCGATGCGACACTTGATTGGGGACTCCGACGCTGGCCCGAAGTCCGCTTCGAGGAAGTTGGAAATTGCGTTGGCACTAGCCGCCGACTGCGGGCGAGTCACGGTCGACTCGTGAGCTAGGTTGCGGGGAGCACGCCTGGGCAGGCGCAGCCGACACACTCTCCCGCCGAATCTTCATAGCTGAGAACCACTCGTCTACTGCGCTGGTTGGTTGCTCGTGGACGTTTGATTCAGCTCTTGCTGCAGCTGCAATAGTTGACGGAGTTGCTCAGCATTGGCTGAGTTGGATGTTGGAACGCTCCTCGCCCTTGGTTGCTGAGAACCCTGATTGGTCTTGGGTGTCTGCTCGAGGACCACGTAGATCGGAGTATTCGCCGAAATCGTCACCACAATGTGCTGGGTGATCGCTAATCGGGAAACCTCCTCATCTCCAGCCTCGCCGACATTGTTGCCGACGCGCTCCCGCATTAGGTCCGACTCGCTCAGCGGCTGGTTCAGACTGCCTTGTCCCACCAACATCGCACCTGCTTGGCCGATTCCTGACAGCGATCTGACCAGGACGTTCTTTCCCGTGTTCTTGCCCTCAACTTTTCCTTTGAGCGGCCGCAAGTCCAAACCCGTGGCGGCGGCCTCGATGGGAACGACTGCACCATCCGGCATCAGCAGAGAATCGAACTGGATGTCAACGTAACCTGAACGATCTCCGTTCCGGATGTGGCCAACCGCTTTTGCGCCCGCAGGGACGATAATTTCTCCGTCCCGCTCATAGTTGTACTCGATCACCGCCAGGAACGGCGTTCGCACTGCGGTGCTGGCCGCTGATTCCAGACGTGCACGCAATCGCGTACCCGTGGCCAGACCCAATCCCAGTTCCAGTGCTGGATCATTGATCTCGCGGGTCTGAGCACTGCCCGAGTTGGCAGAGACGTTTCGCACGTAGATTAGCGAAGACTTCTCCATGGCCTCGCGCTCTGCTTTACCCAAGTCTGGAGTCTCGGCACCGACCGAGCCTGGCTGATACGGCGGCGCTTGCCACGGCTGCTGGTCTCTGAAAGGCGGTATCGACCCCAAAGTTCCCGCTCCGCTCGCTACCGTCCTTCCCGCTGCCGGCTTGGTTGCAGTTCGTTGTAGATCTCGTTCGTTCAAGAAGCCTTCGTGAGATTCTTTTGTGACGGGCCGGCCAGAATCAGTGATCGGAAATAGGCTCTTATCGTTGCTCGCGGTGCCGCTCTCCAAGGCCAAATCTTCAGAAGTAGTGGCGCCACGACTCTTCACTTTCTGCGGCGTGCCCCGATGGGGCATAGATGTAGCAACGAAGATCAGCAGTGCGATGACGATCGCTCCCGCCCCGATGATTACAAAGCGGTTCTGTTGGATCTGCTGCCTGACTCTCTGTTTTGCTCTGGTTGCAAGCTCGGGCAGTGGGGCGTTTGCGTCCGGAGGAAGAGGCAGGTCGTTGTTGCGAGCTTCATTTTCCTCTAGCTCCTGAATGACTGCAGCGTTGCCGTTGTCGTTGTGTCCGTTTGGATGAATCACTTTGCACCTCCCGAGACCGGAGCCACAAACGCAATCGGTGCCAGGACCGGACGGTCGACCTCTTCAGCTTGGGCAACCGCCAGCAAGAGCCGTTCCCGTGATTCCTTGAAGGTCGGACGATCGAACACAACGATGCCGTCGGCTCTGGCGCCAGGCGCGAGTCTACGCGAGGTGATCCAGTAGTCTTTGATCGCGACCGGCTCGGCCTTAATCGCTTTTCGATGCTTCCCCGCAAGCTGTATTTGCGGCGGCAGTACTTCAATGGTCCGTGCAGAAGAATTCAGAACGGCGAACGGCACGGCCATCTGTTGCTCTTTCTCTATCGCCTGTCCTACCGCAACCTGCAGTTGCTTGCCTTCCCAATGTGGATTCTCAATCCGTTCCGCCCTGAGCAAATCCTGCTCCTGTCTGCCAGGCTTCTCTGGGGCAGTGCTGGTCGGCTGATTTTCTGTAGCAACGTTCTTTGTTTCTCCAACCACAAACATGGGATGAGTCGACGCAATCAGAAAGCTGCGCGGGCGCTCACAGTTCAGGACATAGTCCACAGGCTCACTACGGTCTGACTTGCCCTGGCTCACCAGGCTCAGCGAGAGCTCATGGCCTCCTCTGGTGGTAATCAGGGCGTTGGTTTGCGCAGGTTTTACGCTGGTTGCTTTGAAAAACACCAATTGCGGCTCGGCTTCGGAGTGGTCAGCCTTGAAGGCTCCCGGATCGCCCAGTACGACCGAAGTGACCTCCTCCAGCACCCGCACCGAACTGACGTATCCCGGCCGCAAGTGCAAGACCACAACCTGTTCTGGGTCAACATTCAAGCTCACGATTCGCGCTTGCGGAAGATCGGCCTGCGCTGAAGCTATATGCAGCAGCAGGAGACCGGCCGTTGTCAGATGCACCAAACTCAAACAAATTTTCATCTCACATCTCTTTCTGAACTGGTGTTCGTAGTTCTTGGTTTATTTCCGGCTTGGCAGAGGTAAGTTGTTCTAATTCTTGCCACGTAGGCAATTACGTCGGGATTTCGATAGCCGAGGTCTCGTCTGCCGATTACGCCTTCGCCAGCGTAGTAAGCGGCAGCCACAAGCCTGAGATCGTTATGAAACTGTCGCATTAGCCATGCGAGGTATCGCACGCCCCCGGAAACGTTCTGATCGATATCGCAGCGGTTTCCTACTCCCAGCCGTCTGGCCGTCGCCGGCATCAACTGCATGAGTCCTGCAGCGCCTTTGGGAGAGACCGCGCATGCTCGCCAGTGCGACTCGCGTTCGACAATGGCGCGTACCAGCGCGACGGGCACCCGATAATGTTGGGCGTAGGCTACGACGTAGTATTCGGCTTCGAGCCGTGCCTGTGGTTTGGGCGATTGCGCCCAGCAGATCGAGATTGCACAGAGCGCTTGGGCCAAAATGAGTACCAGCTTCATGCCGCTTTACCTCGCAGAGCCTCGGCGCTGTACTGCTGCGCGTCAAAGATCAAGCTGGCAAACCCATCCCGCAAGAGCAACTTGCGTCGATCGGCCTCGGTTTTGGCCAGCAACGGCAGGAGAATGTCTCTCATCTCCGCCGTAATTTGCTCAGTGCCGAGAACTTTGAGTGCCTGCGCGAGATCCAGAATCTCTGAGACAGAGGGTGGTTTCTCCATGCTCCAGCCACGCAAAGCCTTGGCGAGTCCCGCCATACCGGCATGGAATTCGTGGCTTGAATCCGGCGTCCTCAGCGCCACAATCTCTGCTTCTCGCTCCGCGGTGGGGTGTTCAACACGAAGGTAAAAACTGCGCCGACGCAGGGGATCGCCGATGCGCCTCTCTTCATTCGATGTCAACACAACGAACGGAATGCTCCTGGCTTTGATGGTGCCCAGCTTCGGAATGCTCAACTGCCACACGCTCAGCAATTCCAGTAACAAGGCCTCAAATGCGTGGTCCACCTTGTCCAGTTCGTCGATCAGCAGGACACAAGGCCTTTCGCACTGCAACGCGCGCAGAAGCGGCCCAGCACCGAAAAACTCCTGGCTGTGCAACTCCGTACGCAGGGATTCCCAATCAACATTGGCGGACTTGGCTTTGAGTTCAACGCAAAGCCTTTGCAGGGGTTCATCGAACTTGCCGATGGCCTTCTCCTCGTTGACGCCTTCGTAGCACTGCAGGCGTTCGACGGTGGTGTCCGCTGCGTCCGCAACTGCATATGCCAACTGAGTCTTACCGCTGCCGGCGGGGCCTTCCAGCAGCAACGGCTTCTGCAGCCTCGCCGCCAGGTAAACCGTTGTCGTGGCTACCGAATCCGCAATGTAGCCGCTTGCGCGAAGGCCTCCTTCGAGTTCTTGAAGAGACAAAAACACTCGCTCCTCCTCCGCCTAGGACCATGCCAATTCCGGTCCTGACCGTGAAGAAGCTAAGCCCAAATGAAATTTCGGTCAAATCCGCGGCAACAGTGAAGACTAGTGGCGGCATTTGTCCGACTCGCACTACGCCTTTTGACCGAAAAACAGGGTTGTTCTAAAAGAACGAAAGCAGGCACTCGGTTTTGTTCACGAGTAACGATAAGAAATGTACGAATCAGACCGGGTTGCGAGAATGTTCAGACGGGCCACCGGTGGCCGCGTGGGATAAAAAGACATGCAAATCATAGAAACGCTAGAGAATCGCAAAGACGCTGTTAAGGTTTCCGAACTCGCAAGGCTCTTGAGCGTGACCCCGAAGCACATCTACAAGACACGGGCTGCGGGGCGGATTCCGGGTGCATTTCGGGTAAATCACGCACTTAGATTCGACCCACAAATCCTGGCAGAGTGGTTGAAAAGAGAGCTCATGCCTGACGTGGCCGCAAGCCGCGGAAAACAGAAGAGAACCAGGTAGGAATGGACCTCTCGTCGCCCTAATTGGCGCTGTAGTCCGAGATGCAAGGTTAAGTGGGTGAATAGATGGCGGCCTGGCAAAGGCATTGGAACGGGCGGCAATCAGCATCGGGAGCTGCTTTCGGAATTGCGGAAGTCCGAGGCCGAATCCCGAATAGAAGCACCATAAAACGCGTTGTCGCTGATTTCTCAATTGTAAGCCTTTTATATACAGTTGTTTACAGAGTTAACTAAACTATATTTGCTCGCTAAACAAGGTGTGTTTATTGTGCTATTCTAGTTTAGCGATGAGGGAATCGAGCGACACGCTCTTAGTCAATTATCTCAGCACAATCGGCGGAGACTTGCCGTGGATTGAGCCGCTCCCGGAGCTCGCTTCGAAACTTCCTCCATTCCTAAAACAGCGATATCGGATTTCTCGCGCCGATCTATTTGGGCGAAAATACCTACTCGCGATTGAAGAGCCACGAGAAGGTGATCCGTCCCCGACGGAGTACGCCCGCGATGCTCGCACGATCAAAGAACGGCTTACCGCAGACGTCATCCTCGTCTTATCGAATATTCCTGCCTATGTCAGAAACCGCTTGATACATCAAAAGGTGCCATTCATAGTACCCGGCACGCAGATGTTTTTGCCGATGTTGATGATCGACCTGCGAGAGCATTTCCCAAAATCAAAAACCAAGTCCCAAGACGTTTTGTCCGCCGTTTCGCAACTCGTAATTCTCTATCACCTCTCGCGGGAATCGCTCAGCGAGACGCCTTTAGGACAAATCGCCTCGCGTCTTCGATATTCGCCAATGGCGATCAGCAAGGCTCAAGACGAACTACAGAACGCTGACCTGTGCGAAGTTCATCGCTCGGGCCGGACGCTTTCCTTGCACTTCGGTTTGAGGGGAAAAGATCTTTGGCAAAAAGCCGCACCCCTATTGTCGACTCCTGTGAAGCGGACACTGTGGTTCCGTTGGGGAAAACAAAATGTGCCTGCCGTGACTGCGGGAATGACAGCTCTCAGCAAATATTCGATGCTGGAAGACGATCCCCTCCCCACGTACGCAATGCGGGACAAGGATTTCGTCGCTGCGTTACAAAAAGGCGAGGTCTATGGCTGTGGTGGCCGCGAAGACGCGGAGGCACGGATGGAAACCTGGAAATATGATCCTTCGATCCTTGCCCGTTCCGGAATCGCCGATCCCTTGTCTCTCTACCTCAGTCTCCGGCATTCAGCCGATGAACGGGTGCAAAAGGAAATCGAGAAACTCATCCGCCAGACACTGCCATGATAAAAGGTTTAGACAAATTCAAAGCACACTTTGCCCAGCACACAAAATCGTTCGTCTTGATCGGCGGCGTTGCTTGTCATGAGTGGCTTGCGACTCAGGGTCTGGAATTTCGCGCCACCAGGGATATCGACATAGTGCTGATTGTCGAAGCTCTCGACCAAGGATTTATCGCCCGATTTTGGGAATTCGTCGAAGCTGGACAATACGAAATCAGAGAGCGGGCTACAGGGAAGAGAGAACTTTGTCGCTTCTCGAAACCCAAGGATGACACGTATCCCGCAATGCTTGAGCTATTCAGCAGACAACCGGGAAAGATCGACCTTTCCCCGGAACAACGCGTGATACCCGTGGAGATCGATGAGAACTCCGACAGCCTTTCCGCCATTCTTCTGGACGACGACTACTATGCTTTGATTCTCGAACACCGTCGCGAAGATGACGGCTTGCCGTTTGTCACTCCCGAGGCTTTGATTCCCCTCAAGGCTCGTGCCTGGATCGATATGACAGAACGCCAAAAGAAAGCTGAGAAGATCGACTCCAAGGATATTCAAAAACATCGAACCGACGTCTTCCGACTTGGCGCGACACTATCCGGAGAATCCAGCGGTCATCTGGCGCAAGGAATCGAGCAAGACCTGAAGACGTTCCTGGCGGCATTTCCTGAAAACAGTTCCGAATGGCCTTCGATTCTGGGTTCGTTGAAAACGACATTTGGAAGTAGCAAGTTGAAGAGTGCGGACCTGATCGGGGCCATTCGGCAGTATTTCAGAATTGCCTGACACCCAATTTCCAGCGGCCTGATTTTTCAGACGGTATCCGTGCTGTGAAGCGCGATGAGAATTTTGGGGAACTGAATTTCGGTCTTGATGGAATGCGCCGGAATGGGAGAATTCCACGGTTTGCGAAACCCAGCTGATACCCCTGCTCTCAGCTGGCCATTCTTTTGCGCCATGTGCGTGGCAAAACAATTCGAGCACGGCTTGGCCGATCGATTTCCTGCGAGCTCTGTTTGAGCGCTTGCGGAATTGCGAAACCGGCGAGTTCGCTATTGTCGAGTCGCTCTTGAACGTCCTTGCCACGAACGTATTTCAAATACACCATGGTGGACGCGAGGTCCTTGTGGCCGAGCCATTCCTGCAGTTTACGAATACTGCAGACATTGCCCTCCAGGTTGACGGTCGCAAATGTGTGCCGAAACTTGTGCAGGAACCAGTTGCTGCAATAGGGCCCCTCGGAGCAGCGGTTGCCGTGCCGCGATGCACAGGTTCCGCAGTTTAGGCCGGCCCGCCTGGCGATGTTTTTCAGCTTGCTTTCGAAATTCTTGTCCGGGCGCCCTGCCTCGGTGGGAAACACCAGATTGTAAGGGTTCGGTCCCTGCTGGCGGTTCTTGTAGTCTTTCAACGCTTCCAGCAATGCAGATGGCACTGGGATCTCTCTCTCCTCCTTGTTCTTTGGCTTGAACCCTAGCTGCGGCTTGGCCGTGACTCGAACCGTGCCTCGCCGGAAATCGATGTCTCTCCAGGCTGTGAAGCGAACTTCTTTGTCGCGCTCACCGGTCAACAAGAAAAACAGGTAACGGACTCTTTCATGCTCAAGGCAGGCCGCAAACAAAGTCTTGAGTTCGTCAGCCTCATATATTTTTCGAATGGCATCGACATATTCCGGCCAGTCACGCTTGTGCAAAAGGCCCTTGACCCCATTGAGCTTCAGGAACTGAACTACGATGTTGGCACGATTGTAGGCAGTACGTGCACTGCAGCCCGATTCGTATTGGCCACGGATAAACTGCAGCAGGTCCGCGCGCGCGATGTGCTCGATGGATGATTTCGCGCAACCTTTTCGAAAAACATTCAGGGCATACTTGTAGGCCGCATACGTTTTGGGCTCGCGTTGCGGTGGCTTGATGTCGTCCAGATAGTGCTGAATCGCCAAGTCAACCGGAATTCCCTGAGTTACCGTTTCGCCGCGATTTAGGGCATCTGATCGAACATCGAGTCCTGCTCTTACGGCCGCCAGTGCAAGAGCCCTTCTGTTGCAAGATCCGGAACGCGCGCGCGGTCGGGGATGGCTTCACGCTTGCGCTTGGGTCCCTCCCACCACTCTAGGTAATAGGTGCCCTCGGAATGGATTTCGATCGAGCCGCCAATTCTGACCTTGTCTTTCAATCTGCCGTTCGGCTCGAGAACGGCGGGCAGGAGCTGCCAGGCTCCGTCGAGCTTGATTTTTTTGAGAATATTGACGCGAGGGGTTTGAGGGTTCGAGGCGATCTGCTACTCCGTTTACGATCTCTGCACCATCCTGCGCGGATCGATATGCACTCGGAACGGGCGCTTACCGAAGGGCAAATCCACCACACTGACGATAGCTTTGGCAACATCAGCAACATCGGCATCGGCAGGCGCGGTAGCAGCGAACCCCTTCATGATGTCGTCACCAAGATGCGCGTAAGGGCCGTTGTCGTACTCGGCCTGACGTGCCTTGTCTGCTGGTGCACCGGCATGTGCGAAGTGATTTGTGCCGGAGGTGAACGCTCCGGGAACGATGATCGAGGTCTCGATGCCCCAGCGATTCAACTCTGCGGCATAGCTGACAGCGAGCGCATCCATAGCCGCCTTCGCCGCAAAGTAGGGTGAAAGATAAGGCGGAGTGCCACCGCGAGTGCTGGTGCTCCCAACCCATAGCACCAAACCCTTTTTCTGTTTGCGCAGTTGCGGCAGCGCGGCCCGATTGACGCGCTGCGTGCTGAGCACGTTTGTGTCATAGACCTGCAGGAGCTGTTCGGGGGTGAAGGCTTCCGCAGCACCGAAGACCATGTGTCCCGCGTTGTGGATGACGACATCGAGACGGCCGTCTTTCTCGACGATAGTCTTGATGGCCTGGTCGGCTGATTCCTGAGAGGCCACATCCAGCTCGATCGTGCGAAGGTCTACGCCGTTTTCTAAGGCGAACTGTTTCGCAGCCTCTACCTGTGCAGCGTTGCGGCCAGTGGTCTCACGCATGCTGGCGTAAACGGTGTTACCTGTGATAGCGAGAGCGCGCGCCGCGAGGGCGCCAAAGCCGCTCGAAGCTCCTGTGATGACGATAACGTTTTTCATGTCGATTCTCCTTTTAAGTTGGTTGGACCTGCGTGAACGGAATGACTGCGTACGAGCGAGGTGTGCCGTTTATGCGAAGCCACCGTTTGCGCGAAGCACCTGCGCGTTGACCCATCCGCCATCGGGGCCAGCGAGGAAGGAAACAACGCCCGCGATATCGTCAGGCTGACCTATCCGCTCAAGCGGAGCCATGCTGCTGATTTGCTTGATCTGCTCTTCAGTCTTGCCGTCCAGGAAGAGTTCGGTCCCGACAGGCCCCGGTGCAATGGCGTTGACCGTAATCTTGTGTCCGCGAAGCTCGTTGGCGAGGACATGGACGAGGCCTTCGACGCCGGCCTTGGAAGCGATGTAAGGGCCGTAGGCAGGAAAGTTCTTCGCGAGGACGCTGCTGGAGAATGCGATGATACGGCCTCCCTCGGCTACGTGCTGCGCCGCCTGCGAGAGGACCAGAAATGTTCCGCGCAGGTTCGTGGCGATCACCTTGTCGAAGGTCTCCACGTCGCCTTTGGCGATGGGCGAAAGAGGCATGATGCCTGCGTTGTTGACCACGACGTCGATCTGTCCGAAGGCCTTGAGTGTCTTCTCGAAGAGCCGTTGAACGTCCTCGGGATTAGCAACATCCGCCTGGACTGCAAGGGCGCGTCCGCCTGGACTGGTGATCTCGTTGACGACCTCTTCTGCTTTCGCCGCATTGCCGGCGTAGTTGACGACGACGCCGAATCCGTCGGCTGCGAGGCGAAGGGCGATGGTACGTCCGATGCCGCGGGATGCTCCGGTTACGATAGCTGTCTTTCTCATGGTCGTTCACCTTTTTGGCGGCCTCTTCGAACTTGAAGTCCGTCGCTAAAAAAGAGATTGAACCTGACATGGCTATCCGTCCAATGCATAATGCTAATATTTATTATGCGTGTAACGCAGCTACGTCAGGCCGACTTGAATCTTCTTGTTGTGTTCTCGGTGCTTGCCGAAGAGCGGAATGTTTCGCGTGCCGCCAAGCGGTTGCTACTGAGCCAGCCCGCGGTGAGCCGCGCATTGCAGCGAATGCGGGGTACGTTTCACGATGATCTGTTGGTGCGGACGGCAAAGGGTTATGAACCAACGCCGCAAGGGGAACGTGTTCTTCAAGAGCTAGAGATCATGTTGCCGAAATTGGACCGGCTCATCTCGGGTTCGACATTTGACCCCGTGACAGAACATTGTTCGTTCCGGATTGCGGCGACAGACAATGCGACCTCAATCATCGCTCCCGTTCTATGTCGCGAGGTTCTACCAGTGGCGCGACAGGTTCGCTTCACGTTCGCAAGCTGGAGAGGAGATGTTTTTGAGGACCTGAGTCACGGTCGGCTCGATCTTGCTTTGATTGGTGATGAAGGCCATGTGCCCTCACCTTTACTGACCGAGGTCATTTACGAGGAAGAACTCGTATGTATTGTGGCAGCGGATGCTCCCTACCAGCGCCAACTCACTCTCAAACAATATCTCGCCGGCGAACACATTGGCGTCGATGTCGTCGAGGGTTCGCAACATATACCGGAGAAGCGTCTCGCAGCGCACGGTCATCGCCGTCGTACCGTGATTACCCTGCCATATTTCGGAGCGGCTACGCGGTGTATTCCTGGAACCAAACTGATTCTTACCGCACCCCGGCGATTCGCACGACTGGAGGCGGAAAATCGCAAAATCAAGGTGCAGAAGGCGCCGGAAGAGATAACCGGCTTCAAGTATCTGATGATCTGGCATCCGCGAGTCAATACGGATGCCGCGCATGCATGGCTTCGAAGCGAGATCAGGAGAATTGGCAAGAAGATCGGCTCATGATCTCCCTAACGACTGAATCGGATTCCCTTGGGATAACGTCCTGTTTGCCCGTAATCCGCCCAGAATCCAAGGCCAAGGGACGAGATCACTTTCTACTAGCCGACTTATCATTACTAATCCGCTCGGTGCCCCCCCGATTACTTCCTGTTTGCCGACAACACGTCCAGAATCGTCGCATCCGCCGCAGACGTGCTGCCTAGATTATAATTACGCGCACGCATGGCCCTTACCTCTGGCACCAAACTCGGTCCGTATGAAATTGTTTCCCCGCTTGGCGCCGGCGGCATGGGCGAGGTCTATCGCTCCCGTGACCCGCGTCTCAAACGTGAAGTGGCGATCAAGGTGTTGCCGCAGGCATTTTCGCTTGACGCGGACCGGTTGCGCCGTTTTGAGCAAGAGGCCCTCGCCACTGCAGCCCTGAACCATCCTAATATTCTGGCGGTGTTCGACATTGGCACGGTCGAGGGCTCGCCTTACGTGGTGTCGGAACTGCTTGAGGGAGAAACCCTGCGGGAGCGTCTGAGCAGTGGATCAATTGCGGTGCGCAAGGCGTTGGACTACGCCTTGCAAATCGCGCACGGACTGGCCGCGGCTCACGAAAAAGGGATCATTCATCGCGACCTCAAGCCGGAGAATCTATTCGTCACGAAAGATGGCCGGGTCAAGATTCTGGATTTCGGGCTGGCCAAACTGACTCAGGCCGAGCCCGGCACCGACACGTCATTGCCGACCGCGACCCACGGCACCGAGGTAGGGTTGGTCATGGGAACGGCGGGATACATGTCGCCGGAGCAGGCGCGGGGCGTCGCGCTGGATCCACGGTCTGACATTTTCAGCTTTGGGGCGATTCTCTACGAGATGCTTTCGGGCAAACGGGCCTTTCACGGCGACACGGCCGCGGATACGATGAGCGCGATCCTGAAGGAAGATCCTCCGGATTTGAACGAAACCAATCGCAATGTTTCTCCGGCGCTGGAGCGCGTAGTGCAACATTGCCTC
>Ga0182015_10005169_pt1 | contig 13707 bp, 11 predicted proteins | sample 712P3MmetaG_FD_120478 | JGI IMG/M metagenome (GOLD analysis project Ga0182015, IMG submission 120478) | Permafrost microbial communities from Stordalen Mire, Sweden - 712P3M metaG | ecosystem: Environmental > Terrestrial > Soil > Wetlands > Permafrost | place: Sweden: Stordalen | collected...
AAACCTGAAACTAGAAACCGACCTTCGCTCCCTCGCCCAGGACATCGTCCGTCGTGCCATGAACGGAGGAGCAACCGCCGCCGAATGTGTGGTGCGCGAAGGCGATGAGTTCTCGACGCTCGTACGCCTCGGCCAGGTCGAAACCCTGAAGGAATCCGGATCGCGGTCCATTGGCGTGCGTGTGTTTAGAGGTCAACGCGCCGCCAGCACCTACTCCAGCGATTTCTCGCATGCTAGCCTCGATCGCATGGTCAAATCCGCTCTCGAGCTTTCGAAGATCACGTCGGAAGATCCCTTTGGCGGACTTCCCGAGCCAGATCAACTCGGTTCGCTCAGAACCGACCTTGATCTATATTACGAAGACGTCTACTCGCTTCCCGGTCCTGATCGTATCGACTATGCACGCCGCGCCGAAAAAGCCGCGCTCGATTTCGATCCGCGCATCAAGAATTCGGAAGGCGGATCGTTTGACGCGGCCACTGGGCACAAAGTGCTTGCCAATTCACACGGCTTCGTCGGTGAATACCGCAGATCCTATTGTTCTATGGCAGCTGTGCCGATCGCTCAAACCGAAGACGGCGGCATGCAGCGCGATTACTGGTTCTCCGTGGCGCGAACGCTTAGCAAACTCGATTCGCCCGAGCATGTGGGCAAAGTTGCCGCCGAACGAGCCTTGCGGCGCCTGGGCGCGCGCAAGGCCAAAACCGCGCATGTGCCCATCCTCTTCGATCCCATGGTCGCAACCTCGATCCTCGAACACATCTTCGAAGGCGTGAATGGCGATTCCGTTTATCGCGGGGCTTCATTCTTAGCCGGCAAGCTGGGACAAAAAATCGCCGGCGATAACGTCACCATCATCGACGATGGAACCATGCCCGGCGGCTTCGGCACCAGCCCGTTCGATGGCGAGGGCGTTCCCACGCGGCGAACCATGGTCGTTGAAAAGGGTGTGCTGGCTTCTTATCTTCTAAATACCTACACCGCGAAAAAGCTCGGCCTCAAAACAACAGGCAACGCCTCACGCGGTCTTGCCGGAACTCCGGGCATTGGTCCCGGCAATTATTTCTTGCAGCCCGGAACACGGACGCCGAAACAGATGATTGGCGACATAAAAGAGGGACTCTACGTTACCGAATTCCTGGGACACGGCGCGAATCTTGTGACCGGCGATTACTCGCGCGGCGCTTCAGGCTTATGGATCTCCGGAGGAGAGTTTGCCTACCCGGTGGAAGAAATCACCGTCGCCGGTAATCTCAAAGAGATGTTTTTCAATATCTCGGAGATCGCAAGCGATCTCGAGTTCCGCGGCTCTGTCGCTTCGCCCACGCTTCGCATTGATGGGCTCACTGTCGGCGGAGAGTAAAATCTTGCTGCCATGAAATTTGCCAGGATTGTCTTCTGGATTGCGGGCATCTGGGGCATCATCGTTCTCACGCCCCTGTATTTCATGTTCAACCTGATTGGCCGCCAGGACCCTCCGCCGATTACTCACCCGGCTTTTTACTATGGGTTCATCAGCGTTGGGCTCGCTTTCCAAGTCGCATTTATCCTCACCGCGCGCGATCCGGTTCGCCTGCGTCCGATGATGATTCCTTCCATGCTAGAGAAGGTCGGCTACGGCGCTACCTTTGTCATCCTCTACTTGCAACACCGATTGACGCCGGGGGATTTAGCGCTGGGCTGCATCGATCTGTTGTTCGGGTTGCTGTTTCTAGTCGCGTTCTTCAGGACCCGCAACTCAAACTACAGCCACTAGACTCCAGAGTACAATCGAACTGCATGGGCGGACTAATCCATCCCAACTCAACGACACAAGAACCTGATACAGGCAAGCGCATCATTGCCATCGCGGTCGTGACTGTCATTGTCATCGCAATAGTCGGCGCGTTTCTTCTGCGCGGACAGCCGAAAGGCGCGAGTGGACCTCCGCCCTACGCGGCCAACCTAAAACTCTCCGATTTCAAAATGAGCGCTGCGGAAAATTTCGTGGGCGCTACCGTTAGCTATGTGGATGGAACAGTCACCAATGCCGGCAATAAGACTGTGACGCATACGGCGGTCGAAGTGTTATTCAAAGACGACATGGGGCAGCTCGCGCAGCGGGAAGACATTCCGCTCCAGGTGCTGAAGACGAACGGGCCGTATCCCGAAGCCGTGGATTTCAGCGTCTCGCCGCTCGGGCCGGGACAGAGCACTGCGTTTCGCCTGACATTTGAAAGCATTTCGGCGCAATGGAACCATCAGGTTCCGGAAATCCAGGTAACGGATGTGACAGTGAAGTGACGATGCGGACCCTGCCAGAGATATGAATTTGGAAGCCAGAAACCTCGTTTTGTCCGGCAAGTACATTCGGCTGGAACCCCTAGACTATCGACACATTGATGACCTGGTAACCGCCGCGGCGGTTGATCCAACACTCTATCAGTGGAGTCCCGTGCCCCAAGGGAAAGGTGCAGCAACCAAGTACGTGAATACTGCGATTGCGTGGCGCGATGCTGGCACTGCGGTTCCGTTTGCGATTATCCGATTGCAGGATGAACGTGTGATTGGATCCACCCGTTTCTGGAATCTGGAGCGGTGGGAGTGGCCGCAAGACCATGCGCGGCACGGGTCGGCACTCGACGCCTGCGAGATTGGGTACACCTGGTTCACCGGTTCCGCAGTGAGAACCGGAGCGAATACTGAAGCGAAAGCGCTGATGCTGGCGCAGGCCTTCGACGTTTGGAATGCACTGCGTGTCTGCCTGCATACGGACGCGCGCAACCTGCGTTCCCGCGCTGCAATCGAACGCATTGGTGGAAAGCTTGAAGGAATTCTTCGCGCACATCGCATGGCCTCAGATTTCACGCCTCGGGACTCGGTTTGCTATTCCATCATCGCGGAAGAATGGCCCGCTGTGAAGGAGAGGCTGAGTCGACTTCTGAATCGGGGTTGAGAAACTCAGACCTCCGATCAAGCTCAACCTCAAATCTTTGTCGGTACAATGCAATCATGTCTGAAACAAAACCATTCCGCTTGACGGAGTCGGTAAAAGCTGCGGGTTGAGCGTCCAAGCTGAGTCCGGCGGCGCTGGACACGGTGCTTGGGAAATTAGCCCGGCAACACGACCCGAACGTTCTAGTCGGCTTCGACCAAGCCGACGACGCCGGAGTGTATCAAATCGGCCCCGATCAGGCGCTGGTTCAGACTGTCGATTTCTTCACTCCCATCGTCGACGATCCGTACACCTTCGGCCAGATCGCGGCCACCAATGCACTGAGCGACGTGTATGCGATGGGCGGGAAACCACTCACTGCGCTCGCTCTGGTGTGTTTTCCAGAGAAAGCCGATCTGGAAATCCTAGAGCGCATTCTAGCGGGCGGCCTCTCGAAAATGATTGAGGCCGGATGCACGGTGATTGGCGGCCATAGTATCCGCGACGAGGAAACGAAGTTCGGCTACGCGGTCACGGGAGTTGTGCATCCCAAGAAAGTTCTTTCCAATGCTGGCGCGCAACCCGGCGATGCTCTGATCTTCACCAAGGCGCTGGGTACAGGAGTGATCTCGACCGCAATCAAGAAAGGCAAAGCCGAAACGGCGTGGATTGAAGCTGCCGTGCAGTCAATGACCACATTGAACAAACGTGCCGCGGAAGTAATTCAAGAAAGCGGATTTCGCGTTCATGCGATGACCGACGTTACCGGTTTCGGACTGATTGGCCATGCGCGCGAGATGGCGCTGGCAAGCGATGTGGGATTGAGATTTTTCTCAAAGCGAATTCCGGTTTTGCCGGGAGCCCTGGACTGCATTCGCGCAGGTTATATTCCTGGCGGCCTCAAGAATAATCGCGATTTCGCCGAATGCTGCGTGGAGTACGAACAGGAAATTGCAGAATACCTTAAGGCACTTCTTTTCGACCCCCAGACCGCCGGAGGATTGTTGATTTCAGTTGCGGCGAAAGACTCCGCCCGGCTCACAGATTCCCTTAAGAGTGCGGAGATCCCTGCGATAGAAATTGGCGCTGTTGTGGCCGCCAACAAACCGCTTATCATCATAGAAGGCTGATGCAAGGCAATCTTGCTATCAGTTTACGCGGGTAAACTCCCAGATATGCGCGAGATGGTGATCGTCATGTTCGGCCACGAAATATAAATGATCGACTAGCCGCATCGGTGTTTTTAAACGAGGGTGGAGAATAGACCGGGTCCATAGCAACTCGTCCAAGCCATCCGCGCGCTTGAGAAGTCTTTCCCTCGCGCTGCGGAAACTTGCCAGGATCTGGTCCAGCGAACGCGCGTTGTAATTGGCATCGTCGGTCTTTCGATTCTGCAAATCCGTCACAGTAAGTTGAGCGCCGCCGGCTACGTAATCCTCCACTCGCGCCAGCCACAAAGGTTCCAGGTCAAGCAGGTGACCCGCGTGCTCTTGCGCGGACCACTTTCCCTGCTGCTTCCGGGTCAGAGTTTCCCGAGCACTGACGCGCAGCAATTCCTCGAGCCTTGCAGGAGTGCCGCGCAGACGTGCCCGCACATTCGGGTGCAACTCCACCGGGAAGGAAAACTCGAACTGGCGCTCGAACCAGAGTGATATCTGACTCATAGATTCCACCGGCGACGGACTAACTTTCAGGACAAACTTCAATGAATGATGCGCTAGCACGAGAAGCGACTCACAAATTACTGCCATCGCGAGGTCGTGTGGATGCATCTGTTAACAATAAGGACGCGATAGTCCTTAAGTATTATTCTGTTTTTTGCAAGGAGCGGTCATGCAATTTCGTGAACTAGGACGCAGCGGTTTGAAAGTCTCGGCCGAAGGCCTGGGCTGCATGGGGATGTCGGAATTTTACAGCGGTCGCGATGATGACGAATCAATGGCCACCATTCATCGTGCCCTGGAACTGGGCATCAATTTTCTGGATACGGCGGATGTGTACGGGCCATACAAGAACGAAGAGCTCGTTGGGCGCGCGATCAAAGGCAAGCGTGACAAGTTTGTATTGGCCACGAAGTTCGGGATTGTCCGCGACCCGGCTCATCCAGAGGTTCGAGGGGTCAATGGCAAGCCCGATTACATCCGGCGCTCTTGTGAAGGTAGTTTGAAGCGGCTCGGCGTGGAAACGATCGACCTTTATTATCAGCACCGCGTCGATCGCAGCACCCCGATCGAAGAAACCGTCGGAGCCTTGGCCCAGTTGGTACAGGAAGGTAAGATCCGGCACATCGGGCTTTCTGAAGCCTCTCCGCAAACTCTACGTCGGGCGGTAAAGGTTCATTCCATTACCGCTTTGCAAACCGAATTTTCCCTTTGGAGTCGCGATCCGGAGGATGAGATCCTCGCTACTTGCCGGGAGCTTGGGGTCGGCTTTGTCGCCTACAGTCCGCTCGGCCGCGGATTTTTGACAGGACAATTCCACCGCTTTGAGGATCTTCCGCATGACGACTATCGCCGGAATTCGCCGCGATTTCAGGGAGAGAATTTCAAGAAGAATCTGGACCTGTTGCATCGCGTGGAAGAAATTGCTTCGGAGAAGGGCTGTAAGCCCGCGCAGCTGGCTCTGGCATGGGTTCTCGCGCAGGACAAGAACATCGTGCCTATTCCTGGCACTAAGCGGCGCAAGTATCTGGAAGAGAATGTAGCGGCTCTCGATGTCAAGATCAGCGAAGAAGATCTTCAGCGCATCGATGAAATTTTCCCCACTGGCGCTGCCGCGGGACAGCGCTATCCAGAAAGCATGATGAGCAGCGTCAACGGATAGGTCGTCGACGCATCGCCAAGCAAAAACTAAGGGCGGCCGATTAGGCCGCCCTTGATTTTCAGTGACGAGTGGAACCTAGGCTCGCGCCGGACTTTCCCCGCCCTTTGCAATTCCCCGTCCCGGCTCTGGCTTCAAAACTTGCTGAACACCATCCTCCTTGGAAGGTAATTTCATCGGAGGCAACTCCTTGCCTTCGACCAGCAGCATCACTTCGGAAGCATCCAAAACCTCGCGTTCCAGCAATGCAGCGGCAATTTTCTGAAGCGTGTCAGGATTACCCTGCAGGATATTCTTGGCGGTTTCGTATCCGTTATTCACCAGCTTGCGAACCTCGCCATCAATCTTGATGGCGGTATCTTCACTGTAATCACGGTGTTGAGTAATTTCGCGTCCCAGAAAGATCTGCTCTTCTTTCTTACCGAAGGTCAGCGGTCCAAGATCGCTCATGCCCCACTCGCAAACCATCTTGCGCGCCATTTCAGTGGCCCGTTCAATGTCATTGCCCGCGCCAGTGCTCATCTGATTGAGAAATAGCTCCTCCGCGATGCGCCCTCCCATCAGAATCGCCAGATCCGTCTTCAGATATTCCTTGGTGTAGTTATGACGGTCGTCGATCGGCAATTGCATGGTCACGCCCAGCGCCATTCCGCGAGGGATGATCGTAACTTTATGCACCGGATCAGAGCCGGGCAACTTGGCAGCCACCAACGCATGCCCCGCCTCGTGGTACGCGGTCACCTTCTTTTCATCGTCGGAAAGAATCAGCGACTTGCGCTCCACGCCCATCAGAACTTTATCTTTGGCGACTTCGAAGTCGAACATCAACACAGCCTTGCGATTCTGCCGTGCTGCCGCCAACGCCGCTTCGTTCACCATGTTCGCCAAGTCTGCGCCGGAAAATCCTGGTGTGCCTCGGGCCAGCACCTGAAGATCAACATCCTCGGCGAGAGGGATTTTGCGGGTATGCACTCGCAGAATCTCTTCTCGACCGCGCACATCCGGCCGGCTCACAACCACCCGCCGGTCAAAACGCCCGGGGCGAAGCAACGCTGGGTCAAGCACGTCTGGCCGATTCGTTGCGGCCATCAAAATGACGCCTTCGTTCGATTCGAACCCGTCCATTTCCACCAGCAGCTGATTCAAAGTCTGTTCGCGCTCATCGTGACCGCCGCCCAAACCAGCCCCACGATGCCGCCCGACCGCATCGATTTCATCGATGAAAATAATGCATGGTGCATTCTTCTTGCCCTGCTCGAACAAATCACGCACGCGGCTGGCGCCAACGCCAACAAACATTTCAACAAAGTCCGATCCGGAGATCGAGAAGAATGGAACGTTCGCTTCTCCCGCCACGGCGCGCGCCAGAAGAGTCTTACCCGTTCCCGGGGGACCGACCAGCAGCACTCCTTTGGGGATTCGTCCACCGAGCTTCTGAAACTTTTGCGCCTCGCGCAGGAATTCGATAATCTCGCGCAACTCTTCTTTCGCTTCTTCCACTCCAGCCACGTCTTTAAACGTGACTTTCTTCTGTTGCATGGAGAGAAGCCGAGCCCGGCTTTTGCCGAAGGATAAGGCCTTGTTTCCGCCAGTCTGCATCTGCCGGATCATGAAAAACCACAAAGCTCCCAAAAGGATCAGGGGAGCCCAGGTTCCCAGCAACTGCAGCGGCCAACTTCCGCTGTTGGCGTCCCGGAAAGTCATGACGACTTTCTTGGCGTCCAGATCTTTGATCATTTCCGGATAGTTCGCGGGAACGGTAGTGTGAAAGGGGGAACCATCGGTATATTTTCCGTGCAATTGCATGCCGTCAATCTGCACGTCCCGCACTTTCCCCTGATCTACGTCGCCCATGAACTGGGAAAAATTGACTTCTTTGTCCTTTTGTCCACCGCGGCCCTGTTGGATCACTTCCCACAACAGGAGGGCGGACAAACCAATCACCAGCCAGAATGCTACGGTTTTGACTGTCGAATTCACCAAATAACTCCTAAACAACCGGGGTACGATCCAACTCTAATATCCATTTCAAAGGCCTAAAGAGGCTTTACAGCTAAATTAGATGCGGCCCAAAGGATTTCGATAGAGGAAATCCCTAGGGTCTTATTCTAAACCTTTCTTGTGCAAAACGCGTTGCTCCGACCAGCGAACTTAGGTCATCACTGGACTTGGACCCATGGCTAAATAAGGAATATTGCGGTTCGTCTGTTCCGCCGCGCCCAGTCCGTAGCCCACCAAAAAGGCATCATCCACTAAAAAGCCGAAATAATCCGGCTGTAAAGCCACACGGCGGGCGGATTGCCGATCAAGTAGGGTCACGAGCTTGACAGAAGCAGCCCCTCGAGCCCGTAAATCATTCATCAGAAATTCGCTTGTAACTCCAGAGTGCACCAAACCCTCGACCAGCAGAATATGCTGTCCCCGAATATCGGGCTCATGGCTGAAAAAGATTTCCATCACGTCGCCGGCAGTGTTGGCCGCAGCCGGGTCCGCCGCTTGTTTGCTATACCTCGGTTTGATGAACTGGCACACCACCGGTACGTCCATGGCGCGTACCAGGTCGGCCATGAACATGAACGCATTCTCGAGGACCGCCAACGCCTGAACCGTCCGTCCCTGGTAGTCATTAGAAATGTGCCGCGCCAATTCCTTCACTCGCTTTTGAATCTGCTCGGCTGCTATTACCTGGCGCAGCGGCTCCGCTCGTGGTTCATTCACTGTTGGTGCGTTCATGAATCGTTCTGCCTCCGCTCGTTGTTCACCGGCGCTTGCCACGAAACCTCAGCGGTCTTCGTGGTCAAAACTTCTTTGGATCTCTCGAATCACCACGGCCTCTGCGCCTGGCTTGGGGCGAAGCCTTGCTGGCACCGGAAAGCCTCGCATCCAGATAATCCCTTCCCCACTTAATAGGACAGGCCACAACCTGCGGATGGGCCGTGCCACATGCCGCGGTTGCAACAGTTCCTTCACCTTCTTTGGCGCTTTCGTCCGTGCGGGCCAAAACTTGTCGCCAGCCCGCCAATTCCGCACAGTCAGTTGACGCGGCAATAAGTTCGCGCTAAGAAGTTGCTGCGGATTATACTCCGCAAAATTCGATTCAGGAGGTACCAGCAACGCTTCGATTACCCCCCCTAATTCCGGCACAAACACCCGTCCAGGAACCAGCACAGAGTATGCATAGTCCGGAATCCTTTCCTGTTGCCGCAAGTCGGGCGTGACGAACACCATGGCCTCCGGCTCGCGCACAATTTTCCAACCCAGGGGCAGCGACAATTCTTTTCCTGCCGGACCGTCTTCCGCCGCGAAGCGCAGGATTTCTTCGATGTGTTTGAACTCCAGCGGAACCCGGGCATGTTCTCCGACTGCCTTCAATACACGCCTCTGCACGGCACGAGGTTCCGTGAGCAACCAGGGGCGGCTGATGGACGCATTCAGCACAGCCGGCCCGTCCTCTTCGAGCCGTGCCACCAACTCCGGGTCAGTTTTAGTACTTGAAGGTTTGACTGGAGACGTCGCTATCTGAACCAGTGATTGAGAGCCGCCGAATTCCGGGAGCCCACGCGCCCATTCCGGCTCCGACCACTGCACCACCGTACCCAGCCAGCCGGAAACTTCATTGTCCCAATAGTCTTCTTCGTCGCGGGCGATCTCGGCCAACTCCGCAAAGCTGTCGACCACCGACGGATTAAACTCCCGCTTGAGCAGCGGCAGCACCAACTTCCTTACGCGGTTGCGAGTAAATTTATAATTCGCATTCGTGGCGTCTTCCCGCCAAGGCTGTTTGATGTCGCCGAGATACTTCTCCAGCTCCTGACGGCGGACTCCGAGCAGCGGACGAGTAATTTCACCACAGCCGTCGTCATCCTCATCTTCGTGATCCTCACCTTGTAAGACAATCCTCGGATAGACTCCGGCTAGCCCCCGCATGCCCGTCCCGCGAATCATCCGCATGAGCACGGTTTCGGCCTGATCGTCGAGCGTGTGCCCGGTCGCGATCTTCGTCAGTCGCGGCCTTCGCTGAGATTGAGAGTTTGCCTCGCCCTCATTTCCGGAGCTTTGAAGGGGCGCGGCTTCAGCCGCGCCGTCAGGCCCCGCCAAAAAGAAATCGGGCTTTAGCCCCTGAGGAGCGCCGGATACGCGCTCCCCGCCCATCAGCCGCTGAAATAATCCATACCGCAACTCCCGCGCCGCCGCCTCCAGCCCGCAATGCTCCTGCGCCGCATATCCTGCCACATCTCCAGTCTCGGCAAAGAACTCCAATCCGAACCCGCCAGCCAGCTCTGCGACAAATTGCTGATCGGCTTCCGAATCCGCCCCGCGAAGCTGATGATTGAAGTGAACCACCGATACAAAAATGCCAATCTCTGCTCGTAATTCCAGCAACAACCGCAACAGCGCAACAGAATCAACGCCACCGGACACGGCCACGCCCACACGGTCGCCGGGGCGTAACAATTCTTCTCGCCGGATGTAGCGGAGCACGTTCTGCGTTAACGAGTACACGGGAACATGGTACAACCCAACGGGCCACAAAACAGCACTTGACGTTGTTCGTTGCGCCCGGTCCTTAATCTTTATTCTTTGTGGGCGAGTGGTGCGAGCATCGCGTCGGTCGCTTTTACATAATCGGACGGAGCAATCAGGACCTGCATCCCGCGTATGCCTGCAGAGACTGAGATCCGATCGAAAAGTTTGATGGAATCGTCCACGTATACCGGATAAGTTTTCTTAGCGCCAACGCGGTGACTCCGCCGCGAAGATAACCAGTAAGTTCCTGCAGCTCTTTCACCGCAATGAGCAATGAGCTGAAGTTTGCGATCTCCAGAGGCGCTAGCGAGAGCTTTGAGATCGAGTTCAGCATCGCCCGGAATAACGGCCATGCAAATGCCATTGCGATCTCCGCGCACCACCAAAGTTTTGAAAACTTGGCGAGGAGGCAGCCCAATCTTGCCTGCGACTGATTCAGCATCAAGGTTCTCGGAGTCGACTGCATACTCCCGCAATTCATAGCGAACCGCAAGCCGGTCGAGAAGGCGAGCAGCATTGGTTTTGTGAGTCACACTTGAACGTTATTAAGACCACTTCTGGACTCTATCGGACCTGCAACTACAATCCTGGACTTTTCTCACGAATCAACTTCCCAATCTTTTCCACAAACTCTACCGCGGTGATGGTCTCAGTTTTCTCTTGGCCACGAGTTCGCACATTCACATTCCCGGACTCGGCCTCTTTATCGCCCACCACCAGCAGGAACGGCACCTTTTGCATGGCATGTTCTCGGATCTTCGCGTTCATCTTTTCGTTGCGTGAATCCACATGCACGCGCACTCCGGTTGCCTTCAACTGGTCCGCAACTTTATTCGCATATTCGGCATGCCGCTCACTGATCGGAATCATCGCCACTTGCACCGGCGACAGCCACACCGGAAAAGCGCCAGCATAATGCTCGATTAGTACACCGAAGAATCTCTCGACTGAGCCATACAACGCCCGATGCACCATCACCGGCTGCTTGCGCGATCCATCTTCGGCCACATATTCCAGGTTAAATCGCTGCGGAAGGTTGAAATCGAACTGCACCGTCGAAAGCTGCCATAACCGTCCAATCGCATCCACCAGCTTGATATCGATCTTCGGACCGTAAAACGCCGCTTCTCCCGGTATCGTCTTGTACTCGATATTCAACCTTTGCAGGGCTTTCTCTAGCGAACGGTTCGCCATGCTCCACTGTTCTTCCGTACCGAGAAAACTCTTGCGGTCATTGGGATCCCAGGTCGAAAGTTCAACCTGGAACTTGTCGAAGCCATACGCCTTGAGCACAGCCAGCGCAAACTCAGTGCAGCCGACAATTTCCTGCTCCACCTGCTCCGGAGTGCAAAAAATATGCGCATCGTCCTGGGTAAATCCGCGTACCCGTAGCAGCCCGTGCATCACGCCCGAGCGCTCGTAGCGATACACCGTGCCCAATTCTCCGTAGCGCTGCGGCAAGTCGCGGTACGATTTCAAGGAATCCGCATAAATCAAAATGTGTCCAGGACAATTCATCGGCTTCAGCCGGTATTCGGCGTCATCGAGTTCCATGGCGTCGAACATGTTTTGCCCGTAATATCCCTCGTGCCCCGAGGTGAAAAACAGCTGCCGCCGCGCTACATGCGGCGTAACCACCAGAGAGTAACCACGCTTTAGATACTCCTCGCGCATCCAGTCTTCCATCTCTTTGCGGATAATCCCGCCTTTGGGATGCCAGAAGATCAGCCCCGGCCCCGCCAGCTCCTGAATGGAAAATAAATCCAGCTGTTTGCCCAGCACCCGATGATCGCGCTTTTTCGCTTCTTCGATCTGCTGTAAGTGCGCGTCAAGATCTTTTTTTGAGAAAAACGACGTCCCGTAAATCCGCTGCAATTGCGGGTTTTTCTCATCCCCCAGCCAATATGCGCCGGCAATATTGAACAGCTTGAACGCCTTAATCTTGCCCGTCGAAGGAATATGAGGGCCTCGGCAGAAATCGGTGAACTTGCCGGTACGATAGATCGAAATCTTTTCATCGGGCTTGGTGAATTGCTCGATGAAATGGCACTTCATGAAGTCGCCTTCTTTTTTAAACTCTTCCAAACCCTGCTCGCGTGGAAGGAACTCGCGAGCGTACGGGATATTCTGCTGCACGAGTTCCTGCATCTTCTTTTCGATCTTTTCCAAATCGTCGGGAGTAAAGGCAGTCGGGCGGTAGAAGTCATAGAAAAATCCGCTCTCGGTCGCCGGACCATGACCCAGCTTGGTCTCAGGAAAAAGTTCGAGCACCGCTGCCGCCAGCAAATGCGCCGACGAATGCCGGTACACTTGCAGCGCCTCCGGATCTTTATCCGTCAAAAGACGCAGGTCCGTATCTTTATCCAGCGGGCGCGTAAGGTCGATGAGATCGCCATTGATCTTCGCCGCTAACGCAGCATCCGCCAGCCGCGGACTAATCGATTTCGCAATGTCGAGCGCAGTCGTTCCCGAGGGAACATCCTTCACACTTCCGTCCGGAAGCTTCACATGAATGCTGTCTGCCATAGGTTTGGGACCCGCAAGGTGGAATGGATCAGTTTATTGGAGGCAGGAAGGAGGGTCAATCAGAGGTTGCTATGGCAAAAAGAAAGCAGGTGCAATTCCCTCCCTTCTCTATAGTGTCCGCTCTTAGCTTTTACACATCCTTCACATGCGTTGCGATGTACCAGGTATTGCCGAACGGATCGACGACCGCCGCGTTCCGATCTCCATAAGGCTGATCCGCCGGTTCCTGCTTGGATGTCGCACCTGCCGCAAGCGCCCGCCGGTATACCACGTCGCAATCGGGCACATATACATAGAACATCGATTCCATCGGCTGATACGGCCCGATCGCTTCTCCCATCTCCACATAGGTTGTGCCGAACTTCACCATAGCGTGATGAATCACTCCATCGGGCGACGCATGCTTCCCCATTTCCTCCGCTCCAAATGCACGCTTTAGAAACCGGATCACCGGCTCCGCCCGCAGCGGGTGCAGGTACGCCTGCACGTCGGGCGCTCCTTCCCACTTGTAGCTCGCCCCCATGCGCGTTGCAATATACCAGTGGTTGCCGAACGGATCTTTCACGCTTCCACCACGTTCGCCATACGGCTGATCCCGCGGTGGCTGAATCGAGATGGCACCCGCCCCTATAGCCTTGCTATACGTGGCATCTGTGTCTTGCACATAAACGTGCAATGCCGCCTTCATCAACTTCCCTGCGAACTCGCGCCCCGGAACGCCGCCGCCCATCATCAGCATCGTATCGCCAATGCGTGCCTCGCCGTGCAGTCCGCCCGCCGGGCCGGTGACGCGCTCGATCTCTTCAGCGTCAAACACCAGTTTGACAAAATCCAACAGTGCGCCTCCATCCGCCGCCACCAGATAAGGAGTGACCGTTTTGAAGCCGCGCGGAATCGGATTGACGGCTGGCTTGTCGCCT
>Ga0182015_10005170_pt1 | contig 13706 bp, 15 predicted proteins | sample 712P3MmetaG_FD_120478 | JGI IMG/M metagenome (GOLD analysis project Ga0182015, IMG submission 120478) | Permafrost microbial communities from Stordalen Mire, Sweden - 712P3M metaG | ecosystem: Environmental > Terrestrial > Soil > Wetlands > Permafrost | place: Sweden: Stordalen | collected...
AGAGCGCGTCCCCTTCAAACTCAAGCCTCAGAAACCCGATGACTTGTACCTGCTTTCGGTCATACCTGAGCGGGTTCGCGATTAGCTCGATAAGGCTCACATTTTCATGGGAGCCCTTCTTCTACTCAAAGCTCTGAACCGACTCGAGCGTTAGAGCCACTTGCGCACGGACCTCTGATTCCGGAGAGGAAGATAATGACTGTAGCGATGCCGCGGCGAATCTGGCTGATGGCCCCGAACGCGCTGATCGCTCGTAGAGCTGCCAATCGCTTTTTCAACGGTTCATCCGGATCGTTCGCAATCTGGCTCCAACTCTGTACAAAGGGAATGGCAGAATCACCCATTGCTGCAATCACCCTGGCAGCAGCCTGAGAACTACCCTCATCGTCAAAGAGCGGCATTAGGAAAGGAATTGCTTTAGACCCCAACTTTTCCAAAGCAAAGTCAGTTTGATTGTCGCTCCCTTTTGGCAGGTCTTCGACCAGTGCTTCTATGGCGGTAGGGGTTCCGATAATTCTGAGAGGACCCGCCATCCAGCCACCTGGATCCAGTTGAAGCGCAGCGTGGAGTGCAGGCACATCCGATGGAGACCATGTCCTCCAATTTGCGAGGATAGCGCCCGACAAGTTACGCCATTTAGGGTCTTCTCCTCCTGCACGGCGTAAGAGTTCACGCTTCGCAGGCTCCCCAAAGCTGTGGAGCTTCCGCATAAACACCTCATCGTCCGGACCTATGGAACCGTCCGCAGTCGAAGCAACGGGATCAAGGCTGCGCAGGCAAGTTTCGAGAGAGCGACATGCAGTAAACCCGGGAGGGATCGAATTTGCCATCAAAAGCTGTGTTCCTGATAACCAAAATGCCAGAAAGACCGTTACAGCTAGAGGGGTGCGTCCTGTATAGGTCTGCATCAGAGTGTTAGACACCGGGGAGGTATCTTCCGTTCCAAAATCCAGCCTAGGATCTGAGCCGGTGCGGCTAATCGCGTTCGAGTGGATCACTTCCGTGTTGCCCGTGATTCGCTCGGAACTCAGAATTTTGTAGTCGATTTCCCCGGCAGGCCACAGCCAGTGAACTTTACTCGAAGTGAAGCACTACAATTTCGGGATTCGATCCGAGTCGCAGCGGCGGTCCCCAGGTTCCCGCTCCGCTTGAAGTGAAAACCTGCATCTTCCCGATCCGGCTTAAGCCGTAGACAAACTGGCGATATATCCGCCGCGCCATCCAACTCCAGGGTATGAACTGCCCCAGGTGCGTATGCCCGGATAGCTGCAGAGAGACGCCCGCGGCCTCCGCAATTTCCGGATGGTCAGGTGCATGCGTCAATAGAATGCTCGCCCGATTGCGATCGAAGCGGATGCCTTGGAGTACCGAAGTAAAATGGACGCCTTGCGACGCGTTCCGGTACGGCACACCAACAATCTGCAAACCGTCAACTTCCACCTTCTCATTGATGAGCACGCGCACCCCGGCTGCCGCAACGGCGTGCAGATATTTGCTCTCATCGCCAAACTGCTCGTGGTTTCCCGCGACAAAATACACGCCGTGCGGCGCCACGAGCTCGCTCAACGGCTCCGCGGCTCGCCGGACGTCAATGGCCGTGCCGTCATACAAATCGCCGGCAATAAAAATCGCGTCCGGCTTTTCCTGCAAAATCTTCGCCACCATCCGCCGCAAAAAACTGCCGTTGCGCACATGCCCCAGGTGCAGGTCGCTGATGAGCACCGCCCTCCCCCCGCGCCACGTCGGCGGCAAGTTCGCGAGCCGTACCGTCGCTCGAGTGATGCGCGTCCAGCTTGCGTTGAAAACTCCGTAGAGGCCAGCCAATACTGCAGCGCCGAACAGCCATTCCACCATCCGATGGAAGCTCACGTCCAGACCAGTCAGCCGCGCAATGCCGAACATTATCCAGGAGAAAATAGCGGCGAAGAAGAGGTATGTCAAGAAACCCAACCAAACCGCAGCGATCTTGTAAAACGCGCGCACCGCAGCCTCTGTATAGCGGAAGGCAAGGAGGGAAGCGGCAACAAAGCTCACCGACAAAAAGCCGAGAACCAGCTTGATCCACAACATCCCGCGGATATCGCCTCCTGCGGGCGAAAATGTCCACGTCTCATAGACAAGAAAATGCGTCAGAAAAAGCACGGACTGCAGAATTACGATGAGACCGATCAAGCCTTTTTGTATCCGCATGATGCGTTAGATTCCCCTATCTGCCCTTCGGATTCTTTGGCGTAGTTCCCGAAAATGAGCCGAAAAATCAAACGTAAGGGCCCATTCACCCTAAACAGGAAGGAATGCGCTTAGCTCCTGTTTGACCGTTACACGACCGCGATTGCAAATCAGCGACAGACCGGTAAGAATCTCCCGCATGTTAACCGCTGGAGCAGTACGATCTCGTGTATGTTCAGGCAACACCGCCTGGAAGATTCGCACGGGGATGCGGCAGGCGGACTCATTGCAACGTCAGTCTGTCTATTGAGGAGATTAGGGAGAACAACCGTGACCGGCAAGACCCCGAGATTCGATCAATGCCGAAAGCCGACGGGACAGATGGGCCGATTCACCTTGTGGAGAATGAATTGGTCACATTCCAGGTTGACCGATTGGGGCTTGGCAAGAATTTCGATAGAGCCGCACAGCATGATTCTCGATGTAGGGTGCGGTGGAGGGAGAACGGTGAGCAAGTTAGCGGCGATCGCCCCGCAGGGACAGGTCTGCGGCATCGATTATTCCGATGAGAGCGTCGCCGTATCCCAAAAAAACAATGCGCGCTGGATCGATATAGGCCGGGTCGAGATCCGGCAAGGCTCGGTTTCTCAGTTGCCGTTCCCTGACGACGTCTTTGATCTCGTCACGGCCGTGGAAACACACTACTTCTGGCCGGACCTGGCCGCCGACACACGCGAAGTCTTCCGGGTTCTGAAGCCCGGTGGCGCTCTCATCCTGATCGCGGAGGCTTACAAAGGAGCGAAGACGGCGGCCGCAAAATTTGCCGAAAAAGTTCTCCCCTTAGCTGGCATGACGCTCCTGAGCGTGGATGAGCATCGTGAACTATTCACGACGGCCGGATACTCGGATGTTCGGGTTATTGAGGAACCCGCCAAGGGATGGATTTGCAGCATCGGGAGAAAACCCCCAAAAGACTCCGCCTCCGATAACACTCCGGAAAGAGTCTAACCCGTCATCGGCTCGTGGGTGGATGGTCGGCCACTCAACGTTAGCCCGCTTCAGGGCTAGGAGCGATTCACGTAACGCGTGACGAGGTATTACGAGTTACGGAGATCGTCTTTCTTCCAGGGTACGGGATCGAAGGAATAAAGTCATGGCTGCCCCAATCAGGCTTGGGATCGCGAGTGTTATCAAACCAATGCGATAGCTACCCGTCCGATCTTTCATCAGGCCCATCCAAAGTGGGCCAACAAATCCCCCGAGCATCGAGATGCTGTTGATCGCCGCAATCCCCACGGCCGCAGCTTTACCCTTCATGAAGGTAGCAGGCATCGCAAAGAATATCCCTTGCGTTGCATAAAAACAGACTGCGCCCACCGCCAGTGCGGGCGCGACCGCAGCGCCGGACAGTAAACCGCTCAACGCAAAGCCAACAGCCATCAGCAGCATTGGTGTGGCCATGTGCCAATAACGTTCGCCGGACTGGTCCGAGTGTTTGGCGTTGGATACCAGTGCGATGGCGCAAAGCACACTGATACAGGCCATGATCACCGCGATTTTGCTTACGCTCCAGGCAGTGGATTGCTGGAGTACTGCAGGCGCCGAAAAGAGATAGGTGTAGATACAAGCCATCATGCAAAACGAAACCAGACCGAACTGCCAAATGCGCGGATCGCGAAGAGCCTTCATTACACCGCCATGACTGATTACACCCGCCATCTCCTGGTCGATACTATGTATGAGCCAGTTCCGCTCTTCAGTTGTGAGCCATTTGGCCTCGCCGGGATGATCTGGCAGGTACACCAGATAAAGAACGCCTAACACTGCCGGAAGCAGCCCTTCCACAAGGAAAAGCCATTGCCAACCGGCGAGCCCGAGCTTGCCCTGCAAGCTGAGGAGAGGCCCGGCTAGTAGACCGTTCACGACTCCGGCGAGCGAAGCCGCAATATAAAAGCGGCTGATCGCACGGGCGCGCATATAGTTTGGGAACCAATGCATCAGGTAGAACACCGCTCCGGGAAAGAAGCCTGCCTCCGCCATCCCCAACAGAAATCGCATGCAATAAAACTGTATGGGCGTTCTGACCAGCATCATGCCCATTGCCAACAAGCCCCAGGTAAACAGAATGCGTGCGATCCACCGTCGAGCACCAAAACGGTAGAGAAGCAGGTTAGAAGGGATTTCGCATGCGGCGTATCCCAGGAAAAATAATCCAGCGCCAAAGCCATACATGGTTGCGCTAAAGTGCAGGTCGTGGTTCATCTGCAAGGAGGCGAAGCCGATGTTGTTGCGATCGAGGATAGCGGCCCCGTAGCCCAGACCAAGGAGCGGGAGAATTCTGAGGTTCGCTTTGCGCAGAGCCGAACGGCCGACCGCGTTGCTATCCGGAATCGTGGCAATAACCGTCGTCATAGGCTCTCAGGGGAACGAGTCAGGAAAGAAAGTAACGTAACTATAGCGCATAGTCGAAAGACGGGGACGACATGAATGACCGCGAGCCCCAAAGGGCTCTGGCGGGAGCAGGCGGAGCAATCACCTTCGATCGCACGGCGCTCTGCGTAGCTGTTGCGGCGGGTGGCAATTCCGGCAGAGCTGGATGATACATTTTCTGTGCCACTTGCGGGCCCAGGTGCAAGCGCTGAAAATGAAAAGTATGTCTGAATTTGCGGTGCAAACTCTACTGACGTCGCCTGCGATTACGATCCGGGACGTGTACTGCCTCGGTAGTTGTCGATATCAGGGCGCGGAGGAGTTTGCTGCCAATACAGAACTGGTGTTCCCGTATCGCGGCGTGTACATGCGCCATCTTGGGCGTGATCAGGCCGTAGCCGAAGCCAACCAGGTGCTGTTTTTCAACGCCACTGAGAGCTATTGCATAAGCCATCCTGTGCCCGGTGGCGACGCCAGCCTGTCACTGGCAATCAGTGAGGCGATGCTGCGCGAACTGGCGCCCCCTGCCGCTCTGCGGGAGGGAGCGGCCCTCGCGTTTCGACAGCAGCGTCTGCGGATTGACGCGCGAACGCAAGTGCTCATGGCATTGTTGCGCCACAGCCTGCGCCAGAACATCGCGGAACCCCTGGAGGCAGAGAGCCTGGCCTTGACCCTGGTGCAGCGTGCGTTGGGCCCGCGCACCACGCATGCGCCCGCCGCCAGCGTCGGAAGACAGCGACTGGTCGATCGAGCCAAACTCGTGCTCGCTGGCGATTTGTCGCGGCGTTGGACTTTGGCTGAAATCGCAGCCGAAGTGCGCTGCTCCCCGGTCTATCTCACACAGATCTTCCAGCAAGTGGAAGGGCTGCCCTTATATCGCTATCAGCTGCGGCTGCGGTTGGCGCGGGCACTCGATCTTCTCGGGCAGTACGACGACCTCACTGCGCTTAGCCTCGATCTCGGCTTCTCCAGCCATAGCCATTTCAGCGCAGCGTTCCGCGAGGTCTATGGCCGCTCCCCTTCGGAGTTCAGGCAGTCGGCCCTGCGTCGTTAGCGATCGTCCCAACAAATCGCTAAAGATTCCGACAGCGGCTCTCCCTCTCGGCATGGCCTACTCGTCTTACCCGGACTTCGGGATCGGAGAGTGATGTCATGGCTGAGAAAACCTGTGCGGCTTGCGACTGCAAGCTCGATGCGAATTCCATCAAAGTCAGGATCGGCGGCAAGACGGTTGAGGTGTGTTGCGACGAGTGCTCACACAAGCTGAAGGAAGCACACGTTTCCGCAACAAGGGCAGTAACGGGCTGAACTCGGAGCATGAATGGTCCGCAAGAAACATACGCGCATGCGATGGCGTTCACAAACCACAAATGGAGGCATTTGTAATGGAAGCAATTCAATCTCTGGCAACCCGGCACTGCATGCAGACCGCGTCCGGACGTATCAGCTATTTGGAGCAGGGCACAGGACCGGTGGCGTTGTTCGTGCATGGTGTCTTGTTGAACAGCCATCTGTGGCGTCATCAGCTGGCAGATCTGTGTGACATGCGCCGCAACATCGCAGTGGATCTGCTCGCGCATGGCGACACCCAAATCTCGCCCGACCAGGACGTATCCGTGACAGCCAATGCGAAGATGCTTCGGGAGCTGCTCGATGCTTTGAACATCGATCGGGTGGACTTGGTCGGCAACGACAGCGGCGGTGGTATTGCACAGATATTCGCCGCACTCAACCCGGAACGCCTCCGCAGTCTCACGCTTACCGATTGCGACACGCACGACAACTGGCCGCCCGAAGCGTTTAAGCCTTTTCTGGCGATGGCAGCCGGCGGTGGTTTGCGTGGAACGCTGGATGCCATGTTATCGGACAAAAGCATCTATCGATCACCGCAAGCATTGGGACCGGCATATGAGCATCCGGAACGGGTGAGTGACGACAGCATCGAAACGTATTTGCGCCCCCTGGTCGAAACCGAACAGCGCACTCACGACCTGCAACGCTTTCTTGCAGCTTTTGACAACCGGCACACGCTCGCCATTGAAGCACAGCTGAAGAGGTTGCAAGCGCCGACGCTCATCGTCTGGGGAACGGATGACGTGTATTTCGATGTGAAATGGTCGCATTGGCTGAGTAACAACGTTCCTGGCGTCCGACGGCGGGTCGAGTTCCAGGGTGCCAGAATTTTCTTCCCTGAGGAACGTTGGGCAGAATTCAACCAGGAGTTGCGCGCACACTGGCAAGCGGCACAACGGGAGATGTCATGATCGTCGTTAAGCATGCTCGCTCGCGCATCAGGAGGGGAAGATGGTCGATCGCCAGCCTGTTGCGCTCACCTTCAGACTTCTTCTGTAGGTCCGCGAGGATCTCCGTGCGGAGGATCGGAGTGCTCACCAAAGGAAAAAACACAGCGCAAAAAGCTCGCCTGCGTTGAGCGTCTCGATAAAAGATTTGTCGAACATTCGTGGAACAGCGATTCACAGCCGACATTGGCTATTTCGGGCAATAGTCGAGCGGTCCGAGCCACGACCCTGGGAAACTTGGGGACGGTGAAAATCCGACTTTGCAGGCACAATCGCTCAGCATAGCTTTCCAGGTATGGGAACTTAAAGAAAGGGAGGTTGTGTATGCTAAGGGCGGCTGAATTCGACGGCTCGCTTACGCCTGGCCACTGGCGGCAGTCGAACCGCGCCGGATGTATTTATGCAGAGGAACACGCTACTCATCGTAATGGTCGCAGCCGGTTCAGCGATGTGCTGGTGGCCTAACATCATTCCGCCTAATCTCGATTCCTCCGGATGGAAAACTCCGCTGATCCTCATTGCGCTTGTTACGGGCCTCGGCACCGCTTTGTCGGACGGAGGATCGAGATGGCTAATGATCGCGTCGGTTCTGGGCGGAGTAGCTGGGATTTCCTGTGGCTTCAAGCTTTGGCCGCCAACCGATGGAATGGATGCATCGTTGGGTATAGGTTTGGCGACCTTCACCTCAATCCCTGTTTCCGTAATCGCAGTGGTTGCGGGGGTTGCGCTCAGAGAGTCGAAGATTGCCCAGAACCGTCGACTGATCTGGTGTGCCTTCCTCGCTTGTTTCGCATTTGCGCCGACGGTAGTCGCGCTGACGCCTCTGCTCGTAATGCTTCGCAAGTGAGAAATCTGCATCTCCCGACGGGATTTTCGGTAACCTCCTTAAGCGATGAGGCTGGAACGGGCAACTTCGAAAACGAGACTTTTCGAGCACTCCGCAAAATCACCCCAGATCGCCCGCCATTTGCGTACAGCGGAAAGCAAAGGTCCATAAAGGAATAGAATACTGCTGCCAAAGAAAGGGCAACGATCTAGGCTCATCAGACCGTGAACGGGATTCAAAGGGGGGCCATTGCGTCTGCTCGGTTCATCTCTCTCCTCGTGGACACGGGCGTTCTGTCTAATGCTTTCGTTCTGCGCTCAAGAAGCCGTTCTGGCGAAAATGCAGCAGCAGTCAGAAGTAGCACTCGCGCATCAAATTCCAACGCTCGCCTCGGCCTCGGTAGCTGGCGCCGAGTGCCTGCAAACGGGGTTTCGGTAATTTGCGTGGCCCGTGATCCTTGGCTAGGGAACTTACCGATAATGACTTTGCAGGCATTTCGGGAACACTTCCGGATTGACGGTGACACGTCCGCTAGGCCCAAGTGATCGGCCACGACCTTCCTCGCGACTTCAATCTGTGCTACAAATATTCCGCCATGGTCTCCTTCATTCACCTCGCCGACAAGAATGACGAGCAGGCCATTCTGCGAAACGGTATCAGATCTATGAATCGTCGGGCCGGGGTTCGGGGTGTCTATGCGACCCCTGTCGTCCCGAACTTCGCAACGACTCATCAGTGGGCCAGAGAGCTGAAGAGGCGGGGAATCAGGACGTTGATATGTGTTCAATTTAAGATTCCCGACGAAGATCTTGTCTTGGTCGGTGCATGCAACGGCGAGAAGCTGGAAATGACCGCTGCAGAAGCGCTCGGTGCAGTCCTCAAACACACCGACCCGATGGGCCTGGAGGTAGTCGTTCCCAGAAAAATCACCGCAAGAGAGATTACGCGAACATATCTTGCGCCACGGACAACCGGCTGGCGGTACTATCCAACCGCGAAAGGAAAGCCGCCGTTCTGCCATTGCAAGTGGTGTAATAGGGGGGAAATACGCGCCAATCGCATCATTCGTGAAGATGCCTAATCACGAGGTTCCTTGAGCTTTACTAAGAGGTCCTCTATCCCTTCAGCACGCGAACAAGTTTGCCGCTGAATGGGTTGTCGTCAATCCGGAAGTCGTTGATTCCAGCGCTAACCAGGCTCGGAGCTGAACTTCCTGGAAAACGGGATTTCCGGTAACTTCACCGCCATCGAAGCTCCTAGCGATCTTTCCAGAGACCGTAGTCTGTGTCGGGACGCGAATCATACCTGTAAAGCCAATCGGGGTAACCGGCGGCATCGAAGTGTTTCTTTCCTGGGCGGTGGCGCTCCCAGGCTTCGTGAAGAGGGTTGATCAGATTCAATCTCCGCACCGCTTCGTCAATCACCTGACCGACCAGCACGATAGCATGCTGCAAAGCCATCAATGAATCCTCCCCCGAGGGAGGAAAAACCCGGCTGTCCAGACCCAAGCCGGTGATGGAGAGAGGACAGCGAAAGTGATCGTCTTCGCGGGCGTTTGCCAAGAGCTCGCCCTGTAAGCTAACGGGAACCGGCTTTCCAATCTCAACAATCACCTGCCGCGGGGCGCCCGATTTTTCATAGAGCGTGAACCGACGCTTCGCGACAACTTCGCCTAACGGGAATGCTGGCTTTTCTTTGACATCTTCCGCCACGGAGTCGTTTCTCCCTTAATTGAATTATGTCCTTGGACTCATCTCAGAAGTCGCGTTCCTCCCGATTTCGCCGATTAAATATCTTCTCGCGGTTCCCAAGGGGCGCCCCGATGGTGCCCAGTCGTCACTGATGGCTGGTGACGGCGCGAAAATACTTGAGGGTACCCCCCGAGAAAGAGAGTTTCGAGCGGTTGCTCAGCAACCCGAGCCCCGGTGAGGAACTTACCGCAAAGCGCCCATGCAGGCACCTGTCCGGAATCAGTTTGGCTGGCGATTCCGCTGGACCAGTCTGCATCGGTAAAAAAGGCTTCTTGACGCCGATGCTTCTCGGCTTTCGTCAAACCTACCAGAATCGCAATTTGCGCCCGGCGAGCTGACTGAACGTGGACACTTGAATGGGAAATGCTGCGAAGCACCTTGATCGTTTGGGCCCCTCCGTAATGTCCCAAGCTGGACTCTGGGGTCGTGGACTCGCGAAGACCGTGAGGCTTGCCTGTCCGGAACTTGCCGTTTCTTTTGTCCTGGCGATTGGGGGGCTGACGGGTTGTGCAGGCGGCGGAAGCGCTTCCACCGCAACTCAGCTACCAACCGTGTCATGGAGCAGTCTGGTAGACCCGTTGGCAACTTCGGCAATGAAGCAACAGGGCATTCCCGGGATGACGGTGGCTCTTGCAAAGAACGGAACCATGCTCTACGCCCAAGCCTACGGCGATTCCGATATAGCCACGCAGTCGGTCACACAAACGAGCTCTATTTTTGAAATCGGCTCGATCACCAAACAGTTCACGGCCGCCTTGATTATGAAACTGCAGGAACAGGGTGAATTGCGTGTGGATGATTCGATTCAAGCCTATCTGCCAGAGTATAAATTTCCATCGGCGATTACCCTCCGCATGTTACTGACCCATACCTCGGGGTTGGAAAATTACACTACTTTCGCTCAGTATCCAGGCTGGGCCACCAACGGTGTTTCGGAACAAACCATCCTGTCAGCCGTGAGCCAGGCACCGCTGTTATTTCCGCCGGGTACGCAGTGGTCATACTCTAATAGCAACTATTTTGCCCTTGGGGCGATCATCGAGAAGCTCAGTGGTCAATCGTATGCAGCGAATCTCGAGCAGTACATCTTTCAACCGTTGGGTTTGGCGAACACATATTTTTCGCTCCCTCCGCCGGCTCAGTCCGCACTCGGTTACACACTAAAGGGAACGAGCGTGATACCTGCACTGGTTTGCAATCGCTCGACTGCATTCGCGGCCGGAGCCTTAAGCTCGAATGTCTCGGATCTGATCGCTTGGGATAACGCGCTGATCAATGGAGAGGTCGTATCGCCCGCATCCTTCACGGCCATGACAACCCCGGTAAGCTCTTCGATCCCAGGGGGCGGGTCTTATGGCTTTGGACTGTTTCTACGCACTTTCGATAACCACCCGACCATTTGGCACAGCGGGGGGATCAATGGCTTTACAGCAGAAACCAATGTGTTCCTTGATTCCGGCTTTGCCGTAGTAGTACTCACAAATTCGGACGCTGCAAACCCCGACACCATCGCAACGGAGATCATGGGCTCGGTGTGCAGCTCTGCCCAATACTCCGGTAATTGCTAGCATCAACCGTGTGGTCGGCAACTCAGAAGTTGGCACACGGACGGCCCATGTCGTTCTTCTTGCAGAAGAGGCTTCCGCTTACTTGACTAGAGTTCCCTTGAAACGGGGTTTCTCGGTAAATTCCCATCCCCGATGGGCCGGCCTGAGCAGCTTATCGAAAATGCGACTTCTCAGGCACGCGGGGACGTTGCCCTTGTCCTTGCTGCAATCCAGGGGCTGAGGTCTCAGAAATTCATGCGGCGGAGCCGGCGATCAAATCCAATTGACCGCTGTGGTCGGAATTCGATATAGTCGGATTCCGATATGCAAATGCGCTGCCCGGAATTTTGAGGTGGACATTGCGGAGAGGACCATTATGAACTTTATCGAGAAAGCGAGATCCTTGAGTCTCGGCCAAAAGGTTGCGTCAGCAGCGGGTTTGCTTGGAGCGGCCTGTCTGGTGTCATTACTCTTCGGTACAGGAGCTTCGGTCGCACAAGCTACTACGAATCCAACCTCCTACGTAGGGATATGGAAGATGACGGCCCAGGACAAACGAGTGGGTACGCTTGAACTAATGAACTATAACGGGCGACTGACTGGCACCCTTTCCAATGCACATGCAACCACGGACGGCAATGGAAAGCTGGTTGAGTTTGACGCTATTCCGGGTGCGGCCCCTATTGTCCAAGCAAGCATTTCACAAGGCATGCTCGTAATTAGCGCAGAGACAATCAACGAGGCCATTGTGCCGTGGAATATGACCCTGACTGGGGAAGGAAAAGGGCTCCTTCAATTGGCTTTCAAGGGACATGAAATGACTTTCCAAATTACGCGGATTTCATGGGAGGAGAATGAGGAGAGTGCGGAAACTGGCAAGTAGCTTGCGCAGTGGAAGGTTCCTGGAGACAGTGAGATGGACGCTGCGAACAACGCATTTGAGTCGGAATTGGCAAGCACGTGACCAAACCACAGTAATCAAGACTCTGCCGGACCGAAACTCCTGTAAAAACGGGGTTATCGAACGATAAGAGGCAAGCGCGATGGTGTTATTCGTCCTTGAGAGAGGCTATCGGGTCCAGAGCAGCGGCTCGCCGAGCCGGCAGATAGCTGGCTCCCAGTGCGACCGCCGCCAAAACCGCGGCTGCTATCGCCAGGGTCACTGGGTCACGCGGCTTCAACCCGAACAGCAGCGCGCTCGCCGCGCTTGCGGCAGCGAGGGATAACCCCGCGCCCAGAGCCAGACCCACCACCAGCAGCGTCGCTGCCTTTCGCAGAATCATCGCCGTCACATCCGCGCGCCGCGCACCCAGCGCCATGCGGATGCCGATCTCGCTCGTACGCTCCGCCACCGTGTACGACATTACCCCGTACAGCCCGATCATCGCCAGCACGACCGCGAGCGCGCCGAAAAATCCCGAGAGTGTCGCCAGCAGCCGCTCGGCCAGCAGCGACTGCCCGATCTGATCCTGCAGCCCTGTGAAGTTGAAGCTGATCCCTGAGCTCACCTCGTGCACCGTGCGTCGGATCGCCGCCTCGACCGTCTCCATCGGCAGTTTCGAACGTACCAGCACTTGCATTGAGTTATCCGCGTCCTTGTCCTGCGTGATGCCAAGATACGCAATCGCCGCAGCCGGCCGCCGGATGCTACTGTATTTCGTGTCCTTCACTAGACCGACAATCTCGTTCACTTGCTCCGGACTCGTCGGAGTCGCCTCCCGGCGGAACCTCATGCCGATAGGATTCTCACCCAGCCCCAGCAGGCGCGCGAACGCCTCATTGACAATCGCCGCACGCGGCGACTGGATCGTGTCGTTCTCGTTGAAGTCGCGTCCGGCCAGCATCGGAATGCTCAGCGTTTTGAAATACTGCGGACTGACTGAGCTGAAATTCGAATCTTTCCGCTGTGTGCCGTCGCGGCCGTCCATCCACACCGTGTTGCCCCAGCCCTCGCCGCTAAGCGGAACGATATCCGTGTCGGCTGCCACATCCACTCCGGGAATGGCGCGTATCCTGTCCAGCAGCTCCCGCTGGAACACTGCGCGCCGGTCCAGCGGAATCTGCAGGCGCACAAAGTCCAACCCGGCGATCAGCACACCCTTAGCCTGAAACCCCGGATCATCCGTCAGCAGATTCCGCAGGCTCTCGGTGAACAACAGCGCAGTGAACAGCAGCACCAGCGACAGCGCCACCTGTGACACCACCAGCGCGCCGCGAAATCCCAGCCGCCCGCGGCTCGCCGTCATTCCGTGCCCGCCCGTCTTCATCGCCGCGCCGGGAGCAGTGCGCGATGCTCGCAGCGCCGGAGCAAGCCCGAAAAGCACGCACGTCACCAGCGATACCGCGAGCAGAAACGCGAACAGCCGCCAATCCTGTTTGAAGTCCAGAGAGACCGGATTGTTCGCTGTATTGAGAAACGCCACCAATCCCCGGCTCAGTGTGCGGGCCAGCACAGCGCCGGCCACAGCGCCGGCCAGCGACAGCAGCAAGCTCTCTGACAACACTTGCCGGATCAACCTCGATCGCCCCGCGCCGATCGCCAGCCGCACCGCCATCTCCCGCTCACGCGCGCTAGTCCGTGCCAGCATCAGGCTGGCCAGGTTCGCGCAGGTAATCAGCAACACCAGCCCGGAGATTCCCAGCAAAATCTGCAGCGGATCTGAATAGGTCTCACGCAGCATCG
>Ga0182015_10005171_pt1 | contig 13706 bp, 17 predicted proteins | sample 712P3MmetaG_FD_120478 | JGI IMG/M metagenome (GOLD analysis project Ga0182015, IMG submission 120478) | Permafrost microbial communities from Stordalen Mire, Sweden - 712P3M metaG | ecosystem: Environmental > Terrestrial > Soil > Wetlands > Permafrost | place: Sweden: Stordalen | collected...
CCGCCATCCACCGCTAAAATTTGTCCAGTAATAAAACTCGGCGCCGTGGCAAAAAATAAAACCGCATCCGCCACGTCTTCGGCAGTCCCATTGCGCCGCATCGGTGTCTGTTTCGCCATCTTCATCATGAAAGCCGACGCCGGCTTTTCCTGTAGATCAATCATCCCCGGCGCGACGCAGTTCACCGCGATCTCCGGCGCCAGAGCTTTCGCCATCACCTGCGTCAGCATATGAAGCGCCGCCTTCGATGAACAGTAATGAGCATGAGTCGCCCACGGCTGAATCCCGCCCAGCGAACCGAGATTGATGATCCGTCCTCGCCGCTCGCGCAATAATTTCAGGCTGGCCTGCGACATCAGAAACGGACCACGCACGTTCGACGCAAACATCGCGTCCCACTGTTTCAGCGTCAGCTTCTCGAATTCGACCGTCTCATAATTAGCCACGTTGTTGATCAGAATATCCAGCCCGCCAAATTCTCTTTTAGTCTCGCGCACCGCATTGGCAACGCTCTTCGGATCGGTCACATCGCAACGGAAAGAAATCGCCCGCACTCCAAAACCGCCGAGATCAATAACCGTGGACTGTGCTTCGCGGGCGGAGGTCAGAAACGTAATCGCCACATCCGCCCCCGCTGACGCCAGCGAAAGCGCCGCAGCTCTTCCCAGACGCCGCGCCGCACCTGTAATCAAAACGGATTTCCCCGTCAATGGTTTGCCGTCACGCTTACGTGCGATGGCCATGAATCGGGATTGTAAATGCTTTGGGCGGGAACGTCGCGGAATAGGCCCTTAACAGACCAATTTGCCAGAAGCCAAATCTTTAACCAACTCCAGGTCCGCTTCCAGAAAATCGTATGCCGGCAAATCGGAACGCTCGGACCACTGTATCTCCCGAAAGATTTTATTTTCCAATTCGCCTTTGTATTCATTCACCACGAAAAACCGCAACTCCACCGAACTGCCGCTCTTGTATTGATGGCGTATGCGCGCTACTTCATCCCCCACGCTAGCCTCAATACCAAGTTCTTCGTCCAGTTCCCGTCGAAGTGCATCGCGAGGCTGTTCCCCTTCTTCAATCTTCCCGCCGGGAAACTCCCATTTCAGCGGCATGGTTTGATGCCGCGTTCGCTGGCACACCAGAATCTTGCCGTCTTTAAAAATCAATGCCGCAACCACGCGCTTCATGAATTTCCCCGCATAGATTTTGCGTCGATGCATCGTAGCCCATGCGGCTGTGGAAAAATTTCAGGATGAATCGCGGAAGCCAATGCGTGCAATCCATGAATGAGTGTTGGCGCGGGCGTGTTCAGAAATTCATCGTGGATGCAATACACGCGCTCCTCGCGAACTGCGCGCATCTGGCTCCAACCACGATCGCGAACCATTTTTTCCAGCGGAACCCGGTCGCCAGCGCCGCACCAGGCAAAAATAAAAACATCCGGATTTTCCGACAAAACGAATTCCGCGGAAGTCTTCGCGCCAGCGTTACCGACAAATATTCCCCCCGCCGCCATGACCAGTTCCTCCACCCATGGTTGCGACGCAATCATCGGTTTCCCCCATTCCTCGCAGAATACGCGCGGCCGCGCCGACGTTAGTATCTGTTTCCGAACCGCTTCGATCTCATCTTTCATCCTTCGAACTACTTCAACGCCTCTTTCGGATGCGCCAACAATCCCGGCGATGGTCGCGATATCGCCATAAATATCCGACAGGTTGCGAGGCGCCAATCCGAGGAAGCGCACCCCAGATCGCAAGATTTCCGCCACAGCTTTCTCCTGATAGGGAACTGCCGCTATGACGAGATCCGCATTAGCGGCCTTGATCTGCTCGCTCTGCGCAGTCCACGAATCGGCAACAATGGTCCGCGATGAATCCTGCGTGACCTCGGAACAAACCTCAGCGCAATATTTTGTGCAGGCTACGATGCGATCGATTTCTCCTAGCGCGGAAAGAATGACCGTGGCGCTCGGCTGTAGAGATACAATTCTGCGCGGCCAATAATCGCTTGACATTATGCTTGCACTGGAATTGCCGGCTGATAAATGGTCCAGCCGCGCTCCGTGGCGATTTGCTCCAAATCCGGATTAGGATTTATGGCGTATGGATGGCGGGCAATTTCGAGCATGTCAATATCCCAGCGGGAATTTCCGAAAACTGCGTCGGGCGTTCGCTGAATAATTTCACGAATCGCCTTCCGTTTGCCCGGCCCGGAGGGAACGCGTATCAACCGCCCGCTGATCGCCCCGTTTTCGATTTCCACGCAGGCCGCCAGGATATTCGCTTCCGGAATTCCAACATGTTTCATCGCCGCGCGTATGACCCACTCGTTCGTCGACGACACCGCCCAGATTTCGCAGCCGCTCTCGTGCAGCGTCTTAACCAATTGCACCATCTCGGGAAAAAACCGATGGCGGAAATTCTCCGCAAAAAAAATCGTGGCTAGCTTCAGCAGATCTGACTGGTGCAAACCGGCATGCAATGTCACCATCTCGCCGCACATTTCGTCTTCACTGACGTTGCCGGCTTTGTATTCGGCATAGCGCGCCTGCGAGCGATCGGCTAGGTCGCGAGAAATAACACCGCGCCTGATTTCCCAATCGAAAAATTCCGCGCCCGCGTCGCCGTCCCACAAAGTGCCGTCGCAATCGAACACGGCCAGCTTGGGACGCTCGCGCATCACTGCGTCCATAAAACGTTGTGCTTTTTTCGGTAAGGGAGGAATCAAAATGAAGTCTCGGGAAAAATTTGCCGGTTCATCGCGCAGGCAGTTCTCCGTTCAATAACGTACCCAAATCTTTTGCGGACGCTCGCAAACCAACGTAAAACTGCCCAAATAGCGCATACACGGCGCTCACCGGATCGAATCGCATCTCGTAAATCAATTTCTTGAAAACCAGCGGATCATCGGCGAATAGATCCACCCCCCATTCCCAGTCGTCGAAACCTATTGATCCGGTGATGATCTGTTTCACTTCCCCCGCATATCGTCGCCCCACCAGGCCATGGTCATTCATCTGCCGCGCCCGCTCTTCGATGGAGAGCGAATACCAGTTCTGCTGCTCGCCACGACGGCGGTCCATGGGATAAAAACAAACGTAGCGATGTTTGGGAAGCTCCGGAAATAAACGCGGCTTCATCGCATCTCGCTGCCGGTCAAGCGTTTCGTGGATCGCCCGCTTCCACTCCTCCGAATAAGTTTCGACTCCCTGCTGCGCAAGTTCGCTGTAAACCTTGATAGTTGATTCGTAGAGCCCAAGTTCGATCACCGATAAATAAGACGTTGCGGGCTCCAGGTAATCGCTCAGTTGCAATTGCGCCAACTGCAACTCGGCCTGATTCAATTCATCAAACGATTGCCGAAAATGAATCAGCATCAGATCGCCCTTATGCCCCAGCAGCGAAAACAATCCCGACTGTCCGGATGCACTTAACTCCCGTTGAGCGAGCCACTCGCCCCCCTCAGAAACTATCTGTGACCGCTGCCGGTCATCGAGCTTCCGCCAATCCGCCCAGCGAAAGCGCAGCATCTGATGCAAGACGGAGTAACCCTCGATAGTCAGCGGCACGGCCGGGATCGCTTCAGCCGTCTTCGTTGGTTTGTCGGACATGAATTCTTCGGGTGCCCCGTTCAAGCTCCGCTTGAGCGGGGTATTTATCTTTTATTGGATCTCAAAGATTGTACAAGCAAGATCGAGCGAGAATGTCGCGCTTCTTCCAACAAAAACCCCCGCCTGACAGACGGGGGATCTTTAGTAATTCAAAATAATACTAGCTTGCACGCGGCATCGGCTTATCTGACGTCTGCCAGTCAGCGCTGGCTTCGCCCGTAGACGCCACATCCTGTGCCCCAGTCCGCTCCAGAATTTCTTTCGCTTTCTTCGTCCAATTCGAATCATCGCAATGGACGGAGAGCAAAATTCCGCCCGCTTTGATGCGTCCTTCATAGCGTTTGGCTTCGTACTCGGGAATGCCCATACCGATCAAGGCTCCGGTAATTCCGCCAATCGCGCCGCCCACTCCAACGCCAGCCAAAGCTGCCACGATCGGTCCGGCCGCGATGAGGGGTCCGATTCCTGGGATGGCCAATGCGCCGATTCCGGCCAGCCAGCCCAGTGTGCCGCCGATGACTGCGCCAGATGCAACGCCTGTGGTTGTGCCCTCCGGCGCTTTCGTATTCTTCTCTACCGCGAAATCCTTCGTGCCTTTATTTTCCGGAAATAAAACCGAAATGTCAGTGTTGCGAAAATTTTCCGCGCGCAACGCGTCGACCGCGTACTCGACATCGCCTTGCGTCTGATAAATTCCGAATGCCGCTGTATTTTTCCCCGCCATGGCAAAAACTCCTTTAAGTAAATTGTGACGTGCGTTGGATGACACACTACGGCCTTGGGGATGGCTAGAGTCATGCTGAGCGAAGTTGAGCTTCCGCTTGCGGAACCTCAAAGAGTCGAAGCATCCCTATCCCGATTTCGGTTCACCGCCAGGGACCTTAACTGCGCTCGCAGGGCGATTGCGAAGTCCAAACGAACCGCCTTGACTTCCGTTCCGCTGCGCCAACATAATGAAAAGTTCTTTGCAGACTCCCGAACCTATAAGGATCTCGTGTCAACCACCGCAACCGAAGCAGCGCCAAAAAAACACAACGTCGCGTCCCTGCGAGTGGGCCACGGAACCTCTTTTCTCCTTCGCCGTCTGCACTCGCTCAGCGGAATCATCCCCATAGGCGCGTTTCTCGTCGAACATTTCGTCTCCAACGCATTCGCCACAAAAGGCCCGACGGCGTATGCGAAGCAGGTCGAGTTCCTATCCAGCTTTCCGTTCGTCGTCGGTCTCGAACTATTCGGTATATGGATTCCCATCCTTTACCACGCGCTTTACGGCTTCTATATCTGGTACCGCGGCGAGAGCAACGTCACCGAATATCCCTGGACCGGAAATTGGATGTACACGATGCAGCGCTGGACCGGTGGCATCGCATTCGTCTACATCATTTGGCACACCTGGCATTTGCGCTTCAGCGGCATACACATTTTGAGCCATCCCGAAGCCGCTTTTGGAAAAGTGCAGATGGAGTTTCAGCATCCCTGGGCGATTGCTTTTTACGCAATTGGGATTTTCTGCGCGTCCTGGCATTTCGCCTACGGATTATGGCTGTTCGCCGCGAAATGGGGATTCACTCCCGGCGACAATGCACGACGCCGATTCGGCTACGTGTGCGTCGTGATCGGACTGGCGTTCATGTTGGTGGGCGCCGTAACCATGTACTCGTTCTTAAATACGCCGTTGCAGACGATGGTCGTCGGTGGTTGATATGTTCGCGACACGATTTATCGTGACGGAACGGGAAGGGCACGACTTCAATCGTGCCGTAAATCTCGCGAAATTGATTATCGGCCCGACTGAAAGTCGGGCCCTTCCCGACCCGATCGAACGCGAACCAACGCGACAAGAGTTATGAATGTCTAACCCTAAAATAATCGTTGTCGGCGGCGGACTCGCGGGCCTCTCCGCCGTCATCAAGATCGCCGAGATGGGCGGTGACGTCGATCTATTTTCCATCGTCCCGGTCAAGCGCTCCCACTCCGTCTGCGCGCAAGGCGGAATTAACGCCGCGAAAAATCTCAAGGGCGAAGGCGATTCCACCTGGCAGCACTTCGACGACACGATCTACGGCGGCGATTTTCTTGCCAATCAACCCCCGGTCAAGGCCATGTGCGAGGCTGCTCCGGCAATTATCGACTTGCTCGACCGCATGGGCGTCCCTTTCAATCGCACTCCGGAAGGTCTCTTGGATTTCCGCCGATTCGGGGGCACCCTGCATCACCGCACCGCATTCGCGGGAGCCACGACGGGTCAACAGCTTCTCTACGCGCTCGATGAACAGGTCCGCCGTTATGAATCCGAAGGAAAAGTAAAAAAGCACGAGCATTGGGAATTTTTATCCGCCGTACTCGATAACAACGGCACTGCTCGCGGCATCTGCGCGATGGATCTGCGCTCCATGGAAGTTCGCACCTTTCCCGCCGACGCCATCATCATGGCTACGGGCGGTAACGGCGCAATCTTCGGCAAGTCCACAAACTCCGTCGTCTGCACCGGTTCGGCGCAGTCCGCGCTCTATCAGCAGGGCTGCTTCTACGCCAACGGAGAATTTATTCAGGTTCATCCCACGTGCATTCCGGGAGAAGACAAGCTCCGTCTGATGTCGGAATCCGCGCGTGGTGAAGGCGGCCGCGTATGGGTTCCGAAAACTCTGGGTGATAAACGAGATCCTCTTTCAATCCCAGCAAGCGAGCGTTGGTATTTTCTCGAAGAGTGGTACCCGAAATACGGCAATCTGGTACCGCGGGACGTTGCCACTCGCGCCATCTTCAAAGTCGTCTTCGAGCACAACCTCGGCATCGACGGCAAGCCGATGGTTTATCTCGATCTGACCCACATCGACCGCGCCACGCTCGATCGCAAACTCGAAGGCATTCTCGAAATCTACGAAAAGTTTGTCGGCGACGATCCCCGCGAAGTCCCCATGAAGATTTTTCCGGGGATGCATTACACCATGGGCGGTCTCTGGGTCGATTTTGAGCAGGCCACAAATGTCCCCGGCATTTTCGCCGCCGGAGAATGCGAATATCAATATCACGGCGCCAATCGCCTCGGCGCGAATTCCTTGCTCTCTTGCATCTTTGGAGGATTCACCGCCGGCCCAAATGCCGTGCGCTATGCGCGTAACCTGCACGCCGCTCCCGGCAATGGACATTTCGACGCCGAACGCAAAAAGCAGGAAGATAACAATTCGATATTAATGAACGCGGACGGAACCGAAAACCCATTCCGCCTATGGCGCGAACTCGGCGAATTGATGACCAAGAATTGTACGGTCATCCGCTACAACAAGAATCTTCAGGAAACCGACGCGAAACTCTGCGAAATGTTAGAACGATTCCGCCACATCAATCTAAGCGACCGCACTCAGTGGGCCAATACGTCGGTGATTTTCGCACGCCAACTTTACAATATGCTGCAACTCTCACGCGTCATCGCCCAGGGAGCCGCTCTGCGGGACGAATCCCGCGGCGCCCACTACAAGCCAGATTTCCCCGAGCGCGACGACAAGAATTTCCTGAAGACTACCAAAGCGTACTTTGCCTCAGACGCCGACGAACCCAGATTCGAGTTCGAAGCAGTGGATACATCGTTGCTGCAACCGAGACCCAGAAAGTATTGAGTGCGTCGAGTAAATATGATTTGTCGTCAAGAGATACTGGAGCGAGAGTGTTCGACTTACTTCCTGAACGTCAATATTCGCGCAGGGTCATCTTATGGGGAATAGCCATCTCACTTGTGTGGATCGGGCTGGGCGTGTTCGAGGTTATTCGCCATCGTTCGATATTGTTGCCAGAAGAGGGATACTTGAAGGTTGGTATTGGAATCGTGATGCTGCTTCTCTGGTTCGGACGTCGACGAGGTTAAGGTGAAGCCCGCTCAACTAAGCCGGATATTATCCATCGCCATGTTGCTGCTCGGTCTGGGCGGAGCCATTTACAGCGCCTTCGAGTGGACGCATGCTCCCGCCGCAGCTGTAACAAAATATGAGATTCTATTCGTGATGTGGTTAGTGCTTGGCATCGGATGGGGATCGCGCTTGCTGCCCAACGGTCCAACGAAAGTTCAAAAAGACGATGAACGCCGGAACTCCAGAACGCACGCGTAGGGGCAGGTGCCCCCGCCCGCCCACCCCAGACGGGGATGTCTGGGCCTACGTGTTCGTTGTCGGAATTTAAGCTAGGAGCTAGAAGCTAGAAGCAAAATTCATGTCCGAAAAGAAAGTTATCTTCAAAATAAAACGCCAAGCCAACCCCACCGCCCAACCGCACTGGGAAGAATTCGAACTCGTCTGGCATCCCGGCATGAACGTGATTTCCTCGATGATGGAAATCGCCCGTAATCCCGTCACGCGCGGTGGAAAAAGAACTACGCCCATCACCTACGACTCCAATTGTCTTGAAGAAGTATGCGGCTCCTGTGCCATGCTGATCAATGGACGCGCCCGCATGGCCTGCTCCGCTTTAGTCGACAAACTCGAGCAGCCTATTCGCCTCGAACCATTTTCCAAGTTTCCGATTGTGCGCGATCTCAGCGTCGACCGCAACGTGCTCTTCGAGAACTTAAAGGCCGTCAAAGCCTGGGTGCCGATCGACGGCACCTACGATCTTGGCTCCGGCCCTCGAATTTCGATGCGCGATCAGGAAGCGTCTTATCCCCTGTCGCGCTGCATTTCCTGCTGCTGTTGCATGGAAGCCTGTCCGCAATTCAACGAGGACACAGGTTTCGTCGGCGCCGCCGCCATCGCGCAAGTCCGCCTGTTTAACACCCACCCGACGGGCGCGTCACTCAAACGTGAGCGTCTCGCAGCATTAATGGGCGACGGCGGCATTCAGGAGTGTGGATATGCGCAGAATTGCGTCGAGGTCTGTCCCAAAGACATTCCGCTAACCAAATCGATTTCCGAAGTCGGCGGCCAAGTCATGAAGCAAGCCATAGGCGACCTGTTCCGCCGATAACTCACAGTAACCAGCAGTAATATCGTTACTAAAAGGCCCTCGCGCCGTAACGTTTCTAAAAATAATTTCTGAGATATTCTTAATCTTGTGCATTACAATTGCCGCCTGTTCCTCATCAAAATGTAAGGGATAGCGGAGCCACTTCGTGAACCGCTTAAATCACAGGCCGACCGGAATAGTTGCGCTGCTGGCGATCGCGCTGTGCGGTCAGGCATTCGGCCTGCACCAATACATCGCCCCGCGACATTCGCGTCATGTGCATCATTCGCGCCTGCGCCGCACATTGTGGAACCCGCTCTTCCGTCCTTCTCACGATTCATTACTCAGGCAAAACGAAGAGATCGACCGCCTTGATCTCCCGCGAATTCAAGACGATCAGGAATTGCAGGAACTGGTAGCCAGCGAAGAACTGCTTCCCATCATTCCCAGCGAAACTCTGCGAATCGATCCGCGTCTCGACCCCGAGCGTCGCTACTGCCGCCCCTGGACGCTCGATTTCCTGAATGACCTCAGCGCCGATTTCTACAAAGAATTTCATGGCCAGATTCAGGTGAATTCCGCGGTTCGCACGGTCCTGGTACAAAAGAAGCTTCGCCGCCATAACCGCAACGCCGCGCCCGAAACCGGAGAAACCGCATCGTCGCATCTCGCAGGAATTACCGTCGACATTCAGCGACGCGGCATGAGCCGGCAACAGATTAAATGGGTGGAGCAATACATGGTCCCGCTCAAGGACCTGGGCCTGGTCGAACCGGAAGAAGAACGCCACCAGTGGGTCTTTCACGTAATGGTTTCCGAGCGCTACATCGACTATCGCGAATCAAAAATCCTCGCCGGACAAAAGCCTTCGATAGACGAAAGCCCTCTAGCCGATCAAGTCCCAGCCGGCGTCCCCGAGGAATAGTCATTTCCTCATTTCCTGCGATTGAATCGACATGATCGTAATCATGGCGGGCCTGCCAGCATCGGGTAAGAGCACCTTGTGCCGAAAACTGGCGGCAAAGCTCAATGGCATCGTGCTCGATGAGGATAAAATCCGGTCCGCCCTGTTTTCGCAGGCCGATATTGAATACTCAACTACGCAAGACGACTTTTGCATGAAGGTCGCTCTAGAGGCAGCTGGGTATATTCTGCGAAAAAATCCAGGGCGCTTTGTTTCTGTGGATGGGCGTCCCTTCTCGCGAACTTATCAATTGGAGCAGGTGCTCCAGGCCGCACGCGATTTTAATCAGGAATGGCGCATTCTGGAATGTGTCTGTTCCGAAGAAACCGCGCGCAAACGTCTGGCGGAACAGGCAGCCGCAGGCGAACACCTGGCAATCAACCGCGATTACGCTTTGTATCGAAGAATGCGAGATCAGTTCGAAGAAATTATATTGCCGAAAACGGTGATTGATACTGATGAACCTCTCGATGCCTGCATCGTTCATAGCCTTGCAGCGATTTCCGTCCCAAGTACTGATAGCATTTTGCCTCGAATATCGTAAAATCGTCACTTACGCCCGGAGGAGATTCTATAGATGCGCCAGGTTTCGATCATTCTTGCTGCTATACTAACGCTTTCGTTTTCCTGTTTTTCTCAAGCGCCGTCCGCCAAGCCGGCTTCGCCAAAGAAAACCGCCGCCCATATCGCGCCACCGCCAACCGCAGTGATCGACACCACTGCTGGAAAATTAACCTGCACGCTGTTTCCGGATAAAGCTCCAATCGGAGTCGCGAATTTTATCGGCCTTGCCAAAGGCACCAAAGAATGGACCGACCCCGTCACCGGCAAAAAGAAAACCGGCGTGCCCCTTTACGACGGCACCATTTTCCATCGCGTGATTCCCGAGTTCATGATTCAGGGCGGAGATCCCAAGGGCGACGGCACCGGCGATCCCGGTTACAAATTTAAAAACGAAGTCTCGCCCGATCTAACCTTCGACCAGGCCGGCCGCCTCGCCTATGCCAACGCCGGACCTGACACCAATGGCTCCCAATTCTTTATCACTGAAGTCCCATATCCCACTTTGAGCGGCGGATACACCATCTTCGGCCAATGTGACGAGCCCAGCGTTGAATTAGTAAAGCAAATTGCCCGCATGGCTCGCGACTCCAACGACCGTCCCTACCAGCCGGTAAAAATTAACCACATCACAATCTCAGGGGGCGCGGTCGCGCACAAGCCTGCCTCAAAGCCGGCGGCCAAGAAGCCGGCCTCCTCCAGTTCACAATAGACATAACCACACGCACGACGAAAGGAACTCATGACCCGCCAGCCCGGTACCTATGCAGTTTTTGATACCTCCGAAGGCAAGATCGTCTGCCGACTGTTTGAGAAAGAAGCTCCCAAGACTGTCGCCAACTTCATCGATCTCGCCGAAGGCAAGCGCGAATGGACCCACCCCACAACTCGCAAGAAAAGCAGCGACCGGTTATACGATGGAACGATTTTCCATCGCGTGATCCCAGAATTCATGATTCAAGGTGGAGACCCAGCCGGCAGCGGCTTCGGCGGTCCCGGATATCAATTCGAGGACGAAACCAAAGGCTCGCCGCATCGTTTCGACAAGCCCGGCAAGCTCGCCATGGCCAATGCCGGACCGAATACCAACGGCTCGCAGTTTTTCATTACCCTCGCGCCCACCGAATGGCTCACCGGAAAACACACCATCTTTGGAGAAGTGGTAGAAGGCCAGGATGTGGCGCAAAGGATCGTGGGTCTGCCGCGAAATAAGGAGGATAAGCCAATGAAAGATATTACGGTGAAGTCAGTGGTGATCGAGAAGGCGTGAGAGGATCGCTAACCTCGTGTCAGCGATTGGGCAATACGGAAATGTCGGTGCAGCGTATGAGTTGCACGTCGGCGGTCACCAAGGTCAGACCAAATACTTTCGCAGTGGCTACCAGAAAATGATCGCCTGGATCGGCGTGCGGGAGACTCAGCTTGGGAATCTCCAATGCCACGTCGATTGTCAGAGTGGCTTCATTCAACGGACGGATTTCCAGCGCTCTTCTGGTCCAGGTCTCGACATCCATTCCCTCTAGCTCAATTCTCCGTTTGCGGTATAGAAACTGCACTTCCCAGATACTGATCGGGGAAAGCCAGAGTTGATTTTCTTTGTTGGCCAGTTCCCTCAGAACGCGAGACGCAAGGTGCTTGCGTTCGCCGACACTCCAAATCCATATATGGGTGTCCAGCAGCAGATTCATTAGCGAGAGGTTTCCCAATCATCTTCACTGCTGATAGGACCAACAATATCTCCGACAATACGGATCGTTCCCTCCATACTACCGATCCAGTCTTTGGGACTCTTTTTAGGGGCAGGAGGTACAACTTCAGCTACGGGTTGGCCGAAGCGGGTTACGCGAATCGGCTTGCGTGTTTTGCGCACTTGCTCCAGAATGCCAAGACACTTGGCCTTGAACTCGGAAATTGCGATCTCTTTCATTACTTATGGTGTACCATGGTCAATGACTATGGTCAATATGTCTAGTTTGTGTTATTAATCCGGAGTTGTCATTTGCCACTCGCCGCAGCCGGGGCCGGTGCGTTCCCCGGTTGCTTTGGTAGGTTGGCCTTTCGGGACGCCTGGAGCACAGCGTTACCCAAAGCTCCCATCAAGTCGGCTCCCTCGGATGCTTGTACCTCTAAGCTTTTTAGCGTGCCCTTGTTTGCCAACGGAGGCCCAGAAGCATTGCGCGTATTTATATCCACAAATGTCGGACCCAACAATCCTTCCGTGGATAGTGTCGCCGTTGCATCGTTCGGGATATTGAGTTCATAGGGGGCGCTATCTCCATTGAAACTTCGACAGGTCGCTCTCCCAACTCCGGGCGCACGCGCACATTGGTGACAGCGCCGAGTTTCACACTATCGACACATACTGAAGCACCACACTCCAGAGTTGGTGCGTGCTGGAAGCAGGAGTTTAGGCTTTGACCGTATGTCCTGGGCTTTCGAAATGTAAACCAAAGGGAACCGAGCCCTGCGACAACGATAAGAACCAAGACTATCTTCCGCATACGTTCCTCATGCAAGCTCCGCCAAAATTTTTATAATTCAACCCGCACAGTCGCTCACACCCCGATCACGCCCACCAATTCCTTCACCGACGCCGCGCTCTTATCCAGTCCCGCTTTCTCTTCCGCGGTCAGCTTAATCTCAATAATCTGCTCTATCCCTTTCGAACCCAATTTCACCGGCACGCCCACAAACAGTCCGCTGATTCCATACTCGCCATCGAGATAAGCCGCACAAGGCATGATTTTCTTCTTGTCTTTCAAAATCGCTTCCGCCATCTCAGCAACTGCCGCGGACGGCGCATAATACGCGCTGCCGGTCTTCAGATATTTCACGATTTCCGCGCCGCCGTCTCGCGTCCGCTGCACCAATCTTTCTATGGTGGGCCCGTCCATCAACTCGGTAATTGGAATTCCCGCCACGGTTGAATAACGTGGCAAAGGAACCATGGTGTCGCCATGTCCGCCCAGCACAAACGCGGTCACGTTCTCCACGCTGACTTTCAATTCTTCAGCAATAAACGCGCGAAAGCGTGCCGAATCCAGCACGCCTGCCATTCCAGTCACTCGCTCGCGGGGAAAGCCGCTCAGCTTAAATGCCGCCTGAGCCATGGCATCCAGCGGATTTGAAACAATAATCAAAATGCAATCCGGGGAATGTTGCACTACCTTGCTGACCACGTCTTTCATAATCTTGTGGTTCGTGTTGAGCAAATCGTCGCGGCTCATCCCGGGTTTCCGTGGAATTCCGGCCGTAATCACCACGATGTCGGAATCCGCCGTATCCGCATAATCCTGCGTCCCCATCACGTGGGAATCGCGTTTCTCGATCGGCATCGCTTCCAGTAAATCGAGCCCCTTGCCCTGAGGAACTCCCTCGACAATGTCGATAAGCACCACATCCGCCAACTCTTTCGCCGCAATCCAATGAGCTGCCGTGGCTCCCACATTTCCCGACCCTACAATGGATACTTTCTTGCGCATGAATATCCTTCCATGATCTGTCTATTTGAATTCCTGCAAAAAGCAAAAAGCGAAGACCAAAGACCAAAGAGCAAAGATAAGTATGCTACACGACAACGAAGCCGATCAGCCCAGATCCACCCGAGGCGAAGGCTCATCCCTGTCATCCCGACCG
>Ga0182015_10005172_pt1 | contig 13705 bp, 14 predicted proteins | sample 712P3MmetaG_FD_120478 | JGI IMG/M metagenome (GOLD analysis project Ga0182015, IMG submission 120478) | Permafrost microbial communities from Stordalen Mire, Sweden - 712P3M metaG | ecosystem: Environmental > Terrestrial > Soil > Wetlands > Permafrost | place: Sweden: Stordalen | collected...
CACGATGGCTGGAAACCATAGGTTTTTCATCAGACCGCTCCCATCATAAACGTAATTTTGAACTGGTCGTCGCGGGGCGTGTTTAATATCAGCGCCAAAGTCTAATGTTGCGCCGGCAAGACGAAATACCCATCTCCCGAACGTGAAATCGCGTTTAAAGGCCGAGGTGCTCGTTTGCGCGTGCTGGTGGCCGAAGACGACGAGCGGACGGCGGACTATCTCGTCAAGGGCTTGACCGAGAGCGGTCACGTAGCCGATCGGGCGACCGATGGCGCGACCGCGCTGGCAATGGCGCTCGAGGGCATTTATGAAGCGCTCGTCCTCGATCGGAAGCTGCCCGAGCTCGACGGCCTGACCTTGGTTCGGCACCTGCGCCGGCACGACCTGCGGCTCCCGGTGCTGATGCTGAGCGGCGCGGCGACCACGCTGGATCGCGTCGAAGGATTGCAAGCCGGATGCGACGATTATCTCGCCAAGCCTTACTCGTTCTCCGAGCTGCTGGCGAGGCTGGAGGCGCTGGGTCGTCGCAGCGACCGCACCTATGGAAGCCCGGTTTTACGGATCGGCGATCTCGAAGTCGACACCGTCAGTCGTACCGTCTCGCGCGGCGGCCGGCCCATCGATTTGCAACGCCGCGAATTCCTGCTGCTCGAGCGGCTGGCCCGCCACGCTGGGCAGGTGGTGACGCGATCGATGCTGCTCGAAACGGCGTGGAACTATGACTTCGAGCCGCACGGCAACATCGTCGACCGGCATATCCACCGGCTTCGTCAGAAGATCGATGACGGTTTCCCGTCCCGTCTGATCCACACGGTGGCGGGCGCGGGCTACACGATCCGCTTAACAGAGAGCGCCGACTGAGCCCAGACTGGCGGCCCCGCCAACCGGCTTCGGTCTCGGGCAAAACACGGCGCCCTGCCGAGCGCCATCCTTGCCGCGGCCAACCGCCACCTTTGGATTATGACAATTCGTCCAGCAGCTCCTTTGCTGCTCTAAGATCGGCTGTCGTGAAGCCTTCGGTGAACCTGTCATACACCGACGCCAAAAGTTCACGCGCCTCATCGCTCCGAGCCTGATCGTGCCGCGAGCGGGCAAGGCTGGTGGCGCTGCGCAGTTCCCAGGATAAGGCACCTTGACGGCGGGCCCACTCAAGGGCTTGCCGGAAGTGGGCCTCGGCCGCGGCGGACGCGTTTGGTGCGCCGTCCAACAAGAGGAGTTCGCCCTTGATACGGAGCAGTTCAGCGACGCACCAACGCCCGTCGCTGCGCTCCGATCGAGCCAGCGCTTCTTCGATGGCCCTCAGTCCTTGAGCCACCTGCCCAGTACCGCCCAAGCCCTGCGCGAGCACGCCGAGAAATCCTGCGTAACGCAGGACGTAACCGGTCCGGCGAAGCTCATCCAGAGCATCTCCTAAAAGCGGTGATCCGGTGACGACGTCTCCGCGTCTGATGAGGGCCGCCCCCGTCCAACAGCGGCCCCAGATCTGCCAAACCGCCAGGTCGTGCCGTTTCGAATGCTCGATCAGCATTGACGCAAAATGTTCGGCTGCGGCGACGTCACCGACGGCGAAAGCGATCGGGCACGCCGCCTGAGCGAGCGCGTTACACAAGGAAAGCGCATGATCACTTCCTCGCGCACCATCTACGCTGGTTTGCGAGGCGCTGACGGCCTGCTCCGGGAAACCTTGAAGCCAGAGGATATGTGAAAAGATGCAACGCGCCGCCGACGACTGGTCAAATTGAAAGCGGTACAACCGTATGCGATCGATGACCCGGGTCGAACGAGCGAGCACGAGCTCGATGTGGCGGCGCGCGCCGACCTGGTCTCCCAGATAATGCAGCGCGGTCCCCATCATGCGGTCGCCAACGCGCAAATCCGCCGGGTCCATCCGGTTCGCGGCAATGCTGCAAAACTTTTCGGCAAGCGCTAACTCGGCCCGATGCTCGCCACTTATCGATCGATAAAACGACAGGCCCCAGAGCGCCGATAGCTGAAACGTCGCATCACCCAGGGCCTCGGCGAGTTCGAGGGCGTGGGTCCACGCGGCGCCGGTCTCAGGCACCGGACCCTTAGTGTACATGAGCGATGCGCCCAGTGCGGCATGGAGCTGCATCTCGCTATGCACGTCCGAACTTGCGCCGGCCGCGATCGCGGCGAGTGCTCTTTCGATCCGACCGAGGCACTCCTCCATCAGCGACAAATGCATCCACAAGGGGATCGCGGCGGCGGTGAGGGCCACGCCGATCGAGGCATCACCGACAGGTGAAAAAGCCCAGTCGAGCGCCGTGCGGACGTTGTCGATCCTTGGGCCGTGGTCTGCCAACCATTCATCGGTGGGCCGCGTCTCGGACTCTGCCTCGGCGCCTTCAAAGAGATCCAGGCAACGACCGGCGTGGCGTCGCGCCACCGCGTCGAATTCGCCAGCCTCAACAAGCTTTTCAACCGAGTACGCACGGGTCGTCTCGAGCAGCCGATAGCGCACCCTCGCGCCCGCATCCTCCGCCGTCACGAGCGATTTCGCGACCAGGTTCGCCATGCAATCGACGACGTCCGGCCCGGTAATCTCGCCGTCCGCCGCCACTGCCGTCGCGGATCGCAGCGTAAAGCCGCCGGCGAAAACCGCCAGGCGTCGCAGTACCACCCGCTCGGGTTCGGTGAGCAACTCGTAGCTCCAGTCGAGCGTCGCCCGCAGAGTCTGGTGACGCGGCGTTGCCGTGCGTTGGCCGCCCGCGAGGAGCCGAAATCGGTTGTGCAGCCGGGCCGCGAGACCATCGACGCCCAAAGCAGCGGCGCGCGCCGCCGCAAGTTCGATCGCCAGCGGGATGCCGTCGAGGTGACGACATATGTCGGCCACTGCGGCGGCAGCGCCTCCATCAGTCGAAAAATGCGGAGCCGCTGCGCGCGCCCGTTCGGCAAACAAACGGACGGCGCCGTAGCTAAGGAGGTTCTCGCCGTTAGAACTACCTTCTGCCGGCACGGCGAGCGGCGGCACCGGGTAGACCCACTCGCCCTCCGCCCGGAGCGGCTCGCGGCTGGTGGCGATCACCCGCGCCGCCGGGTTTATTCGCAACAATGCTTCCGCCATCCGCGCTGCGGCGTCTACCACATGCTCACAATTATCGAGCACGAGCATGAGCTGCTTCGAGCGGAGCGCGGTCGCGACAGATTGCGGCGATGCCGCGCCCGAAGAGAGTTCAAGCCCAAATACGGTAGCGACGGTGACCGGAACGAGTTCGGGATCGGACAGCGGCGCCAACTCGACGACCCAGACCCCATCGGCAAATCCCGACAGTAGGTGTCGCGCGGCCTCGAAGCCGAGGCGCGTCTTGCCGATGCCGCCAGCACCGGCCAGGGTGACGAGGCGATGAGAGGTGCTGAGGTCCAGGATCTCGTTCAGTTCGGAGTCGCGGCCGATCAGCTCGGAAACCGGCTCCGGCAGGTTCGTCGGCGCCTGGGATAGCGGGAGCGTCGGTTGAGGCGTCCCCGCAACTGCCCGCGCACCGGGCGCTGTCGAGACCGCGCGGATTTCCCCGGCGAATTGGTAGCCTCGTCCGGCGATTGTGCGGATCAGATCGCGGTCCGCGCCCAGCGCCCTGCGCAGCGCTGATATCTGGGCTTGAAGACTGTTCTCTTCGACGATCCGGTTCGGCCAGACCCGCTCCATCAGCATGTCTTTGCTGACAACAACCCCCGACGCCTCGATCAGCGCCATCAGGACGTCGAACGCGCGCCCACCGAGCTCCACCGGCCGGCCCTCGGCAAGGAGCTCGCGGCGGTGCGGCAAAACAGCGAAACGGCCGAATTCGATCGCCGCTGGCGTTTCGGCGGCATCCATAGGGGCGATCGTAGATTTGGCTGACGGAAAATCGAACATCTAATTTCAGAAAAATTCAGATTTTTCCGTGGCGTCCAAGCTTGCCGGCGGTGCGCTGCGGCCGAGCAGCCGCTCACTTCGTCAGCCATCGCAAAATTTATCGGTAATCATCGCCCGATCAGGGCAGGTAAAGGCGCTCGCTCCCGAGCCAGCCTCGCCAGCTCTTTTCACCCGGACCATCAGAAGTATTCACGCGGTGTCAGGACTTCCCAGTCGGCGCCGCCTAGCTTGCTGGGACACGGATCCGGCCACGACTGGACGCCTTCTCGGTACCCAAATATCGCTCATAGGAGTTAGGGAGATGGAGAGGATCGATTTTTTTGATGCCGTCCCGTCCGCGGAGACCGCGGTTTGGGGCATGCAAAGCATCGGCAGTGCAATCGGCCGCGACGCAGACCAGGCCGACAGCGATTTCTTAGCGACCCTGCTGGCGATGGCCGGGCACGATTTGCGTCAGCCGTTGCAGGTCATCAAGTGGGCGCATGATGTCCTGGCGCGAAACCTCGACAGCGAGGAACAGCGCGAAGAGCTGATGCGGGCCGACAACGCGGCCAAGCAGCTGGCCATCATGCTGGGCCAGCTTGTCGGGGCTCTCCAGTTGCGTGAGCGATCGGGCGGCGATTTGCATCTTCCGGTCCCGCTGCGTCCCATCTTTGAGGATCTCGCCGCGGAATTTGCCGAGGCGGCACAGCTGAAAGGGATCACGTTTCTTGTTACCGCGACGCGATGGGTGGCTTTCAGCCACCCGGTTCTGCTCACCGGCATCCTGCGAAACCTGATACGCAACGCGATCGACTACACACCTCCCGGCGGTGGCGTGTTCGTCACCTCTCGCCGCTGCGGGACGGAACTGCGCATCGACGTGCGGGACACTGGCGTCGGCATCCATGCCAGCGCGCTGGCGAGGATATTCGGCGCTTTTCAGCGGGCCGACGAAAGCCGGACAGACGGTCTCGGACTCGGCCTCTTCATCGTGAAACGCGCGGCCGATCTGCTCCGGCATCGCGTCGACGTTCACTCGGCCGAGGGGCGCGGCTCGTGTTTCACCGTGACCGTCAGTGCCGTTCAGAGCGGATCGGACCCCGTCTGCCTGAACGTGACCCCGATTAAATCCGATTTCATGTCGGGGTGAAGCCTGCGTCACCCACCAGCCGCCATCTTGAACGCTGTGGCGGCCCGTAGCCCCGTCAAGGGTTTTACATAGACCCGTCAAGGGTTTTACGTAGAAAGGAATGTCAGATGTCCCCCAATCGTGGTGTCGTCTATCTCGGGCCCGGGGAGGTCGAGGTTCGGAATATAGATTTTCCGACCTTCCGAAATCCCGCAGGAAAAACGATCGACCACGGGGTCATCCTAAAGGTCGTTGCAACCAATATTTGCGGTTCCGACCAGCACATGGTGCGCGGCCGGACCACGGCGCCGGCTGGCATGGTGCTGGGGCACGAGATTACCGGCGAGATCATCGAGATTGGCCACGACGTCGAGTACCTCCGGGTCGGGGATCTCGTGTCGGTACCGTTCAATGTCGCTTGCGGTCGCTGCCGCACCTGTCGCGAGGGCGATACCGGCGTTTGCTTGAACGTCAACCCGGAGCGCGCCGGAGGCGCTTACGGATATGTCGATATGGGCGGCTGGATCGGCGGCCAGGCCGAATACGCCATGGTGCCTTACGCCGACTTCAACTGCCTGAAATTCCCGGACAAGGCGCAGGCTCTCGAAAAGATCCGCGATCTGACCTGCCTCACCGACATCCTGCCGACGGGATTCCATGGCGCGGTGACGGCGACGGTCGGGGTCGGTTCGACCGTGTACGTCGCCGGGGCGGGACCTGTCGGTCTTGCCGCCGCCGCCGCCGCTCGCATTCTTGGTGCGGCCGTGGTGCTGATCGGCGACATGAACCGGGAGCGGCTCGCTCATGCCAGGAAGGTCGGGTTCGAGCCGATCGATCTTTCGGCGCATGACCGGCTGGGCGAGCTCGTCGCCGAAGTGCTAGGGGCGCCCGAGGTCGACTGTGCGATCGATTGCGTAGGCTTCGAGGCCAAAGGCCAGGAATCGGACGGACACGTCATCGAAGCGCCGGCGGTCGTGCTGAATGGCCTGATGGAGATCACGCGCCCGGCCGGGTCGATCGGCATTCCCGGCCTTTACGTGACCGATGACCCGGGCGCGAAGGAGAAGGCCGCTCAGCGCGGAATGTTGAGCCTCCGCCTTGGTCTCGGATGGGCAAAGTCGCACGCTCTGCACACCGGTCAGACCCCCGTGCTGAAGTACAACCGACAGCTGATGCAGGCAATCCTGTGGGGGCGGCTTCCGATCGGCGACATCGTCAATGTCAAGGTGATCAGCCTCGACCAAGCACCTGACGGGTACCGTTATTTCGATGCCGGGGTGCCGAACAAATTCGTGATCGACCCGCATGGGCTGGTGCCAAAAGCCGCCTAGCATTGGAAGATAATCTCGTGATTACTGTCAGTGACACACGGCGCGTCATCGCGACGCCCAAGCCAGTGGTGGGCGTTGTCATTCCCGACAGCAAGCTGGCGCGTGAAGTGACCGAACTGGTCAGGGATACCGAGCCACCGCTGCTATTCCATCACTCGAGCCGCGTCTACTACTGGGGCGCGCTCGCCGGCAACCGCGGCGGCCTTCGCTACGATCCCGAGCTGCTTTACGCCGGCGCCATGTTCCACGATATGGGCCTCACCCCCGCGCATGCCAGCGCGCACGAGCGCTTCGAGGTGGATGGCGCCAACGCCGCCCGCGATTTCCTCGCGAGCCATGGCATCGCCGAGTGGGACATAGAGATGGTCTGGACCGCGATCGCGCTGCACACGACCCCCGGCATTCCGCAGCATATGCATCCCGTCATCGCGCTCGTCACCGCCGGCGTCGAGATGGACGTGCTCGGTATCGCCTATTCCGAGTTTACCGCCGCCGAGCGTGAAGCCGTGGTCGACGCGCATCCGCGCTCCGGCCGCTTCAAGGAAGAGATTATCCAGGCCTTCTACGACGGCGTTCGCGACAAGCCCGAGACGACCTTCGGTAACGTTAAGGCCGACGTCATCGCGGACAAGGAGCCGCATTTCCACCGCGGCAACTTTTGCGGGCTCATCCGTGGGTCCGCCTGGCGAGGCCGGTAGGGTCAATTGCCTTGGACTATCGGGCGGCCAACGCCCCCGTGTGGTAGCGCGCATTTGCTTAGGAGATGACCATGAAGGTCAGTGTTATCGGTCTCGGCGCCATGGGCTCTGGTCTCGCGGAAAGCCTCTTGAGGGCAGGCCATGAAGTGATGATTTGGAATCGGTCCAAGCCGCCGCTGGAGCCGCTGCGCGTCAAGGGCGCCCATGTCGTGAATGCAGTTGCGGACGTCTTCGCCGCCGATGCCGTGGTCACCATGCTCGCCAACGACGAAGCCGTGCGCGAGGTGGTTCTCGACGGCGGGCTTCTTAAGCACGCTGGTGGCGGGATCGTCCATGTGATGAGCGCCACGATCTCTGTCGCCCTCGCCAAGGAGTTGGAGGCGGTGCATGCCAAGGAGCGCATCGCTCTGGTATGCGCCCCAGTGCTAGGACGGCCCGACGTGGCCGAGAAGGGTGAGCTGAACGTGCTGGCCGCCGGCGCGCCGGCGGCGCTCGCCAAGGTAGAGGCGGTGCTGAAAGCAATCGGTCGCAAAACCTGGAGGATGGGCGAGCAACCGCATATGGCCAATGTGGCCAAGCTCGGCGCCAACTACATGATCGCCACGACCATCGAACTGCTGGCCGAGGTCTTTGCCTTCACGCAAAAGAGCGGCTTGGACCCGAAGATCTTCTTCGAGATGGCAACAAACACCCTGTTCGGCGCGCCGGTTTTCAAGACATACGGCGAATTGATCCTGGAGCGGAATTTCGAGCCCGCCAAATTCAAGCTGAAGCTTGGCCTGAAAGATGTGCGCCTGGCACTTGCAGCGGGCGAGGCTGCGGAGGTGCCGTTGCCCATCGCAAGCGTGCTGCGCGACACCTTCCTCGACGCCATCGCCAATGGCGCGGCCGACAAGGACTGGGCGGCCCTGTCCCAGGTGTCCTTCCGGCGCGCCGGCTTGAAGGTCTGAGCGCCGGCGCCCCCTTGCGGCTTATCAACCAGGTGATGAAACCCCACTGGCACCACCAAGCGGCGAGCCAACCATGAAGGAGCACGACAGTGACCGACAAGCAGAAGCCCTAACATTTGACGCACGCAATCGGCACCCCGGTTACCGACAACCTGCATAGCCTAACCGCCGGTCGGCTCGTGGGCGGCGCTCTTGCGTTGCTGGCCCTCGCTTATCCCGCTTGTGCCTCGGCGCAGCAGGTGGCCTCGACCAACAAAACCGCAGAGGCGTCGTTCATGGCGGAAAACCAGGCGGCCATGAGCAAGATGATGAAGGACATGGCGGTGGCGCCGTCCGGCAATGTCGATGCCGACTTCATCGCCATGATGATCCCGCACCATCAGGGCGCAGTCGAGATGGCCGAGGCCGAGCTGCAATACGGCCACAACACGAAATTGCGCCGAATCGCGAGGAATATCATCGCCGGGCAGACGCAGCAGATCGGCGCAATGAAGACGGCGCTCGGCCAGCCGCTTGGCGAAGCCGGTCACACCTCGCAAGGCGATGTCCAGCCCGAGCGCAACGCGGGGCGCTGAACAAAAGGCGGGAAGCATATGCGGGCCTGCCTGACGCGGCTGATGTACCACCCGGCCCCGTGGAAACCCGTTGCCAGCCGAGCGACGAACCCCATTGGCACGAGCCAACCCTAAAGGAGCACGACGGTGACAGACAAGCAGAAGCCCCAACATTTGACGCACGCAACCGGCACTCCGGTCGCCGACAACCTGAACATTCTCACCGCCGGCCCGCGCGGTCCCGCGCTGCTGCAGGACATCTGGCTGCTCGAAAAGCTCGCCCATTTCGACAGGGAGGTCATCCCGGAGCGCCGCATGCACGCAAAGGGCGCGGGGGCGCACGGGACCTTCACCGTCACGCATGACATCACCCGCTACACCAAGGCGAAGATCTTCTGCGAGATCGGCAAGCAAACGCCGATGATGGCTCGCTTCTCGACCGTCGCCGGCGAGCGCGGCGCCGCGGACGCGGAGCGCGACATCCGGGGCTTCGCGTTGAAGTTCTACACCGAGGAAGGCAACTGGGACATGGTTGGCAACAACACCCCGGTGTTCTTCTTCCGTGACCCACTGCGCTTTCCCGACCTGAACCACGCGATCAAACGCGACCCACGCACCGGCCTGAGGAGCGCGGACAACAACTGGGATTTCTGGACCCTCCTGCCCGAAGCGCTCCACCAAGTGACGATCGTCATGAGCGAGCGCGGCATCCCCCGCACGTTCCGCCACATGCACGGCTTTGGCAGCCACACCTACAGCCTGATCGACGCGAAGAACGAGCGTGTCTGGGTCAAATTTCACTTTCGCACGCAGCAGGGCGTCGAGAACCTGACCGACGCCGAGGCGGAGGCCGTGGTGGGCAACGACCGGGAGACGCACCTGCGCGACCTCTTCTACAGCATCGAGCGCGGCGACTTTCCGCGCTGGACCCTCTTCATTCAGGTGATGACCAACGAGCAGGCCAAGGCCTTCCCGTTCAATCCGTTCGACCTCACCAAGGTCTGGCCGAAAGGCGATTACCCGCTGATCGAGGTGGGCTATTTCGAGCTGAACCGCAATCCCGAGAACTAATTCGCCGAGATCGAGCAAGCCGCGTTCTCGCCGGCCAATATCGTTTCCGGCATTAGCTTCTCGCCCGACAAGATGCTGCAGGCGCGGCTCTTTTCCTATGGTGACGCACAGCGCTATCGGCTGGGGGTCAACTTCAATCACATCCCGGTCAACGCGCCGACATGCCCGTTCCACAGCTACCATCGTGACGGCGCGATGCGCACCGACGGCAACCTCGGACGGACGCTGACCTATTTCCCCAACAGCCTGAACGAATGGATCGATCAGCCCGCGCTCAACGAGCCGCCGCTAGAGATCGACGGCATCGGTGACCACTGGGACCATCGGGTCGATGACGACCACTACCAGCAGCCCGGCGACCTGTTCCGCCTGATGAGCGCCGAGCAGCGGCAGACGCTGTTCGACAACACGGCCCGGGTAATCGGCGGCGCGGCACGGCACATCCAAGAGCGGCACATCGCCAATTGCAGCAGGGCCGACCCTGCCTATGGCGAGGGCGTCGCCCGCGCGCTCGGGCTGAAGCTGCTCGTCGCCGCCGAGTAGGCACGCCGATTGGGAAGAGGAGATGCAGCATGGCTAAAGTTGCGATCGTCTACTTCAGCGGCTATGGCCACACCGCCAAACAAGCCGAGGCGGTTTGCGAAGGCGCCGCTGCCATAGCCGATGTTGCGGTCACCGGTTATCGCATCGACGAAGCCGGCGAGCTTCCGCTCGACGCCTGGGAAGAGCTGGCCGAAGCGGACGCCGTCATCTACGGCAGCCCGACCTATATGGGCGGGCCCGCCTGGCAGTTCAAAAAATTCGCCGACGCCTCGTCCAAGCCCTGGTTCAATGAGCAATGGAAGAACAAGCTCGCCGCCGGCTTCACAAGTTTTCGACGATCGCGTATTTCTGGACACTGTCCCAGCAGCACGGGCAGTTGTGGATCGGAACCGGCCTGCTTCCTGCCAATAAAAAGGAACATGGGCCGGCCGATATAAATTGGACCGCGGGATTTGGCGGCGCGCTTGCGGTATCGCCGGCCGACGCCTCTCCGGACGAAGCCCCGCGATCCGGTGATCTGGAAACCGCCAGGCGTCTTGGCCGCCGCGTCGCTGAGTTCGCCGCGCGCTTCCATGGGTAACAGCAAGATGAAGAAGAATTTCTCCGAGCTGACCGAGCAGGAGCTGCTGGCGCTCGCCATTGCCTTGGAGGAGGACAACCGCACCTATAGCGATCTCGCGGAGGCGATGCGCGAAACCTATCCTGGAACGGCGCGGATATTCACCGCCATGGCCGAGGAGGAGGACGGCCACCGCCACCGCCTCCTCGACCTCTACCGCGAAAAGTTCGGCGACCACATCCCGCTGATCCGCCGCCAGGATGTGCAGGGCTTCCTCGAGCGCAAATCGTTCTGGCCGCTGCGGCCCCTCGGGCTCGAGAAGGTGCGCCAACAGGCGGAGCTGATGGAGGCTGAGAGCAAGCGCTTCTATCAGACGGCGGCACGGCGCTCGACCGATGTCGTGATCCGGCAGCTTCTAGGGTGACCTCGCCGCCGAGGAGCGCCGACACGAAGCTCGAGCCGAGGAACTCGAGGCCGAATATGTCCCGGCCGAAATCGAGAAAGAGGAGGGCGAATCCGAGCAGCGCCTGTCCCTGTTGCAGATCGTGCAGCCCGGTCTTGCCGGGTTGATGGATGGTTCGGTCTCAACCCTGGCGCCCTTGTTCGCTGCGGCTTTCGCCACGCAGCGGAGCTGGCCGACCTTTCTCGTCGGACTTGCCGCGGCGATCGGCGCCGGCATTTCGATGGCGTTCGCCGAAGCGCTGTCCGACAACGGCTCACTGACCGGGCGCGGCAGCCCGTGGCTGCGCGGCTTGGTCTGCGGCGCGATGACCGCGCTTGGGGGTCTTGGCCACGCCTTGCCGTTCCTGGTGCCGTCCTTCACGGTCGCTATCACGATCGCCGCTGGGGTGGTGATCGTCGAACTCGCGGTCATCGCCTGGATCCGCAATCGCTACATGGACACGCCATTGCTCTCGGCTGCGTTTCAGATCGTTGGCGGTGGCCTTCTGGTCTTTGCGACCGGCGTCGCGATCGGCAGCGGATAAGGGAAACCAAGGAAACAAACCGATGTCGAAGCTGGTTCGTGCGTTGCGGGCCGGTGGGTTCCGCGGTCGCGCGACGATCGGTCTAGCCTCGCAACCGCAATCGTTATTGGCGCGCACGCTGGCCAGCGCCACTACCGTGCTGACGCTCAATTTATTCTTGTCTTCAACATGTAACGTCTCGTTTCCGGTCTAGCGCTTACCGGCTTCGTTACCTGAAAGTTGGATTCCGGCAGCAGCGTTAAATTTGCGGCGCTTACAGCAAAGCACCGCATTCGACACTGCGCATGACGATGCTCTGCCGCACGCTGAAGCCGCTGCCGGCAGTCCGGCACTTTACCGCCAAACGGCGGCGGAATAAGGGCGGTCGCAGCGCCCCGACCCGCCAGCCGCTGGTTAAACCAGATTTCATCCGCCGGCGACGTTCAGGCCACAAGTCCTCGCCATATCACTGACGTAGCGACAGAACCCGGCCAGGCATCACCGGCCGGCACTGTCGAAAATGGAGAATGACATGACCAAAATGCTCTATGCCGCAGCGTTATCGGCAACCGCCCTGCTTGGCGCCGTCAGCGCCGCCTCGGCCCAGTCCGCCCCGGCACAACCGCCGATGGCCGAAGCGACTCAGCCGCCGCATTACGAATGGCAGTACCACTATGCCGGCAACAGCCATCCGGAATTTCAAGGGTATTGGGCCCTCGTGAACTAGCCGGCCTCGGGCTGCTCGCCGCGGTTCGTACGGCGCCGCCTCTGGCGGCGCCGTACGTGCGGCGGGGGTTGTCGCTCCCATGATTATCATTTGGTGCCGGACAGTGCTTCACCCCCCAAATCGGTCATCTCGCCTCTCCCAAAGCGCAAAGGCGCGTGATCGAGGAGGGGTCCGATGAGCGAAACATCTCATACCGCGAATTTCCGCGCCGCGTTGCCGAAGGGCCGGATCGGCATATCGGGCGCCCGGCTCAAGGAGGCCGCGCTGGCGCTCGCCATGATCGCCGGAATCGCCGGGGCGGCCGATTACGGCCATTACTACTGGGCGACGGGGCGGTATCTGGTCACGACCGACGATGCTTACGTCGATGCGCATTCGGTTCTCATCAGCCCCAAAGTCGCGGGCTACGTTGCGGCAGTGCCGGTCGAGGACAACCAGCCGGTCAAGGCCGGCCAGGTCATCGTGCGCATCGACCCGCGCGATTACCAGACGGCGCTCGATCAGGCGCGCGCCAATGTCGCGGCGGCGCAGGCCTCGATTGACACGCTGACGCAGCAGGTAGCCCAGCAGCAACTGACCGTCGAACAGGCGCGGCAATCGGTGGAGTCGGATCAGGCGGCGCTCGCCTACTCGCAGCAGAACTTCCAGCGGTATACCGAGCTGGCGCGCACCGGCTACGGTCCGGTGCAACAGGCACAGCAATCAGCGGCCGACATTCGCGAAAAACAGGCCGCGCTGGCGCGCGACACGACGGGCGTGGCGGCGGCCCAGAAGCAAATCGGCATTTATGGGGCGCAGCTTCGCCAGGCGCAGGCGACGCTCGCGCAGCAGCAAGCGACCGAGCGGCAGGCGGAGCTCAATCTCGGCTACACAACCCTCACCGCGCCGGTCGACGGCACGGTGGGTGTGCGCACGGTCACGGTCGGCCAGTATGTTCAGCCGGGCACGCAGCTAATGGCCGTCGTGCCGCTGCATGCCGTCTACATCACCGCGAATTTCATGGAAACGCAGCTGACGCATGTGCGGGCCGGCGAGCCCGTCACGATCAATGTCGATACGTTCGCCGGCGTCACCGTGCGTGGCCATGTCGACAGCCTGGCGCCGGCCAGCGGCCAGCAATTCGCGCTGCTGCCGCCCGACAACGCGACCGGAAATTTCACGAAGATCGTTCAGCGCATCCCGGTGAAGATCACGGTCGACAAGGACGACCCGCTCGCTGGCCGGCTGCGTCCCGGGATGTCGGTCGAGCCGACGATCGACACAACGCCCACGGGCACGGCAAAGCCTACGGGCGCCGCGTCGTGATCGGCGAGCGCGCCGTG
>Ga0182015_10005173_pt1 | contig 13705 bp, 15 predicted proteins | sample 712P3MmetaG_FD_120478 | JGI IMG/M metagenome (GOLD analysis project Ga0182015, IMG submission 120478) | Permafrost microbial communities from Stordalen Mire, Sweden - 712P3M metaG | ecosystem: Environmental > Terrestrial > Soil > Wetlands > Permafrost | place: Sweden: Stordalen | collected...
GGCCCTGATCTTGCCGCGCACAATCAGCGACGACTCCTGCGTCAGATTCTTCAGCGCCTCAAAGACCGCTTCATCCAGGTTCGCCTTTACCGCCACGCACTGCATAGTGCCGGTGCCGTCGCGCAGCAGAGGAAAGACGATCTTGCCGGACTTGCGCAGATTGTAGAGCCATCCGGCGATCTCCACCGGCTCGCCGGTGTGCCGCCCGGCGTCTTCAATTCGAATGCGGGAGTAGGCCATCACTATTCCTTATTCCGGCCCCGGGGTCTCTTCGAGCTTTTCGAAAATTCGCTGCACGATGTCGAGCGATTGCGGGAGCGGAAACTCGGGATAATCACGCAGCTCCAGCAACAGCGGATACTGCCCGGGAAGCGAGCGCAGCAGGCGCATGGTTTCGCTCCAGTCGATAGTGCCGCCCGCGGAATGGAATGGCCACAGATGGCTGTCATCCGCGCCGTTGTTGTCGTGCAGATGCGTGGAGCGGATGCGATCCTTCAGGATGGCGAATGCCGGGGCCACTCCTCCATTCATGTTGGCGTGTCCGACGTCAAAACAGAAGTTCAGCTTCAGATGAGTCTGCTGCAGAAATTGAACCAGGCGCTGGGCGCTGGACAACTGATTGGGCGTGTTTTCGAGTAGCACTTCCACGCCACGCGCGCGGGCGAAGAGATTCAGCTCCTCCAGCGACGTGAAGGCGGCCTCCACCTTGCGCTCGTCGTATTCCTCCTCGAAGAAGCCGAGATGCTGAATCAGGTAGCGGAACGGAATCACTTCGGAAATATCCAGGGCGCGCTTGATCTCGTCGAGCATGTCCAGCCGCTTCGATTTCACCGGCTCAGTAATATTGATGTGCGCATTGGGGCCCGATCGCCCCCACATATCGTCGCTGTACATGGGCGAGTGCAGCGAGTGCAGCTTCAGCTTGGAATCCCGGAACCAGTGCCCTAATTCGTTAATTTGGGCGCGATCGCGATAGTCCAGATGCTGGCGCGCGCAAAAGATCTCCACGGCCGGCACGCCCGCCTGCCTAATCTTGTCGAGCCAAACGGTGTTCAAGCGATGATTGACCAGCAAGTGCGTGGAGAGAACGTGGTCCATGCGTCGATCAGTATCCTTCCGCTTTTCCGTTACCCCTTGGATCAGCCGCGCCCTGCAGCCAGCCGCCTGCATTGAGGATCGTCTCCACGCGCGCCACGACGGGCGAACTACCCTCCAGCGGCGAAACCTCATGTCCCATGGCGCGTAACAGCGCCACCGTATCGGGAGAGATCCCCTGCTCGACGTACAGCATGTCCGGCATCCACTGGTGATGGAAGCGCGGCGCATCCACGGCGTCCTGCGCGTTCATGTGGAAGTCTTCCACGTTCAGAATGACCTGCAAGACACCGTTGATGATGCGCGAGCCGCCGGGCGCTCCCAGCATCAGGAAGAGCTTGCCGTCACGCGTGATAATGGTCGGCGTCATATTGGAGATGGGCCGCTTACCCGGCTGAATCGCGTTGGCTTCGCCTTGAATCAGGTGGAACAGATTCTCAGCGCCGGGCTTGGCGGCGAAGTCGTCCATTTCGTCATTGAGGAGGAAGCCCAGGCCAGGCACGGTGACGCCGCTGCCATATCCGGCATTGAGTGTGTAGGTGACCGCGACGGCGTTGCCATCGTTATCCACGATGTTGAAGTGCGTGGTCTCAGTGCTTTCGTGCGCGCCTAGCTCGCCCGGACGAATCTGCCCGCTGGGCGTGGCGTGCGCGGGATCGATGCTGCTGCGGCGGCTCGCGATATAGCGCGGGTCCAATAGTTTGCGCACGGGCACCTTGAAAAAGTCGGGATCGCCGAAGTACTCGCTGCGATCGGCGTAGAAGCGGCGCATCACCTCGGCAACGTAATGGATAGAAGCCGCCGAACCAGCGCCCGTCTTTTCGTAGCCCGAGCCCTCCAACATTCCCAGCATCTGAAGCAACCCGACACCGCCCGCGCTGGGCGGAGGCGCGGTGATGATCTCGTCGCCGTGATAACGCCCGCGCAACGGCTCCTGCTCCGCGGCCTGATAGGCTTTCAAATCCGCGAGCGTGATCAAGCCTCCGTTGGACGCCATGGCCGCCGCCAGCTTCTGGGCGGTTTCGCCTTCATAGAAGTCGCTCGCGCCGCGATCGCGAATGCGCTTCAGCGTGGCAGCCAGATCGGGCTGCACGAACTTGTCACCGTAATGCGCGGTTTCCAAAAAGACCCGCTTCGATTCCGGAAACTGCGAGAGCAGCTTCATTTCGTTTTCACTGTGCAGCGATGTGGCGAAGCTATAGGAGACGGGGAAACCCTCGGCGGCGAGCTTCAGCGCCGGGTCCAGCAACTCGGCCCACGGCTTGCGTCCGTACTTCTGGTGCGCCAGCTCCATGCCGCGCACAGTGCCCGGCACACCCGAGGCGCGCCATCCCACCAAACTGTCCTTGGTTACGTTGCCTTTCGAGTCCAGATACATGTTGCGCGTGGCCGCGAGCGGGGCTTTCTCGCGAAAGTCGATGAAGGTGGTCCGGCCATCGGCGAAGCGTGCGAGCAAGAATCCGCCGCCGCCGATGTTTCCCGCGTACGGATAGGTCACCGCCAGCGCGAAGGCGACAGCCACGGCGGCATCGATCGCATTCCCGCCCGACTGCAGCACCCGCAAGCCTACGTCGGCGGCTAGGGGCTCTTGCACCACCACCATGGCGTGCCGCGCATGTTCGGGCTGCCGCGCTAACAGGCTCATGGACAGGAGGAAGGCGCAAGCGGTTTTGATTCGCATGGACACTTCGATTCTACCGTGGTGCTGGCGATCACACGGTGGAAAGCCGATGCCGGCGGTCGCGATGATATTGCGCTAGCGCCAGGTTGGCGGATGCCACGGTCTCCAGCTCGCGTGCGATTGGCTCCAACGCGCGTCCGGGAATCGCGGCGTACATCTCGTCGTTGCCGATGCCCGTGTAGACGCGATTGCCGACGCAGCCGGCGCTGGTCACCATGCCGTGCGCCAACGCGGCCGGGATCGCCATGCAGGTGGGCCGCGCGAGCAACGCGAGTTTGGAAGCGGCGCCTGCCCGAATGGCCGCTTCTTCCAGGAGCATGAGCTTGCTCGCTGGCGCCACGAAGAGCACGACATCGGGAGCCACTGGCGTGTCGCCGAGCGGCGCGAACACAATGTTCTTGGGAGTCTCCGGAAGAACCGGGATGCCGGGCACCTCCTCCATCTTCAGGTAGCCCAGGCTGACCATGGTTCCAAGAACGGCCGGCAGTTCATTGGCGCGCTCCTCGGGCAGCGGAATGTTGTGCGTATACGATCCGATCGGGCAGTTGTAATGGTCCGCTGGCACAGTGGCGAGTGTTCGCCCTTCCGCCGCCAATCGCCAAAAGCTGCACCCGGCGGGCGCGGAGCCGGAGAACTGCTCAATGCCCTCTGGAACCTCCGCAGGGAAAGCGACCGCCACCGGCCGCCGCTTCAGATCCAGAATTTGTTGGAACCGGTCTTCGAGCGCTTGGTAGTCAGGCATGTTGGTAACTCTCCTATCTTGGCACGTGCAAGAATCAGAAGGGATGTCTTCCGCAGCCAAAGTGCTAACCGCACGGCAGTTCTTTTCACGGCATGGTTTGCTGTCGAAATGGCATCCGCGCTACGAATTCCGGCAGGGGCAACTCGATATGGCGGAGGCCGTTGAAGCCGCGCTGGCGGAGAAAAAGCATCTGCTGGTGGACGCCGGCACCGGCACCGGCAAGACTCTCGCGTATCTGGTGCCCGCGCTGCTTTCGGGCAAACGCGTGGTGGTCTCCACCGGAACGAAGAACCTGCAGGAGCAGCTTTTCTACAAAGACATTCCGTTTCTGCAAAAACATTTCGACCGGCCGCTGCAGGTCTGTTACATGAAAGGCCGCGCAAATTTCGCTTGCCGGCAGAAGATCTACGACGCCGATCGCGAGCCCATGCTCAGCGGCCTGGAAGAGGTTGCCGATTTCCAAGTCATCCGCGAGTGGGAGAAGACCACGACCACGGGCGACCGCGCCGAGATCAAGACCCTGCCCGAATCCAGCTCCGCCTGGCAAAAGCTGGATGCGCGGCGCGACTTGTGCACGGGCCAGAAGTGCCAGCAGTTCGAGCGCTGCTTCCTGACGGAAATGCACCGCCGCGCGCACGAGAGCGACATCATCATCGTGAATCATCACCTGTTCTTCGCAGACCTGGCGGTGAAGGACGAAGACTTCGGCGGCATCATCCCGGAGTACGCCGCAGTGGTGTTCGACGAAGCGCACGAAATCGAAGATGTGGCCGGGAGATATTTCGGCGTGGGTATCAGCAACTACCAATTCCAGGAGCTGGGGCGCGACATCGCCGTGGTTTCGCGAGCCAAGCAGTTCGGGTCGGGCGAACTGGATCGGGTCCTGGACACGTTGGAAGATCGCGCGCAGCAGTTTTTCCTGCTGTTCGGCGAGACCGAAGGACGCGTCGCATTCAAAGGCCACGCGGCGTTCTTTGAGCAACACGGCGAAGCACTGGAGAATCTGCAACTGGCGCTGGAGCTGATCACGACGCAACTGCAACTGGTGAAGAACGCACCCGAGGAAGTGGTCCCGCTGTTTCGCCGCGCGCAGGAGCTGCAGAAGAATCTGGACTTTTGGCACAAGGGCGCGGACCGCTCGTACGTCTACTGGGTGGAGCGGCGCGGACGCGGTTGTTTCCTGCAGGCCACGCCCATCGACGTCTCGTCCATCCTGGAAGAGAAGCTGTTCGACACGCTGGACACGGTAATCCTGACGTCGGCGACGCTGGCGGTGGGCGAGACGTTCGAATTCACCGAGCGGCGCCTGGGCATCCGCCACACGCGGTCGCTGGTGGTCCCCAGCCATTTCGAATACGCCAAGCAAGCGCTGCTGTACGTGCCGCAGCACCTGCCCGATCCCCGGTCGCCCGCGTTTCCCGGAGCGGCCGCCGGCGAAATCACGCGCATCCTCGGTCACAGCCAGGGCCGCGCGTTCGTGCTGTTCACCAGCTACCAGCAGATGCGCCTGGTGTACGATCGCGTATCGCTCGAGATCGACTATCCGACGCTGATGCAGGGCACCGGACCGCGCAACGCGCTGCTGGATGAATTTCGCGCCACGCCGCACTGCGTCCTGTTTGCGACCTCGTCGTTCTGGCAAGGAGTGGACGTGCAGGGCGATCAATTGAGCTGCGTGATTATCGACAAGCTGCCGTTCGCGGTGCCGAGCGACCCGGTGGTGGAAGCACGCATCGAACGCATCCGCGAAGAGGGCGGCAATCCGTTTTACGATTACCAGATCCCGCAGGCCGCGCTGGCGCTGAAGCAGGGCTTCGGGCGGCTGATCCGCAGCAAGACCGACCGCGGCGTGCTGGTCTTGCTGGATAATCGTATTACGAAGCAGCGCTATGGCCAGGTGTTTTTCGACAGCCTGCCGCCGTATGCCTTCAGCACCGAACTGAACGCCGTGGAGAGATTTTTCAATGTTTGAAGTCACCGTGGAACAGACTTTCGCCGCCGGGCACGCCCTGCGCAACTACCATGGCAAATCCGAAGACGTGCATGGGCACAACTATCGCGTGCGAGTGACGGTGGAGGGCGAGCAGTTGGACTCGACCGGCCTGTTGGTGGATTTTCTGGAAGTGAATCGGCTCATCAGTGGCGCGGTTGGGTACTTGGACCATCACTTCATCAACGATCTGCCGCCGTTTGACGAGATCAACCCATCGGCGGAGAACATCGCGAAGTATTTTTATGACCGGATCAGCGTGGGATTAACGAACGAGGTTCCGGTGCACATTTCAGCGATTCAGGTTTGGGAAACGGACACCAGCTCGGCGATCTATCGGCCGTGACGCGCTACTTGCAGAGCCGGATCAAGAAGCCGGACCGGGGGTCCGGCGCGGACGAGGGCGTCCGCCCCACTCTCTGACCTACCGGCCGAAGTAGTCGGCGTTGGTCTTGGTGAAGTTGCCCCACTTTTCGGGCAGATCATCGAGGGCGAAAATCGCCGACACGGGACACACCGGCACGCAAGCGCCGCAATCGATGCACTCCACTGGATCGATATAGATCATGTTGTGCTCGGCGAAGTTGGGCGCGTCCTTCTTGGGGTGGATGCAATCGACCGGGCAGGCGTCGATACAGGCCGCGTCCTTAACACCGATGCAAGGTTCTGCAATAACGTAAGCCATTCGTTTCTCCAGCGGCGCGGCCTCAAGACGGGCTGCGGGTGGGGTAACCGTCATTATAGCGTGGCTGCCGTTTTTTCCGCGCGGATCGCGTCGAAATGGCCTATTTACGCGTCAGATGGAAGAAATCCGGGGCCGGCGCGCGCCATGCTATGCTTCCCACAGATGGCCACTAACGCGCAGATCACGGCCGAGCAGTACCTCCACATGACGTTCGAACACGATGCCGAGTTTGTTCACGGCGAGATTGTCGAGCGCAGTATGCCGGACAGAATCCACTCACTCATCCAGTTTCTGATTCTGATGGCGATCGGACGTTTGATCCAATCACATCCCTTGTTCCCTTATCCGGAACTCCGATTGCGGTTGGAACCTCGAGTCTTCCGCATTCCAGACATTTCCGTCTTTGGCGGTCAGGCGCCGCGCGAGGACGTGCCTTCCACGCCGCCCTTACTCGTGATCGAAATCGTATCCAAAGACGATCGCCATCCCAACCTCATGCAGAAGCTCGATGAATACCGTGTCTGGGGCGTGCCGAATATCTGGGTCGTCGATCCGCTGAACAAGCGCCTGGCGCTCTACACCGCGTTGGGGCTCCAGAACGTCTCCTCGCTCGCGCTCGCCGATTATCCGTTCGAGCTAACGCCAGGCATCCTTTTTTCCGATCTCTAAAACGAGAACCCAACATGATCCCCAAAGTGCGCAAAGCAGTCTTCCCCGCCGCAGGACTGGGCACGCGATTTCTTCCCGCCACCAAGGCTCAGCCCAAGGAGATGCTGCCGCTGGTGGACAAGCCTCTCATTCAATACGGGGTCGAGGAAGCCATGCATTCCGGCATTCAAAACATCATCATCGTCACGGGACGCGGAAAGACCGCCATCGAGGATCACTTCGACGTCAGCTTTGAGCTGGAGCAGACTCTGGAGGCCAAGGGCAAGAAGGAGCTTCTGAAGATCGTCCGCGATGTCTCCGACATGATCGATGTGTCCTACGTGCGGCAGAAGGAAGCGCTGGGGCTGGGCCACGCGGTGCTGCGCGCGAAGGAATTGGTGGGCAACGAACCGTTCGCGGTGGTTCTCTCCGATGACGTGATCGATTCCGAGACCCCTTGCATCCGCCAGTTGCTGGACGTCTATGAGTTCTACGGAGCTTCCGTGGTGGCGCTGATGGAAGTTCCTGGCGACGCCATCTCCGCTTATGGCGCCGTGGACGCCGAACCAATCTCGCACAATTCCGGCAAGGACCGGTTGTTCCGCATCCGCAACATGGTAGAGAAGCCCAAGCCATCGGAGGCCCCATCGAACCTGGCCATTATCGGCCGCTACGTCCTGACGCCGGAGGTGTTCCAGTCGATCGAAGAAATTCAACCGGGAAGCGGCGGAGAGATCCAGCTCACGGACGCGTTGAAGCACCTGCTGCGCAATCGGCCCATCTACGGTTATCGTTTTGAAGGCACGCGCTACGATGCCGGCGACAAGCTCGGTTTTCTCAAGGCCACCGTCGAGTTCGCGCTGCACCGTCACGACCTGGGTGGTCCGTTCCGCGAATATCTGAAGCAGCTCAAGCTGTGAGTAGCGACGATTCCCGCACGCTTGATATCCTCGATATAGATGTTACGGAAGCTGATTCCCGCTGGTTTGCTCGCCGTTACGGCCATGGCCAGCGTTGTCAACGACGTCGAGACCGCGCTGTCGCACGGAAATTTCCCGCTGGCCGAAGCGATCCTTCAAAGCTATCGCTCGAAGAGCGGCGTTACGCCGGAGTTTCTGGAGGCGCTGTCGTGGCTCGCGCGCGGGGACCTGATCACGCGGCAGTTCGACCAGGCGGATTCCCGCGCCAAGGAGACCGAACAGTTGGCCGAGCAGGCGCTCGCGACGCGGCCGCTGGATGCCGAGCCGCATTTGCCCACTGCATTGGGCGCGGCGATTGAAGTGGAAGCGCAGGTGCTGACCGCGAACGGCGACCGCACTGGCGCGCTGGCGCTGCTTCGCAAGGATCTGGAGGCATACCGGAGCACGTCCATTCGGACGCGCATCCAGAAGAATATCAATCTGCTCACGCTCGAAGGCAGACCCGCGCCGGCCCTGGAGGAACGCGAATACTTGGGCGCGAAGCCCACGCCGCTGCTGGCACTCCGCGGGAAGCCGGTCCTGTTGTTCTTCTGGGCGCACTGGTGTCCGGACTGCAAGCAGGAGGAGCATATTCTGGCCGCCCTCACGCGAGAGTATTCTGCAAAAGGCCTGGTGCTGATCGCGCCCACGCAGCATTACGGTTACGTCGCGAACGGCGAGGAGGCGGGGCCGGCCGAAGAGCTCAAGTACATCGAGCAGATCCGTCATCAGTATTACGCGGACCTGCTCAGCGTGCCCGCGCCGTTGAGCGAAGCCAACTTTCGCAACTACGGCGCCAGCACCACGCCGACGCTGGTTTTGATCGACCGGCGCGGCATCGTGCGGGTGTATCATCCGGGCGCGATGACGCTCGAGGAACTGCGGGCGGCGCTGGACAGGGTAGGCTGAATTAGCGGCGGGACTGCGCGGGCAATAAAAAAGGCCCCGATCTCTCGGGGCCGATTTGCATGAACCCTAAACTACTGCGAGCCCTCTCGGGGCGCCAAGGTCTTACTTCTTTTTCTTGGCGGGCGCTTTCTTAGCGGCCTTCTTCGCAGCCTTCTTTGTTGCGTTCTTCATCGATTGATTCTCCCTAACATCAGATTTGCGATCTTAGATCGCAGTGTGATTCATATATAAGGTGGTTTGAGACGAAAGTCAAGAAAAAAATGCTGATCGGCCCCGGCTCACCCGGCCTCCGCGCCCCCGCCGGACCCCAAAACCATTTGCCATACGAATTGTTCTTGGGGGCGCCGCTCCATGAACACGCGATTTTGTTCTTGCCCGCGCGCCGCACCCGCGCTACGATCGGACCAAGTGACCTTTCCCCGCGCGCTCACGATCTCCGCGCTGACCTTGGCCGGACTAACGCTGGGAGGTTGCGCGAAGAAGCACCCCCGCACCGCCGCCGCGCCTCCGCCGCCACACGTGGTCACTGGTGAAATCCGAGACGGCGAAACCGGTCTCGCGAGCTGGTACGGGCATCCTTATCACGGCCGCCCCGCCGCGAACGGCGAAATCTACGACATGGAAGGCTTCACTGCCGCGCATCGCACGTTGCCCTTCGGTACTTGGGTGCGCGTGGTGAATCTCACCAACGACAAAACGGTCGACGTCCGCATTACCGACCGCGGGCCCTTCGTCGAAAACCGCATCATCGATCTTTCGCACGCCGCCGCCGGCGCCATCGGACTCATCGGACCAGGAGTCGCGCGCGTCCGGCTCGTCATCCTCTCGGCCCCCGCCACCACCTCCGCCCAGAATTGGTATGCAGTCCAAGCCGGCGCGTTCCTGGATCAAGGCCGCGCCGAGCGAGTGCGCGCCGCGCTCGAACGCGAGTATGGATCCGCCCGGCTGGTTCTCCATCCCGGCAGTCCTCCGATGTGGCGAGTGCTGGTGGGACGAGCGCCCACCGAAGCCGCCGCCAATGTTTTGGCCCGGCGCGTTCGCCACGAGGAGGGCACGGGATTTGTGGTGCGCCTGGATCCCGCGGATTAGCGAGGCCGCCGGCGCCCAAACGGCAGTACTAAGGCCATACCCCCAAATGAAGTGGCCCCAATACCCCAAATGATCCTGCAATTCAATACCGTGGGGTGTTGTCGAAATCCTAAAGTCCCCTTAGAGTTTATGAAGGATGAAGACACTCTCTTCTCTAACAGCTCAAAATCGGGGACTCTAGTTGAATGTTAGCGCAAGCTGAAGAATCCAAGCCGTTGCTGGTGGGCCAGTCCCCACGCATCCGGAACGTCCTGCGGATGGTGGAAAAGCTGGGCCGTTGCCGTTGGCCCGTCCTGCTGCTGGGCGAAACCGGCACCGGCAAGGAAGTGGTCGCGCGATCCATACATAATGTCCACGCGACGGGACCCTTCGTCACCATCGACTGCTCCTCCCTGGTCGGCCCGCTCATGGAAAGCGAGCTGTTTGGCCATGTCAAGGGAGCATTCACCGGCGCGGTAACACCCAAGACCGGCCTGATCGAAACCGCCAACGGCGGCACCGCCTTCTTCGACGAGATCGGCGAGCTGCCGCTCGATCTGCAGGCCAAGCTCCTGCGCGTTTTACAAGAGAAGGAGTTCCGGCCAGTGGGTTCGCTCCTGCAAAAGCGTTCCGACTTCCGGGTGATCGCCGCCACCAACCGCGACCTGGCGAAGGAAGTGGAAAAGGGAACCTTCCGCCAGGACCTGTTCTACCGCTTGAACGTGGTGAACCTTCGCCTAGCCCCGCTGCGCGACCGGAAAGAGGACATCCCGGCGCTGCTGGCGCACTTCCTCGGCCGACACGGCAAAGGTCACACCTTTACGCAGGAGACGCTCGAAGCTATGCTCTCCTACGATTGGCCGGGTAACGTTCGCGAGCTCGAGAATTGCATACAGCACATGGTCGCCATCAACACCGGGCCGCTGCTGCACGCCGCCGAGTTGCCTTCGATGTTGCAAAATCATCTGATCGTGAAAAAGGCTCAGGCGCTTTCGGTGGCGGTGGGCTTTCAAGCGCTGTCCAAGCCGCCCGGCGAGGCCAGTTCGCACGAACGCCGGGGGCCGCAAGAGTCCAACTACTCGCCGATTATTCCGCTGACCCAGATAGAACGGCGAGCCATCCTGGAAGCGCTGGAATACACCAAAGGGGACCGCGCCATCGCCGCCAACCTGCTCGGCATCGGCCGCACCACGCTCTACCGCAAACTCAAGGAATACCAGCTGGCTGTCTGACGGCTGAGACAAAATTCATTTCCCGGCACTACCCTGAGTGCCAGACCCAAGAATCCTCAAAATTCTGCTGGTCGAAGACGATCTGGAAGATGCAGATCTGCTGGAGGAAGCTTTTGTAGAGATCGAGGAAAACCGCCAGTGGTGCAATTGGCGAGGTACGGCCATCGTGCAGGTGGGCCAGCTGGCCGACGCCATCGACTGTCTGCGACGGGAACGATTCGACATCGTGCTGCTCAACCTGAGCCTGCCCGATAGCCCGACCTTGCTGGATTCGTTCCTAGAGGTCCATGCCATCGCGCACAGTGTCAACGCGCAGGGCGTACCCATCGTTGTTCTGGCCGACGAGGCCGACGAAAACCTGGCGAATCGATTGCTGCGGGAGGGCGCTCAAGACGTACTGGTGAAGCCGGAACTGGAGTGCGCGCTGCTGGCTCGCTCCATTCGTTATGCCGTCGAACGCCAGCGCCGAGCGGGTCCCCAGCTACGCGCGCACGCGAAAACCGCTATTCTGGCTGATTGAAAATCGCCCTCGACGCAACTTACACCCTAGGCCGGGATCTCTCCGGCGTAGGCGTGTATTCGCGCGAGATCCTGCATGGCCTGGCGCGGGCCCATCCGGAAGCGCGCTGGCTGTTTTGCTACCGGCCGCACCGTTTCCTGCGCTCCTTCGCCGAGCAGCTTCCCCCGAACGCCAGCCGCCGCCTGTTGCGAGAGCATCGCGCGCCATCGGCCGATCTGTTCCACGGTTTAAACCAGCGGCTCGGCTCCGCCCGGCACGCCCGAGCGGTTACCACGTTCCATGACCTGTTCGTGATCTCAGGCGATTACTCTACACCTGAGTTCCGTGAGCGCTTCGCCACGCAGGCCCGTGCCGCCGCCGAGCGCTCCGATATGATTATCACTGTCTCCCGGTTCACGGCTGGCCAAGTAGAGCAGCTTCTCGATGTGGAGCCGTCGCGAATCCGGGTGATTCACCACGGCGCACGTCTCGCCCCGGCGCTAACCGCGCGGCCCCCGGAAAGGGAGTCAATGATCCTATCCGTCGGCGCCATCCAGCGCCGCAAGAACACGGTCCGCCTGGTGGAAGCTTTCGAGCAGATCGACGCGGGTTGGAAGCTGGTCCTGGCCGGCTCGTCCGGATTCGATTCACAGGAGGCTCTCCAGCGCATCGAACGCAGCCCGCGCAAGCGGGACATCCAAGTGCTCGGTTATGTACCCGGTCCCGAACTCGAAGAACTCTACCGGCGCGCGGCGATCTTCGCGTTCCCGTCTTTGGACGAGGGCTTCGGAATGCCCGTGCTCGACGCCATGGCGCGCGGCGTTCCGGTTTTGACCTCGAGTGTCTCGGCGATGCCGGAGGTCGCAGGTGACGCGGCGCTATTGGTTGACCCAATCGATGCGAGTGCGATCGCCGAGGGATTGAGCCGCCTGATGGCGGACACTGCTTTACGAGACGCACTGGTCCGCGCAGGGCTCGCCCGGGTACAGGAGTTCACCTGGGAAAAATCGGTGGAGGCAACTTGGAAGGTCTACGGGGAACTACTTTAGCTTTTTTCTTCGTCAATCGCGATCTTCAGCGCCCTCAGGAATTTCTGGTCCTGAGAAGTTAGCTTGATCTTGCCGGTGGACTCGAACTTACGCTTTGGAGGAGCTTCCGATTCTACTGCCTCGGCATCACCGTCTTCGGATTCGTACTCGCCGTTTTCCTCGCGTTTGTTGAATCCGATGGTGGCTTCGAGCACCAGGAAGACGTCGTACCCGGCCCGCTTAATCTCTCCGATAGCAGCAGCAATGCGGTCGGAGTCGGACAGCGATTCGTTGATCGCATTGCCAAGCTCTTGCATCAGCTCTTTGAGTTTCTCTTCCACGCATTACCCCTTTCTCCGTTCTGCGGGTTCCCTCTTAGAATATCACTCTACCTTCTTGATGTTACCAAGGCAAGCACAGTTTCACCAAAAGTAGGTGGGCTAAAATCTGGCTTTCGCTCTCCAATACATTTATCGGTTCGAACCCCAATTCTCAGTAGCAAATCCCCGGCCTGGCACTACGCCCCGGCATTCCACCGGAACGGCCAAGAGACGTTTCGCTACACTGGTACTAGTCCATGTTTGCAACGGCAAAGAAGTTTTTGCACCACGTGATCCCCGGAGTCATTCGCCCTATACACATCCTCTGGAATCAGGTGATCGGCTTCTTTTTCATTGTTTTGGCGCTGCTGCCCATGCATGCCATCTGGCGCGACTGGAGAAGGAGCGATAGCGCTCCACGGCTGGCCCTGGAAATCCCGTTCGGGCTCCTCATGGCCGGGTTCGGCATCCACTCTTTTTTGCGAGCGCGCAAAATCGCGAAATCATGAGCGCGGAACTCGGCACCGAATTGCCAGGGCAGTATCCCTTCACGCGAGGGATATATCCGGACATGTACCGCAGCCGCCTCTGGACCATGCGCCAGTACGCCGGCTTCGGAACCGCCGAGGAGAGCAACCGCCGCTACCGCTATCTGCTGTCGCAAGGCATCACCGGGCTCTCGGTTGCGTTCGATCTTCCGACGCAAATGGGCATGGATTCCGACCATCCGCTCGCGGCCGGCGAAGTGGGACGCGTGGGCGTCGCCATCTGCTCCCTCGCCGACATGCAGCGCCTCTTTGAGGGCATTCGCCTGGCGGACATCACCACGTCGATGACCATCAATTCCAC
>Ga0182015_10005174_pt1 | contig 13701 bp, 23 predicted proteins | sample 712P3MmetaG_FD_120478 | JGI IMG/M metagenome (GOLD analysis project Ga0182015, IMG submission 120478) | Permafrost microbial communities from Stordalen Mire, Sweden - 712P3M metaG | ecosystem: Environmental > Terrestrial > Soil > Wetlands > Permafrost | place: Sweden: Stordalen | collected...
GTCCCATCCACGCACCCGAGAGAGACACAGAGACAGAGACAAAGAGAGAGAGAGGAGAGAAACGTGCACGGGACAGAATAAATCCTGAAACCGGCTCTGATTCACTCACAAACTTTTACGAATCCGATTGTGGATTGTGAGAATCAATTTGAGGCGTATATTCCCTCTTCTAAGCACAAATGGCACAACAAGGTGCAAAGGTAATTACTACTTCTCCAACCTCTCAATCGGGTCGGCCACAGTGCTTATTATTATTATAGGCGCAATTTTTACGCGAATACAAACTCGTCGTGGTCGGAGGTGGAGGTATGTCTTTGTTTGCGTGGATTGCGATTGACACGGAATTTTAGGTGTTGGAAAATCGGCATTAACAATTCAATTGATTCAAAGTCATTTCGTCGATGAATACGATCCAACAATCGAAGGTTATCCCTGCTTGGAGAGGTGTTGAATGTTGTAGACTCGTACCGTAAACAATGCGTGATTGACGATGAAGTGGCGTTATTGGACGTTCTCGATACAGCAGGACAGGAAGAGTATTCTGCGATGCGTGAACAATACATGCGCACAGGGGAAGGATTCTTGTTGGTCTACAGTATAACGAGTCGATCATCGTTTGAGGAAATCTCTACTTTTCAACAACAAATCTTAAGAGTCAAGGACAGAGATTCATACCCAATCATCGTCGTCGCAAATAAAGCAGATCTCGAACATGAACGACAAGTCTCTTCACAGGGTACTTCCTTCCCCTCTGAAGTAGTTGGGTTAATGGGCGTTAGAGGGACGAGCGTTAGCGGCTTCATTTGGATGCAAGTTCATTGAAACTTCTGCAAAGAATCGTACAAATGTCGATGAAGCATTCTATGGATTAGTCCGCGAAATAAGACGATTCAATAAAGTATACTTATCGCTTTTGGCGCGTGGTTGATGGTTTTAGGCTGCCTCACCTTCCGGCGGAAAAGGTCAGAATGGAGGGAGAAATCAATTCGAACAAGAGCACGAATCCAGCGAAGGATGTTGCGGCTTCAAATGCTCCGTCATGTAAAAATCCATTCCGACCACCTCCCATCACTCCCCACCAATTTCAACATATCCATCCACATTTCACTCTCCCCTCCGATCTCTCCTCATACCTCGTTATTCATCTGCATATTCAACCCTCGTCCTACTTCTTATCATCATCACAAAATCTCTGTTGTTCATTCAATTCTGTTCCTCGGTAGGGATCACACATTATACGCTAGTATCCTCATTTTCTACCCTTGTCGGTCTGTTTTTTTATCTGTTTGCGCGGGGGAAGGGAGTGTAAGATTGAGACAAACGGGGATTTGCTAGCTTTACTTTCGGCCTTTACTTTTTTTCATTTGTCTTTTTTTTCTGTACTGTTTCTTGTTCTTTACCAACCCTTACTTTGAGCTAATTAGTCTATTACCACTTTCGTTTGACTTTTCTGTTTGTAGGTAGGACAGGCAAGACTGTTGTTGTTCCCTTTTGTCGTTTCACGTTGTAATTTGGAGAAAATATCATCTCGTCGGGCGAGATGGCGGGGTGTGATAGGTAGGATATTCATATCATTACTACAAGAACTAAGGCCTCTTAATATGCATTCATATGCCCCTCTTGACGTCGTAAAGGCCTTCCACGCGGTACTTTTACTGTCTTCAGGGCATATTCGATCCGACGCTGTAAAGTTGCGATCTACGCTCCAGGACTTGACGCACACCGCGTGTTCAGCACGAATTGGCGGCACCCGGTTGGGGCCACCCATGCTTTGTGCTGTCATATGACAAGTCTCCGATGTAATAGAATAGAATAACATTTCATTGAAATACATAAAGCTTCGTGAGAGATCCACATGTTTGAACAATTTTTGGATCTCAGTTCTAGGGTATTGCTTCGACCCTAGCTAGAACGTATTTTGCACGATCGACGAACAGCTTCACCATCGAAACATGACGCCGACACCGCCTCCAGCGGCCAAACGAACGGGCCAGGGGAGAGAACTCACAACACAACTCCCTCTAATACGCGTAAAGCGTATCATCAAAGTCGACCACGACATCCAGAAATGTGGAAATGAAGCTGCAACTCTAATAACTCGCGCTACTGTACCTTCCCATTTCCTCACCTGAAACTGACTGATCGCAGGAATCATTCGTGCAATACCTAGCTGAACAAGTTGATCCCTCTCCATGTAGTATGCTGACTTCCAGGCCTATCAGTTCTGCAAAGTAGAAGGCCGAAAAACAATTCAATATAAAGATCTTGGTATCCGTTTTCTTCTGAGAGTGTGGCTTATGGGAAGCCATTGCGGTGTCGCGAATAGACAACCTCGAGTTTCTAGCGGATATTGTCCCTCGTACAATGACGTACAAGAGAGCTGTTACACGAAGAGATCAAATACTCAATTCACCAGACTCACCTGAACATAATGGATCTCCTTCGACAGAGAAGAAAAAGTCACGGACTTCGGGTGGAGGGAGGGAGAGTACTGGACGGGGTGGAATTGAGCGGTTTTTTGCCAAGGGAGGGAATGGAGTTGTTGAGGATGAGGTTTCTGTGCAGGATGAGAGGATGGATATTGATGATTGATAGGCTGAGTTCTGTAGCATACCCCCTTTACTTTTGTCTAAAATTGAAGCCGCATATTCTGTCTATTGTCTTTCTTTGCCATCATAGGAGTAAATAATATGCGAGCACGTATTACGTGTGGGTAATCCGACACTAGTACACGCCTTGAAGCTTTTCAGTTGTCTCGCACGTCCCTCGGCACTCGATTCACGTTTATTACATTATAGGATCAATTGTCCCAGGCTAGTATGTCCACCCACCACTTGGTTGAGGATGTCGGACAAGCCTGTCTCGTTCTGATTCCTCTTCTTCGCTCTCTTCCTCCTCTTCCTCTCCTTCCTCCTCCTCTTCTTCCTCATCCTCCTCACCAGATCCTTTATTCTCCTCCTCTTCACTTTCTTCTTCCTCTTCTTCTTCCTCCTCCTCCTGTTCCTCTTCCTGTTCCTCTTCCTCTTCACTCTCACTAGCATAAAACTTATCCAAATCTTTCCACACCTTCTTCTCCTTCTTCTTTTCCTCCTTCCCAGCAGTACTCACAGCGACAACCGGTCCAGCCGTAACCACCGCCGTCGGACCAGCTTGACTCGGTTCATCCCTGACTCCCTTCTCTGGTATCTCATTTCCCCAGTCCGGCAATTTTAATTGTCCTTGAATATCCCGTGCTATAACTTGAGCCATACTTCCCAACGTCCATTCCGCGCCACGTTGTCCAAAAGTTTCCATTCGAGGGACGGGTTTGGGAGTATGTAATGCTGCCTCCCGAAGAGGACTGAGATGGACGTTTTTGAGTAATCTCGTTCGATCCCGGATGTCGTAGGATGAATCATATCGTGCAAGGGACATGGTATACGTATACAAAAGATGTACTTGTTTTAGATGTGAGTCAAGATTATCGACATCGGCGGGGGTTTCAGGAAAGTATAATGCATATACCTTGGCAGCCAAAGTAATGATCTGATACTTGACATCGTCGTCCTGAGGTCAGTTTCGTCGAAACAGATTTTACCTGGTCAGCGAAATCCTGTAGCGAAAGACGTAATACATCAGGTGCCCGTCCACCGAGTTGTGATGCAAATTCCCCCACAAGCCAAATAATCTCTGCTCTCGCTGGCGAAGAATGTATCTCTCCCAACGACTGCGCAAGAAGATGAATATACTTTGCATACCCACCGGGGTTCAACTGTATCAACGTCCTCAACGCCAAGGTCGCAGGTGTACTCAACGCATCTACATTAACCACCCAATCTATAAATGGAGAATACCATTTCGAGAGCGGATACCGCGACCGAGGATGCCAGCACATTTTTCGATTGCTTTGGCTGTGGAGCATTTGGTTGCGCAGCGGGCGATGCCACGGATAGCTTCGTTTACGAGGTCTGGGTCGCCTGATTTGGAGTAGTGGTTTAATTCACGGAGGACGGGGAGGAGAGTTGATTCTGTTGTGGAAGATATCAAGATGTCAAGCTTTAGGATGGCTATGTGTGTTGGATCAGTGGGTTTGACGTAGAAGTGACGTAGATGAGGCGTGAATAGATCCTGAGGTTAGTGTGAGATTGGAGGAGGTTACGGGATGTTGAGAGGCTATGACGGCGACAGCGGAGAGGACGGGGTAGAGTATTGCTGGTGAACGGACTCGGAGAAGACGAAGTAGACTTGGTAGTAGTCGGGGAAGGTATGATGGCGGTGCTAAGTCTTGGAATAGTCTTGTGAGAGCGACGATGATCTATATTAGTTCAATAGCAGAGGATTGTACAGCGCTCGACCTTGAGTGTGTTAATTGGAGTGCACATTTGTACAGCAATTGCAAATCTGGATCTAAAGACGCCATATCGGTTGTCGAGTCATCGTAAAACGGTTGAGCATTGTTGCTCGTTTGAGTTGGTTCGTCCGGTTTATTGAAACAACGACGGACGTATATCGACAGCACTCGCATTGCAACGAGTTGTCCCCATTCGTCCATCTCGATCAACATTCTACAAATGGATCGATATGGACTGTGCAGTAGGTCTGTTCGTTCAGGACACATGTGTTCCCAAGCAGATAACGCGCACACCAACACTGACGGTACTTTATCCGATAACAGGACTTGGAGTAATTGGATCAAATCGTCTTTTAATCTCGCATCAAGACTGTATTAGTTCGTCATCCTTGAGGATGTACTCGTAGCACTTTATTATTGCGATGGCGGCAGTTTTGCGGACAAAGTAGCTGAGATCTGTGATACATCGTCGTATTCCCAGTATCACGATTCCCGATATGAGCGGTACTTTAATCCCCGACATGACTCGCAATGCCATTCCCCGCACAATTTGGTTCTTGTCGCTCAGTGATTTCTGAATAGTGTTGATTGACATGAGTGCCAAATCAGGATTCGACTCGGCATAGCGAAGGAGGTAAATGTACACCAACTTTTTGATTTCGAGATTGGGTGAAGCGATGAGTTGAATGACAGAGGCAAAGTAACTCGACACATCTGTCCCTCGAGACATCAACTAGAAATAAGATCATTTATATTGAATGGGAATATACAGCAACGAGCCGTCTTAGTGCTTCGAGTTTCTCCCTGTCGAGACGACTGCTGAGGAGAGTCTGCACTTCCTTCATTGTCTGGTCATCGTTGTCAAAGAAGCGAGAGCCCGAGGCAGCTTCAAAGTCGAGAGTCAAATCGCGTGCATTCTCTGCAAGAGCCGACACTCGCGACTTGAGCGTGGATGTAAAGTCACTCATCCTCGTACTCTCCCACCTGTGGGGGGATTTGTTTGGTCGGGTGAAGATCTTCGAAATCGGGAAAAATGGCCAACATTTTCCTCGCTCAATTGATGACCGGGACACAGAGTCAATATCCTCCAAACGGCCAGATGCTCATAATAGACAGGAAAAAGTCTCCCGTCAACATTGCCATCGTCGGTACATCGTCAAATAGTATGTACACAGTGTTAATAGTGGATAGGCTGCGGACTAGTCGGACAAGCGCTCATCGCCCAACTCTCCGACGTTTCCCACACAAACCTCAGCGTCATCCTCATCGCCAATTCAAAACGATTCCTCACATCTGAAAACTATGAACCACTCGATCTATCTCTATGGAAACGGCTTCTCCGTGATGAAGGCAAAGATTACTCCTCCTTCGACGAAATATTGACGTACCTCGTCTTCGCAGGGGACCGGGATCCCGTCCTCCTCATCGATTGTACTGCCTCCGACGCAATTCCTCAATACTATCCCCGTTTATTGGATGAAAGAATCGATATTGCTACCCCGAATAAGAAGGGCGTCTCGGGAACACTGAAATTATACAATGAAATTCAACTAGCTGCTTTTACCACTTCGACACGATTGTTTTATGAAGCTACAGTTGGAGCGGGATTACCCATCATTTCTACTCTGCAAGATTTGATCGAGTCGGGTGATCGCGTCGACAAAATCGAGGGCATATTTTCCGGCACATTAAGTTATATTTTCAATGAATTCGGAAGTGGAAACGCAAAGTTCAGTGAGGTGGTAAAAGAGGCAAAGGAGAAGGGATATACGGAACCGGATCCTCGAGATGATCTAAATGGAATGGATGTTGCAAGGAAATTGACTATTCTCGGCAGGACGATCGGAATGGAAATCGAAGGACCTCCGTCCGCGTCGGTCTTCCCGATTGAAAGTCTCATTCCTGCTGCTCTGGAAAGTGCTGCCTCAGGAGACGAATTTGTTGCTGGTCTGCCTGCTCATGATGGGGAGTTTGACAAGAAACGTGCTGCTGCTAAGAAGGAAGGCAAAGTGTTGAGATACGTGGGTAGCATTGAAGTTGAGTCCAAGACGATCAAAGTTGGTCTGCAATCGTACCTCCCTGAAAAGACGAATCTCACATAGATATCCCACCACACATCCATTTGCGTCGTTACAGGGATCAGACAATATCGTCGCATTCCACACAAAGCGATATGGGCAGAGACCGCTTATTGTTCAGGGAGCTGGGTTTGTCCTTCCGTGACGATTCTGATTGCAGCGCTGGTGCGGATGTCACTGCCATGGGCATTTTCTCGGATATTTTCAAATTCAATGAAAGGGCATGATACCTCAGCTATGAAATTTAGAGAATTCAAAAACTTGGAAAATGATTTGATCAGGGGGTCCCCCGGATCATTTTGTATCTCGGCGATAACTATATTGAAGAAATTTCTTCACCACAATTCACCAAGCACATCATGTCTGGAAAGGAACTTTCCCATCTCGAAGCACAGCGTCCAGTCCCTGCGGCGCACTCGACTCAGAGACAATGTGCAGCTTCTGAGCCTGTCTCAGATGACATATCCTGCTCCGAATGCATCAGCACAATCCTGGCGTGGGCGGCCTGCGACGTGCTACTCCCCCTGATACTTGTGCTCCTATGGAATGTTATTCCCGCCATTATCTTCGGATCCTTTTTCTATCTTGCTCACTTTTTATTGTACGCCAATCCCTATCACACTACAGACGGGACCCGCCCATTTGCGCTGCTTGTGATCTTCATCGCATTCTTGATTGCTTGTGGTTCGTCTGTGCTGAATAGCTGTGGCATAGCGTTTTCTCACGAGTATATATTCCGCCGTAAACGTTCCCTTACCACGGCAAAGGTGGTCAGTTATGGTCTCCTTGGTTTGTTGACTCTTGGTTGGATAATAGTTGCGATCGGGTTCCTTTGGGATGGGATTAACAGAAATTACTTCCACTTTACGGAATCAGAGTAGATCCAGATGATCTCAATAAATGTCTCACTCCATATATGCCTTTCGCGCGGGACAACCATGACACTATCAGAATTTGCTGTTACTGACTTGGAATATAACAAGGTTCCTCCACCGCCTCCCTTCTCGATCGTCGAATTGTTATGGATCATTTTATTGATCATTCTACTCAGTTTCCCTTTCTTTTTGTTCGAAATCGGCGGGTCATCTCTATATTGGTATTTGAAGGAGACAAATCCATATCATTCAGAAACCGAGTACCGTCCCGGCGCGTTCCCGGTAAATTTCGTAATGGGTTGCTCTGCCGAACTCTCGGTCATCGCAATGGTGATGGTGATGGTGTGCGTCGCGATGGGTAGATTCAAACTTTTCAGAAGGAAAATCTCGAGAGTTGGAAGCGTGATTTTGGGAGTCTCTGCAGTGATAGTATTGGTGATGGGGGGCTTGACATGGTGGTTCGGATGGTTGCACGGCAATATATTCAACTTCAAGGAATCAGTGTGAATGGAATCCATAGACTCTGCTTTGACATGGGGAAAATACATAATGACGCTGGGTTTTGAGTTGGGTCCGCAAGAGAATGGTTGATGTATCTAAGGTCATCGGCATCAACAAGACAGTTCCCAGTGCCAAAGATCTTGTGCTAGATATGCTAATTATATACACCCGTCTATCCCTCTTGCTCCGCTTCTGCCATTTTATCCTCTTTGATCTCTAACCAACTGGCATAACTCAACAATACAAATGCAATGATTATCAAGATACCTCCCACAACCGTTAAAAACGCAAATGCACTCCCTAGGAACCAATCGACAATCGCAATGATGAATATCGTAAGCCTGAGTCAGTAATGTCAAAATAGATGTGTACATTGCACCAACACTTGATAATACCGGTGATGTCAACGAGACCATCGTGAGGAAACTGGCTGTGAAAGCAACGTTACTCAGAATACTGACTCCAAGGAACAACGCTGCCTTGGGAGATGGGAGCTCGAAAACTTCCAGACCGGTGAAGTGGAGGATTGGAAGTGGAATCCACATGAAACACAAGGTGAACAGCCCAATGCCAGTGGTACAAGCATTGGAGAACAGGATCGATCGATAGGGACCGATTGGTGAAACCGCACACGCTCGTGCTTTATACAACACTTCGTACAACCCATACAACACTGCACCGCATGCAATGATCGCATCTCCAATGAATCGTCGATGAGCAGCGATGCTCCCCTTATCATCGTTCGTGGCCCAAGCCATCAAGAATACTCCACAAATGGCAAGAGCGACAGCGAACGCCTTGTCTTTGCGAAACCGTTCGCCAAGGAGAGGGATGGAGAATGCATATGCGAAGAACGCACTACAGTTGTACATTGCTGTGACGTCCGAGGTGGAGGTGAGCGATACTGCAAGGAACCATGTACTGGCGGCGAATGTGAGAGTGATGGTGAGGGTGCCGATGACGAACAGCATGTATTTCAGGGGAGAGAGGTTTGGACGCATTGCCCAGGGAGATTCGGAGAGGATGTGAGCTGCCGTTGTTCGGAGAGAGTGGATGTGTGAGCGGAGGAGAGGCCCGGTTGACAAGTTTGATGGTGATGTTAATCGGAGGAAGAGGAATTGGAGTGGTCCCATCAAGGACCATGATGAGTGATGTAGATAAAGCATGCAGTAAGGCTTCTCCCAGCGTAATCGTTCCTGCACATACTGCGCAAATTCCTAACATCATTAATGGCTATGGTGGGGGGGGAATACAGTGTTGATGGTGAATGATATTAAAGTGATGATGAGGGCTATTCCCGCTATTTTGTATGCATGCAGACTTGAGGTTATTTTTGAGCTCAGATTTGCGCGTATTTCATCCTCGATTGCCTCTTCGTCCTCATCGATCACACCGCCCCTGCCATCTGGATATCCAAGGATGTGCTGACTCTCGAGTGCCCTGTCTCCGAGTGTCGAGTCGTTGTCGTCCCAGTCGTTATTCCACACCATGCCACTGCTCTCCTCGTCCTCGTCTTGCCCGTGGTCGTGGATCTTTGGCTGCAGGTCGCTGCTGTCGTTCTTTGTACTCATCGCTCGCACGTCCCGCGCTGTCTTTGCTACTCCTTGACGCACACAACGACTAAGAAATCATGGCGGATTGGCTCAACAAACTTGCACGTCACGAAATGAGGGCTTCATGAATCATAGGGTTTGATTTTAGCAACTAGACTAAATGAGATAAAGATACGAAAGACACGAAAGATATATAAGCACTAGCATCTAAGTAGGTTTTCCACGTCCATCAACAGCCCTGAGATGTCTGGGAGCATGCCAGTAATTCTGGACAGTAGGCTTGACAATTTCCCATGCTTGCTATTCATTAACGCGCTGTCAAAACTGGGGGAAAGTTACGTCGAGAGCGTCAGTGACGTCCTCAGGGAGCGGTCCTTTCTCGAAATCCTTGAGATTGCTCTCCAATTGAGCAAGAGAGCTGCATCCGATGATAACACCATCTCCGCCTTTATAATCCAACTCTGAATGATGGATTATCCAGCGGAGCGCAACTTCAAGAAGAGTCAGATTGTGCTTCTCTGCAACGGGACGAATGATTTCGATAGCATCAAAGTAACTGTTCTTGAAATAGCGAGCTTGGTACATTTTCCCTTGCCTATAATCAGTGCTTTGCATGAAGTGGAATTACCAAGTGTTGGATGCGAATCTGCCAGATTCCACTTCTTTATCGGGACGATATTTCCCGGAGAAGAATCCTCCTAACGATGAGATTCAATTATCTGGGCGTGGAAATAACCTGCGAGAGGATTGTAGCAGACAATTTGGATGCCAAAGCGACGACAAACGGGGATGAGCTCGGGCTCAATGCCGCGATGAATGGCATTATAAATTGCTAGAATGAGCGATCTTTTCAACAACGAAGATACCCTGGTAGACTTTGGGCTGAACCAATCCACGCTCACGAGCAATGGTGCACATTTCCGCGACTTGCCAGGACTATTATGAGAGATTTTACGGAAGAAAACGTACAGCAAAATTGGAGATGCCCCAAATATCGACCTTGCCCTCCTTATGGAGCTGATCCATGATCGTGATTGTTTCCGCAAGAGGAGTAGTATAATCAGGCGCATGCAAATAATAGAGGTCAATTTTGTCGGTCTTCAATTCCTTCAAACTCGTCTCGAGAGTTGCCCTCAACTTCTCCGCTGAATGCCCGCCGGCCTCAACAGGATAGCATTTACTCGCCATTTTCATCCCACGCTGCTTCCATCCAGCCTGGGTGATGAATCCCTCCTCCTGTCCACCACAATAACTCCTTGCAGTATCCAATTCATCATACCCAAACTTTTTGAACTCATCAAGGATATCGCCGACGGTCGAGATTTCGTGAACTCTGGCACCCCCCGATCCCTCTGGACCAAACGTCATACACCTAAATAATCAATAAAGGCACGCCCAGGGGCAATTTTGGGGTCGGAATGTACCCGAGAATGATTCGGTTCTTTGTCGTAGTCGCCATTAGCTTATTGCGATAATGCGTCAATTCCGAGCCAAATGGAAGTCGCCGATTCACACGAAATAGAATGTGAGAGAAGTGGCGGCTTGCGGTGGGCCGAAACATTAATTGTGTGTGTGGGATAGGTCTTGGAAGTTAATGTGAGATGGAATACCCCACCCCCTCATCCGGACTCCGAAGATCGCCCGCGCGCGGGCACTACTCTAAAACTGCCACACCAATTTCAATCGCTGATAATCGACCGCGACTCAAACGAGGCACAAGCTGTCGCCTATATGAGTGTATAGGCATTTAGTGGATAATTTCTCCTAGTAATGAATATCAATCTCCAGAGAAGACCCGAGTCTTGACCCTGCAATCCTCAGAGTTTTAGAAGAGGTGATCAGATCACAAGATCTAAATTAGGTTAGCTCGGATGGACTTGAAACCGCGGGGTAACAGACGCGACGCTTGAAATCGAACGTTTAGGCTGCCGAGACTGATACTGTCAGTGAATGGCCCATGATTTGTGAGGATTACACAATTGAGGTTATTCGCGGATGAATAAGGAAAATTGAATGCGATTTGTTGGACCGGGCGGCGGGCTCCGGTGAGGCGTCCCGACAAGCAGCTGACTCCACCACATCAAATCACACCAAAACTAGTTTTAGTCCCTCCGGCCCCCCCACCACCGCAAAGATCAGGGAGCATTGTTTCAGTTCAATTTGTTGTTGGTTTGACAGCAATAGAATTCTTGAGATCTCCATTCCTCCACACAACTCTCGGCTTTTCCGAAGCCCAAAGTACAAGACATTCGATATTTAATCTCGAGCTTCCCTACCCCGCAAAATCGGTATTGAAATAATCCAAATGGGATCCGCAGAAGAACACCTCGAAATTCTCGCTGAAACAGACGTTCTTGTCGTTGGAGCAGGTAAAGACTTTGCATCTCATAACCGCAATTGACGTTCAGGACCTTGTGGCGGCTCTGCAGGCGTGTTTCTCTCTCACCTCAAAGTTCCGACGATTGTCATCAATCGACACGGGACAACGGCAGACACCCCACGTGCGCACATCACAAACACCCGTGCTCTCGAGTGTCTTCGCGACGCTGGCCTCGAAGATCAATGCATTCAGCTATCCACCCCTCAGGAAATGATGACGCATACGACATGGGCAGAGAGCATGACCGGAAAGGAACTCGCTAGGATTTACAGCTGGGGCAATGATCCGTGGAGAAAGGGCGAGTACGAATTGAGCAGTCCCTGTCGTCACGCAGATCTTCCGCAGACGAAATTGGAGCCTCTGCTCATTCGGGAGGCAACAGTCAAGGGGACAGTCACATCCTTGCATGTATTTGGCTGATGATTAGAAAGTTCGCTTCGACACGCAGTTTGAAAGCTACGAGGAGAAGGACGACCACGTATTGACGACCGTTCTTGACCGATTGACCGACCGGAAATACCTCATAAAGTCGAAATACCTGTATGGCGCTGATGGCGCCAACTCACGCATTGCCCGACAATTGGGTATGTATCCTATAACCGGCACTTCTAATTCAAGGACTTCCATTTTCAGGAACCCCTGCTTTGTCGCTCGCCCTGAATGTCATGGTTGATGCTGACTTGTCCGACCATGTCACTCACCGAGTTGGCAATCTCCATTGGATCATGCAACCCGACGCTCCGGAATGGGGGTGGCTCGTCATCATGCGAATGGTCAAACCTTGGTCCGAGTGGATCATGATCTTGTTCCAGAAGCCCGGCTGGAAACCACCTCATGAGGGATGGTTGCCCTCTCAAGAACAATACGAAAAACGAGTCCAAGATCTGATAGGCGATGATAGCGTCCCTTTTAAGGTAACTGGCGTCAGCAAATGGCTCGTCAACGAAGTTTGGGCAGACAAATATCAAGAGAAGCGGATTATTTGTGGAGGCGATGCAGTCCATCGACACCCTCCCATCAATGGTCTTGGAAGTAACACCTGTATTCAAGATGCGCACAATTTGTCGTGGAAATTAGCCTACGTCCTCAAAGGTACATCTCAGTTGAAGTACTGTAATCCTAATCTTCAGGTCTTGCACATCCTTCGCTCTTGGAGACCTACACCTACGAACGCCAGCCAGTTGGAGCTGGAATAGTCAAGAAAGCGAACGACGGTCTTCGTGATCATCTCCCCATCTGGGATTCTCTCGGATTCTTCGAGAAGGACCACGATGGTATCCGAAAAGTTATGACTTCGCTCGGCGATAACACTCCGGAAGGCAAGCAACGTCGTCGCGATTTCGAAAAAGCCATCAAACGAACAGAATACGAGTTCCATGCCATCGGTGTCGAGTCCAATCAACGTTACTGCGAAGACATGAAATCGGCAATTCACGTCGAACCCGAAGATGAAGGGAAACTCCCTAAATTCACCAAGGACTCCTACCTCTACTACCATCCAACGACATATCCTGGATGCAGACTACCACACGCCTGGTTGGGAAAGTCACAACCCTCAAAGTTGGTGTCGACACTGGATTTGAGTGGCAAGGGAGGATTTACATTGTTGACAGGGATTGGCGGTGAAGGGTGGAGAACGGTCGCAGCAGAGCTGAGCAGGAAGGTTGGATTTGAGATCAGAGTGTACAGTATTGGGCCTGGCTGCGATTGGCAAGACCCGTACTTCAAATGGAGTGAACACATGGAAATTGACGAGAGCGGCGCAATTCTCATTCGCCCTGATTTGTTTGTCGGTTGGAGAGCACATGAATGGGTCGACGGCAAAGGAGACCGGTTGGCGAAGGCATTGTGGAAAATTCTTGGATACGGTGAAGAAGGTAGGAAATAGACTATCCTTTATCGAGCTGTAATATCGTTTTATTATTCTATCGCTATGAGACTTTGGGTATCAAATTTCATGCTGTATACGAAATCTCGCAGCCTA
>Ga0182015_10005175_pt1 | contig 13701 bp, 13 predicted proteins | sample 712P3MmetaG_FD_120478 | JGI IMG/M metagenome (GOLD analysis project Ga0182015, IMG submission 120478) | Permafrost microbial communities from Stordalen Mire, Sweden - 712P3M metaG | ecosystem: Environmental > Terrestrial > Soil > Wetlands > Permafrost | place: Sweden: Stordalen | collected...
GTGGTCAACCCAGCGAGTGGATCGAGCTGTATAAGCGGGTCAGATGCCACCGCCGAGCTAGACAGCCGCGAATCCTGCTCGGCGCTCGACCAAAAAACCGCGTTTTCTGATGCGCGCCAACACAATGAAGCCTATGCCGTGCCGTATTCCGTTTTGGAGAAGCACAAGAAGAGTCTCAATGTGACAGACCGAGGCGACAAGTCATACTGGCACGTTGTTCTCACTACTATGGACGATGGCTCGCTTGCGATCAACCTTTCTCGAATCGGGAAGAAGCTGGCACTGAAGCCATTTGCGTTTGGTTGGTCTGCTGCGAAGTCTTGAGAGGGTGCCGCTGATCAATCTCCTCCATGATCCGCTCAGCCCAGCGCACGCCATCCGCTATGGCAGCTACAGTAGCAGGAACCCGCGCCCCGCTGTCGTACTGCGCCAGCTTTCGAGCGGCAAGAATCGCTGCCATGATTCCGAGCACGCGCTTTCGAGGTTCGTCCACCAAGAAAGCGTACAATGTTCGCCTTTGTTTCGCCAGCGAAATTATGCTAGCATTTTCGGAGTGAAGGGAGAACCACCGATGTACCAAGTGTTGGGAATACGGAAGATTGAAGATACAGACCCGCTGGAGTTTGAAATTCGATTGAAGGACAAAGAGAACACGAAACCGGGGTACATGATGACAACCGACAGCGGCACCGAACTTGAGTTGCGGGCAAGGCTCAAGGAAGCCGGGATGCAGGAGCCTGACATCGAAGAGTTATTCAAATAGGAATTCGTAATTCAATGTTGACGGTGACTATATACCGTCAAGCAACCCTCCATTGTTGGAATGATGTCAAGGCCACAGCATCCCGCTGTATTTACAGCGATCTTCCCGATCTGCTTTCTCTGTTTGTAGATTCTTGTCTGCGCGATCATGAACGTTATTGACAAAGGGGTTATGGACCGCTTACGTCTATTGTAAGCGGTACAATTCTAACGCGCATTCCTCAGCTAAGGTGACTTCATGGCATCGCTTGCTCTCACTACAACTCAGCAACAACAACTTGTCTACGCATCTCTTATGCGTTATGGCAGTGAAACAATATCGCTGCGATACCGATGCCTAGACCACTTGGTAATGAACGGCCTGCTTGGTGCCACGAGTGAGTCACCGCTGAAAGTGGGGGAATTGCAAATACACTTGCACCACGGCACATATTCCCCAATTTTTAGACCCGAAGTGTTGCGTGACACTCTACTGAGACTGGAAAGGGAGAATAAAGTTGCTTCGGTAATCGTAAGAAAGAAAAAGGCATACTTCTTGACCCAAAGCGGTATTGACCTTGTGAGCGGCGCGGTTGTATCAGCCGAAAGCCTATACAAGCCTGTTGTAGCCCGTTTGTTGAAGCACACGGATCACCTCCTTTCGACTGATTTAGGTGTCACAATTTGCACGGAGTTTCTTTGTGAAGCGTTTTCCCGATGCGGTTTGGGTATAGCTAAGAACTTGCAGGGAAATACGGGGAACTTTCCGCATCCCGGCGATTTGTCTGCCGCATTCGAGGCAGCAGTGGAGGGACTGGCGATTTCGAGCGAGGCGAAACAAACGTTGGAAGCCAGATGTGTCGCGCTTTTCAAAAGCCATGATCTAGAAGATAAGCGACTGATTTTTTATCTGACGCAAGGATACTATTTTGCCCAATTGCTCGGTTTAGACCACCAGACCTTTGACCCCATTGCGGAGCAGGCGTTTGTGGGAGCCGCATTTTACTTGGATACGAATGTCTTGCTACTGGGGCTTCTTCCCGGAGATCGTGGTCAAGCTTTTGCAGAAATGATAGGCGTCGCAAAGAGAATCGGAATTGCGTTGAGAGTTACTCGTGCGTCAATTAATGAAGCTAGGCGCGTGGCGGCAGATCGGCTGAAGGAACTGAAAGTCATGCAGGACAGAGTTCCCGCAGAATTGGCAGAGAGGAGCTTGGATGACTTTGTGACACATTTCTATGAGCAGCGACTGGCCAATCCAGACTTAACGCCGGAGGAATATCTCCATCGATTTGAGAAACTATCTGAAACCATAGAACAATGGGGAGTGGAGATTGACGATGTCGTTGAGGATGAGATGCTCCGAGGACTCAGTTTTTCTGTTCTTGAAACGCGCATCCAAGAACGGTCGGCGCAATATCGGAAAGGGCGCACAAAATCTGACGGCGTTCTGCGGCACGACGTAGCGCACTATGCGTTAATCGAAACCAAGAGAGAATCTAATTCAAAGACATGGTTTCTCACGCGAGATCGAAGTCTGATGTCCAGCGCCGAAGATATTTGTAAAACGGAGAAACCGTTTTGCTTTAGCCTAATTGGGTTCCTGCAAAGCATCTCGCCATATGTGTTGAGCGACGTTGAGGGAAACTCGTTGTCGGTGGTATTCTCCGAACTTCTCAAGGAGCAACTGATTACAACCGACAAGCTCTTTGACAGCCGAGAATTGGTGCTTCTCGCGGAGATGCACTCCGATGTGTTGGCGACGGCTGCTGAGAACCTTTTGCCTGCTGTTGATTTCGTGAAATTTTCCGTCTTGAAGGGAAAAGCCTATCGGCCCGAAGATTTGCCCTTGGTTTCGCTTGAATTGCGCAAGTTCCTTGCATCTAGTGCTGACGAACAGAAGAGAGCACTCGAATCTTTGAACGCGCAGCTTCAGAGCGAAGCGCAAATGGACCGGAAAGCAGCAGCAGAGAGTCGTCAGGCAAGAGCCGATGCTGAGCGTACTCTGCTAACGCGGGAAGATGAAATTGAAGAGCAGGCGGAAAAGTTACAGACTTCGCAGCTTGAGACTGTCCTTTTACGCGAGCAGCTTGCGACTCAACGAACGCAGCTTGCGACTCAACGAATGCGGGTGAGACTTGCCGGGGGTGTCAGTGGAATCGTCGTCGGTGCGGTAATGTGGTCATTCAGGCAGCCTATTTCCGCCGCGATTGAAGGCATGGGCGGCCAGCGCGAGGTCATAGATATAGCGTTGCAGGTTATTGCGGGATTGTTGTTTTGCTTCCCTTCATTGAACTTTCTTCGCAAGAGCGACTGGAGAACCGAAATCAAGGTCGCTTTGGGCACCGTCATCGTTTTTGCGGCAATTTGGGCTACAAAGATGATTTCACCATCAAAAGCCGCAGACGTGGCAAGTTACTTGGCGATTGCAGCGGTAACGGCCGGAATGTTGGTCTTCTCTAAATGGAAATCGTGAGAATCTAGCAGTTGTCATGAGCACGTTTGTTGTTACTTGCTTTGTCACTTGCTCGCGTCGGCAGCTTTCGGTAAGTGGTCAAATCAGAGTTGCGGTAGATGCGTCTACACGAACCCGTTTGTCGCTATTCCAACTTCGGGGTTGCAGGTAGCGCCTATCGAGTCGCAACGCCCGGTCATCATGGTTCAGCCACACGCCCGCCAGACTGGTCACAAAGGCTGCCTGCACCTCTGAAACGCCCCAGCCGACCCGAACCCCTCTGGGCAGCCAACTTCCAGTAAAATCGGCTTCCCGATGAGTCACGCCACTCGCTTCTTGTTGAGGAAGCGATTTATAACGGCGGCGGGAATCCTCAGCAACCGATAGCGTCTCTTGTGAAGGCGTTCGGGCGCTCCGAGATCAATGACGCCGGGTTCTTTCCCGAAGTGGCGCGTGACCGTATCCGGGCTGACCTTGAGCAATTTAGCGACTTCAGCTACCGTGAAAAACTCTTGCTCTTGCATTGCGGTTCTCCTTGAATTTCGCAATCACAACCGATTCGGTACATTCTCGTGTTGCCGTAGCGCCCCCAAGCTGACGAACCTGACCTTCCGTTTGTCTCTCGTCAATATCGTCTTGCCCGTGAACGGAATCTTCCTGAGAATTCCGGGCTTGTGTCGGACTGAGAACTTGCCGAAGCTGCCCAGCTTGAGCGTGAAACCGTCCGCCCCCAGATTGTTGAGCAGCGTGTCTTCCAAGCTGCCGATCACTGCTTCTACGACGTGCTCGGCTTCCTTCTTTGTGGCAAGCGCCAGCGCCTGCTGAACGCGCGCTATCAACTCGTCTCGACCTCTTGGTTCTCTCCGCATCCAGAAATTTTGAACTACATTGAACTACATTTCGCGAAAAGCCGCATAAAAAAGTGCCATTAACAATGGGATTTTGGATTTCGGATTTCTCGCTAAAACCCTTGACAGGCGCTGATTTCCGCATGATTATTGGGAAATCCGGCACGTGGCGAGAAGCGATTCCCGGTAGCGCTACCAACCCACCTTTTGCTATCTCTTGCCACTGCTTGTAGTTTCCGAGGTTCCCCAGAATGGGGCAGAAATAGCGTTAGCCAGCGGTGGGGCAAAGTAGCGGCCAGCAGGGAGCACAGTTTGGGTTCAGTACCGGCCGCACAAGGCTCGTCTTAGTTTTCTTTTTGTTCGGCAAGTTCAACAAGAGGATACAACCATTGATTGGGAAGACCGTCTCTTCAGTGCGGGGCACGAAAGAATTGGTAGCTGAAGGGCCTTGCACTCATCGCCTCACGGAGTTCACTTCCGACCTTATTCAGCAGAATGGGCCTGTCGATATTATTGAAAGCACTTCCCTCGAGACCAAAATATAGAATCAATCGGTGTCCTCGCATGGAAAGCTCGCCCTTGTGAATGCCCCGGGTGTCGGCCAACGTTATCGATCCCGCTGGCGCCGTGACGTGAACAATCTTTTCGGGACATACTTCTTGGACTTCTTTGTCACTGAGGTTCATTCGACTCGCCAGTCGTCGGGTCAAAGGTCTGGTGCTTGTATTTGGCTTGTGTGAACCTTTGACATAGACGAAATGCGGAGACTCCAATGTGGTGTCTGTCAGATTCACGCCGACCTTTAACCAACGCAAACACCCTGAATCCGTGTGAAACGGTCGTGGCCGGAGTCCGCGCGTCTGGAAATCGGTATCCCACCACATGTCAGGTTTTGTAACAATGGGGAAGACCCCGAGATAGCGCGCTGCAACCGCCAGAATGTAGGGATCGCACAAGAGAGATTGAATGTAATGGTTTTCTAGCAATAGCGATCGAGGGACCGCATACACTGAATGGCGGGGCTGGGACGGGTCGATCCCGTTGCTTTTACCGGTCTCCGCGACCGGCACTGTCGAGTAGTTCCCAGCGACAGCATCACTCGCGAGAACTCCGTATGTGGTCGTATCGAGTGAGGATGACTGGGCGAATTCACGCAGATTTTGAACAGCTTCCTCTTTGAGTCGCCGCGGAAGGAGAACAACTCCATCTTTTTTAAGGGTACGAGCAATTTCCTCGATACTCGGGTCGAGATTACCAGCATCATTTAAGATACACGCCCCATTCCAGCCTACTCTTAAGTCCGTTTCTTTCCGCCTTGATTCAAGAATCCGGAACAGGATGTCGTTCGACCTGCCGTCGGTATAGGCATAGAGCTTTTGTACGAACCAGTTGCTTTCAGGCTCCGGCTCGCCAAGACGCCAGTATCGCCAGGCTCCTCTGCCAAACACGCCCAATTTACCTAACGCTTGCCCAAGGTTCGTCAATCGCATTTACCTTCTTGTCTTCGAAGACTTCCATTGCTGGAGTTACGTGCAATGTGGAATGCACGCGGCAGAAATTGTAATACACATAAACGAATCCTCTTCCGTTCTGGATCGCGAACTCGATGATGGAGAGGAGCCGTGATTCCTCGGTTAGAACCAAACTGTTAGACCACTGCGATCATGTGCCGCTTTGCTAGAGCCTCAATTTCAGGCTCGGTCACCGCCGAGAGGTCCGCGCTTTCCGTAGCGATGACCCGTCCAGAAATGTCGGGATGATGGGTCTTCAAGTACTCTTTCAAGAAGTCGGCGGCGTTGCTTTTTCCGGTGGCGTGACCGATGAGGACGATCTGATTCGCCGGAGTGATATCCTTCGCAATCTCCTCATAAAACGAATCCTCCTCAGGCACGCGCTCGCCACGGTAGTGAGCTTCCTTTCGGTGAATCAGATGATGATGGAAATGGAAAGGATCGTAAGGTCGCACCTTGTGTTCGTCTGCCGGACGACTTCCACCGGAGTCTCGGTAGACATGGGCGGCGTGGTGATCGATGACCACAATCATACGGCTGGGCTGGGAGGGTTCTTCGACCTGCGCACCCGGTCCGGCTTCTTTCAAGAATTTACGCAGCCGAGAAACTTCCTCCACGCCGAGGTCATGGGTGTGCGGCCGCTTGAAAAAGACGCGTTGGCTGCCGACGCGGAACACAAATTCATCGTCTCCATGCGGTTGGACCTCACCCAGATGCTCGACCAGTTCGACGGTCTCACTCCAACTTAGGTTATGGGGTAGCTTGCCGTTGAGAAGATTCTGGTACAGCGATTCGAGGTGCTTGCTCATGTCACCAGTATAGTATTGCCCCGCTATAAAGCGGAATACGCTCACGGTAAGCTCAGGGAGTTTGACCACGCGGCGAAGACTGACACGCTGCTCCGCATTTGGTTCGCAACTGTTTCCGCGTTTTGTTGACTTCGCCTTCCCCTCATCCCTACCATTGCGCCCTAGTCCCATCCAACACCGTTCCCCGATCAGTTGATCCCTCCGCTTACAGCTTCCTCACGGCGCATCAGCCCCACCCCGATCCCAACAAACCAGATCACCTCGCTAAGCATTACCGCTGCCATTCCGTGCACATCGAGCAGCAGGCGTCCGACAAAAATCAGCAGCGCAATCAGCGGCGAAGTCAAGCAACCGAACATGGTCATTCCACGTGACAACTTTCCCTGCCGCAAACAGCAGGCCGACCACAGCGCGATCGCCGCCGCCCCCGCGACCGAATAAATCCGCGACATCGCCTGGTTGATCTGGAAAATTGCCGCACCCTAGAGTCGCGGAGCAATTCTCTCGGGCGCTTCTGTTGAGCTGATGACGGCATGCACTTCGAAGTCAACAATGTCAGTCCAATTCTCGATCCATTGATCGAGGAGCGCACGATCTTCTGCTCCATCAACTGGTAACAACGATCGAGCTTGTCGCTTACCCAACTCGAAACGTACGAGAGTCCCGCTGGCGCTAACCGGCCACGATCTCGAAATCGACGATAAACCGGCACGGCGTCTCCGTTCCTGAAATTCTCGATCACCATATACAATGTTTTGCTCATTGAGTCTCCCTGGCTATCCACAAGATCTTCTCCATCTCGCGACCTGGGACTCCGGTTTGCCGGCTACTTCTTCGCGCCAATTCGAGATCCACTTCAGGAGTCCCTTTTATCCTTGCGGCTTTTCCCGATGAAATTGCTCGCCATTTCGAGCGCGTCTGGCCAACCGCCGCTATAGTCCTTTCGCTGCTTCTTCGTTTGCTAGGCCGCTGTGCGTGACCTTCACCTGAGTGCCGGAAGCATTTGATGTTAATTCCCCACCGCACGGTGGTTCGGCGCGATTTGTTTTCGTACCAGACCCGAGAGCCTGCATCGGTAAACCGGCGTATGGATCCACTCACTGAATGCATAGCCGGCGCCTTCTCGAACCGTCACGATATGCCTTGCTCGATTCCCGCACCCAATCTGGCGGAGTAATCTGCGCACCCGCCCAAGCCCCCGGATCGAGAGTCGCGCCTAGCTTTCCACGATTGGAATAGCGCAGTCGATAGTCCGGTTCGCCCGTTATTGCCCACATGGGTGCTTCACTCCGCTGCTCGTTCCCTGTCTTGAGCACGAAGATACGCCTCAATTTCTGTCCTGCCACCGTGTCGTGCCCAATCGGCGGGGGTAGCGTGCCATAGGATGTCCTTCATGTCCAATCGTGCCCCGCGGTCAACGAGGAGCCGGACCACTTCATCATGGCCGCCGCCGGCCGCTTGGTGAAGTGGCGTCGTGTGAGAATGGCCACCGATCGGGTTGTATCGGTTTGGATCTTCACCCGCGTCAAGCAACAATCGAACGATCTCGACATGACCAAAATCTGCTGCCAAAGTAAGAGCCAAATGACGGTCCTCAACGCTGGCGCCCGAGAGCAACTGCTGGGCGTCCTCGATGCGCCCCAGAGCTGCCGCTGCCGGCAAATCGATTCCAGCGCCGCGCCTGATCAAGGCATTCACCGCTTCGAGCTCACCGTGCAAGGCTGTTGCGTGCAAAGCGCTGTCGGGATCCGCTCCGTGATCGCAAAGGAGATCGATGAGCGGAAGCTGCACGCGACATTCGCGCGGTATGCTCCCAGTCGAAACAAGCATGAGCGTTTCGTTCACTGCGGATTGGCTCGGGCCAGCATCCAAAATGACTTTCGCGACTTCAACAACATTCTTCGGCAGAGTGCCACGGCGGACGGGATTCTCGGCTATAAATTCGAGCAACGTTGGATTGTGAAAGTAGTTCCCACCTTCGAAAACGAGGTGTTGATGTACGAGATGAGGATGTTGTGCTAGATAAGCACCCAAACCCGCTACATCGCCTGTATCGAGAAGATTCACGGCGCGACGAAATGTGGCATCTTCGATTCGTTCGTGGTGCGGCAAATTTAGTTGATCGGAGAGTGTCGGACTTTCGATATGCCTTTTCAGCCGTGCCCAACTGGGAAATCCATATTCGCGCGCGATTGTGAGCTGGGCGTCACTCAGTTTTAACTGGGCGTCGAAGATATCAGCATCCGTCGCTCGCGTGAACCGCGGATGAAATTCTCTGATCCGCTGAGATGTTCCTTGAGTGCGGAAAGCGTGATCTCTGAGCAAGTCTCTTGCTTGACACTTGAGATGATCGAGATTCGGATTTGCTGGGAGGCGTTTTACTGGCATGACGAACTTCCTTTCGTATGCCCGAGGTCCGCATTAAGGGGCGAAAGTAAGTTCGGAAAGAGCGAGTTGTTTCGATCAGGTGGACTTCTGTCCTTTCCGCGGACCGGATGCGCCCTTTTGCGCTACGGCGATCTTACCACGAGTACGTCAACTGGGCTCGGCTACACGGAGGTAGTCGTCCACCTCACGGGAAAAGCGAGTTCAGTACACCGGATACTCGCGGAGCCAAGGTATGTACCCTTCATGGAGAGTCATGTCTCTATAGTCTTCCGCAAAATCAAGAATCTTGTATGTTCGTGCGATTGCCGCATCCGCTCCTTTCTGTTCTTGAGTCCCGCGAATGCTGGCGAATACCCCAAGCGTGTCGTCTAACTGCAACTGCCGCTCCAATTGCGACTGGAATCTCTGCTTGTCCTTCGCCGCGACCTGAGCCAGAGTTCTTAACGCTTGGAGAGTCCTATCCCGGATTGCAAGGGCGTTTTCCGCTTGGGCTGCATCGCCGAAAGTTGACCCGTCCAAGAACTGCACAAAGATCAAGCGGAACGTGGCTTTCGGCTCGTGCGTTTCACGGAGCGGGTTCATGCAACACGAATCCCGTACGAAGCTTTGCTTTACCAACGAGAACGTTCCTCCCGGCGATATCGGACCGCCAAAGAAGTATTCCATCGTCAGCCGTGTTCCGCCGTTGCTGTGAGGGCCAATTGCATCAAAGTCTCCAATAAGCAAGAGGATCGACTTCGTGGAACGATTTGTCGCGTCGACGTTCTCCTCCCACGAGGACTTAACTTCGTTGGCGGCAACTGTTTCTCGAACCGAGATTTTTCCGGTTGCCGTGATCGGACTCGCGGTCAAGGCTGCGTCGTCGAAGGGTACGTCAAACGGCTCTTGCTGGGCCAAGGATGGTGACGAGAGCGAAAGCCAGCAGAACAAAACGAAAAAGCGCAAGCTCATGGGAGCCCTGCCATCGGGAAACCCATTTTATAACGTCCCCGTTCAGAAGGTTCACCCAGCTGACCACCCAAGACCTCGAAAAACGTCTCTTTCTGCTCAACAGCTTGCTGGAGCACGGGCGGCGCCCTTGTGAACCATCCCGGCTAAAGTCTGCAAGCCCAACGCAGGGAGGGCTCCGGCTCGCAATCGGGGAATCCGGAATAGAAATGCTCATGCCATGACGGAAGGCGTAACGCGGAGCAGGATACACGGAAAATAAAAACGGCATCTGCATTCTCACGCGGTCGTGGCCCTCCGCATCGGAACCTGTCTCTACCGACTTCAGATAGCGGGCGAGGTCGTCCTTGAGGTAGCATCTTTCCCTTGCGCTTGGCAGTCAACGTGTAGTCGTCCAGTTCACGCGCCCCTGGTTCTTGCGCTTGGTGCTAAGTTTAAAGGACTTTCAGAAGGAGAAAGCATGAAGCACTTGCTGCTGGTTGTACTGACATTTTCGACAACGCACACGTTGCTTGGGCAGACGACCGGGATCGCGGATTCCAAGGGCTCTGCAAGTTCTGAGTGGAGCAAACTGGTTGACAGTTTTTTTGATGAATATTTCAAGTTGAACCCCACCCAAGGTACAGCTGCGGGCTTTCATCAGTACGACTCTGATTTGGAAGATTACTCGCGCAGCGGCGTCAATCATCAAATCGCGTTCGCGAAAGACTATCGCGGCCGGCTGGACAATTTCGACAGCAAGTCATTGCCATTGGAGGAGCGTCAGGACTACCAGCTAGTCGCCAATAATTTGAAATCGACACTCCTCGACCTTGAGGATATTCGAAGTTGGGAAAAGAACCCGGATCGCTATTCGAGCGGCCTTACGTCAAGTGCCTTTGTGATCATGTCGCGGAAGTTCGCAACCCCTGAGAAGCGATTGCGGTCTCTGATCGAGCGCGAGAAGAAGATGCCCGCGGTTCTGGTAGCAGCCAGGGAAAATCTTAAGAACCCGCCTCGAATTTACACGGAAGTCGCGATTCAGCAACTACCGGGGATTGTTGGCTTTTTCCGAAAGGACGTACCAGAAGCCTTCAACGATGTGAAGGACCAGCAATTGCTGTCCGAATTCCGAAGTAGCAACATGGCGGTGATTACGGCACTCGAAGACTACGAAAAGTTTCTGAAGGGAACTTTGCTTCCTCTCTCAAACGGCGACTTCCGGATCGGCTCTGAAAACTATCGGAAAAAGCTTCTATATGACGAGATGGTGGACGTTCCCGTAGATCGGTTGCTTCAGATAGGCTACGACGATCTCCGTCGTAATCAACAATGGTTCAAGAAGGTTGCCGCGCAAATCGATCCCAAGAAATCGCCTGAACAGATTCAGTCAGAACTCCAACAGGACCATCCTGAGCCTGACCGACTGCTTCAGACTTTTCGGGATGATCTGGTTGGGATTCGGCAGTACATCGTAGATAAGCAAATTGTGACGATTCCTTCGCCCGTTACACCCATAGTGGAAGAGACTCCCCCGTTTATGCGGGCGCTGACTTTCGCGTCGATGGATACACCCGGACCGTATGAAACGGTGGCGAAGGAGGCTTTCTTTAACGTCACCTTGCCGGAACCTGATTGGCCGAAACAGAAAACCGAATCATTCATGGGACAATTCAATCGCGAGACCATGATTGCTGTTGCCGTGCATGAAGTGTATCCGGGGCACTACGTGCAATTCTTGTGGCTTCCGTCGGCTCCTTCGAAAGTTCGGAAGTTGTTAGGCTGTGGATCGAATGCCGAAGGCTGGGCACACTACGGCGAGCAGATGATGCTCGACGAAGGATACGGCAACGGCGACCCGAAACTCAGGCTCGGCCAGCTACAGGATGCCCTTTTGCGGGATGCTCGTTACATCGTTGGAATTTCCATGCATACAGGCAAAATGACTTTTGACGACGCTGTGCAGTTTTTCCAGAAGGAGGGCTATCAACCCCGATCAGTCGCCGAAGTCGAGGCGAAGCGGGGCACCAGCGACCCCACCTACCTGGTTTATACACTTGGCAAGCTGGAAATCATGAAGCTCCGAGAGGACTACAAGCAGAAGATGAGAGGTAGCTTCAGCTTGCAGAAATTTCACGACACATTTCTGCAACAGGGCTTTCCGCCCATCAAGATCGTCCGCGAGACCATGCTGGGAGATGAGAGTCCGACCCTTTAATCGACTAGAAATTAGGCGAGCAAGTTCCATGAGTACGGAGCATTCGATGTCGTCGTTGCAACACGACTGGATGGCGGAGCTAAGAATGTCAGCCGTTACCGGATACTTCTATTGAACATAATCTTCAACCGCATCCAGCGACATTTTGAGTTACCGAAGGCCCACCCCGGCGGGGCCGACTCCTCGTGAACTAGGGAATCGCGCGTGTGCGATGGTATGGGCTGGATGGGAGCTAAGATAATGGGGTCTGTCGAAAAGCGATGACAAGACGCCGCCGCACATTGATTGCCTCTCCGCTCGAATGGCAAATGACCGCAGCCCCTGTATTGCCTCCGCCAATCCCAGTTTTGGCTGAGCGCGGCGGCACCCGGCTCAAGGCACCGCGTGCGGTGGTTCTGGTGGACACTCGGGAACAAACGCCGTTCGATTTTTCGCGCTTCTCTGGCTGGTTCCTAGGAGTCGAGAAGAAGGCTCTCAGAGTTGGAGATTACACGATCGCAGGACTGGAGAACATCTGCGTTGTGGAGCGGAAGGATCTCGCTGACCTGGTTCACTCCTTCACGGTGGATCGTCCGGCGTTTATCAATCGGCTCCGGCTCATGAACTCTTTCCCTCATCGGCTATTGGTAATCTCAGCAGCGCTTAGCCAGGTGAAATCTCCGTATGCTCATTCGAGCATTAACCCTAATCGCATTCTGCAGTCCCTGATCGCTGTCCTCGCCGGACTGAACATCCCCTTCCTGTGTACGGAAACCCACGAATTGGGCGAGGAAGTCGTCGCTTCTTATCTGTACCAGATTCATCTGTACGACTGGCTTGAAACAAACGACTATGGCCGCTTCCTTGTCGACGACGATCTTTAGATCAGGTGAACTCGGGCGTCTCGTCACGAACTCCCCAGACATCCCGGGATGCAACAATTCGAGCCATCTACATTCAAGATTGGTTAGAAGAACTGTGCCGCAAGTGTTAACGGCAACGATCCGCATCCAACTTTTGTAAGAAAGTGCGGATTCGTTGCGGCTTGCCCGTCCGCCACAAACGCGCCCGCAGAGAGACTCTCCCTAGAAGCCAATTGCGGGAACTAATGTCACACTCTGCGTGCTAAGTTATTCGGCCATGCGAGTTCCTGGGTTGATTCTGGCGATTGTTCTTATCGGCTTTGCTTCGATGGCGACGTCTCAAGACACGGTCGTACGCGAGCGCCGGCTGCGAGCCGCCGCTGCGTTCCGCGACGGGATTCTCTTGATGCATGCCAGCTCCGAGATGGATCTTACCGCCGATGGTTCCCGCCAGGACATGAGAGCGTTCTGGATGAGTGGTAGGCATAACCGGCCGATCTCTGCTCGTTTGCGCGCCCGAGTGGAATTGGTCTTCGCGGGCCGCCGCTATCCTCTTATCGCATCAAGTACGTCCGATTACAAGGTGTATTCGAAAATGGCGGCGGCAATTGCCTCAACCGGCTCGCCCGCCGAATAAGACAAGTTCGACTGAAAGGAAAATAATGCTGCCGTCGTCCTTCCAGAGTGGCCTCAACATGAGAGATTGGCCGGTTACGTCGGCAAACCGGAAGTGCGCCTGAGCAGCGCGTTGTTCAGGAGGGTTCAAGGCCTACTTCCTCGAGAGCACAGCCGCCAGATACCGCAGTTCGGACTCTACTTTTGCGGGATCGGCAACAGTGTCCGCGATTTCTTGGCGAAAGAGCTCGCGATAACGTTTGCGAAGCCTGTGGATGGCTACTTTCAGCGCTCCTTCTGATGTGTTCATTTCGCGGGCCAGGTCGGCATATGGCGCTTCGGACTGA
>Ga0182015_10005176_pt1 | contig 13694 bp, 11 predicted proteins | sample 712P3MmetaG_FD_120478 | JGI IMG/M metagenome (GOLD analysis project Ga0182015, IMG submission 120478) | Permafrost microbial communities from Stordalen Mire, Sweden - 712P3M metaG | ecosystem: Environmental > Terrestrial > Soil > Wetlands > Permafrost | place: Sweden: Stordalen | collected...
GAGAGTGAGCGGCCAAGCCGGAAGTTCGTGAGTGATGACGAGAAAAATCAGCGTGAACAGGAGCAGGGCCGCGATCACGACCAGACCATCCACCAGCCACGCCAGGGTTCGGCCTGAGAGCGGGCGGGAGAGCCAATTCAATTGCGCATCTGGCTCGTAGCCAGGGCTCTCTACCAAATCTTCCTGCCGGTGTGGGTGCAAATCTTTTACTCCGTTCGCCCGCGCATAACTGCTATCCGGCCGGATTGACGGACGCGGTTGAGCGGATAGAATCAGCCCGTCGTTTTCCGAGCTCGTATTTTCTTCTTCAACAATCAACCCCGGATTTAGGAAGACAGAGCGGGGCGAGGCTTCGCGCTCGATGCCCTCGAGAAGGTTGGAAAAGATCCACTGGTTGATCTCGCGACGAGTTCGTGCAGGCAAGTCCACGAAGCGGATACCACATTGCCCCGACCGATTGGCCCAGGTGACTTCGCCGTAGCTTTCAATGCGCAGGCGGGGAAATCTCAATTCGAAGCGCACCCGTACGCGCTGTTGCTGACGCAGGGGAGCAACTGCCTGCACGGCCACGCCATCGCTGTTGAGGTTGCGGACAATTCCGCCATTGGCGGTATCGAGGATAACGTAGGTCAGGGCGCGCAATTCATGCCGGTAGTGGGTGCGTGCTTGCCGCGCGGGAAATGATACGACCTGCATACTATCCGCCAGGGATGGTTCGGATGGGGCCCGTTCCGTAAATTCTAATTTCCAGGGTCAAGGGTTGGCAGTAACTGAGTTGATTCGAGAAGGCCGAAGATCAGTCTTACCAAAGGCCATGGCCAATGGGTCAATGCCGGAATTGCCTCTGGTCGGTTAAAATCCCCGTAAGCTCTTGTTAAACCCGGAAAAACCGGATATGGCCGTAACTGCATCCAAGCCTTGGAGATCCCCTAAGCAGGCTAGGCCAAGTGATTAATTGACAGGGGCTAGTTCGGGTGGCCACACTTCCAAGGCGGATTGGCCCGTCCAGCACGGCATGGCGACGACTCCCACCAAAGCGATGAATGAGATAGCTGCCGCCGCCATTCCGGATGCGGGGGTGCCGTCTTGGCCGGGGGCTCGAACCGCAACGCCGCCGGGGCAAGGCACTGATCATCCGGATTCCCGTCCCCAATCCGATTCTCAGCCGGGAGAACGCCTGCGGCCGGTGGGGAGCGACGCCCTCCAGGCTCTCTTAGGATTTTCTGCGCTCCACCAGCAAGTGCGGCAGCGCCGGGCCTTGGCCTCGCGGAACCAAGGATTTGAGGTGGTTGGACGTGCCTCTGAGTTTGAACACGCCGAGCAATTCGTTCTGGACGAGGTGCTGCAGCTGGTCGCCGAGCGTGCCGTGGTCATCACCGGAGGCGATGGATTAGGAATCGCTCTGGCGGAGAACAACGAGATTGTCTTGCGAGCCTCAGCGGGAACGATCAAGCCGGATGTGGGCGCGCGGATCCAGCGCGACTCGGCATTTTCTGGAGCATGTTTCCGCACGGCGCAGATCATCCGCTGCGACGACACGGAGACCGATGATCGCGTAAACCTTGATGCTTGCCGGAAGTTGGGTGCGCGCTCCATGGTGGCGGTGCCGTTATGCGGCCGGCGGCGCGTGATCGGACTGCTGGAAGCTTTCTCGGCTGAGCCCTTCGGCTTCAATGACAGCGACGTGGGCAGCCTGGAACTGCTGGCCGAGTTGATCCTTGGAGCCCTCAAGCCCGAGGATGAAGACCGCTTTGCGGAATCGGCACAAATCGCTGAAGCGGAGTTGACCGCGCCAGCGCCTCCCGCTCCGCCAGCGCCGCCCGTTCAAGAAGCCACTCCTACTGAAACGAGCGCGACGGCTGATGTGCGTGTGGCGAGCATTGTGGACAGCGCAGCGGAAGCTCCCGCCTCGAGCGCAGCCGCCCTGGATGTTCCGCTACTAGCGACGACACCCGCCTCGATAAGCGAACCGGCGCCGTTCATTACGGAGACATTTCTCCCCGAACCTGCGGAAGAGCCAGTGCCGTTGGAACGTCATCATCCGGGCATTGTGTTCGTTTTAATTCTGTTGGTCGTCTTCGTTCTGGTGGCCGGTGGAGTGTGGTGGAAGCTCAAGAACGTTCAGATGGGCAAGGCGTTGGTTCAGCCGACACAGCAAACAGCAATGAATTCCGCGGCGAAACCTGCCGCGCGTTCGGGCAATCCATCTGGTTCTATTCCATCGACTCCTCTGCAAGGGCAGACCAGTTCAACTTCGACTTCCGGTTCGGCTGACGTCAATGCGCCGTCAGCACCAGCTACGCTGAGCGCGGGAATTGTGACGCCACAGGAACTGTCGAAATTAGCGCGCATCACGGGCATCCGGCATTGGTCTTCGGCGGATTCCAGCACGGTCGTCCTCGACTTGCAAGATCAGGTGCAGTACGAAGCGCATCGCTTGCCGTCCCCGGATCGAATTTACTTTGATTTGCACGATACCACCCTGGCTCCTGAGTTAGTAGGAAAGACCATCGAAATTGGCGCTCCTTGGCTGACACGAGTTCGCGTTGCCCAACCGGTTCCGGGATTGACGCGAGTGGTGCTGGAGACGAAAGGAAACCCGAACTTTTCCGTCAGCCTGGAACCCAATCCTTATCGCCTGGTGGTGGAGGTGCGCAAGCCGGGCACGATCGGCAAGAGCGAGGTGAATCTTTTCCCCGGAGCACCGAGCGAGCGGCAAAAGCTGGCAATCATGGTTCCACCCCCCACACACGAAGACCTGCTGTTGCGAGCTCGGGTGCCGAAGATGCGCATCGTTGTAGATGCTGGCCACGGCGGGTGGGATTTGGGAACGGTGGGCCGGCGAGGGCTGCTGGAAAAAGATGTGGTGCTCGAAATTGCCCAGAGATTGGGCAAACTGCTCGAGAGCCGATTGGGCGCGGAAGTGATTCTTACGCGGAAAGAAGACAATTACATCCCGCTGGATGAACGGGCAGGAATGGCGAATCAGGCGCAGGCGGATTTGTTCGTCTCAGTACATGCGAACTATAGCGACCTCCCCTCGGCGCGCGGCGTGGAAACCTACTACACAAATTTCTTTTCGTCGCCTGATTCGACAGACCTTGAGACGCGCCCGGACGGAACGGCCAACAAGAATGGGGTGACGGCAGCGCTCTCTCCCACCGATTTGCACGACAGGATCGAGCAGTCACGCCGTCTCGCGGCCAGCGTGCAGCGCTCGCTCTATGGTACTTTGTCGGTGCAAAATCCCGGGCTGCGGGACCGGGGAGTGAAAGAGGCGTCCTACGTGGTTCTTACCGAAACTGCGATGCCCGGAATTCTGGCGGAAGTTTCGTTCGTCAGTAGTCCCACCGACGAACAGAAGTTGCGCAGAAACGGCTACCGCGAGCAGATTGCGGAAGCGCTGTATCGAGGCATCGCACGGTATGCGGCTAGCTCGCGTGGCGTGAAGATGGCGAGCGCGGCGAAATAAGTACCCGATTTGCTCCATCTTCTCGGTTCACCGGATCCAATTCCCTTCTATCGGAATGGGTTCACAATCTGCAGTCCGTCGATCTCCCTCACATCTTGCATGTCTTCTGAGAAGAGTATGCTGCACCCAGCCTGTTTGGCCGCCCGGAGGACAAGGGCATCCCAAAAGGAGAAGCGCTGGAGGCGATGCAGGTCGATCGCTGCGAGGATGTCTGCGACCTCGGGAGCGGCGACGTCGAACTCGGCGAGCAGTTCAACCTTGCGTCGGGCAATGCTCGCATCCACATGCAGTTTCCCCGTGACCGTGACGAAATACTCCTGGAGCACCTGCAACGACACAACTCCAGTCCTCGCTCGCCGGTGCTTCGCTACAAGATCGAGAGCGGTGCGCTGTTTCGCAGGCGCCGCCTTGTCATCCGCGTAGACGAGAACATTGGTATCGAAGAAACTACGAGCGCTCATGAATCTCATCTCGATTGAATTGCCAGCCGCGCGAATGGCCTTGACCCGAAAGTCGCTTGAATTCCTCGATGCTGCGCTCGGCGTCGTCACCACCCGCGACGGTTTGCAGATAATCGCGGATTAGTTGATTGAGGCTTTTGCCAAGAGCCTCCGCCTTCTTTCGAGCACGGGCCACGAGTTGCTCGTCTATGGAAAGAGTGACGTTCATTAACACAGTATATGTGGACACATATCATGTGTCAATTCAGTTCCCCGAAGGTTCCCCTCCATACTTCTGCAACCACTTCAATTCCTCCCGCACTTTGATTTTCCCGTGCCAGGGATTCTTGTCGAGCGCATGGCCTTCGCCGGGGAAAATCAGCAGGGCGTTCGGAATTCCCAGTGAATACAGTGCATGCTCCAGCAAATAATCTTCCAGCACGGCGACGCGGATGTCGTCAGCGCCACCGACCATGTGCGTGGGAGTGCGGACTTTGTCGATCTGAAAGATAGCGGCTTCGTCGTGATAGCGCTGTTGGGCTTCCCAGGGACGTCCGCCGAGGAAGTAAGCATCATCAAAAGTGGTGTCATCGTTACCCCAGTTGGCGACGTGCTCCAGCGCGCCCGCGCCTGTGACGGCAGCCTTAAATCGGGTAGTTTGCGTGATGAGCCAGTTGGTCATGTAGCCGCCATAGCTGTAGCCGCCGACCACGAGGTGATCAGGATCGGCGATGCCGTCTTTTACCAGCGCATCGACGCCTTCAAGAATGTCTTTGCCGGGGCGCGAGACGATGACGGGAACAATCTGCTGCAGGAATTTATCGCCGTAGCCAGTGGATCCGCGGTAGTTGGGCTCGAAGACCAGCCATCCGTTGGTGGCCGCAAGTGCCGCCCATTGATACCAATCGGCTTCAAAATGGTTGCCGTCGGCGTCCGCGGGACCGCCGTGAATGAATGTGAGCATTGGCAATTTCTTGGACTCGAATTTCCCTGGAGGATAAATCAGCATTCCTTCGACCATGGTGCCGTCGTCCGCCTTCCAGCGATAGGGCTTGCCTTGCGGGATCTCGCGTTCGGTGAAGAGGTGGTTGAGCGATGTGACGGGCCGCGCCTGGTCAAGCTTGTCCGGGCTCTCGGCCAAGTAGACTTCCGTCGGCTTCTGTAACGACGAATACACGAATGCAATCCGCGGGGAGTGAGGGGTGGCCGACAGGATTTCGTAGGTGCCTTCCCAGCCCCTGAGTTTGTGCAGAGACTGGCTCGGCTGACCCACCGAGTACATGGAGACTTCGGTGCCGAGACGCGCGGACGCGAGCACGTTATCGGCGGCAACCGTGTAATGGTCGACCGGGCCGATGAAGTCTTTGCTCCATTGCTCGACTGTACCGGTTTCCGAGTCAACCCAATAAAGGTGAGGTTGGAGGTCGCGGTAGGGGCCGGTGACGTCTCCGACTTCGACGCTGAAAAAGATGTGGCGGCTGTCACTGGCCCAGCAGGGGCGGGTTTCTACGGCTTGGTTGTGGGTTAGACGGCGAGGAGGAGAGCACACTTTCTGATCGACCCCGAGAGAGCCCTGGACTCCTAAGCCACAGACGTAGATTTCCACGTCTTCGTATTTCTCCTGGCGCTGGTTGATAGCGTTGGTCAGGAGCGCGAGCTTATTGCCGTCGGGCGACGTGACGATGTCGTCGACTCGCAACGGCAGGTTCGCAATCTCCTGGGCGCCGGGAGTCAGATCAGATTCTCTTTCCGCATCAGTTTCTTCTTTCGTTGGAGCGGCTGTGTGGCGGGCAAGCGCATCTGCAACATCAATCGTAAAAATCGTATCTCCGCGTTCGGCGGTGCGATACTGCAATACATCTTTCCATTGCTTTTTGTATTCGTCTTTCTGGGCCTTGGTCCAGGGATCGCGAGTAGCAAAGTACAAGGTACGCGAGTCGGCCGACCAGGAAAATGTGTGCACATCTTCCTGACCCCGCGTCAACGGAATCGCCTCGCCTCCCGCAGGAGAAATCACAAAGAGCTGGCTCACTTCTCCTTTGTCGTCATCTTTATCCGATTCACCAACTGCAGCGGCGTACTTTTCCGCCGAAGACTTACGCTCGGAGCGGAAGGCGATCCAGCGGCCGTCGGGTGACCACTTGGGATCGATCTCGTGTCCCGACTGCGTGAGTTGAATCAGAGATCCGCCTTTGCCATCGTCTCGATAGAGCCAGAGGTCGTTGCGGAAGATTTGTTGATCCCAGTCCGCGCGCTCGGTCTCGATCACCACTGAGTTGCCGTCAGGCGATAGAGCAACCGCCGAGTAAGTTACCGAGTTGAAGAATTCGTCGAGAGTCAGCTTGGGCTTGCCGTCGGCAAAGCTGGGCGAAATGGAACCGAGAGCGATTAGCACAAACAGAAAATGCTTCGAGGTTTTCATAAGGGCCGTGTCTTGCGGGAAAGAGGTTTATACATGGATGGTTCTGGCTTAAGCAACTTTCAGCGACTGAGCTGACTCAAGGTCAGGCGTGAAGTTCACTCATGCAGTCTGATTGAGCAGGCTTCTACTGTACAGTTTCGGCATCCTTGAGCGCTTCGTCGAGAGGCTGACCGTTGTGAGATGTCGTTAGAACCACGCGCCAGCCGTCGTCATAACGGCGAAAGCTTGCCGTAGAGCGGTAGCGGAGATCGGTATGATAAATCATTGCCCCAACTTCATTGAGTGGAACCCATTTCCAGAGAAATTCAATGTCGGCGACGTTGCCCTGCTTGGCAATGCCGGTGATCTCCACCAGTTCTCTTCTGGCGGCAGGCATGCTGAACGATTGCTTTTCCGAATCTCCGGGCGCGATAAGACTTTGAAATGTGTCCACGCCGAACGGAGTCAGAGTGAAATCCCAGCAAGGCGGCGGGGACAGAGCTGCGGGGCACGGCACTTTGGCGCTGGTCATCCAGCCGCGATGTTCCAGCATTCGATATTCCGGAGAGAGGTAGTCATCGTTCGATAAGACTCCAGTGCGGACCTGAAATTGTTGCGGGTCGCGAAACGCTTCGGAGCTCGCGATCAAGTCAGCCGCAAGGCGGCGCGTGAGGAAGTCGCGAGGGGAACAGGACACAAGGACAAGCAGAGCAGTAATGCCGAGAACGATGAGTAGTTTCCGCATGAAGGAATCGAAGATCTCAGATCACTGGTTTTGGATTGTAAACAAAAGCGGCCTTCTTCGCGGCAAGAAAGGGCGAGAGGTAATCTGACCATCAAACCGATCAGACCAGCGCCCTGGGATGGCAGTTGAACACTGGGGACAACGACCGTCTGGAGTTAGGCGATAGTCCGTGATGAGGTAGCCATGGCGTTTAATCAAAGTCTCGCTGCACTGCGAACAGCGCGTATTTTCCCACTGGCCAACCACGCCGGGAAGATTTCCGGCGTAAATATAGCGAAGACCTGATTGCTGGCCGATGTCGATAGCACGCAGCAGATCCTCCGGGCGCGTGTCAGGAGGATCGGTCATTTTGTAGTCGCCGTGAAACGCGGTTACATGCCAAGGAATGTCGGGCGAGATGCCAGCCAGGAACTCGGTCAGGCGCCGCAATTCGTCCGCGGAATCGTTGAACCCGGGAATCAGAAGCGTGACAATCTCGAGCCATAACCCCATCTCGTGGATGCGGCGGATGCTCTCGAGGATGGGGCCGATGCGGCCGCCGAGCTCATGATAGTGACGGTCGTCAAAACTCTTGAGATCGACCTTGTACAGATCGAGCCAGGGGCGCAAATATTCGAGAACCTGCGGGGTGCCGTTACCGTTGGAAACGAAGCCGGTGAGAAGTCCCACGGCCTTGGCCTCTTTGAAGACAGCGACCGCCCACTCGCTGGTGATGAGCGGCTCGTTGTAGGTGCTGACCAGAATCTTTGCGCCTTGCGCAACAGCATCCTGCACGAGAAGTTCGGGCGAGGCTTGCAATGGAGGCGAGACGGCGTTCGAATCGCGCAGAGCCTGCGACGTAACCCAGTTTTGGCAATAAGCGCAGTGCAGGTCGCAGCCCAGCATCCCGAAACTGTAGGCAAGAGCCCCGGGATAGGCGTGAAAGAACGGCTTCTTCTCCACTGGATCGCATTGCGTTCCGGCAGTGTAGCCCCAAGGCACATAGAGCGTTCCGCCGCGGTTATAGCGTACTTTACAAACCCCCGGTTGGCCTTCAGGGATGGGGCAGCAATGTCCGCAAGCAAAGCAACGCACCCGGTTGTTTTCGAGTTTCTCGTATAGACGGGAATCCGCTTCGCGAACTTGCTCGTCGAGAACACTGCGGAGGGTGCGCACAGGAACCTCTGAGGTTATTCTAGCTCTATTGACTGACGCGAGGTCGGGCCCGTTTTAGCGCGAAGCTTTCGTGGACGACTCGTGCTGCTGCAGCCACTGCTCGGCTTTCTGTTCGACAGCTGCCCGTTGAGGCAGCGTGAGACGCGTCGCAATAAATGGTGCGAGAACTTTGCTGGCGCTATCCCCTCGGGCGAGGGCGACCACGGTCCAGAAGTACGCTTGATGGGGATCTTGCGGCACGCCACGGCCACTCAAGTAAAGCGATCCCAACTTGGATTGAGCTGAAACGTTGCCATGCTCCGCGGCCCTGGTAAACCAACGAGCCGCTTCCTTTTCATCCTGTTTGACTGCTTGCTTTTCGTCACCCTGTGCGTAGAGAAGGCCCAGAGCATTTTCGGCTGCCGGGTCATCGCGTCCCGCTAATTCTCGGAGTTGCGGCAGATTCGCAGAATCGGCCGATAGCCTCGTCCCAGATGAACTCGAGGGATCGAGAGGTGGCTTCGACGACGCAAGCACGGTCTGCTCTCCGGCTCGCTCACGGGAGTGGAGCTTTTCCTGAATCCATGGTTGGATCGGAGAAGCGCTTATGAAACCGAGCACCATAGCGATGGTCGCGGCCGTCGCGATCAGAAGGAAAAGATGAGATCGCGGGAGGCGAATACCGCCGAGATTGTCCGGATGTTCGGAGACGTCTTCCGTCTCCGCCGTTTCATCCGGCATGTGAGCAAACAGAACGCTACCCGGAGACGGAGAATATGGCTTCGGAGGAACCGGGGATGACTGAGACGGATCGTAGGCGCGCCCCGTGCGGCTGATCGCAGCGAGGATCATCTCCGCAAAACGCTGCAGGACGTCGCCGTCGCTCTCGCGAAAAGCACCGGGGTCGGCGGAAAAAACTTCCAGCAGTCCGATCGCTTTTTCTTCCATGCGCACCGGAGCGGCCATGATGGAACGCACGCCGAGGGCACGACAACTCTGACGATCCACGCGTTCGTCCGTTTCCGTATCCTCGCAGCGCAACAGTTTCCCGGTGCGCACGCATTCCCCGGAAAAACCTGAACCGACCTGCAGAGCCGCTCCGACCGGCGGAGCACTCTCACCCGCACTGGCGCTGCAGATCATCGTGCCCGCGTCTTTTCCTGCCAGAGCGATGGCCGCGCCGGAGGCTCGAAGCAATGATCGAGCACGCGAGGCAATCAACAAAAGGATCGCCTCGAAATCGGTGCCGAGCGTTTCCACCTCTCTCTCGACTGCAGCCGCCGCGCTCAGGAGATCGGTGTAATTCTGCCGGGGAGCGAAGTTCTGCGGATCTTGAGTCGGTTGCGCAGGAGCCGCTGCATAGGCTGCGGCGGCGATGGCGTTCAGAAACAACCACTCTTGCAACTGGCGTACGGCGGACTCCTCCAACCGCAAAAAAGCGAGGCCGACACGGCCGACGGAGTCCACCCAGGCAACGCGCGCAGAGGCGGAGATCTGTCCACTGGCTTCTGCAAGACTCAGGGTCAATTCCACGATCTGGTCAACGGCCAGCGGTAACGAACATTGCAGAGCCGCTCCCCGCTCGCTCAGGTCGAGAATCTCGTACAGATCAAGCAGCTCGTTCGACGAGGCACCGAGGATATTCGCGTATGCCGGCACGTGTACCTTTTGACGTACGCGACTGCGACGGTTTGGGGTAGCAGATCGAGGTACTTGAAGGATGGCGGCCATGAGGCGGAAATCGGACTCTAGTGTGTACATATTAACCCGAGATTGCAAAAAAGTAAGTAAGAAGAAATCGGCAGGACTGTGTTGGCCGTAAATCCCTGAGAACAAAGCTGGAACGCGGCCGGACCGTGCCGCGACGAAGTTAGCTGGTGTGGGCAACCCCGATCGAAGTGAACCCACTCTAACTGCAAATACCGGCCGACTGAGAATGTCGAATACTTGCGTCAGGAAATCGTGGCGGCTGCTGGCGATCGGTGCCGCCTTAGCGGTTGTGTCCGCCCCACTGCCCGCACGGGCGGCTCTGGGTGGGGACAGTGCTTCGGTCCAGGCTGACCAGCTGCATATGCAAGGGAGTCTACGTACAACCGCCGCCGCAGCATATACCATGCACGAAATTCAAGGCGCCAGCGGCACTGTAGTTCGAGAATACGTCTCTGCAGCGGGCGCATCAGCAGGAAAAGTATTTGCCGTGGCCTGGCAAGGACCGTGGCGTCCCGACATGCGGCAGATTCTGGGGAATTATTTTGAGCAATTCGCTCAAGCCGCGAAGTCACAGAGCAAAAGTCGGATGGGACGCAAGCCGCTGATGATCGAGCTGCCTGGATTGGTGGTGGAGCAGAGTGGACACGCGCGGGCCTTTGCGGGCAGGGCCTATGTCCCCGACATGCTGCCGACAGGAGTTCGCACCGAGGAAATCCAATGAGAGATCTGCGGATATTCTTGGCATTTGCGATTTTTCCGGCGTTTGCGTTCTTGGCAGCGTGCGGCGGGGGTAGTAGCGGTAGCAGCAACAGCAGTAGCACTACTACGACGACCCAAACCATTGCGACGTCTGGAGCGAACGTGGCGTCGATAAGCGTGAATGCGGGGCCGAACGGAAATTATGTGAATGGAGCTTTTGCGAGCGTAACCGTCTGCGTGCCGGGAACCTCCAATTGTCAGACGATTGATGGAATATTGGTAGATACCGGATCTTACGGGTTGAGAATTATTTCCTCGGCGCTCACGGTTGCCTTGCCGCAACAGAACGCGTCCGATGGCAATCCGGTGGTGGAATGCCTTCCGTTCTTGGACTCTTACTCATGGGGACCGGTGCAGACGGCGGACGTGCAGATTGCGAGCGAGAAGGCTGCATCGGTTCCAATACAGGTGCTGAGCGACACTGATTTCACAACTCCTACGGCTTGCTCACAGGGATTTCCTTCCGCGGACACGCTCACCACTTTGGGAGCCAATGGTATTCTTGGAGTTGGTCTCGCAGCGCAAGATTGCGGCAGCGCCTGCGTGCAGACGGGAGCGACGAACCCGGGCCTTTACTATGAGTGTCCATCCTCAAGCTGTGCGACAACAGGAGTGGTGACAGGTGAGGCGTTGGCCCAGCAAGTGATAAATCCAGTAGCTCTATTTACCACTGACAACAACGGGGTGATCGTCGAACTGCCGGCGGTTTCGGGTGGGGAAGTCACTGTGAGCGGTTCCCTGGTGTTCGGCATCGGAACGCAATCGAATAACGCGCTAGGGACAGCGACGATTTACACGGCTCCGAATGCCGCTTTCACGACTACTTACAAAAGCCAGACCTACGCTGAAAGCTTTATCGATAGCGGATCGAATGGTTACTTCTTCCCGGATAGCACCATACCCGTCTGCAGCGACATCACAGGTTTCTATTGCCCTTCTAGTACGGAGAATCTCTCAGCCACCAACCAAGCGAGCGGGGCCAGCGGCACCGTCGATTTCAGCGTGGCAAACGCCGATGCCTTGTTCGCAAACCTAAGCGATAACGCCTTCGAAGATCTGGGTGGGCCGGCGGGTGCACCGGCGAATTACTTTGATTGGGGACTTCCCTTCTTCTACGGTCGCAACGTCTATACGGCGATCGAGGGCATGAGCACGCCCGGCGGCACAGGTCCTTTCTGGGCCTATTAAAACTCGATCCGCCATCTCAGAAAGAATCCCTGCTTGTGGCCTGCCGTGATCGATGCAGGCTGGAAATGCGGGAGATCGCTGCCACCATCATGCTGGAAAGCAGTTGCATCGTGGCAACATCCTTCTCGTCGAACGCACTGGGAGAGGAGGACAAGACTTCGAACACACCCAGAGTGCGGCGATAGTAGCGCAGCGGAGAGACCAGGATGGAGCGGACTCCCAGGCGACGGCAGCTGGCAAGGTCTACGCGCGGATTGCGCTCGGCGTCGTGACATAGCATGACTTCGCCCGTGCGCACGGCTTCAGCGGAAATTCCGGCGTCGGTCTGCAAGCGGACCCCGAGATCGGGAGCGGTACGGCCGGCGCGGGCCCGGCACACGATCTCATCGCCAGCGCGCAGTGCGATCGCCGCGCCAGTAGCTCCCGTGAGGTGCTGCGCGCGTTCCGTGATCGCGCTGATCGCGGGTTCAAGATCCAGTTCCGCGGAGTGAATTTCAACTTCCTCACCAACGTGCACCGCACGGAAACCTGAGATTGGATGGGCAGCATTAGCGACGCGCAACTGACTGCGTAGAACGGTCGACGGCACTCGAGTCTGATGATCCCCCAGGCTGAGGACCTGCGGATCGGGCACGGTACGCAACAGATCCCGAACCAGGCTGTCGAGTTCCGAGTCGGTAATAAGATGCGCCGTCTGCTGATTCCGCAACGTCCCACCCAGAACGCGCGAGAGACTCAGCAACGACGTGTTGCCGCAAGCCAGGCAGTAAGGTCTGCTATTCGTACTGATCAGTTCGCACTGAATGCAAAACGTGGCGGACTGGAGGGGAACGAAATGAACATCCTTGAACGTGGTGCCGTAAACTGTCTTACCAAACATGAATGCTTACCCTCAATAAAATCCGGTGTCCCAAGGTAAACAGGGATGCCGAAATGAAGAAGTAGCCGAACTGGTTCCACATGTGGAAAACTCGCCCACACTCCAGTCCTGATTGTAAATAGGGTCGAACAAGGAGAAGATTTGACGGGAAATTCCCTGCTAGTCACGGGTTGATTTGGTGAGGGGGTTCGGTTAGAATAAGAAATTAGTCAGGGCAGCAAATGCCTTGATACTGGGGGGAACCATGCAGTGGACAGCACCCGCTTTTGAGGAAGTTTGCTTGAATTGCGAGATCAACTCTTACGCCAGCGCGAAGCTCTAACCGTCAGCCTTCCCTTAATAATTCTATCTCTGCTTCACGCCTAACCCACCGAGGGTGAGCGTGTGTCTTGCGAATCCTCTCACGCCATTTCGATAGGTCTTGCCAAAAATCTTAGCCAGCTTGGGCCGCAACAAAAGCGTGATCACCGTGACCCGGATGCGACATGACTTCCACCCCGCGTTAAAGAGTGCGATCCAGTGCGAGAGCGATGCGGAGCCTAGTATCTGAGGATAGATATCGAGCTGAAGGTCACGCTAAATCAGAGCCGGTGTGCGGCGCCCCGTGAAGCTCAATCTCCGCCCTGTTCGTGGCGCTTTCGAGCTTCCAGAATAAGTTCGAAGCAGTACGCGAACTCCTTACGGTCAGGTGCTGTTTTGGCCCTCACCTGTGCTTCGGCCTGATCAGCAGTGACGGCGGTCGCCTTTGGCCGAACATACGGTTGTTTCTTCTTGGATGCGCGACCGCCATTTCGACCGTTCGCGCTATTTGCAAGTGCAATACTGAATTGCATTATCTCTAACCTGCATTATGCATGAAGCTGTGCGTAGCTCGAGAGTAGCGATGAAAAGTGGATGGTAATCCGTCGGTTGGGTTGATCGGGCGAAAGGATTGAAGGGTTCTGGGCTCCTTGATGTGTAGTTGC
>Ga0182015_10005177_pt1 | contig 13691 bp, 7 predicted proteins | sample 712P3MmetaG_FD_120478 | JGI IMG/M metagenome (GOLD analysis project Ga0182015, IMG submission 120478) | Permafrost microbial communities from Stordalen Mire, Sweden - 712P3M metaG | ecosystem: Environmental > Terrestrial > Soil > Wetlands > Permafrost | place: Sweden: Stordalen | collected...
CGAGATTACGTTGCAGTATGCGGCGCTGCTGGGGCAGGACAAGAACTACGCGCAGGCCGCGACCATCTATCGGGGAATCCTGCGCGGCGATCCGAATAATGTGAGCGCGTGGCAGGGAATGGTATCGCTCGAACATCTCGCCGGGCGCGATCCGGATGCGATTGCGATGGTGGAGCGGATGCCGCCCGACGCTTACGACAGCGCGTTGCTGGATGGCGGATTCCTGTCGTTGCTGGCGGCGATTTATCAGAGCCAGAATCATCCGGACGTCGCAGAGGGATTTCTGGAGCGGGCGATCAGGATCTATGAGGATAACGGGCAGCCGCTGCCCATTCCTCTGCAATTACAGGTCGCGGCCCTCGATCTGGAGCGCAACCACCCGGACGCGGCGTACCGCATTTACCGGAGCGTGCTGTCGGATCATCCCGACCGGCTGGATGCGTGGAAGGGGCTGATGGCGGCGCTGCACGCGACGGATCACGATGCGGATGCGCTGGCGCAGCTCCAGCAGATTCCACCGGGGGTGCGCAAGGCGCTGGATTCGGATGTCGAGTATGAGCAGACGCTGGCGGCGATTTATGCGGCGAATGGAGATCAACGCGGAGCCCTGGCGTTGCTGACGGAGGTGGAGGACTACTACCGGGGCCAGGGCAGAATGGCGCCGCCGGGCGTGGATATTGCAAATGCGTGGACGTTGTTCAATGTCGGCGACGATCGCGATCTTTACCGGCAACTGATGAGGCTGGGTGATCGCCAGGATATGACGGACGACGAACGGCGCCAGGCGCAGACGATTTGGGCGACGTGGGCGCAGCGCCGTGCGGCGCAGGCTGCTGCAGCGGGGAATCCGCGTCGCGGGGTCGACATTCTGACGGCGGCGGCGCAGGCATTTCCGGGCAATCCCGCGGTGAGCAAGGCGCTGGCGGTGGGATTCGTGCAGGCGGGACAGCCTAAAGACGCGATGGCGATCTACCAGGCGCTGGATATGACGAATGCTTCAGCCGCCGATTATCAGAGCATGGTGGGCGCGGCGATTGCCGTGCAGAACATGAAGCAGGCCGAGGCCTGGCTGAGGCTGGGACTGCAGAAATACCCGAACGATCCCAGGGTACTGGCGGTTGCGGCGCAATTCGAGCAGGCTCGCGGAGATCAGGCGCGGGCCGCGGATTACTGGAGAGCTTCGCTGAACGCGATGCCGCCGGTTTCTCCGGCGACGAATCTGGCGCACCAGCTGGACCAGGCGGATATGGTGAAGCAGACGAGGCCGGCTAAGCCTTCGGACCTTGTGAATTTGCTGACCCCGGATGGGGAGCTGGGAGTGGAGGGTGGCAGCGCGGTGGTGTTGCCGAGCTACAGCGACCCGAATCCGACGCAAGCGAGGGCTCAGCAATATGGGCCTGATCCTTATTACATGGGAACCGCTCCGGTGCAGATCAACAACAACGGGAGGGCGCAGAGCACAGGGGGGAGCGGCGAGCTGCCGGGTCCGCTGGTGTTTTCGCCGGCTCCCTCGACTGGAAGTGGGGGGCCCGGCGGAAGCGGCACGACAACTCGGCCAGCGTCGACGACGCCTGGTACTACAAAGCCCCCAGCGAATTCGAACACGAAAACAGACACGAGATCGGGCACGAAACCAGCGAAGCCTTCGTCGGCGAAGCCGTATGTTCCGCAGGCGTCGGTGCCGACGAGCAATACGGGGACGCAGGCGAGCATTCCTGTGGAACAGCCTCAGGAGCTTGGGCTCGAGACGAGTCCGGCGCTGACGCCGCTGCCGAATGCGGCAGATCAGGCGGCGCAGGCGACAGCGAGGCCGGATGCGGCGAAAAAGCCGGTCGATCCTTCGATGGTCTCGACGCAATATGGTGCGCCGTCGAAGGAAATTCAACCCGGGTCGCAACCAGCCGTGGCATCGAACCAGGAGAAGACGTCGGATTATTTCGAGAGACCGCCGGCTCCGACCAGCGGTGCCACGGACGACGACTTGATGCGGGAGAATCTGCCGCCTTTGCGTGGGCCTTATGAGCGGCCGGCGATCGTGCGGCAACAGAATCTGCGTGAACAGGCGCAGATGCAGCTGGGGTACATCATCGCGGGCTACAGCGCATGGCTGGGAGGCACAGGAGTTGTGAATCACCGCAGCGGGACCGCGGGTTTCGATTCGCTGACCGCGCTCGATGCTCCGTTCGAGGCTTCGGCCCCGTTGGGAAGGGCGGCCCGGCTGACCTTCGTTTCGAACCCGGTGTTTCTGGATTCGGGCGCGGCAACGATATCGCCGACGCTGCCGGGGGGCGTGGTGGAACAACTGGGCACGGCGCCGCCGAATTCGGTGTTGGCCCAGCAGAACGCGACCGGTGTTGGCGGCGAGGTGCAGCTGGCGATGCCGAATTTCGCAGTGAGCGCGGGTTATTCGCCGTGGAGTTTCCTGGTTTCGAACGTGATCGGACGGCTGGACTGGAAGCCGGCGAACGGGCCGTTTACCTTCACGGCCACTCGCGATTCGATTAAAGACTCACAGTTGTCGTATTCGGGGTTGCACGATCCGGGGTCGGCCCGGCCCGGATACGAGGGGAACATCTGGGGCGGGGTGATCGCGACCGGCGGAGACGTACAGTTCGGCAGGAGCGATCCTGACTCCGGGTTTTATATCAGCGGCGGCGGGCAGTATATCAACGGCGTTCACGTCCAGACCAACCATCGCTACGAGGGAGACGCGGGCGCTTACTGGCGGGTGAAGGAAGTGCCCGACCAGGGCAATCTGACGGTGGGTGTGAATCTCTTCGGGATGCACTACACGTATAACTCGAATTTCTTCACTTATGGTCAGGGCGGATACTTCAGCCCGCAGGCGTACTACCTGGCCAACGTGCCGTTCACCTTCCAGGGGCGGTATGGCGCGAACGTTCACTACAGCGTGGCCGCAGCCTTTGGGGTCCAGGCGTTCCAGCAGGACAGCGCGCCGTTCTTCCCGTTGGATACCGCGCTGGAGGTTGCGAGCAGCAACGCGTCGTATTCGGCTGAGACTGTGGTGAGCGGGAACTACGACTTCAAAGGCGAGATGGCGTACCACCTGAGTGATCATTGGTTCGCGGGTGGGTTCCTGTCGCTGAACAACACGCGGAACTACAACAACCAGGTGGTTGGGTTCTTCGTGCGGTGGGATTCGAAGCAGCAGGTGGAATCGGACCTGGGCCCGACGGGACTGTATCCGTGGGATGGGCTGCGGCCCTATCGGGCGCCGTAGGCGGATCGCGCCCAGCGCGCTTCGTACGGCGCACCATGGGTATCCCTGCCCGGTTGCCCGAGGGGAAATGGGCTGGGCTAATGCGCGGGACGCGTCGCGGATAACTGAAAATTTGTCTTGCATAAGTGGCCGGGAGGACTTACAAAGAGGGGACATCATTCCCCCAAATAGCCATTGCGGATGCTGAATGATCCGTGTGGAATTTCGTGCAATGTCCCGTCCCTTGTGAGGCCCGTGCCTTGATTCGATCGCAGCGCAGCACCTACCTTTTTCTCGTTGCCTTGCTGGCCCTGGCCGCATCGATGCCGGCGTTTGGCTCGCCTAACTGGACTCAGCCCACGCCGGACGAACTGAAGATGACCTCGGATCCGGCAGCGCCGGATGCGCCGGCAGTGTATCTGTTCCGCGAAGAGACGGTGGACGATAAGCTTCACTTCCACCGCCTGTACGCGCGGATCAAGATCCTGACGGAAAGGGGAAAGCAATACGGCGATATCGAGGTTCCCTACGAGGCGGGAGCGGCGAATATCCGGGACATCGAGGGACGGACGATTCACGCAGACGGGACGGTGATTCCGTTCATGGGCAAACCCTACGACAAGGAACTGGTGAAGGCCGGGAATGTGAAGATCATGGCCAAGGTCTTCAGCATGCCGGATGTGCAGGTGGGCAGCATCGTGGAGTACCGGTGGGAGCGGCAGTATGAGGATAACTACGTGAATGCGCCCAACTGGATGATTCAGCAGGATCTGTTCGTCCACAAGGCGCATTACCATTTCCTTCCGTTTGACATGAACTCCAACCGCACCATCACGGTGAAGGACAGCATGGGCAAAGAACGCGGGGCAAACCGCCTGTTGTATTTTCCATGGTTGCCCCCGGGCGCGAAGGTGCAGGAGCAGATGAACGGGTTCGATCTGGCCGTGGACAACGTGCCGCCGATACCGGACGAGGAGTACTCGCCGCCGCTGGACAGCTATTCGTACCGGCTAATCTTCTACTACTCGCCGCAGTTCACGGGCGCGGACTTCTGGAAAGACGAAGGGAAGGCGTGGTCGAAGGACGTGGACCGGTTTGCGAACCCGTCGGACAAGATCAGGCAGGCGGTGGCGCAGATTACGGCGCCAGGGGACACGGACGATCAGAAGCTGCAGAAGATCTACGCGGCGGTTATGACGGTGGAGAACACGCGATTCACGCGGGAGCACTCAGCGGAGGAGAACAAGGCCGAGGGGCTGCGTGTGAAGACGGCGGCGGACATCTGGGAGCAGAAGCGGGGAAGCGACGACGAAATTACCCGGCTGTTCCTTTCGATGGCGCGAGCGGCGGGGCTGAAAGCCTCGGAAATGATCGTGACGGAGCGGAACCGGAATCTGCTGAACACGGGCTATCTTTACTGGGAGCAGCTGGAGGACGAGATCGCGATCGTAGTGGTGGATGGGAAGGAAACGTATTTCGATCCGGGACAGCGGTATTGCGAGTACGGAAGGCTGCACTGGATGCACACGGAGGTGCTGGGGATGCGGCAGATGAACGGCGGTGCGGCGCTGGTTGTAACGCCCCGACAAGTCTATCCAGACAACCAGGTGGCGCGGACGGCCGATCTGGAGCTTGGTCCGGACGGGACTCTGAAAGGAACGGTTCGGATTGTGATGAGGGGGGCGGAGGCGTTGCGCTGGCGGCAGGAAGCGCTGAGGACCGATGAGCAGGAGGTGAAGAAGCGCTTCGCGCATGAACTGCAGGGGCGGGTTCCGGACGGCGTTCACGTGACGACAGACCATATCGTGGGACTTTCCGATGAAAAATCGGGACTGATGATGGTGATGGATGTAAGCGGCAACATGGGAATGCGGACGGGGAAGCGTATCGTGCTGCCCAGCTCGTTTTTCGAGGCGAACGTGAAGCCGTTGTTCGCGCCGCAAAAGCGGGAGAATCCGGTGGATCTGCTTTATCCGTATGTGACGCAGGACCAGGTGACGATGAAGCTGGCCCCGGGCCTGACGATGGAGAGCATTCCCACCAATGCGAAGATACCGCTGGCAAAGGATGCGCTGTACCAGGCGATCTACAAGAACACGGGCGGCGTTTATGAGCAGGTGCGGCAGATGGCGGTGGGAAGTCCGATTTACAAGGCGGACCAGTATCCGGAGTTACGGGATTTCTTTCAGAAGTCGAGCGCGCAGGACCAGGAGCAGCTTGTAGTCGGGCGCCCGGCAGTGGCGGCGGGTGCGGCTGATGCGGGAAAAAGCGAATGAGGGCGACAGCCCGTAAACGCGTACGCGCGCAGGCTGCCCTGGCCGTAGCGTTGGTGACCTGGTGTGTGGGTGTGGGCCACGCGTCGAAGGATGCGCCGGTACCGGACTGGGTGCTGCAGGCCTCGACCGATACCCCGCTGCAGGGTGGGTGGCGGGACGCCAAGGCGGTGTTTCTGCTGGAGGACACTCTGCTGACGGTTGAGCCGGATGGGCGCGCGGTGGAGCGGTATCGGGCGGTGGTGAAGATTCTGCGGCCACAGGGGCGGGATTACGCGAAGCCCATCGCCGGGTTCTCGAAGGACGAGAAGCTTGAGTCGTTTCATGTATGGAGCATCGGGCAGGATGGGCATCGCTACACGATGAAGGACTCGGAGTATGTGGAGATAGGCGATGTCGGCGCAGAGGAGGGTGTTCTGTACGGGGATGTCAGGGTAAGGGTCGCGTCGCCGCCGGGTGCGGATCCGGGGGGCGTGGTGGCCTGGGAGTACGTCAAGCAGCTGCCGCCATATTTCGCCGAGGACACGTGGGGTTTTCAGAACCCGGTGCCGACGGTTCGGTCGGTGTACGAGATCGATTTGCCGGGGGGATGGCACGAGGAAGCCGTTTGGTCGCGCCACGCGCGCGTAGACCCGGTGGAGACAATCCCCGGTCACTTCCGATGGGAACAGGCGAATATCGACGGGATCGATCTGTCGGATGTGCCGCTGGCGCCGGAGTGGGAGGCTCTGGCGGGGAAGATGACGGTGCATTTCAGCGCGGATCCGCTGCCGGAGGGGGATGCGCTCTGGTCGAAGATCGGCAACTGGTATTACAACCTGGCGGCTCCGCGGAGCGAGGGTGGGGGAGAGGCAGCGTCGACGGCGCGCATGCTGGCCGGGGACGGCGACTTCATGACGCGCCTAGCGAGGGTCGCCGACTTTATGCAGCAGCAGATTCGATATGTGGCGATCGAGGTGGGCATTGGTGGATGGCAGCCGCATCCGGCGCAGGATATTTTCCGGAGCCGGTATGGAGATTGCAAAGACAAAGCGACGCTGACGGTGGCGATGCTGGACGCTGTTGGAATACGCGCGGCGTGGGTGAGCGTGGACGACCGGCGGGGCGTGATCGATCCGAATGCGCCATCGCTGTTCGGCAATCACATGATTGCAGCGATCGAGATCCCGAAAGGATATGTGAACCCGCGACTCCAGGCGGTGGTGACGACGCATTCGGGGAGACGTTATCTGATTTTCGATCCGACGAATCCGTATGTGCCGGTGGGGCAGTTGCCGGACTACGAGCAAGGCAGCTATGGAGTGCTGGCGGCGGGAGAAGACAGCCAGCTGATCCATCTGCCGATTCTGAATCCAGACGCGGAATCGATTGACCGCAGGGCAAAATTTGAACTGGCTGCGGATGGAACGTTGAAGGGAGATGTCACGATCCTTCGGTATGGGGCGCTGTCGGGCCGCATGCGGGGCAGACTGGCGATGGACAGCGACAAGGAGCAGCGGGAGCTGGTGGAGCGATCGCTGCAGCGGGATTTTTCGACGTTCACGCTGGACGGCGAAAAGGTAGCGCATGTGCGCGAACTGGATCAGCCACTGGAGATGAACTACCAGGTGACGGCGCCGCAGTACGCGAAGGGTGCGGGCAGTCTGCTGCTGGTGCGGCCGCGGGTGGTGGGCAGCGACGCGGAGGGGCTCGACGACAAGCCGCGCAAGGTTCCGATCAGCTTTGAGGGCGTGGGGACGTGGCGCGACGACTTTGACGTGAAGATTCCGGTGGGATACGCCGTGGACGATGTGCCTGATCCGGTGAGCATGGATGTGGGATTCGCGACGTATCACAGCGAGGTGAAAGCGGAAAGCGGAACGCTGCATTACAAGCGCGAATACGTGCTGAAGAAGCTTGAACTCGAGCCCGGAGAATACGTCAAGCTGCGGAAGCTGGAAGCGGCGATCGCGACGGATGAGAACAGCGATGCGGTGCTGAAGAAGCAGTAGGGTTCACTTTCTTTCCTTGTGAACGGGGACGACCTGGACGGTGGTGTCGCGCATTTCGTTGAGGAAGCGGTTGATGATGGAGCCGCCGAGGAAGATCTCCCAGCGCGAGCGAGCGGACTGACCGAAGACAACGTGGGAGATGTTCTCTTTGCGAGCGAACTCGATGAGGGCGTCGGCGACCTTCTTGTCCCGCAGGTTGACGACCTGTGCGCCGAGATCGCGGGCCATGCGCTGATATTCTTCAAGCCGCGCAAAGGCGGCCGGATCGCCATGGCGATGGTCGGAGTCGGGAGTTTCGACATAGACAACGAACCAGTTGGTGGCGAGGCGGCCGGCGATGCGGGCGCCCACGCGGACGAGGCGCTCCATACCGGCGCGGGGCGACAGGCAGACCATCACCTTTTCCGGGATGGGTGCCTGCTCGAGTCCCTGCGTTCGGCGGTACTCGGCGGCGGCCGTGCCGACCTGCTCGGCGGTGGTGCGCAGGGCGAGCTCGCGGAGCATGTTGAGATTGCCCTTGCGGAAGAAGTTAGCGAGGGCCTGCTCGATTTTTTCGGGGGAGTAGATTTTGCCCTGGCGGAGACGGTCGCGCAGCTCGTCGATGGTGATGTCGACGTTGACGACTTCGTTGGCACGGCGCAGAAAGCTGTCGGGGACGGTTTCGCGAATCTGGGTGCTGGAAGAGCGGGCGACCGCGTCGTTGAGCGTCTCGAGGTGCTGGACGTTCATAGCGGTCATGACGTTGATGCCGGCGTCGAGCAGCTCCAGAACATCCTCGTAGCGCTTGCGGTTGCGGGAGCCGGGGACATTGCTGTGGGCCAGCTCGTCGACAACGCACCAGGTGGGATGGCGGGCGAGGATGGCCTCGACATTCATTTCGCGCAGGGTGACGGAGCGGTACTGGATTTCCTGGAGCGGGATGATTTCGAGGCCCCCGATGAGAGCAGCGGTGTCCGCGCGTCCATGCGCTTCGATGAGGCCGATGGCTACGTCGATGCCCTGTCGGCGCATCAGGTGCGCGTCCTCGAGCATGCGGTAGGTCTTGCCGACGCCGGGAGCGGCGCCGAGATAGACGCGGAGACGGCCTGGCTCGGGAGCGTCAGGATGCTTCGGGGTGAGGTCGGTGGGGACGGGCGTTGGGATTGCCTGTGGGGTGGTCATCATCCGACCTCCACTGGCTGGCACCCCATCGCGCCAACAGCGGGCGCGCCGGGGACCCCGCTGTCAAGGATCACGAGTGCGTGAATATCGCGAACAAAAGGAGGGAGGCTAATCATCCGACCTCCACTGGGTGACGGTCAGGCTCGGCAACGGAAATGGGAAGGGTGAAGCGGAAGGTGGTGCCCGCGCCAAGGCGGCTTTCGACGGAGACCTGGCCGCCCTGGGACTCAACGAGACGGCGAACCAAAGCGAGGCCAAGGCCAGAGCCGCCGCTGGCGGGGTCGCCCGTAAATCTGCCGAAGATGGTGGGCAGACGTTCGGTTTCGATGCCGCGGCCGTTGTCGTGGACGAAGAACTGGACGCGATCCTGCTGCTCGGTCGCGCCGAGCCGGATGTGGCCGCCCTCCGGCGTGTAGCGGAGGGCGTTCGTGATGAGATTGTCGAGAATGGTGCGGAGGGCGCGGCGATCACCCTGAACGTAGGCGACATCTTCAAAGGCGAGCAGCTCGATGTCGATGTTTTTTGCGTGGGCAGCGTCGCGGCAGCGCACGACGGCATCGCGAAGGGCGTCGATGGGACGGATCTTCTCGATGCGGAGCTGGCGACGGCCGGTTTCGAGTTCGGCGACTTCGATGAGGTCGAGGATCAGGTCGTCGAGTTGTTCGGCCTCCTGGGCGGCGCTGGTGGCGAGCTCCATCTGGAGTGGGGTCAGCTCGCCGGCGTGGCTTTGGGTGAGGGAGTACAGCGAGAGGCGCAGGCGGCGGATGGGATCGCGCAGCTTTTGCGAGGCGACGGAAAGAAAGCGCGATTTGAAGCGATCCACTTCGGCGATCTCCGTCACGTCTTCAAGCAAAGTGACCGCGCCGAGGAGCTTGCCCTCGCTGTCGCGCATGGGGGTGGTGCGAAGACGGTAACTGCGTTCGGCCTTACCGATGCGCATGGGCAGGAGCGCGGCCTGACCTTCGCTGGGGGTAGGGGCGCGCTGCATGGAGACAGCGGCGCGGATCGCGTCGAGGATCTTGTCGCCGCCAGGAGTGGTGGCGAGGACCATGCGGTCGACTTCGACGCCCTCGGAGGCGCCGCCTAACAGGCCGAGCAGTTCCATGGCGGCTTGATTGAGCTTGAGCACCTGGCCTTTGCCGTCGGTGACGATGACCGGCTCGAAGATGGAGCGGACGACGGCGTCGATGAGCTGGAACTCCATCTGGCGGCGGCCGGATTCGGTTTCGCGGAGGTCGCGAAGGCGAATGGCTAGGCGGTTGAGTTCGGTGGCAATGGCGCCGAGATCGTCTTTCGAACGCCACTCGACGCGCTGGTGTAGATCGCCCTGGCCGATCCGGCGAGCCACGCGCGCGGTGCGGCGCAGAGGAACGATGACCAGGATGAGCATGACTGCGGAGATGACGGCGGCAGCGGCGATGGAGAGACCGCAGGCGGCGATGAGGCGGCCGCGGAGCTGATTCTGCTGTCCGCGCAGTGCGGTGACTACGGTATAGCGGCGAGTGGAGAGCTGATCGAGGTCGCCGCGGAGTTCGACGTGGAGAGATTCGAGGGAGCGGGTGAGTTCGGTCGAGTCCTCGGGCGGATGCCGGGCTAGGCGCTCCTGCTCCTGGGCGAGGCGATCGATGGGGAGAGAGGGATCGAAGGTGCGCACATCGTCCACGGCCGCGCGGAGAAGGAGCTGGGTGTGGCTGGCCTGATTGCGGAACTCGGTTAGGGTAGCGTTTCCCGTGGCGATGCGAGCCGCAATGAGCTCCTCATGGGCGACCGCGCCCTGTGCCGATGCGAGCGAGGCGACGGCGGTTTCCGCGACGCGCACCTGGGCATCGAGAGCCGCGAGGCGCACGAAAGAGGTGCGCACCAGCAGGCTGACCGTGGTGACCAGCGCGACGAGCAGAATACAGCCGAGAATCAGCCGTTGGTAGAGGCTCAGCATCAGCGGGACGTTACGCAGAATCCTTGAATCTTGAGCCTAGTGTTGCGCGGCTGGCGATGCAAGCGGAGGTCCTATTCACCGACTCGGTAGCGGCGCAGAACGTCGTCGAGGGTGAGCATGCCCTCGAGGGTTCCGCAGCTGGCACGGTTGAGGACGGGGAGCAGCGGCCAGCGCGGGAAGAAGTGCAGGGCGTGGTCGAGCGGCATGTCAGGGAAAAGAGGCGGGGTGCGGTCTGGTTGGAGGGCGCGTTGGATAAGGGTGTCGGGGGTAAGGGTGGCGGAGGCGGCGGTGAGTTCGGCGGCGGTCATCGCGTACAAGGCGTCGTCGGAAAGGCGGATGAGGCACGCGGTGGCGTGGGATTCGGAGAGGGTGCGCGAGACGGCATCGAGCGTGTCGGCGCCCAGGGCGGTGAGGACGGTGACGGGCTGGAGGGCGTCTTCGATGTGAAGGCCGGACTCCTCGCGCTGCTCTTCCATGGAGGGGAGGTCGAGGCCGTCCTGCTGCGTGAAGATTTCAAATATGCCGACGGGTTGCAGGCTGCGCGAGATGAGGAAGGCCAGGGTGTTGGCGAGGATGATAGGCAAAATGATGGAGTAATTGCCGCTGACTTCGAGCACCATGAAAACCGAGGTGAGGGGGACGCGCAGAAATCCAGCGAAGAGGACGCCCATGCCAACCAGCGAGTAGGCACCAACGGTGCTCGAGATCGGGATGCCGTTCGAGCTGAGGCAGCGTGAGCTCGGGTGGGAGCTGATCCCAGCGTGAAACGAGCTGGCAAGCTTTAGTGGCGCCGCTGGGCTCGAACCGGCGCATTCAGTGAGCCGTTCCCGGGCGATTCGCTTGAGGGCAAGGATCCGCTCGGCGCGTTTCCCGGGTGGCAGATCGAAGGCGGGATAAAGCAACAGGATGTGCCGCGGCGGTGATGAGGAAGAGGGTGACGAGCGATACGGCGTCCCGCAGGTTGAGCCGCCGCCGGGCCAGCCGCTCTTCCGGGGTGAGGATCGTGCCCGCGCGTACTGTCGCCATATTCTCTATACTCCCAGATTCGCGGCCTGTTTCGGGCATCTCAGCCGGTGGGTCGAAATTTCCAATGGCACGGTCTGCGGGGTAGGATGAGGGAGCGGGCGGAAGGTATGGACCTCGAAGACAAAAAGCTGGCGCTGGAAGAGAGGCTGCGGAAGCTGGGCAGCGTCATTGTGGCCTATTCCGGCGGCGTGGATTCGGCGTACCTGGCGTGGGCGGCGCATCGGGTTCTGGGAGATGCGATGCTCGCGGCGATCGCGGATTCGGCGTCGCTGGCGCGAAGTCATTATCGCGACGCGCTTGGGTTTGCCGAGGAGAACGGGATCCCGTTGCTGGTTCTGGAGACGAAAGAGCTGGAGCGCGAGGCGTACGCAGCTAACAGCGGCGATCGATGCTTTCATTGCAAAGATGAGCTGTTCACGGTGCTCGAAACAGAACGGGCGCGGCAGAATTTTGCGGCAGTTGCGTATGGATTGAATCTTGACGACGGGAAGGATTTTCGCCCAGGGCAGCGAGCGGCGGCCGAGCATCATGTGGCGGCTCCGCTGGCTGAGGCGGACCTGAACAAGGCGGAGATTCGGGCATTGGCTCAAGCGGCCGGGCTGCGGGTTTGGGATAAGCCTGCGTCGGCGTGCCTGTCTTCGCGCATCGAATATGGGCGGCGGGTGACGACGGAGGTGCTGCGCCAGGTGGAGGATGCGGAGGAGGCGCTGCGGGCGCTGGGGCTACGGCGTTTTCGCGTGCGGCATCACGGAAGCGTGGCGCGCATTGAGATTGCCCAGGAGGAGTTGGCGGCTGCACTCGACCCGGAGTTTTTTCGCAGGATGGCTGCCGCCGTGCGGAGCGCGGGTTTCCCGTATGTGGCGGTGGATTGCGATGGGTATCGATCCGGCTCAATGAACGAGTTGCTGCCTGCGGAAATGCTGGCGGGACATGCGACGGTCAGGGCTTCGTGATTTCGTTTTCCTGAATTTCAATATGACGATTGGACAGATCGAGTGTTTTGCCGGAATTTCCGGGGACATGTTGTTAGGCGCGCTGATCGATGCGGGCGTTCCGGCCGAGCTTCTGCAGAATGCCGCCGCGGCGCTGGGGATCGGAGCCGAGCTGCGGATTCGCGCGGCGAATCGCAGCGAGATTCAGGCGACGAAGGTGGACGTGCTGGAGCATGGCGTGGTCGCCGAAAATGGGGAACACGAGCACGGACATCACGAGCACGAACATCATCACGGCGACGTGGAACACTTGCACGGCCACGAACACTCGCACGAACGTTCGTACGTGGAGGAACACGGGCACGCGCACGGACGAAACTGGCCGGAGATTCGAGCACTGATTTCTGAGGCAGACCTGCCGGCGCCGGCAAAGAAGATCGCGCTGCGAGCGTTTGAGTTGCTGGCCGAAGCTGAGGCGAAGGTGCACGGCATCGCGCCGGAGGAGGTTCATTTTCACGAGGTGGGCGCCGTGGACACGATCACGGACATCGTGTGTGCGTCCGTGGGATTGGCGTGGCTGGGCGTCGAGAAGTGGCGCTGCTCGCCGGTGAACGTGGGCAGCGGCTTTGTGAATTGCGCGCATGGACACATGCCCGTTCCGGCTCCGGCGACCGCGGAATTGCTGAAGGGCGTGCCGGTGTATGCGGCTGGACCGCAGATGGAGCTGACTACCCCGACTGGGGCTGCGATGCTGCGGGCTCTGGGATGCCAGTTCGATCCGCTCGATGCGGAGGGGCCGCTGGTGGCGAGCGCGATCGGCTACGGAGCGGGAGGGCGCGATCCGGAGGGATTTGCCAACGTGCTGCGGTTGTCGATTGGGACGCTGGCTAAGACGGGTATTCAGAAACGGTCGTTCTCAGGGGATCGTGTGGTGGTGCTGGAATGCGCATTGGACGACGCGACGCCGCAGGTTCTGGCACACGCGATGGAGCTCGCGCTGGAGCATGGGGCGCTGGATGCGATGGCTGCGCCGGTGACGATGAAGAAGGGACGCCTTGGAACGCTGCTGACGGTGCTCGCGAAGCCGGAGAACGAGGAAGAACTGGAAAAGCTTTTGTTTCGTGAGACGACGACGCTGGGAATTCGGCGGCG
>Ga0182015_10005178_pt1 | contig 13688 bp, 12 predicted proteins | sample 712P3MmetaG_FD_120478 | JGI IMG/M metagenome (GOLD analysis project Ga0182015, IMG submission 120478) | Permafrost microbial communities from Stordalen Mire, Sweden - 712P3M metaG | ecosystem: Environmental > Terrestrial > Soil > Wetlands > Permafrost | place: Sweden: Stordalen | collected...
CACCTGTGCCCTGCCGCCGGCCGCATCCAGGTTCAGCGACCGCATCTGCTCGTTGACCTCGTATGCCGTCAGCCCCAGGGCCTGCAGCCGGCCGGGATCCAGTTCCACGCGAATTTCCCGGCGCACGCCACCGCTGCGCGACACCTGGGCGACGCCGGGAATCCCCAGCAGCCGTTTGGTGACGCCGTTGTCGATGGACCAGCTGAGTTGTTCGGGCGTGAGCGTGTTGGTCGTCACCGCGTAGTACGCGATGGCGTCGCCGTCGACGTCTATGCGGTGCACCTGCGGCTCCAAAATCCCCTGGGGCAGCTCATTGCGCACCTTGGCCACCGCGTCGCGCACATCCGTGACCGCACGATCGATGGGCGTCCCGATCTGAAACTCCACGTCGATTTCCACGGCGCCTTCGACGATGTAGGTGATGATGTTGTGCACATTGCCGATGCTCGCGATCGAGCCCTCAACCTTCTGCGCAATCTGCGGTTCCATCTCCGTCGGCGCGGCGCCCGGCTGCGAAATGCTGACGCTGACCAGCGGAAAGGAAATGTCGGGATCCAAATTGATGGGCAATCGGATGAACGCCACCACGCCCAAAAAGAACAGCACCACGAACAGCACGATGGGCGGGATGGGATGGCGGATGGCCCAGGCGGAGATGTTCTTCATGAGACACCGGCGTCCTTTAACATGGGTTTGACGACCTCGCCCTGCTGCAGGAAGGCGCCGGCGGTCGCAACCACCAGATCCTTCGCCTTGACCCCGTCAGCAATGCTGACGCCGTTGCCTACGATGCCGGTGACGCGGACGGCGCGCCGCTCGACCTTGTTCTCCGTGTTGACCACCAGAACGTAGCTGCCCTTCTCGTCTATGAGCACGGCGGTTTGCGGGAGTATGGTCCGCTCGGCATTGCTCACGGTGACTTGTGCGCGTGCGAACGCGCCCGGGCGCAGATTCGGATCCGGTTGGAGCGCCACTCGCACCGTTCCCAGCCGGGTCTGCGGATCGATGACCGCGCCCAGCAATCGGACCTTGCCTGGATACGACTGCGATGTGTTGCTCAGCCGCACGGCTGCGTCCTGGCCGATTTTCAACAACGACAAATCCTGCTCGGCGACCTGGCCGCGCAGTTCCACCTCGCCGCCCTCCGACAGGCGAAACAGCGCCTCGCCGCCGGGCGTCGCGGTTTGCCCCACCTCGACGTTGCGCGTCAGGATGATGCCGTCGGATGGCGCTCGTATCTCGGCTCGGGCCAGGCGGGCCTCGGCCTCGGCCAACTGCGCCGCTGCAAATTTCACCTTGGCGACGGCGGTGACCGCGGTCGATTTTCTGCGCTGGGTCTCCTCGACCGACAACGCACCGGCGGAGCCCACCGCCACCGCCCTTTGGTATTCCGCGTCCGCGAGGTCCGCTTCGGCGCGAGCCTGTTCCAGGGCGGCCTCCAGGTTGACGACCTGCGGTTGCAACACCGATACGTTGAGGCGCGCCAGCACCTGTCCCTTCTTCACGTGCTCGCCGGCCTCCACGTAGATGGCCGCGATCCGGCCCGCATCGCCTTCGACACCGATGGGCATGTCGTAGCGCGCAGCGATGTTGCCGATGATCTCGATGGTCGTCGGAATGGTGCTGATGCCCACCTCGGTAACCGACACGGTGGGTATGGTCACCGGTTTGGCGGCCATTTTTTTCGAGCCCAACGCCTGAGTCAGCCGGAATGCCAGCAAGGCGATGATGACAACGCCGACGATCAGCAGCAGCCACTTACCGCGGCGAAGCGTTGACCCCGATTGGGCGGCCGGCAAAGAATCGTTCAGCAGCATGCATGCACCTAATCTGCAACGCGATCGATGACCAGCTCGCGTGCCCCGTCGTGCCCCACATCATAAGTGAGTTCTCCGTATAAATCGCCGGCGGCCGGCAGCGGTTGACCGCTGAAGGAAACCCGCGCGGTTATGGAGACCGTGTGACCGCTCTGCAGAACCCGGCCGGGCATCATGGAATCGGCGGCGGACAGATGAACCTGCGTTCCGATGGATGCGCTGGTTAAGCGCTTCGCGGCCAGCGGCGGGCCCTGCGCGCCGGGGTCCCTCGCGAAGACGAATAGCGGCGCCTCGCGGGTGAGACGCGCCTTGAGCGACGGCGCAATGCTGATGTTGACGGTGACATCCGGCCCCGGTGCGGATGCGGCTTCCGCCCGGCCGGCGCCGCCCTGCGCCGCCGCGCCCGAAGCCATGGGCGCCGGACCCGCGGCAGCATCCCCCAGCCCCGGGCCGCCCGCCTGTGCGCCGGCCATTCCCACGCCCGCAGCACCGAGTTCGGCGATTCTGGCATCCAACATCTGCTCGATTTGCAGCGGCGGGTGCATGGCCTTGAGCGCCATCCAGCGGGTCCGCGCCGCCGCATAGTCGCCGCGCGCAGCCGCGGCGAAGCCGGCGTACAGCAACGCTTCGGGACTGGCGGGCTCCAGCGTCAGTGCCCGCTCGAACAACTGCGCCGCGGCGGGGGTGATGGTGCCTCCGGCTCGCAGACTGGTGGCTTCACCCAATCCCAGGGCTGCTTCCGAACTATCGGCATCGAGCTTGACGGCGTGATCATAGGCGACCATGGCATCATCCAGGCGCTCCAGCGCCAGATACGAGCGTCCCAACATCAGCCAGCCCGGCAAATCCTTGGGATTCTCGCGCAGCCGGCCCTCGAGCTTCGCGACCATCGCAAGCACCTCGGGACTCGCGGCCCCCGCCCCTCCGGAATTGCGCCAGCTCCAGTTCGACCACAGCGGGTACAGGGCCGCCGCCGCACCGACGACGAGCACCGCGGCGATGGCGCCGATCAGACGGTTTTGGCGATCGCGGCATAGCGGCACCGCAACGGCGGCACCGGCGAGCGCAGCCATGACGGCCGCGACGACGATAAAGGTGATCATGGATTACAGCGGTCCCTGGGAGCCTGTCTGAACATAATGCGTGAGTCGCGTTTGCTGGGAGAGGGAGCGGATGCAAGGCGCGCGGCGCCGGCCGTGGCGGGCTCCACGGGCAAGCCACGCAACGCCGCAGACGCCCCTCTCCCAGCAAACCCGGAGGGACCGGGCAGATTTCGCTTCATCCGTCGTTGTCGCCCCCTCATTGGGTCTTGACCCAACCACGTCGGCTCCGCCTCGGCTGAAACGAAATCTGCCGCGGTCGCGGCCACGCATAATGTTCAGACAGGCTCCTTGGCTTCATCGTCGAGCGGCATGCTCGATCGGTGGCGTACGATTCGAACGATTATGACGACACCAAAGGCCAAGACTATGAACGGCGCTCCCCAGATCAACACCGTCTTCGCCTCGAGCGGCGGATTGAATCGCACGAAGTCGCCGTAACGATCGGTCATGAAACCGAAGATGGCATCGTCGCTCTGCCCGGCCACCAGCATTTCACGCACTTGACGGCGCAGATCGGAGGCCAGCTCCACATTGGAGTCGGCGATGGATTCATTCTGGCACACCAGGCAGCGAAGATCCTTCGCGATGCGCTCGTAACGCTCCTGCAATGCCGGGTCTTCCATTTGACCGTTGGCATCCAGCGCATGTGCGGCGGGCACGCCGCCGGCCAGCCACAGGCCGAGGACGGCAACCATCAGCGACGGTCTCAATTTCACGCTCCGGCTCGGCGTGCGGCCGCGATACGCGGGAGAAACTCGCGCTGCCAGACTTCCGGCGTCATGGGCGAGATGAATTTGTACATGACCCGGCCTTGTTCATCCACCAGGAACGTTTCGGGCGCACCATAAACACCCCAGTCGATGGCGGTGCGGCCATCGTCGTCGAATGCCACGGCCGCGTAGGGATTGCCCGATTGCTCCAACCACTGCTTCGCCTTGTCGCGCTGATCCATGTAGACCAGCCCGATGATGGGCACGATCTGCTGTCGGGCGATGCTGAGCAGAGCGTCGTGCTCCTGCCGGCAGGCTTCGCACCAGGTGCCCCACACGTTGACGATGTAGACCTGGCCCTTGTAGGCCGAGTTGCTGACGAAATGGTTCGGATCCATCACATCCGTGAGAGAAAAAGGCGGCGCGGACCTGCCGATTAGCGGCGACGGCAACGCATGGATATCCCGGTTCGGGTTGAGCCCGAAGGCAAACAAAACCACCAACGCCACGAATGCCGCAAACGGCACGAGGAATTTCCACATCACGCTGCCCCGAGTTTCGGCTCCGGTGTCGGCGGCGACACGAGGGCATCGCGCGCCGTCGACGGCACCTGGGTCCGGTACCGCCGGTCGGTCGCCGCGACGAATCCGCCCAGCGCCATCACCAGCGCGCCCAGCCAAATATAGCGAACCAGCGGCTTGTACTGGATCCGCATGCTCCACGCATCATCCCCAAGGGGATTTCCCATGGCGACGAAAAGATCGCGCGACCAGTTGACCGATATCGCGGCCTGGCTGTTATCGGACTGTACCACCCAGAAGTGGCGCTTCTGCGGCCTCAGGCTCGCCACCGGCTTGCCGCCCCGGGTCACCTCCACCAATGCCTCGACCGCATCGTAATTTGGTCCGCGCACATTGACGGCCGTGACGAACCGGAAATCGTAGCCGGCGACGTTGAAGCTGCCGCCCGGTTTTAGCGCCACGTCCTTCTCGATCTTGTAACTTTCGACGCCGCTCGCACCGATCGCGAACAGACCCACGCCGAAATGGGCGATCGCCATGCCGAGCAGGGCCGTTGTCACCTTGAGTCCCTGACGCCGGCGGCGCACGGGCTCGTACAGCGCGGAAAAAATGATCCACATTCCGAAGCTCATGCCCACCAATCCCACCCAGTGGAATGAGCCGAATACGAGACCTTGAACGGCGACCGCCAGGCCGATTGCGACCGCCAGCATCCACCACAGGGAACTGGCCGCCAACGTCAGCTTGCCGCGACGCCATGCCGAATGCATGCCAATTGCCAGGAACGCCATCAAGGGCAGCACGGGAACCAGGAACATCACCGCGAATACCGGCGGTCCCACGGAAATTTTCCCCAACCCAAGCAACTCATAGAGGAGCGGCGACAGGGTGCCCCACAACACCAGGCCCGCCACGCCAACCAGGATGACGTTGTTGACCAGCAGAAAGAATTCGCGCGAAAACACCTGGAAGCCTCCGGGCACGTACAATTTCGGCGCACGCCAGGCATAGAGCGTCAGCGAGCCGCCGATCGTCAGGACCAGAAATGCCAGGATGTAGAGACCTCGAGTCGGATCGGTTGCAAACGAATGGACGGACACGAGCACGCCGGAACGGACCAGGAAGGTGCCCACCAGACTCAACGAAAACGCGAATATCGCCAGCAGCAGCGTCCAACTCTTGAATATGCCGCGCTTCTCAGTGACGCTGAGCGAATGCACCAGGGCGGTGCCCACCAGCCATGGCATGAACGAGGCGTTCTCCACAGGATCCCAAAACCACCACCCGCCCCAGCCGAGCTCGTAGTAGGCCCACCAGCTGCCGAGCGCGATTCCAATCGTTTGGAACAGCCACGCAAACAGAGTCCACGGCCGCGTCCACTTCGCCCAGGACTGATCGAGCTTGCCCTCGAGCATGGCCGCGCAGGCAAACGCGAAGGCCACCGAAAATCCGACGTAGCCGGTGTACAGCATGGGCGGATGGATCGCGAGCGCGAAGTCCTGCAGCACGGGATTCAGGTCCGCGCCGTCCTCGGCCCCTGGGATCAGGCGTTCAAAGGGATTCGAGGTCCACAACGTGAACAACAGAAAACCGCCGCTGATCAACCCCATGACGCCGAGCACACGGCTCGAGAAGCTCATCGGCAGCTGACGACTGAAGGCGGCGACCGCCACGCTCCAAATCGACAGGATCAGGATCCACAGCAGCAGCGAGCCCTCGTGCGCCCCCCACACCGCGGCGACCCGGTAGAACAGCGGCAAGTGAGAGTTCGAGTTCTTCGCAACGTACAGCACCGAAAAATCGGCGTTGACGAAGGAGTACACCAGGCATCCGAAAGCGACGACCACGAACACGAATTGTCCGCTGACCGCGGGACGCGCGACGGACATCCAGACGGGCTTGCCGCGCCATGCGCCGACCAGCCCAAAAAATGCCTGCGATACGCTCAGGCAAAACGCCAAGATGAGGGCGAACATCCCAAGTTCTGGTGCCATAGCTGTTCCTCCAGCGCGCTAACCGGTCGGTCCGTTTTTGACCGGACCAGGGGCAGGCTTCTGCTTCAATGACGCCGCCACCTCGGGAGGCATGTATTTCTCGTCGTGCTTGGCGAGAACCTCGTCGGCGACGAACGCGCCCTCCGCGCCCATGGTGCCGTGCGCAATGATACCCTGACCCTCGCGGAACAGGTCGGGTAACACGCCTGTATATTCGACCGGAATCTCGTGCGCAAAGTCGGTCAGCACGAACCGCACCTGCAATTCGCCGGGTTTGCGCGCAACGCTGCCCTTCACCACCATGCCGCCGATTCGAAATCGCTTGCTCACCGGGGCCTTGCCGGCGGCGATTTGGCTGGGATCGTAATAGAACATGATGTTTTCCCGTGACGCCATCGTGGCCAGCGCGACGGACGCGGCGACCCCGCCCAAAATGGCGAGCACGACATACAGACGCTTGCGACGGGGAGTCACGCGCCGTCGCTCGCGGCCATGGCCAGCGCACGCGCCGAGCGCGTCCGGGCGGCAGCGAAGTGCCGGCGGGCAGCCCAGAGATTCCAGGCCAGCACGGCGCCCGTAAATCCGACGCATGGCCAGACGAAGCGTGCATAGCCGCCCATGGACCAGAAACCGCTGCTCATCATGCCTTGATTGCCTCCCGCACCCAGGCGGATTGGCGCTCCCGATTGAGCACCTCGCCGCGCAGCCGTATGCACAGAACCGCCCCGTAGAACAACATGAACCCGAGGAGCATGGACAACAGCGGCCACAACATGCTGCCGGGCATCTTAGGAACGCCTAGTCTAGCAACCGTGGCCCCTTGATGCAGCGAGTTCCACCACACTACCGAATAATGAATGATGGGTATGTTGACCACGCCGACGATGGACAGAAGCGCCGCCGCCCGGTCGCCCCGGCCCGGCTCTTCGAACGCGGGCCGAAGCGCCATCACGCCGACGTACAGAAACAACAGAATCAGCTCCGACGTCAACCGCGGATCCCAGGCCCAGTAAGTGCCCCACATGGGCCGGCCCCAGAGCGAGCCCGTGACCAATGCCGCCACCGTAAAGGATGCGCCGATGGGCGCTGAAGCGGCGGCCACCGCGTGACCGATCTTGATGCGCCATATCAAGGCGATTCCGCCGGCCAACGCCATGGTGGTGTAGGCAAACATCGACAGCCAGGCACTCGGCGCGTGCACATAAATGATTCGAAAGGCGTCCCCCTGTTGATAGTCCGGGGGTGCAAAGACCAGCCCGGCAATCAGCCCGTAGCCGATCGCGACCACGGACAGGGACAGGAACCAGGGCGTCGCCGCTGCCGCCACCCAGTATACGTAGGGTGGTGATGCCAGTCTGTAAAACCATGTCCACATTGACTTTCTCGACTTATTCCAGCGTGATGCGCAGCGCCGCGGCCGCCGCGAATGGCGCCAAGGTACAGGTCAGCACGCAAAGTGCGGCCAGCAGGTACAGGGCCCCCACCGGGCTCGTTCCCGAGATGGCCCGATCGGTGGCGCCGGCGCCGAATATGAGGAGCGGCATGGCCAACGGCAGAACGATCAGGGATATGAGCACGTTGCCGCGCTTCAGCCCCACGGTGAGTCCCGCGCCGATGGCGCCCAACCAACTCAGCGCCAAGGTGCCCAGGCCCAAACTCGACATCATGGTCGGAAACGCCGACAGCGGAACGGCCAGGGCCGTGCCAACGACGGGCGACACCAGCACCAGTGCTGCACCGCTCACCAACCAATGCGCCAATGTCTTTGCCAGCACGATGACATACAGGCCCTGGCCGGACAATACAAGCTGTTCCAGAGTTCCATCCTCGGCGTCGCTCTTGAACAGTGCATCCAGCGACAGCAAGGACGCCAGCAGGGCCGCCACCCAAAGCACTCCGGGCGCCATCTCGCGCAGCAGCGACAGCTGCACGCTCAAACCCAGCGGAAACAGCGTGGTCACGATCAAAAAAAACATTAACGGCTGGATGAGTTGATCCGGCCGCCTGAAACTCAAACAAAGCTCGCGCCGCAATACCAGAACGAACGCAGACCAGGCTCCGACGCTCATCCTTGCATCGCCAAATGCCGCATCTTGGCGCCGACGCTGAGTTCGTGATGGGCGACCACGAGGGCCAGGCCGCCCTTTTGCGCATGTTCCACCAGCAACGCCGACAGCATCGCACAGCCCACCGTGTCGAGATTGGTATACGGCTCATCGAGCAGCCACAGCGCAGCCCCGACGGCCAACACGCGAGCCATGGCAACCCGGCGCCTTTGACCGGCCGAAAGAACGCGGGCGGGAAGATCAGCACAGCCCGCGGCGCCCGTCCGATCCAGGGCTGCCCGAAGTTCCTGCGAGGTCGCCCGGCGCCGGAGTCCCACCATGAAGCGCAGATTCTCAAGGGCGGTCAGATCGCCTTTGAGCGCCGGCTCGTGCGATGCGTACGCGAGGTCGTTCTGATAGTCGGTGGGCGTGCTCGCTATCGACTTGCCGCGCCACGTCACGACGCCCTGTTCCGGGCGGAGAAGCCCCGTCACCACCCGCAACAAGGTCGTCTTCCCGGTGCCGTTCGGTCCCGATACATGCATCAATTCTCCCGGCCCGGCCTCCAAACTGACACCCCTGAGCACATGGCGATCACCGCGCCAAACGTGGACCTTTTCGACGCATAGACCGTCAACGGCGATGTTCATGGGGGCGCAAGATTAGCAAAATCAACAAGTTGAAGCCACCTATTCACGACGGTTTCGCAAAATATGCACATTGGAGCTCATGCGCATTGGAGCTCAACGATCCGCGCCGTCACGTCCGCCCCCGGTGCGGCGCCCGGACGGATTTGACTTATTCAATGTTCTCTAGCGCTGCCAAGAGCCGGGACCGGACGAATAGGGGGTGACCGCTTCGGCGCGGAGCGTCGGCAAGGTCCTCACCTCGCGAATCACCTTGATCCGGCGCGCCACCAGCGACAGCAGTAACGCCGTGCTGCCCGCGAACGCCAGCGCGACGCGCAATCCCAGGTGTTCCCCGAGCCAGCCCCCCAATAGCGCGCCAGGTCCGGCCGGCAGCAGGATCAACCACCGCATGGTACTGGTCATTCGGCCGAGCATCGGCGCCGGCGTTACGGATTGCCGCAGCGACAGGAAATTGATGAATATGAAGACGGCGCCGACGCCGAAAGAAAACAGCATGTAGACGTAGGCAGCAATGCCCAACGCGTTCAGCGGCGCCACCGCGAGCACCAGCCAACCCACGCCGCTGACCGCAAAGCCCAGGACCAGGGTGGGGCCGTTGCCCATCCAGCGCACCACCCGATAGCCGATCGCACTCGCCATGACGGTTCCCGCCCCCAGCGCAACGTAACTCAACCCCACGCCGCGCTCGGTCAGCCCCAATTGCCGGGTGGCGAACAGGATCTGGATCACCATCGCAGCCTGATTGCACATCTGCCAAGTACCGACGCACGCGGCCATGGCGACCAGCAGGCCATGGCCACGCACGAAGCTCAACCCCTCGCGCATGGCGGGCCAGAATGCAGGATTGCGCGCGCTCGGCGTTTCCCTGACCTTGGTCCCACGCAATATCCACGCGGAGATCAGCAGCAACATCGCATCGGCCAGCAACGCCACGGGCGCGCCGGTCATTTTAATGAGCGCACCGGCCGCCCCGGGTCCGGTTACTTCGGCGGTCGACGAAGCCAGCGCGTTCTTGGCGTGCGCCTCTACCAGGCGCTCGCGCGGCACAATCTGCGTCAGCACGATCTGCGCGGCGCTCCCCGCCGTGGTGTTGACCGCACCGATCACGAAACCGACGAAGTATAGCCACTGAATGGACAGCAGGCCGAGCCACCATGCCAGGGGCACGGACGCGACGGTCACCGCAATGGACAACTCGCCGACCACGTATACGGGCAACTTGCGCACCCGATCGAGCCACACGCCGGTGGGCAGCGAGAATAGGACGAACGGCGCGATTTCCATCGCCGTGAGGAATCCCATCTGCGTGGGTGCGGCGTGCAGCAGGACGGCGGCCGACAACGGCAAGGCAAGCAATGTGACCTGGCCGCCGAACGACGAGATCAAGATGGACGTCCACAGGCGACGATACGTCGAATCTCGCAGCAAGTCCGTTGGAGCGAGCTTGAGTCGGGGCAGGGAACTGAGCAGTGACAACACTATTTTTCTTTCGACGGCAAGCAATACGTGCGGCCCGACGGGCAGGCCGGGACGCGCAATTCCTTGCGGCCCGCGCAAGCCCCACGCGGCGCCACAGGCTACATGAAGTCAGCGAATCATACTGCCCTACGACCGGCAACGCTCAAGCGAAAACGCCGTACTCCACCTGCAGGATCTCGCCGCTGCCGACGTTGATGAGCAACGCATCCGAACCGTAGCGCACCCATTCGAATCCCACGGGCGGCACTTCCAACGCGAACAACCAGTAATCGGCAAGCAGGTACTGCGCCGCCCAGAAGGGGCGCGGCAACACTTCGCCAAACGCCCAGCGGCGCGCGGTCCAGCCGGGCGGACGGTGATAGGGGCCGATCCTGAAGCTGCGGGCGGCCTGAAAGTTATGCTGATAGGCGCCGCGATCGACCGCGGAGGGCCGATTGTTCCACCCGTGCGGCTCCTCGATCCGATGATAGCCGCTGGGACCGGGATGCGCCTCGGCCTCGTGACCGCCGGGCCGCGGGCCGCCGCCGTGTTCTTCATGTTGAGGGTCAGCCGCCGCGACGCCGAATGCAAGCACCAGCGCCAGGGGTAATCCGATCTTAAAGCCATGCACCATGATCATCCTCCGTTGTCCGAATACTACAACATGGAGTGCGCACAGCCTTGCGAGTTCCCCAAATCAAGCGTCTATGGCGTCGGAGCGGGTCCGGGAAGCAAGTGCGCCCAAGAGCTTGGCGGCCGGCACCGGCGGACTGAACAGGTAGCCCTGCGCATAACGGCATCCGAGCGCCAACAGCGTGGCCACCTGGGCTGGGTGTTCGACGCCCTCCGCAAGGCTGGCCTTTCCAAGGTTCTCGACCAGATTGATGGTGGCATGAATGACCGCGAGCACGTCCGGACTCTCGGTCAAATCCTGCACGAAGGAGCGGTCGATTTTGATGGTATTGAAGGGGTAGTTCCGCAGACAACCCAGCGAGGAGGTGCCGGTGCCGAAGTCGTCCATGGCGAGCTGCACGCCCAGGGCCTGCAATTCGAGAAGCAGTTCGCGGGCCTCCTCCGGGTGCCGCATCACTTCACGCTCAGTGACCTCGAGCTGCAGGCAATGCGCCGGCAGCCCGACGCTTGCCAGCAGGTCGCGCACCTGTTCGAGCAATCGGCAACCCATCGCCAGCTCGGCGCGCGAGACATTGACGCTGATCGTGCGCGGTGCGCGCTGCGGATCCTGGGTGCACCACTGCATCATCGTCTGGCATGCCTCGCGCTGGACCCATTGCCCAAGCGCGACGATCAGGCCGGACTCCTCGGCGATCGGGATAAATTCCGAGGGCGTGACATCGCCGAGTGTGGGATGCTTCCACCTCACCAGCGCTTCGACCGAGACCATCCGGCCCGACGAAAGCTCGACGATGGGCTGATACACCAGGTAAAGCTCGGGCGTGCCGATCGCCCGGCGCAAATTGTTCTCGATCGTCACATGGCGCGTCAGCCGCGTTTGCATGGCCTCATTGAAGACCACGGAGCATGCGCGGCCGGCGCGCTTGGCCTCATACATGGCCACATCGGCGTTGCGCACCACGTCCTCGGCGTTGGTCCGGCATTGGTCGCTGGTGATGATTCCGATGCTGGCGCTGGAGTGCACCTCACTGCCCTGCAAATCGTAGGCCGGCGCCAATGCATTGATCAGACGTTCGGCGATCCGGGTCGCATCATCCGGCGTCCGCAGGTCGTTGATCAGCAGAAGGAACTCATCGCCGCCGAAACGGCTGACCACATTGCCGGTTTCATCGGCGGTCAGGGTGTCCGATGAGCGCAATTCGCGCCGCAGGCGCCAGGCGATCTGCCGCAGGAGCTCGTCGCCCGCATCGTGGCCAAGCGTATCGTTGATGAGCTTGAACCGGTCGAAATCGAGAAACAGGACCGCAAACAGGGCCTGCTCGCCGTCGCGTACGCGCACGACCGCGCGCTCCAGCCGATCCATGAAAAGCGCGCGGTTCGCCAAGCCGGTCAATTTATCGCGCCGCGCGGCGTCCGCCAGCTGCGACTCCATGGCCTTGCGCGTGGAAATGTCCTGAACGATGGACCACATCATCGGTCGTCCGGATGCATCCTTCATGCGGATTCCCGACAGCAGCACCGCATAAGTGGTCCCATCCTTGCGCCGGAATTCCTTTTCGTACGGCCCGTAGCGGCCCGTTTGCTCGAGCAGCACGAGTTGCGCCTTGTCCCGCTCGAGATAGTCCGCCGGAGTGATGTCCCAATAGGTCATGCTCAGCAGCTCATCGCGGGTGTAGCCGGACGGAACCAGCAACGCATCGTTCAAATGCAGGAACCGTCCGCTGGTCATATCGTTCAAGGTGATGCCCACCGGCGATAGTTCGAAGAGCGATCGAAACTTCAATTCGCTTTCTATCAATGCCTGTTCCACCACTTTGCGCTTGGTGATGTCGAAACTCACGCCCACCATGCGCAATGGAATTCCGCCCGGATCGCGCTGCACCTGAGCGGCGGCTTTCAAATGGCGAATCTCTCCCGTCGCGAGCACCACGCGGAATTCAGTGTCGAAATTCGCGGCGCCATTCAGCGCCGCGTTGATCTCCTGTTCGGCGCGCCCGCGGTCGTCGCCGTGGAGGCTGCTCGCCCACAGGGCATAGGGCTCGTCCCCGGCGGTCGGGGTATGGCCGTACAGCCGGTACATCTGCTCGTCCCAGCGCAGCACGTTGTGGTTGATGTCCCATTCCCACACGCCGATGCCGGCGGCGTCCGTGGCGAGCGCAAGCCGCTCGCTCGTGATCCGCAGGGACTCCTGGGCAACCTTGCGATCGGAAATGTCCTGCACCGCGCCCACGACCCGCGCCGGCTTGCCGTTCTCGAATTCCACCACGCCGATGGTTCGAATCCAGATCGGACGACCGCGTGCCGTGGTCACCGGGATTTCGATGTCGTAGCCCACGCCTGTTTCCGCGGCTACCCGAATCGCCTGCCACAGCCTCGCGCCCACTTCGGGCGCCATGAGCTTGTCCAATTCCTCCGCCGACGGGGCGACATCCGTCTCCATTTCGTAGATTTTGAACGTCTGGCGCGTCCAGGTTTGCTGACCCGAGCGTAGGTCCACGCGAAAGCCGCCGACTCCGGAGACCGCCCCCGCCTGCTCGAGAAAGGTTTCGCTTTCGGCAAGACGTCGTTGCGCCTGTTTGAGCGCCGTGATGTCGTGCACCATCACGTAGAACCCCTTGACCTCGCCATCGATCATGTCCGGGATGTAATGGGCCAGCGCGTGGCTCACGGTCTGATCCTCGTTGACCGGCATGTCCCGCTCGAAGGTGACCGATTCACCGCGTAGCGCCGCTTCGACGAAGGGAAGATTCTGATCGA
>Ga0182015_10005179_pt1 | contig 13687 bp, 7 predicted proteins | sample 712P3MmetaG_FD_120478 | JGI IMG/M metagenome (GOLD analysis project Ga0182015, IMG submission 120478) | Permafrost microbial communities from Stordalen Mire, Sweden - 712P3M metaG | ecosystem: Environmental > Terrestrial > Soil > Wetlands > Permafrost | place: Sweden: Stordalen | collected...
AGCGTGGAATAATCCAGCGGGAAAAACGGCACGCTGTCCTGCTGGAACGCCTCGACACCGAACGCCGCCACCACGTTGTAGTGGATATTCGGGCCGTACCGGCCCTGGAACGAAAACGGCACGTTCGCCAGATAGTAGGCCTGCGGGCTGAAATATCCGCCCTGACCATAAGTAAAGAAATTCGAGTTATGCGCGTAGTGCATCCCGAAAAAATTGATGCCTACCGTCAGAACGCCCTGGTCCGGAACTTCCTTCACCCGGAAATATGCGCCGGCGTCCCCATCGATCCGATCGTTGTTCTGCACGTGGACGCCGTTGAGATATTGTCCGCCCACGCTGACATAGAAACCGGAACTGGGATCGCTCTTGCCGAACTGCACATTGCCGCCGGTCGCAACCAGGCCGCCCCAGACATTCCCCGCAAATCCCGGCCCCACCGATCCCGGGTCACGCAATCCTGAATACGACAGCTGCGAATCCTTCACGGAATCGCGGCTCGCCGTAAACGTAAACGCCCCATTCGCCGGCCTCCAGTTCAGATGCCCGATCACATTCGATACAAGGAATCCCCACGGCGAGTAGCCCGCACCAACCGCGAAGTTCTCCGTAGCAAACTGCACTTCACCGCCAACGCCGGTTGCGTTCTGTTGGTTCAGAACCGCATTCGGCTGCGCTGTGCCGAGACGTTCCGCCACGCCTCCCGGCAGCAGTGGTGATTGTGTCGCCGCCCCCGAATCCAGGAACACCGGGTTCGTCACGATCGTCAGCCTGCCACCCGTGCTCAGCGGCGCCGACAGCTCAAATGGAGCCTGCAGAGCCGTCAGCGAATCGAACCCCGCCGTCCCGCTCCGGTGATTCACAACGCCCGTCCCGCCCAGCCATGGACTGTACTCACCCATGATGTAGCCCAGTTGGATCTGCGCCTGCTCTCGCAGATCGCGTTGCCGCACGATGGCAGGCCGCTCGTATCCCCCGCGCAACGGAGGCAGATTCTCCTTCATCAACTCGTCATCGGTCGCGCTCGTCGGCCGCTCGAAATAATCCTGCTGCGGAATCTCTCCCGAGGACGGCGAATACTGCGTCGAGACCATCGAGGGATCGATCGGCTTCTTCGCCGCAGCCAGCGCGGCTTCCGCCTGCTGCCTCGCCGGATCCATCGCGTTCGGCAGCGACGCCAGCGCCGGACTCGTATCCAAACCCAGTTGCTCCGGCTGCGGATTCGGCGGCTGTCCTGCCTGCTGTCCAGAATTGCCAGCCGCGCTCGCCTCCGTCTCCGTGCTTGTCTCAGGCAACGAAGCCTGCGGTGTATAGGGCTTCACCAATGGTTTCTCAGGCTTCGGCTTCGCCCGATCCTTCGTGGTCGACGGTGCGGGTTTCGCAGTCGCTGGCGTAGCCGAACCCGGCGCAGCACTCCCGCCAGGAGTCAGCGGCACAATCGCCCCGGTCCCTCCCTCATTCCCCGTGGTCGGCGCACCGGGCAGTTCACTGGCTCCCGTCGAACTCTGCCCAGGCCCAGTCTTGTAAATCTCAACTGGCGCAGTCCCCATGTAATAAGGATCGGGCCCCAGCGGCTGATTGCTCGCCCGCGTCGGATTCGGATTGCTGTAGCTCGGCAGCGGCACCCCGCCGTCCGCCTGCAGCCCCAGATCCTTCTCCGGATTCAGCAGATTCACCAGGTCCGTCGGCTTCTCCGGCCTCGTCTGCTGCACCAGTTCCGGCTGATCCAGCTTGTGCGCCAGCGTCGCCGTCGCCGATACCGTCGGCATCGCGTTCAGTGAAGCTCTCCAATAGTCCGCAGCCTTCGCGCGATCCCCGCGCGCCGTCTCAAACTGTGCCGCCGAAGACAGCACCTTCGGATCGTTGGGATATTTCGCAAGCGCCTCGCGCAGCCAGGCCTCGGCCTGTTTCATGTTCTGCACCGCAACCGCCGCGCCCACCATGCTCTGATAATCCCCGGCCGATGCGTTCGTCATATCCAGCGCCTGATAGATCGCCATCGCGTCTTTCGGCTGCCCGGCCTGCACAAATCCCACCGCCAGCGCCTTGCTTACCGCGGGATTCCCCGGGAAAGCCTGCTCCGCCGCCATCAATATCTCCACCGCGCGCCGCGGATTCCCTGCCGCCGAAGCCTGAGCCGCACGCCTCTGCGCCCACGTCGCCCAGATCGTCTGCACCTGCCGCCGTTCCTCGTCCGTCATATCGCGACGGTCGCCCATTGCCATCAATTGTCGGTACAAGTCCCGATCGTCGCCGACATTGAACAGCGTCCACGCCGCGGCAATGTCCACACTCGCCGGCGGCCTCTTCCCCGCGAGCCGGTATGAATCCTGCGCCTGCGTCAGCAGCGCCAGCGCGCCGCGCTGATCGCCATTCGCCGCGTAGATCGCCGCCAACGTTTGCTGATACTCCACATCCGTCGCCAGCGCCTTACGCACCGCTGGCGGAATCTGCTGGATCTGCGCCATTGCATCCGCGTCGTGATCCGTCGCATGCAGTGCCGCCAGCAATCCCTTCCACGCATCCTGCCGGTCCGGATGCGCCGTCAGCACGCTGCGATAAATGTTGTACGCGCCCTCCGGATGATTCCGTTCCAAATCGAGCGCCGCCACCTGAAGTTGCAGCGGAATCGGCAACGCCCGCCCGTTCTCCTGGTAAACCTTGATGGCCCTCTCCAGAAATCCCTCCGCGACATCCGGATGGTTCTGGCTTTGATAAATTGCCGCCAACATCGAGAGGAATCCGCCGTCGCGCAGCGCGCTGTCATACGCGTCCGGCGGCATCCGCTCCACCATCGCAATCGCGTCAGGATCGTGTCCCGCCAAATGCTCCAGAGAAACCATCCCCTGCCACGCCGAAACATTATTCGGATCGCTGCGCATGATCCTCTGGTAAATCTCGGCAGCCTGCGGATAGCTCTTGTCCTGCGCCAGAAGCCCTGCATACTGCAGCGTGATTTCAGACCGGACCCGCTCCTCGCCCGCGGGATACTTCAGATTCATCGCCTGCTGAAGAATCTTCTGCGCCTGCGCGTCCTGCCCCGCCGCAACGTACGCGGTCGCCAGCGTCCGCAGATACTCCGGATCCTTCGCAACGCCGGCCTTCAATGCCGCGGGAAATTGTCCCGCCGTCCCAATCGCTGCCTTCCCCTGTCCCGCCTGCGCCTCTGCCATAAACAGGCCGCGCCACCACGCAGCCGACCGTGGCTGTTTCTTGAGCAGTTGCTGATACACCGGTACAGCATCTTCCGGCGACTGCATCTTCATATAAGCGCCGGCTTCCCCGGCCAATGCGTCAAGATTCCCCGAACGCAACGTCAGCGCCGCCTTGTACTGCTTCACCGCTTCAACCAGTTGGTTCGCGTTCAGCGCCGTTGTGCCCAGTTGCATCGTGTTCCAGAAGCGCGCTGTCGCCAGCGACTGCGTGATCAGCCTGATTTTCAGCCCATTCTGCTGGGCCTGGTCGAAATACTGAGCGGCCTCGGCAAAATCGCTCTGCTTCATCCGCACAAAGCCCAGACCCGCCAGCACCCGCGGATTCGTCGGCTCCTTCACGTTCAGATCGACAAACATCTGTTGCGCCGAGGCCAGATGATTCGCTGCCAGTTCCCTGAAGGCCGCCTGCTCGGCCGGCGTGCGCGCAATGCCCGATGTCGCCTGCGCCTGCCGCGTTACGGTTTCGTCCAGTTCTTTTTGTAATTCCGCATCGGGATGCAACCGCAGATACTCGCGAACCTGAGGGACCGTCGCCGGATTCTGCACATCCCATCCCAATGCCGCCCGCAACGCTGTTTGCGCCGTCGCATCCTGCGGATACTGGGTCAGGATCTTCTCACCCTCGCCGCGGGTTCGCGGATCGTACGTCAGCACGCGCCCCAGGTCGATGGCGTACTGCGGATCGCTGGGGTATTTCGCCGTCAATCCACGCAGCCCGTTGACCGCGTCGTCGCGCATCGCCGGAATCCCGGCCTCGGTGTCGTAAAACGCCAGCGCCCAGTTATCCGGTGGGTGCGTCCCGAACGTCTGCCGATAAATCTTCAGCGCTTCCTCGTTGTGTCCGTTCTTCGCCAGCTCGGCGGCCTGCTCCAGCAATTGGTTCTGCGTTTTGTTGCTGACCAGCGCCTCGATCTTCGCAATTTCCGGGCTGTTCGGATTCACCACGCGTAGCCGGTCGATATACGTCTGCGCAGCCGCATCATCCCCGGTCAGCTTCGCCCACCGACCCAGCCCGGCGAGCGCCTCTTCGTTATTCGGATCCGAAAGCAGAACCTGCTGCCATGTCTGCGCTGCCAGATCGATGTGCCCCGACTGTTCCTGTGAAGTCGCCTTTTCCAGCAGCACCTTCTGCGCCGCCGATTGTCCGTGGATCGGCGCCACTCCCACGCACAGCACCACTGCAAGGCTCAGACCCGTCATCAGCTTGCGCAAATTTCGGTTCATCGTTAGTACTTCCATATCACTCAGAGTCTTCCCACGCGATCACACAAAGGAGTGTGGAACTGCTGCCTGGAACCGAAGTGCCAGGCTCGAGTTCTATCCTCCGCACCAGGTCCGTATCCCAACTCCCCATCACCATCGCGCCCCTCATAAACTCTCCACCATCTGCAGCCGCCGCCGCGCCCTCAAGCGCAGCCAGCTCCGGATCCAGATGGCAAACATAAACGCGATTCCCAGCACCGCCAGCGCAATCAGCCCAGGATTCTGCCGGAACCACAATCCCGCCGCCGTCCACCACGGCAGCACTCCAACGTGATAAACGTTGTTGCCGATGCGATAACTCTCGAATCGAGTGCCCTGCAGCAGCGCCACTGTGCCCGACACCGCGCTCGACTGCGACGCCTCCAGAAACGCCTTCATCATTGGATCGAACGTCGCCGCATTCTTCACATCGATCAGCACCACCGTTCGTCCGCTCGCGTACGGCGACTCGATCTCCTCGATCAATGCATCCGGAACGCCTGTCGTCCCAATCACTCCCGAAGACAAATCCTCGTTCGACGGAATTTTCCACCACGCGTTGTGCAGCGCTGCGAAGAACCCGCGTGTGTCCTGCACCTTCAGGCTGTTGTCGCCGAACGTCACCGGCATCCCTGCCGCCAGATGCCCAACTGCGCCGTTGCTCTGCCCTGTCGTGATCACCAGAAAATCAGAGTCGGCCCCCGTGTGCAGCGCATCCGGACCCGCCACCGTCACCCGAATCGCCGGATAGCCCGTCTCCGCGCCGAAATGTCCCATCATCGTCAGATAGGTCTCGATCTCCTGCTGCGACGGCTGCTCCGGCAAAACAATCGTCGTCTCGCTCAGGTCCGCATATCGCGTAAACGGAAAACCCGCATTCGAGAACAGCTCCAGATTCGGCATCGCCGCCCAGTGCGGCAAACCTTCCAGGTCGATGTACGAACTCCGCAGAATCGCTCCGGTCTGATTTCCAGGAATCGAAGAGTTGCAGTTCCCCGTCTTCAGCAGCTGAAAGGTCAGCTTGAACTTCATCGAGTTCGAGAACGGCCGCAAATTCACCACCGGAATCGCCATGCTGACCGAGGTCTGCCGCGAAGCTTCCTTGCCCGGAGCCAGTGGCACCGATCCCAGGTACGCGTCGTTCGATTCCACCTGCATGCTCGAAATCGGCCCGATCGGGATCGAGTTATATCGGTAGTCCAGGTGCAGCCTCACGTTTTGCTGCGTGTCCTCGAAAAACAAATCCGGCGGAATCTTGTAGTACGCAATCAGCGGCCCGCCGCCATCTCCCTGCATCGCTTCCGCAGGCCCGGTCCACAACGGCACCCTTCCGCGGTTATCCGCCACTCTCCAGCGAGGCGCGTCGTCCGGACTGCTCTTTCCCGGCAGGGTGAGCTGCGTAATCCCCACCGTCGCTCCCTGGAGTCCCGGATAGCCTGTAGCCAGCGCCTGCGCCGCCGCCAGCGTCTGATCCGAATCGCCACCCGTCACCACCAAAACCTTCCCATAGGGATCAACAGGATTCGTTCGCACCGCCACGAGCGGCGATTCGACCGAGGCCAAATTCAATCCCGGAGGCAGCGCGCTCGCGTTCTCCGCGATCAGCACCACATTTCCGGTCGGAAGCGTACCCACTGAAACCGGAAACCGCATCGACCGGTAGTCGCCCAGCACGCCGAACCACGAAGCCACCACGCCCGCTGCTTCCAGCCCCTTCAGTGAAGGCGCCGCACCAAACACAATCGGAATCGCAGCCGTCTTCGCCAACTGTGAATCGAAAAATGGCAGCGGCAGGTGCTTCAGATCGTCAGTCAGCGGCAGCAGATCCCCTGCAATCGCGATCCTCGTGTTCGGGTCCACATGCGCCCACAACACCGAGTTCGTCGAGTCCTCGCACGTCTGCGCATAGTGCCCAATAAACTCAAACGTCAGCTGATTGTTCCGCACCAGCAGGTCCGCCGGAACCACCACATCCGACTCGATTACCGATCCATCCGACGCGGTCTGCGGAACCGGCAGCGTCGCGAACGTTGTCCCGTTCAGAATCACCTTCAGGTGACTCATCGCCGGAATCAGGCTCGGCGAAAAGTGGTAGTACAGGTGCATCGACGCCTGCTTCACCACCTGGTTCTGCGGGATCGCAAAGTAAAGCGTGTAGTACGCGTCCGTGCCATGCAGATTGATCGGCCCCGTCGTCCCCAGATCGAATAGATTCGTCTCGGTGTGGAAGCTTCCCGCCTGCGGCGTTGCATCGGCAGCAGTCTCGTCCGCGCTCCCGGGCGTAGCAGTCTGACTCGCACCCCCCGCAGGAGTCGCAGCCTGACTCGCCGACGTAGCCGGGGTCTGACCGTCCGCCCCCGGAGGTGCATTCTGCGCAGGCGCGCCAGCAGTCTGGGCCCTGGCATTTGCCGCGCCCCATCCCGCCAGACAAAGCGCCAGCAAAACCGTAAGGCTCTCAGCCGCCACAGACGCCTTCTTACCCTGCTTCCCGTTGCGCCGTGGGACCATCGCAGAAACCGCCATCCCCAACCCGCGAAACGCAATCCGAATAATTCGCCCCAGGCTCTTCAGCGGCTGATCCACCTCGCGCGATTCGCCCCATCCCAGCCACGAATCGGCCCGCGAAAACAGGACCATGGTCAGCATCTCTTCTTCGGAAATAGTCAGCGGTTCGAACTGCAGCCGCAGCACCCCATTCGCCAGCCCCACCACCTGCGCGGGCAGCTCGGCATCGCCGGTCCGTAATGGGAAAATAACCTTCATCGCCTGTCCGTGTTCCGCGTGCATCCCTTCCAAAAGTTCCATTGCGAGGCCGCCGCTCGAAACATCGATCGTCTGGCCCGGCACTATCCGCCCATCCGCCATCTGCACTCGCACCGGAGCCGCGAACGTGATGCGTACATGCTGCCGCGTCTGCCGTGCCTCGCGCGCTACGGCGATGCACACGCTCAAAATCACAATGTTGAAGAAGGTCCACAGCGCGTTCGTGATGATCGTTCCCGGATGCGTCCCGTCCCACAGCCAACCCAACCCAGGCACATGCAGGAAGCGCGGGATCACCATCAGCAGCCCGAGCGCATTGAACGCCAGCAGTACGATGAACGGTTGTGCGATGCGCGCGTCGAAAAACGTTCTCGTTACCAGCCCGCCCTTCGAGGTCACGTTGAATTTGCCCAGCTTCGGATTGAACAGCGCCGTTAGCGTGGGCAGCAAAATGTACGGCGAAAGCACCGTCTCGTAAATCTCGTTCCAGAACGAGTGCCGATGGTAGCCCTGAATGCGGCTGTTCGTGACGCTCGACAGCGTCAGGTGCGGCAGCGCGTACGCCAGAATCATGATCCAGTAGCCTGGAACATTCGTGAACCCGAAGATCAGGTAGATCAGCGGCGCCGTCAGAAAAATCAGCCGCGGCAGTGCGTACAAAAAGTGCGTCATCGCGTTGAAGTAACACAGCCGCTGCGGCAGCGTTAGATTCGGCGCGAACAGCGGATTCTCGATCCGCAAAATCTGGATCATTCCCCGCGCCCATCGAATCCGCTGCTTCACATGTGCGCTCAGCCGTTCCGTCGCGAGGCCTGCCGCCTGCGGAATATTGATGTACGCCGTGTTCCATCCACGCGTCTGCATGCGCAGGCAGGTATGCGCGTCTTCTGTAACCGTCTCTGCCGCAATTCCCCCGATTTCGTCCAGCGCCTCCCGCCGCAGCACCGCGCACGACCCACAGAAGAATGCCGCATTCCAGAAATCGTTTCCATCCTGCACGATTCCATAAAACAGTTCGCCCTCGTTCGGAATCACCCGAAATTGCCCCAGGTTCCGCTCAAACGGATCGGGCGAATAAAAATGGTGCGGTGTCTGCAGCATCCCCAGATTCGGATCCTTCAGAAACCATCCCACCGTCATCTGCAGAAAACTGCGCGTCGGCACGTGATCCGAATCGAAGATCGCCACATACGGCGAGCTCAGGCTCTTCAGCGCATTGTTGATGTTCCCCGCCTTCGCCTGGAGGTTGTCGCCGCGCGTCATGTACCCGATCCCCGCCTCCACCGCGAACTCGCGAAATTCTTCGCGGTTGCCATCGTCGAGGATGTACACATGCAGCTTGTCCGCCGGCCAGTCAATATTCAGTGAAGCCAGCGCGGTGTACCGGACCACATTCAACGGCTCGTTGTACGTCGGGATCAGCAGATCCACTTCCGGCCAATCGTCCGGATCATCCGGCAGCGCTACCGGCGCCCTCCGCAGCGGCCAAACCGTCTGCAGGAATCCCAGATACAAAATTCCAAAGGCGTACGCCTCGGCGCCCAATAGCAGCACGATGAAAAACACATCCACAGGACCCCATCTCGTTCCCGGGTCCTGAAAAAAAGCGATGATCGAGCTCACCCGCCACCATCCGTACCGGAACGTAGCGAACATCGACAGCATCATCAGCGTCAGCGTGATCAGATAAGAATCCGACACCCGGCTCAGCCAGATACACAGCAGCAGCATCAACAGTCCCAGCACCGCCTGCTGCGGCCACGAGAGCGCCAGCGACCCGAAAAAAAACAGCGCGACCATCCCGGCCACGGTCATTACCAGACGCACCAGTTTGAAGAATGGCCCGCGCCCGGTTTCGAAGTCCTCCCACATCTCCGCCTGGGTCATCGCTCGCTCCACCGCACGCCCCGGTGCACCGCGCTGACGGCAACCGACGTGGTGCGGATCCACGTCACCAGGCTGATGATGTCTTCCGCCGCCGGCGAATTCGGCGCGTAGTCGATCACCGTCATTCCTTCCGCCAGCGCCTCACTCATGGCCGGGCTGCGATGAATCGCAAACGGCAGCAGCCGCTCGCCGAGTTGCTGCCGCAAAACCTCCCGCACATCCAAATGCAGCGCAGAAGACGGATCGAATTGGTTCAGCACGAACCACGCCTGCAGAGGCTTGCCGCTCAGCCCTTCCTGATTCCGAAAGAATCCCTCCAGTGCCTGCAGCGTCACCACCGACGCCATATCCGGAACCACCGGCACCAGCAGTATCGGTGCCATCCGCACCGCCTGATGCAGCATGGCGGACGATCCCGTCGCTACGTCAATCAGCACCCGGCTCACATCCTGGGCACCCCGTGCCATCTCCCGCCGCAGCAGATCGGGATCTGCCTCGTAGCGCTCCGCTTCCAACGTCAGCACCCGAATCGGTGGATCGCTCGTCCCACCGCTAAACGTCCGGATCACGCCAGGCTTGATTTCCCGCCCGCCAAAATAAAACGGCAGCACTCCAAACGAGCATGTATCCGTCAGCAGCACCCGCTCGCCGCGTGCCGCCAAACCACGCCCCATCGCCGCCACCAAACTCGTCTTGCCCACCCCGCCCGCCAGCGAGAAAACCGCCAGCACCGGAACCTGGCCTTCCATGCGCGACGGCTGCACCTCATCCTGGTTCCGCCCAAGCACTCCACGCAACGCATACCACCGTGAAGCAACCCGGTCCCGCGACTGCTGCAGCGAGTCGCTCCCCGGTACTTGTAACGGCGAGCCTGGAACCTGTACCGGCGACCCTGGGACCTGGACCGGCAATGCCGTACTCTGCACCGGCGACCCTTGAACCTGTACGGGAAAACCGTTCTGAGTGCTCCGTTCCGGAACCGGTGTCGCAGTAGGCGGATTCCTCTCCGGGAACCGCTCCCGTGGCAACGGTGGCAAGTCACTCGCCGGTATCACGGTCGGAGCCAAAGACCCGGTTGGAGAAGCAATCTCCGTCAGCCACGCCGGACGCACTTCCGCAGATTCCGGCTCCGGTGTCGTTTCAATCACCGGCCGTTGTTCTGCTGCTCCCTCCTCGCGAAAATAAGGAGCACCCGTCAACCCGTGACGCGTCGTGCTGCCCGTATCCACCGAAGCCGGCATCCTGTCTGGCATTCTTTCGGGCATTCTCTCCGGCATTCTTTCGGGCATTCTTTCGGGCATTCTTTCGGGCATTCTTTCCGGCTCCGGGGGATTCTCAAACCGCCGCTCAATCTCATGCCGAGCCGGCGCGACGGCTGCCGCCTGCCGACCGCCCGCCGGCAACAGATCTTCCCAACGCGGGCTCTCGCTCAGTAAAGGAGGCCCCTTCTGCGCCTCTTCGCGAGCCACCCTCGCCCGATCCGCCAGCGTCCGCTGCCGCATCTGCGCCCGCATCTCCTGGCGCGACGCGCTGAAATCCCGGTACTTGGCTCCGTGCAGGTTCGCCCACGAATATAGGGTCGCGACGTCATCAGCCTGCTCGTTGTTGTCCGGGTTCCAGCCGCCTCCGGCGTCCTCATCCTGCTTCATCGCGTATCCCTCGGACTGCAACGGGAGCCCTCTTCCTCATCAACTGTTGCCGTTGGCAGACTCGAAGCCCTGGACCCTGGCACCCTGCTGCGCCTCGAAATGCACAGCAATAGCACTTCATTGTTATTAACGTCTCCCAGGCCAGGAACCGCTCATCTGTTGCGGAAATACTGTTTGCTTTTGCGTCAACCTGGTTACCGTCCCGAGACAGCTTGTGGAGTAGAAGTTTAACTAAGTTAAACTTTTAGCCCTCCAGGAGACCATTCCTCTTCAGTAACTGCCGTACCGTTACGACAGGGGTGTTTAACCCGCACAGAATGTGCCACTCAAACTCCTACTATGCAGTAGCACGCCGAACTTTCCGGCGCCGCGACCGTCGGGCAACGCTATATTCTGCTGCCGTACATGGCTTGACCAGAACATCACCCCCACCGAGCCAAATCCGCATGCGCATTCACCTCCAGCCCGCCACCAATCGCGACGTTCCCGATTTGGTACTGCTTCGCACGGCAGTCAATCGCCACCACGCGTGGCAGCACGGCGAGGGCTACTGGGTCGCGCGACCCACGGAAAGAGGCGCGCGCGCCCAGATGCAGCGAGGAACCGTCTACATCGCCAGATTCCGCAGTCAGCTCATCGCCTCGCTGACCCTCTCCACCCGCAAGCCCTGGGCCATCGACAGAAAATACTTCCACCCCAGCGAACGCCCGCTCTATCTCACCGCAATGGCTGTCGACCCGCGTTACCAGAGCAAAGGCATCGGCCGCCTCTGCATCGAGGAAGCGCGCCGAATCGCCACCGAGTGGCCTGCCGACGCCATTCGCCTCGACGCCTTCGACGCGCACGCCGGTGCCGGCGACTTCTACCGCAAATGCGGCTACCGCGAAGTCGGCCGCGCCGTCTATCGCCTCACGCCGCTCATCTATTTCGAGTTGCTGCTTTGAATTGAGCCGTCTTGCCGATACAAAACGGCGAGTCGAATGATGACTCTCGGCCAGCAAAAAACGGCCTCTGGGTCGATGTGGTGAGCCCGCTGGGACTCGAACCCAGGACCCACGCCTTAAAAGGGCGTTGCTCTACCAACTGAGCTACGAGCTCACATCTGATTCAACTTATTTACATTCAATAAGTTGAAGGCTATTAAGTTTGCTGCTTCTCGTGGCCTCTTTGGTGTTGGTAGCCAATTTGTAGCCACTTTGCACCGAAACCGACCCCGGATGAACCAGGGTCTCCAGCGCCCGCAACTTGTGTGTCGGAGCGAGGTGGGCATGCCGGGCGGTCATAGCGATCGTCTTGTGTCCCATGAGTTCCTGCACTGTTTTCAAGTCTACCCCAGCCATCACCAAACGACTAGCGAAGGTGTACCGGATCGTGTGCACAACGCCCCTGGTTATGCTGGTGTTCGTACAAAAAAAAGCGCCGGCGAAGGCGATGGTGTACCGTTCCCCCTGCGTGGCGGGCCACTTGCTGGCAGGAGCCTGCGATCCAATCCGGGAAGCCATTACTTCTCAAGCCAATCGCCGAGCGACGGAGCTAGCCGGTCTCTGCCTCATTGCTCAGAAAGTGACTCTTCATCGCAGGCTTCTCTTCGCTAAACCCTGCATTTTATTCTTCGACACGGACATGGGATGATGCCGGATACGCCGCAGCTTCGTCGCCACGTCCTTTAACAGCCGCTGATGGATAAAGCGCCGCTATGATGCAGACCAGGAGCGAGTGTAGGAGAGCCCTCTTGATTCATCCGGAATTGGTAGCCCTGACGACCTGGGACAGCGCAGAGTGCGCTGCCGGGTTTCGCGCGCGGACGGAGGATGCGACTCCCTCCGAAGAGGCATCGCACGAGTGGCGGTGCGGCTGGGAGGATGCCGACGCCGATCTCGCGGCGTTTGCACAGCATCGGTTGGCGGTGGAGGCAGGCCGAACGGATGATTACGGCGAGGATTGGGGACTTCTATTCGACTCCGGAGGCGATGCGCGCGGAAATGGCATCCCGTTCGACGAGAATCGCACCGATCCTTGGAAGGAGGGATGGATAGACATCGATATCAAATTGGGAACGGTCAGTTGATAAAAGCTGACTTTCGGCTATCTCCTTTCGGAGACGCTTTCAATTGAAGCAAACTGCAGCATCGTTCTGTCGTCAGGCGGGTCGCAATAGTCGCGACGCCGTTTCCGAAGGCACACCTCCTGGAAGAGGCGGGCGCATCAATTTATGGATCTCATTTCCACCGGCTTGCGGCATCCGCGACGCGACCCCTTTGAAACACATGCCGACATGTTTAGGTCGATCCCCAACTGGGTTCTCAATTGGCAAGAACAGGCCAATGTGCTCATTGACGGGTTCTGGCCGAATTGCCGACAATTCGGCAACAACAACGAATTGCTACAATCGGCGCGTTGAAAGGCAACGTGGATCAGGATCAATGAAGCCCGGAAAACTGTTTGGTTGGGGCGTATTGACGCTAGTCGGAATCGGTATTCTGTGGGGGGGCCTTGTGTTAATCGGGGTCTTGCCGTCCCCCGGCGCAGACATCTCCGGACCACTGCTTGTGTTGAACGACGTTGACGGTGCTGGGTTCGAGGTGATCTATACAAACTCTGACCGCCTCGCCAAGGAAGAATGGGTAAATGTCTACGTCTACGATTCAGGCAGCCGGTCCAATTGGCTTGGTCGGCTAATCCATCGTAGGACGCTTCTCTTCTCTTATGATCCGGGTTACCCGGCTGAAAAGCCGCATATTGAAGCGGCTGGACCCAGAAAGATTCGGGTTTCAATCTCGCATGTGTCTTCTGTCATTTACCAGAGCCGTCCAGGTTTCGTCGTGCGCATGAATGCCTCTCGGCTGGTGGTTCCTGCTCCCGCAGAACCGGACATCCATTTGCTGCCTCAGGCCGTGATGGCCATCGCAGAAGATTGAGTTAGTGTTCACTGCC
>Ga0182015_10005180_pt1 | contig 13675 bp, 10 predicted proteins | sample 712P3MmetaG_FD_120478 | JGI IMG/M metagenome (GOLD analysis project Ga0182015, IMG submission 120478) | Permafrost microbial communities from Stordalen Mire, Sweden - 712P3M metaG | ecosystem: Environmental > Terrestrial > Soil > Wetlands > Permafrost | place: Sweden: Stordalen | collected...
CTCTTTGTTGTGCGAGATCGGCAAAAACACCGGTGTGGGCTTTGATCCCGCCTTTGTAAGCGAGCGGAACCCTTCCGCCGGCGACACCGACGTTGAATTCGTGGCCGACTTCTACTCGGAAAAGTACACCCATGTGCAGGGCGACTTTGTGTGTTGCAAGATGACGCTTGAGCACATACCGGACACGGCGAACTTCATGCGTACGGTGCGGCGTTCGATTGGTGACCGTTACGACACCGTGGTGTTTTTCCAGGTGCCTGACATGAGCCGGGTGCTAAAAGATCTGGCCTTCTGGGATATCTACTACGAGCACTGTTCCTACTTCAGCGCAGAATCCCTCTCGCTGCTCTTTGAGGAGCAGGGCTTCGACGTGATGGATGTCTGGACGGACTACGACGATCAATACCTGATGATCACCGCAAAGCCGTCACGAACGACTCCTTTATCCGTCCCTAAGCCCGATCCGACGCGGGTTAACAACGACATCCAGTTCTTCACCGAGCACCAAGCGGCGCGTATGGCCTCCTGGAGGACCAAGCTCGAGGAGACAAAGAACAGCGGTCAGAAAGCTGTGGTATGGGGCTCGGGGTCCAAGGGCGTGGCATTTCTGACTGCGCTCAACCTGCACGAAGACAGCGAAATTGAATACGTCGTTGACATCAATCCCTTCCGTGAAGGCAAGTACATGGCCGGCACCGGGCAGGAGATTGTCTCGCCGGCCTTTCTCAAGCGGTATAAACCAGACCTGGCCATTGCCATGAACCCGATCTATCAACCAGAGATCAAAGCTGATCTTGAAAAAATGGGCCTGTCCACAGAGGTTGTTTCCGTTTGATCAAAAATCCAGCCTCTGCCCCCGGCGGAGGCTTTCTGAAGGCAAGCTATGTATGATTTCGCAATTATCGGTGGAGGAATCGTCGGTCTCGCGACCGGCGCCGCGCTTGGACGCAAGTATCCTTTCGCGCGCATTCTTCTGGTGGAAAAAGAAGTTGGTTTTGCGCAGCACCAGACCGGCCGAAATAGCGGCGTCATTCATTCTGGTATCTATTACAAGCCAGGAAGCCTGAAAGCAGAGATGGCGCAGGCAGGGAATCAGTCCCTGCGCGCCTTCTGCTACGAGTATGGGGTGCCCTTCGACGTGTGTGGCAAGCTGATCGTGGCCACCAAGCCGGAAGAAATTCCCCAGCTCGACATGATCTTCGATCGTGCGCTCAAGAACGGTGTGCCCGCCATGCGGCTGCGCCCGGAAGAGGTCAAGGAAATTGAACCGCATGTTTCCTGTATTGCTGCCTTGCGCGTTCCTACCACCGGCATTGTCGATTACCGGCAGGTATGCCATGCGCTGGTGCACGAAATACAGCAGCAGGGCGGAGAGTTGAAAGTGGGCACAGAAGTGATCGGGGTGGTGCCCACGCCGTTGGGCCACTTGCTCGAGACTTCCTGGGGCTCGCTCGAGACGCGTTTCCTGATCAACTGCGCAGGTTTGCAAAGCGACCGGATCGCGAAGCTGGGCGGCATGGATCCCAAAGCCATGATCGTTCCCTTTCGCGGCGAGTACTTCGAGCTCACGCCGGAGCGCCGCCATTTGGTCAAGCATCTGATCTATCCTGTTCCCAATCCTGCCTTTCCTTTTCTCGGCGTTCACTTTACGCGCATGATGGATGGAAGTATTCATGCCGGGCCCAACGCGGTGTTGAGCCTCAAGCGCGAGGGGTATAACAAGTCCGACTTCAGCTGGCGCGATCTATCGGAAGTGCTGACGTACCCGGGCTTCTGGAAGCTTTCTGCAAAGTATTACCGCGAGGGAGCCCAGGAAATGTTTCGTTCCCTGAGCAAGGCTGCCTTTACCCGCAGCTTGCAGCGGCTGATCCCCGAGATACAGGCCGATGACTTGATCCCCAGCAAGAGCGGCGTGCGCGCGCAAGCGCTTCTGCGCGATGGAAGCATGGTCGACGACTTTCTCCTGCTCGAGGACAAGAATTCCCTCCATGTCTGCAACGCACCTTCCCCGGCAGCTACGGCATCGCTCGAGATCGCCAAAAAAATCGTCAGCAAGGTGCCCCGTCCGGGGCGTCTTTCACTAGTCAAAATGGCTTAACTTCATTTCCTCCCCCCGTAAGAAACTTCGTTGGATCCCAAGGTGAGTGGATCCCGTGCTTTGCGCCGTCTACGGATTGCGCGCAGCATGGGATCAACCCGGGGACTTGTTGTGCTTGCGCGCAATACAATCGTTGTGCGTTGGCTCTCTGCAAGACAGTGCGCTCATACGGCGCCCCACGGCAGTTTGCGGGGACGGATGTGCAATCGGGGAATGCCTCTCACCAACGCCTTTAAGGGAAAATCTGCGTGCGCATCGCCGTCTTTGACTACAAGATAACCCGCAACAATCCAGCCGGCAGCTGCCACCTGGCCATGCTTCGTGCGCTTGCGGCGGAGCATGACTTTACCGTCTTTGCGGTGGAGTTCGAGAATCCGTGCCCGGAGAAGATACAGTTTGTGCACGTGCCTGCGCCCACGCGCCCGCTGGCGTTGTTGTTTGTTGCTTTCCACATGATGGCGCCCTTCTATTACCTTCTCTACCGGATCCGCGGTGGCGCCAGGTTCGACCTGGTGCAATCGCTGGAGAGCAATCTGTCCTTCGGCGACCTGTTGTACTCGCATTTTTTTCATCGCATGTACCTTAGGAACCATTGGAGCAAATCGGGCGCCAAGGGGCTGCGCGGCTGGTTCCGATGGCTCGACCATAAGCTGCACGCTTTGATGGAAAGCTTCACTTACCCGCGGGCAAAGCAGGTTGTGGTTCCATCTCAGGGGCTGGCAAGAGAGTTGCGTGCGGAATTCCCTTTCATCGATGACCATCTGACGGTGCTGCCGAATCCCATCAATTTGCAGCGTCTGCAGGTACCGCCGGAGTTCGATCGCACGGCATTTCGTCATCAGTTCGGCATCGACGACCAGGACCTGGTTGGCCTTTTTGTAGCCTTGGGCCAGTTTGAGCGCAAGGGGTTGCCTATCCTGCTGCAGGCTTTGGGAACGGCCGGGATGGAGCGGGTCAAGCTGATTGTGGTTGGCGGGGAACCAGATCTGATCGCGCGCTACGCGGAGACGGCAGCCAAGCTTCAGTTGAGGGACCGGGTGAAGTTCGCCGGTATGCAGTCGGATGTTCGACCCTATCTCTGGAGTTCGGATGTCTTTGTGTTTCCCTCGCTCTACGAGACGTTTTCCCTGGTGACGTACGAGGCGGCTGCCTCGGGGCTTCCCATCGTGGTTTCTCATCTTTACGGGGTCGAAGACCTGGTTCGTGACGGGGATAACGGTTTCCTGATTGAAACCAGTGTTGCCGGGGTGCGAGAGGGCCTGGAGCGGGTTCTGCGCCTTAGCCCAGGGGATCGCCACACCATGGGGCAACGAGCGCGCCTGGCGGCTTCTGTTTGCTCAGAAGAGCACTTTGTGGACGCGTGGCGAACCTTTTATTTGCAGCAGCGCCCGGCTTGACAGGCAGCGGAAAACTCGACGAATGAAAACTGCGACGGACGAGGAATAGCAAACCACGCTGTTTAGCCCCGGTTGCCCAATTTGGGCTCAGGGTCGACGAATATCGCAAAAGTGGTGTTGCCTCGGCGCAACAACTTGACACAATGGATCTGTAGGTAGAAAGACCGGCATGGCACTGGAAACAGCATCGCACGATGGAACGGCAACCGCTGTAGGGCTCGGCCGGCTGGCTCCGATCGCGTTGAAGGGTCTTGCCCAAGCGCCTTCGGTCTCAGTGCTCATTACCTGCTTTAACTACGGCGCCTATGTTGGCCAGGCCATCGAGAGCGCCCTGGAACAGACCTACCTCCCGGCAGAAATCATTGTCAGCGACGACGCCTCCCACGATAACTCCTGCGAGGTAGTCGAATCCTATATCAACCGCGGCCTCCCAATCCGTCTGCTGCGCAATCCTCACGGCGGCATGGCAGCAAACCTGAACGCCGCGTTTCGTCACTGTTCCGGAGACGTAATCTGCCTGCTCGATGCGGACGACACATTTCTGCCGGGTAAGGTGGAAGCTGTGGTGAACGCCTTTCGCGAGCATCCGCAGGCGGGTTTTGCCATTCATCGCGCCAGCCTGGTGGACAATCAGAAGCGCGCGCGTGGCATTTACCCCTTGTTGAGTGCCCTCCCGTCAGGCGACTGCGCCCAGATCGCTTATGACAACTGTGGGATTTTGATGGGGTTGCCACCCACCACTAACCTGGCGCTGCGCCGCGAAGTTGCCGACCGCATCTTTCCCATACCTGTTGAATACACCGGGTATGCGGAGCAGATGTTTCACCGCCTGGCGCCATTTATGACAGAAGTATGTGCTGTCGATGCACCGCTTGCGCATTGGCGATTGCACGGCCAGAACGACCAGAACTCGACCCGCGTGAACGCCCGCCGCCTGGAGCGAGAACTCAAAATCATGAACTCGCTCTGGTTAGAACAGAAACGTTATCTCCAGGGTGTCGACGAGGAACTTGCCGCTGGCTTCCCGCATGTGGATCGTAATCCGATGTACCTCAAGATGGATTACATGCGGCATCGACTGAACAGCGATCCCCGCATGCACCAGGCACACACCGATCTGTGCCGCTACGGCTTGCGGGCAAATTCGCAGGTGGACCGGTTCTGGAGGTATTCCAACCGTCTCCCCCGGCGCCTCTTCCACCGGGCGATCGATCTGCTGCTGACGCAGAGTGTATGGAAGCAAATGGTGACCCGTGCCATTCGGGGAAAACAGCCGATTTGAACGCGGGATCCCCTAGTCGTGGGATCGTTGCGCGCCGATAGTTCAACTAACCTGACCCCAGGGCAGCAGATGAAAATTCTTGCCGTGCACAATTCGTACCAGAAGCCCGGAGGCGAAGATCAGGTGTTTGCCCAGGAGACCGACCTGCTCCGGTCCCACGGCCACCAGGTACTTTTGTACCAGGCCAGCAACGATCAGGTGACGGACACACAACCCTTAGTGATGCTGGGTGAAACCATCTGGAACCAGCAGATCTACCGGGAAGTCCGTTCTCTGATGCACCAGGAACGGCCGGACATCGTGCACGTCCACAATGCTTTTCCGGTGATTTCTCCCGCTGTCTTCCATGCCGCCAATGAAGAACGTATTCCTGTAGTCAAGACCCTGCACAACTACCGCATGCTCTGTCCCGCGGCCACGCTGTTCCGTGATGGGCACGTATGTGAAGACTGTGTCGGCAAGCGAATCCCATGGCCCGGCGTGGTGCACAGTTGCTACCGGGGCAGCCGGTTGGCGACTTCAGCTGCCGCCGCCATGCTGGCTACGCACAACTATAAGCACACATGGAGCCGGTCCATTTCTGCTTACATTGCCCTCACCGGTTTTGCGCGCAACAAGTTTATTCAGGGGGGGCTGCCCGCGGAAAAGATCTTCGTCAAGCCGAACTACCTGCAGATGGATCTTGGGCCCGGTGAGGGCCAGGGCAATTATGCCTTGTTTGTAGGCCGATTGGCGCCGGAGAAGGGAATCAGCACTCTGCTCGAAGCCTGGCGGGTCATTGGCAAGGATCTGCCGTTGCAGATTGCCGGCGGCGGTTCGATGGCGTCCGAGGTGGAGCAGGCCAGCAACGATAACAGCAGCGTGACCTGGCTGAAATGGCTGCCGCGCACCGAAATCCTGCAAAGAATGAAGGATGCGACTGTACTGATCCTGCCTTCCACCTGGTATGAAGGCTTCCCGATGATCCTGGCCGAAGCGTTCAGCGTAGGGCTTCCCGTGATTGCGAGCAACCTGGGCAGCATGTCGTCGATTGTGCATCATCAGCGAACAGGTTTGCACTTCGAAGCCGGCAACGCGAACGCCCTGGTCGAAGCGGTGCGGTGGTTCCAGGCGCATCCTGCGGAAATCGATGTTATGCGAGGCCATGCTCGCCGTGAGTATGAGACCAAATACACTGCGGATGTGAATTATGCGCAGTTGATGGAGATCTATGAGTCAGTGTTGTCTCCGCATTCGAAGGAGCATCCCGTTGCTACGATGGTGCCCAATGCGCATCGGGTCACTGCCTGAGCCTGTCCATCCTGTCGATTCTATCTAGTGTAGTGCGTCACGAATAGGGCCAAGTATGCAAGCCCCACCCTCTGGACGGGTACCCCATGTTCGCCCCAGGCGTACTCCGGATTTCCTGTGTAACTTCGTGGCGCCGACGCACTTCATGCGGCTTTCCTTAAAGAAAGCCGCACACGCGGATGTTGGTGGCTCCCCGTGCAGGAAATCCGCGTACGTGGGCTGAAAACGACGGGGCGAAGCCCCTTCCAATGCTTTCACTCCATCACCCACCATCTCTACACGAACACTAGACTAGAAATCTCGGAGCATAGGCAACCGATTTCTTGGACCGCATAGAAATGAGACATGCCTTTGTCGTCTTCTATAAATCCCTATCTGTGTGACGCACCTTCTTCCCTTGCACCTTCTTCTCTTGACGCGTAACCGGCGGCCGTAGGCGCCGATGCCCTATCTGCAACATTGATTGAGCGCACCCCCCCCGGCCAACCTACAGACCCTCCGTCCTCGCGTTCACCCTCCTTGCCACCTGCCCTGCATCTCACCCACCGCCGCCCTCCCTTCCTTCCTCGCGCCCTGACCCATTTTCACTTCTATTCTTTGCCGCCTGCTTCCGCAAACGTGTCTCTTCTTTAAGGGAAGGCCGCGCCGGAGAGCGGTTGTTTTGATACGCCGTGAAAATGGTGTAAGGCGCCCAACATTCCATGGGGACTTGCGCGCCCATTGGGTACGATAGACCAGGTTCGCCAGACAAGGAGCGCCGAATGGGGCTGATCGAGTTTACGTGTGCGGTTTTGTTGATGTCCGTGCTCGCAGGCCTGCTCGGAGCGCTCACCGGACTGGGTGGTGGTGTAGTCATCGTCCCCGTGCTCGCCATCCTGTTCCATGTCGATCTTCGTTACGCCATTGGTGCTTCGCTGGTTTCCGTGATCGCCACATCTTCCGGCGCGGCCGTCTCCTACGTGCGAGAAGGCTTTTCCAACGTGCGCATCGGCATGTTCCTGGAGGTCGCGACCACAGTGGGCGCGTTGGTAGGCGCTTACCTCACTGCGCGCGTTTCCACCCACTCCATCGGCATTCTGTTTGGCGTCACGCTGCTTTACTCTGCCTGGAGTACCTTCCGGCAACCGCACGGACCCGCGCCGCAAGTGCACAATGCAACGGCCGAAAGGCTGAACCTGAAGGGCGATTACCCGGTAGGAAACGGCCGCGAGGCCTACATCGCGCAGAATGTTCCGGCAGGCTTTGGCATCATGTTTATCGCCGGGATCCTTTCGGGCCTTCTCGGCATTGGCTCCGGTGCGGTCAAGGTTCTGGCCATGGATCATGCGATGAAGCTTCCCTTTAAAGTTTCCACCACCACCAGCAATTTCATGATCGGCGTGACCGCGGCCGCGAGTGCAGGCGTTTATCTCGGCCGGGGATATATTTCCCCGGGTTTGGCCGCCCCGGTCATGCTCGGGGTTTTATGCGGCTCTCTCATCGGCGCGCGCTTGCTGGTCAGGATGCGGGTCCCGGTGCTTCGCGTTATTTTTGCCGTGGTCATCGTGGCCCTGGGGGTGGAGATGATCTACAGCGGCGCTACCGGGAGGTTGTAAGCAAATGGCATCGGAAGCCGACCTGAGAATGGAGATCGCCATCAGCCGGATGTTGCGCGCCGGCGTCAGCATGGCCGCGGCCGTCGTGCTGCTCGGAGGGATTTTGTACCTGCTGCAGGCACATGGAACGGTGCCGGATTATCGCCATTTTCATGGAACGCCCAACCCAGCCGATCGAATCGCCCCTGTCTTTGCAGGGATTCGGCACCGTGACAGTCGTAGCGTCATTCACCTCGGCATTCTGCTGTTGATTGCTACCCCGATCATGCGGGTCGCATACTGTATGGCCGGCTTTGCGGCCCAGAAGGACAAGCTTTACGTGGTGATCAGCGGCACCGTTCTCGCCGTTTTGCTTTACAGTTTTTTCCGCCCGTAGTGGATTTTCTACGACAGCGGGAATGAGGCAACGAAATTCCTGCGCCCTGAAGCGGACGGCTTCCCTAGCGTGCTGCGAGCGCGAGACGCACCGCGAGGCTCTTGACGCTGAGACCATGGGTATAGGCTCTGACCAGCGACCGGCGCAGGAAAGGTAACCGCATCACACGGAATCCGCGCTCGGGATTGGCATAAAAGGCGGCGGCTGCCCGGGCAGAAAAGCGCAGCGTCTGGCGATAGCCGTCGAGATAGCCGGCGAACGCCGGCACTGCTGGACCGTCCTCCCGTGTCTCGGACAGAATTGCCCCGGCCGCGGCCTGGCCGCTGACCAGCGCACCATAGATGCCTTCGCCGGTGAGCGCATCCGCAAAGCCGCCCGCGTCCCCTACCAGCAAGACGCGGTCACGTAACTCTGGCTGAACATATTCGTTCTGAAACCCGGCTGCGCCCAATCCCAGATATTGCCCGGTTACCTGGTCCAGGGCATCGGTTCCCACCTTGTCCCGTACGTAGGTCAGGAGTTGGTGCCGGGTCAGGTCGCCGGCAGACGACGGGGAGTATACCCCAACGTTGAGGTGGTCCTTTTTAGGAAAGATCCAGGCGTAGCCGTTGCGGACCGAAGCAAAATCGAAGGTAAGATCCATGTTCTGCCGTGGGGTGGCCGTGCGTACCTCAAGCGCGAAGCCCTGGCTGAACCAGGCGCCCGGTGCGCACAAGCTCCGCACCTGCCCGCTGGCTCCATCGGCGCCCACCAGGAAACGGGCGCGGTAGGTTTCGCCGGCGGTAAGGAGATGCAGCGTATCGCCAACGCGCACGATCCCGCGGAGCGAGGAGATCCGTTGGAAACGGGCGCCTGCCGCCATGGTTTTTCGCAGGCAAAATTCGTCAAACTCAGCCCGCACTGTCATCACGCAGATGGGTTCGCGGCTTTTCAGCACGATGGTTGATGAGTTACCGCCCGCTGGCGGAAGGGCCGGGCGCGCAGAGGTTGACCCGGCTAGCAATACGCAGCGAACGGTCTCTTTGACTACCGGGGTGATGGAATAGCGGAGAGCCTGTACGGCCTTGACCGTGAGACCGCCGGCGCAGGCCTTGGGCCGCGGAAAGCTATTTTTGTCGAGAAGCAGTACAGACAATCCAGTCGTGGCAAGGTCATAGGCGGCGGCACAACCGGCGGGGCCTGCCCCCACGACAATTACGTCCCAAAGATGGAGATCCGCAGCATTTTCCATCACAGCGTGTTTACGGGTCAGCTAGGATTCGTCAGCCACTCATCCGAATGCTTTTCCAAAGCAATGCGAACCAGTTGGCTGCGTGTGCGCACGCCCGTCTTCTCGAAAAGTTGCTGCAGTACGGCCTTGACGGAGCTTTCTGAGATCGTGAGGCGGGCGCCGATTTCTTTATTCGTGAGCCCCTCGAAGACTCCCTTGAGCACCGCCTGTTCGCGCTGGGTCAACCCTTGCGCACGGCTGGGAGCGGTGGCATTGCCGGTGGCAGCGGCGATGATGGAGCGGGTGACGGCGGGGTCGAGCCAGACCTCGCCCGCAACCACCTTGCGGATGGCCTCGACCAGCCGGCTCGGGGGACTGTGTTTCAGAAAGATGCCTGAACAGCCGCTCTCCAGGGCGCGCAGCATGACGCTATCGCTCATGCCCGCGGTCACCATCAAAATGCGCCCGGGAAAACCGGAATTGCGTGCTCGCTCGAGAAACTGCGTTCCCTGCTCTTGCCCGAGATCGTAGTCCAGCAGGACCACGTCGATCTCCTCAAGATGCGGCAAGGCGAGCGCCTCGGTGACCGAGGCGCAGTTGCCGACGATGTGGAAGTCAGACTCGGTCTGTAGAAGCCGGCTCAGGCTCTCGCGGAACAGGCCATGATCGTCGACCAGCAATATCTGGATTTCGCTGCTCATAGTTATCATTGTTGCTCTCTCGCAGTACGGGTGACAACTCAACAACAAAGGTCGAACCACCGGCTTCGGGTTCATAATGCAGGTCGCCCTTGAAACTGCGCATGAAGGCGCGTGAAAGGTAGAGGCCCAACCCGGTCGACTGGGCCTCTTCCTGGAATGGGCGGAAGAGCCGCTCCGGGTGGGCGACCCCGCCGCCGTTATCGCGAAAACGAATCGCCACGCTCAGCCCCTCGCGGCGGGCAGTTACCGTCAGTTCCTTCCGCTCCTGGTTCTGCATGGCGCGCTCGCTATTTTTGGTCAGGTTGAGGAAGACCTGCATCAGGCTCTGCCGGTCCGCCCACACTGGCGGCAGATCGCTTTCCATCTCCCACTGGCTGGTCACGCCATTGTCGCGCAGCCCGGACTCGATCACAATGCGCAGCTCGTCGATCAGGCTCTGCACCTCGACGCCGCCGGCGTGGCTCGCGGTTTGCCGCAGGTCCATCGCAGCAATGCGCTCCAGGGCCAGGACCAGAGTACCCAGCGTCTCAAAGTCCTTGTTGTCTTTCAGCTTGCCGCTGCGCGACAGGTTCTCATGGACCAGCGCGATGGCCCCGCATACATTGCGCACCTCATGGGAAACGGCGGCCATCATGATGCGCGAGCTGGCCAGCATTTGATGAAAACTCGATTCCTCGTGGGTCCGTAGGTCTTCTGATGTGTCCAGCACCATGGCAGCCAAGCGGGGGCCGGCACTGGTGAGGTAGGTAGAGAACCAGACGTCGGCTTGGAATACCTCTCCATCTTCTCTTCGCCCGCGGCATTGCATAGCGGTGCTGAACGCCTGGCGGTTGCTGTCTACACCAGGCACGTTGATGAGCGACGGCAGGTAAGCGCGGATAGACCTGCCAGGCAGGGTCTCTGGCTCCAGGCCGAATAGGCGGTTGGCCGCTTCGTTGGCGAGCAGAATGCGACCGTCGGAACTGGTGGTAAGGATAGCTGCCGGGCTACTGGCCACCAGCACTTTCAGTTGCTCCTCCGCATCCTTTCGCGCCGTCATCTCGCTTTCAATCTGGCGCATGTGGCGAGCGGCGAGCTTGCGGCTGCGGGTCACCTCGTGCATAAAGAACCCCATGCACAAGAAAGTAGCGAGATAAAGAAGGTCGCGTGGCAGACCGGTATTCGGGCCCCAGGGGAATTCATCAAAGGCCTCGGCGAGCCAGGCGCAAATGGCGGCGATGACGCCGATTTCCCAACGGCCAAATGAGGCTCCCACCACCAGCATGGGAGCGAAATAAAGAAAACCCAGCGGGATATTCGACGCCACATGGGCATCGATCAAGGCAATGAGGGCGATCATCAGCGTCGCGATCAGCAGCGACGTGCGGCGCGTTCCCCAAACGAACATGGAAAAAAATGGCACTTCTGCGTTTCCCCGCGATGATTCGGTGTCTGTATTCATTCTATATAGGTCGGATTCGAGGTATAAGCCGATGTTCGCGTCTATACATTCCTGACCAAAGTTTTATACGGTGTTTGCAACTTAACAGGTAATCTCTAGATCGAAAGATACGTGGTTCTGACCTATCGTCGCCGCTACCCTGAAGTAACATCGAGTCTGGTGGGAAAGGTTTTAACGCCCGTTTTCGCTCTGTAACCGTAGTGTGTGAGGGACCTCAAATTCTCGCAGCGGCTTTCCTTCGTGGTTTTCCTTGAAAACCACGAAAAGTCTATCGCCCCGGTCTGCACCCATTGCGCAACTGCTTTAGCGGTTAGCAACGTGAGGCTTCGCTGAATGGTGGGTATCCGTTTCAGCCTCTGCTCCGTCCAATTTGTGCTACAAACTTGCTAACAACATGTCCCGGCCGGTTCAGCCTGGCGGGGGCAAAGATCGGAATTGTGGCTTGGGTCGTAAGGTTTATTGGTGTTTCATGAAACACACGGCGGTCGTTGCCGCGGCGCTTGGCCTGGCAATGTCGGGTGGTTGCAGCAGCGAAAAGCAGGACAAAGCGGCGCAAGCGCCACCCGCGGCACAGGTGGAGACCGACGACAGCGTCAACCAGGTCACCGTCGATCACCCCGAGCAATTTCCTCTGGTCACAGCCACGCAATACGCGTCGACTTCTACCCTGAATGTGACCGGGACGGTGAGTCCGGATGTTTCTCGAACCATTCCGGTCATCTCCATCGCCTCCGGCCGGGTGGTGGCGATTCACACTCAGCTTGGCGCTTACGTCAAGAAGGGGCAGTTGCTCATGGAGGTGCAGAGCACCGACATCTCCAACGCTTTCAACCAATACCTGAAAGCCGTGAACGACGAGCGACTGGCCAACACGCAAGACGAACGAGCCAGGATTCTCTACGAAAAAGGCGCGATCGCCAGGAGCCAGCTCGAAATCGCGGATGACGGCGAACAAGACGCCAAGACCGATCTGACGGCGGCCGAGCTGCAGTTACACTTCCTCGGTGTGGACCCTGCTCATCCCTCGTTAACGGCCAAGGTGTATTCCCCGGCGACCGGGGTAGTGATCGCGCAAAATGTCACCAACGCAGCCGCGACCGGGGTCACCTTCGCCGGCTCAGCTACCGCCTTCACGATCGCCGACCTGTCGCAAGTATGGATCATCTGCGATGTCTACGAGAACGATCTGCCCATGGTCCATGTTGGCCAGAGCGCCGATATTCGGCTGAACGCCTACCCTGACCACGTGGTTACGGGCACGATCGGTGAGATCGATGCCGTGCTTGATCCCAGTATCCGCACTGCGAAGGTGCGCATTCAAGTTGCGAATCCCGACCACCTGATGCGTATCGGTATGTTCGCCACGGCGACATTCCATGGCCACAAGCTTCAGGAGCACACGTCCGTACCCGCCACCGCGATTCTGCACCTGCACGACCGGGATTGGGTCTATGTGCCGGCGGGCGACGGAAAATTCAAGCGGGTTGGCGTTGTCGGCGGCGCAATGATCGCTGGCGGAATGCAGGAGGTCACCTCGGGGCTAGCTGCCGGGCAAAAGGTCGTGTCGAACGCGCTGGAACTGCAGAATACGGTGAGCCAGTAATGATCCGTGGTTTGGTCGATTTTGCACTGAACAACCGCTTCATGATCCTGGCAGTCGCCATTCTGTTGTTTGTCTGGGGCGCCATCTCTTTCCATAACCTGCCGGTCGAAGCGTATCCCGATGTCGCCAACAACTATGTTGAGGTGATCACGCAGTGGCCCGGGCGCGCGGCAGAAGAAGTAGAGCAACAGGTCACGATCCCCATTGAAATCCAGATGGCCGGCATTCCCCACATGCAGCATCTGCGGTCCTTTTCCCTGGCCGGTCTTTCTGACGTCAAGCTGATCTTCGATGACGACTCCGTCAACGACTGGAATCGTGAGAAGGTTCTGGAGCGGCTTTCGCAGGTCACGCTGCCGGCGAATCTGCAGCCGCAGATCGGCACCGATTGGAGCCCGGTTGGCCAGATCTTCTGGTACACGCTGCACAGTACCAACCCCGCCTACGACAACATGGAGTTGAAGTCGCTCGAAGACTGGACGCTAGAGAAGCAGTTCAAGTCTGTCCCCGGGGTTGTGGATGTTGCCAGCTTTGGCGGAATGACGCGTGAATACCAGGTGCGTGTCGACCCCAATAAGCTTATTGCGTACGGCCTGAGCATTGGCCAGGTCGAGCAACAGCTGGCCAACAACAACATCAATGCCGGTGGCAGCTTTATCGAGCAGGGGCAGCAGCAGGTCAA
>Ga0182015_10005181_pt1 | contig 13674 bp, 11 predicted proteins | sample 712P3MmetaG_FD_120478 | JGI IMG/M metagenome (GOLD analysis project Ga0182015, IMG submission 120478) | Permafrost microbial communities from Stordalen Mire, Sweden - 712P3M metaG | ecosystem: Environmental > Terrestrial > Soil > Wetlands > Permafrost | place: Sweden: Stordalen | collected...
CGCGATAGAGCGGATCGGTTATGTGCGGCGACGTCGAGGAAGTACTGGCTAGCAGTGCTCACAGCCATAATGGTTTTCAATTATATCGACCGGGTCGCGATGGGGCTAATGCTGCAGGACATTAAAGTTGATTTGCGCCTCAGCGACACACAACTGGGTGATTTGACCGGCATCGCCTTTGCACTCTTCTATTCGGTGATGGGGATTCCGATTGCACGGTGGGCCGATCGCGGCAATCGGGTGACGATCATCACCGTGACGATTGCCCTGTGGAGTGGGGCCGTGGCGCTGTGCGCTCTAGCGGCTGGGTTTTGGCAGCTCCTCATAATCCGCATCGGCGTCGCCGTTGGCGAGGCGGGTTGCCATCCGCCAGCGTTCTCTCTTCTTGCGGACTATTTCACACGTGCAGAGCGTCCGCGCGCAATCGCTCGGTACATGCTCGGCTGGCCGCTGGCGCTGCTCCTGGGCTTCTTCGCGGCCGGCTGGCTGAACCAGGCGTACGGATGGCGTGCGACATTTGTGATCCTCGCAGCTCCGGGCTTCGGACTGGTGTTGCTTGCCGCCTTGGTGTTAAAGGAACCGCGGTCCGTCCGGGCCGGATCGGCAGCGTTGGCATTTGGGTCGCTCGAGGGGCCGAGTATCGGATCACCGCAACCGAAGCTGAGAGAGGTGCTGCGCACGCTCTGGGGGAGTACCGCCTATCGTCATTTGCTGATCGCGTTCTCACTGTCGTATTTCTTCGGTAACGGCATGTTGCAGTGGCAGCCAGCGTTTTTCCGGCGCAGTTTCGGCATCCATCCGGGCGAAGTAGGTACTTGGTTCGCGCTGATCTATGGACTCGGAGGACTGCTCGGAACCTATGCGGGAGGGGAGTGGGCGGCCCGCTACGCGGCCAACAAGGAGCGTTTGCAGTTCCTCGGTCTGGCGGCGCTCTATGCTGCCTGGGCGCTACTGTCGGTAGGTACCTACTTAGTCGCGGACTATCGTTGGGCACTCGCGATACTCGCGCTGTCAGCGATAGGCAATGCGGCAGTCACGGGTCCGATGTTTGCCGCGACCCAGACACTCGTGCCACCCCACATGCGTGCGATGTCGATCGCGATCATTCTGTTTTGCTCCAACCTGATCGGTCTCGGGCTGGGCCCGCTCGCAGTTGGCTTGCTGAGTGATTTGCTGCAACCACGCTGGGGAGCGGAATCATTGCGCTATTCGCTGCTGGCCATGAGCCCGGGATACTTGTGGTGTACGTGGCATCTGTGGCGGGCCAGTCAAACCATCGAAAGCAACGTCGCTGCCGTCACAGACGAGAGCAAGCGCCTGCTTGCCGTTGAATCGGGAGTCATAGAGTGAGCGTAATGAGGAATCTGGGGAAAAGTATCCGGTTTGCAGTCGATACGGGAGGGACGTTTACCGATATCGTTGTTTTGGACGAGCGGACAGGTACGTTTACGATTGACAAAGCTCCGACGACGCCCGGAAACGTTTTGGAGGGTCTGCTCAATGTCATTCAGAAGGCCAAGATCGATCTAGCTCAGGTAGGGGGGTTCTTTGTCCATGGATCGACGACGGCACTGAACGCGCTTTTGGAGCGAAAGGGTGTCAAGACCGCATATATCGCCACGCGCGGATTTCGTGACGTGCCGCAAATTGGGCGCATCAACCGGCCGCAGATGTACGATCCAAAATACCATAAGCCGCCGCAGATCGTGCCTCGGGAACTTCGATTCGAGACGACGGAACGCTTGAATGCCGACGGCGAAATCATCACACCTTTGGATGAAGATGAGGTGCGTCGCATAGCGCGGCAACTTGAGGAACGTCAAGTGCGCGCAGTCGCCGTATGCCTTCTGCATGCCTACAAGAATCCCATTCACGAGCAGCGGATCAAAGCGATTCTCAAGGAACTCGTACCGGGAATTTCTGTGACCGTCTCATCGCAGGTCGCTCCCGAGCAGAGGGAATACGAGCGCTCCACGACGACGATTCTGAACGCCTACCTTGCACCTATCGTTGAGCGATCGATCGAGGAACTCGAGCGCACATTGCGCGAGCATGGTTTCAAAAAGGATATCATCCTCACGAAGTCAGACGGCGGAGGAATGACAGCGGACGTTGCCAAGGTCGCTGCAATCAACACTTTGCTCTCCGGCCCCGCGGGTGGCGTCATCGGAGGTCGGTATATTGCAGAGGCCACCGGCTTCAAGAACCTTATCACGGCAGATGTGGGTGGCACGAGCTTCGATGTCGGCGTGATCAAAAATGGGCAGGCCACCGCCAATCAGGAACTGATGGCCGCCGGATTTCCGGTGCTAATTCCAAACTTGGACATCCGCACGGTCGGTGCCGGAGGGGGCTCGATTGCGTGGCTCGATTCGGCGGCAGCATTGCACGTTGGGCCGCGAAGCGCTGGCGCTCAACCAGGTCCGATGTGCTATTCGCGCGGCGGCACGGAACCGACGGTGACCGATGCGGCGCTCGTCAATGGATATATCGAGCCGAACTATTTTTTGGGGGGCGAGATGCGCATCGACTCTCAGCTGGCGAGCAATGGAATTGCTGAAAAGATTGCGCGGCCGCTTGGCTTGGATCTGCCCGCCGCATCGAATGGAATTCTGCGGATCGCTCTCTCTCATATGGTTGGTGCCATCAGGGATATCCTCTCCGAGTCTGGCGATGATCCGAGGGACTTTGGGTTGCTGTGCTACGGCGGCGGTGGGCCGTTGTTTGCTGCTGCTTTGCTGGATGAGCTGCAGCTTCCGAGCGCGATTGTGCCGGTAGTGGCGGCCAACTTCTCAGCATGGGGCATGCTGATGATCGATATCCGGCACGACGTGCTGAAAGCCATCGGCAAACCTTTAAGCGGCCTCAAGTCAGCGGAGCTGCGGTTTGAATTTTTAACGCTCGAGCGCGAAGCGCTTGCCATGTTGGAGCAGGGGGGAATTGAGGAGCCCAAAAGGCATCTGTTCCGCAGCCTCGACATGCGTTACGTCGGTCAGGGGCACAGCGTTTCGGTAGAGTTTGATCCTTCCGTCCCCGATGAGCAGCTCGCCGCGTCACTTTACGAATCCTTTCAGAAAAACTACCACGACGTGTACGGATACCGAATGCCGTTGCCTTCCGACGTTGTCAACCTACGGATCAAGGCCATTGGCGAAATCGCCACGCCAAAGCTTCGACAACTCGAGAAAGGCGGCACCAGCGCGCAAGCCGCCCAAAAAGGGCGCCGTGGCGTGGTCGATATGATTGACGGCGTAAAAGCCGAGCATCTCGTCTATGAACGCAGCAGGCTCCTCGCTGGAAATTGCGTGCCGGGGCCGGCGATTATCGAGGAGCCCACGACGATCACGCCCGTACGCACTGGACAAAGATGCGTCGTCGATGCGCACGGCAATCTTGTGATTACCCGCCAGTAGAATGTGAGCTGTCATGTCCAAATCAAACCAAGTAGATCCGGTGACGATAGAGGTCGTGCGCAATTACATGCAGTCTGCTGCGCGACAGATGCGCAACGTTCTAGTGCGTGCGTCATGCAATCCGGTCATCTATGAAATCATCGACTTCAGCTTGGGGTTGTACAACGCTAGAGCTGATCTGTTGGCCGAAGGTCCAGGTCTGCCGCATTTCATGGGAACGTTGCGGTTTGCGATCCGCAATGTGGTCGACTACGTCGGCGAGGCAAGTATCCGCGACGGCGATGTCTTTCTATCCACTTACCCGTATTGGACCGGTTCTCATTCTCAAGACGCAGTGGTCTTTCGCCCTGTCTTCATCGAGGGAAGGATATTCGGCTATGCCGCGAGCAAAGCCCATTGGATGGACATCGGCGCCACCGATATCTATGGCACGGACACGACGGATATCTGGCAGGAAGGCCTGCAGATCTACGGGGCCAGGGTCTACACCGCAGGCACGCCCAATCGAGAGGTTATGGAGATTGTTCGTGCCAACACGCGGCTTCCAGACAGCGTCATGGGAGATTTCAACGCCCAGATCGCGGCTTGTGAGATTGGCGCGCGGCGGATGATGGAACTCGTCGCGAAGTATGGAGCGTCAACAGTCGACGCCGCTTACGAGGCGATACTCGATCATGGCGAACGTATAACGCGACAGGCCATACGTGATGCACCCAACGGCCAATGGACGGCTTCGGGAGCACTAGATGACAATGGAATCACAAGCGAGCCCGTCCCGATTCGAGTGACGGTGACTATCTCAGGCGACCAGCTTACGATCGACACCAGCGGCTCCGCACCCCAACAGATAGGACCGACCAATTCACCATTTCCTGCGACTGTAGCTTTCGCTAGGCTCGCCCTGAAGCGGCTCACGACGCCGAATTTTGACGCCAATGAAGGTTGCTTCCGGCCGCTCACCGTAATCGCCCCGTCGGGCACCATATTCAATGCGAGCCCCCCGGCACCCGTGTTTCAGTACGGCCAGCACGCCGCCATCATGGGCGAACTGCTGATGATGGCGCTGGCACAGGCGATGCCAAGGCAGGTTGTCGCGCGCTCCGCCACTAGCGAGTGCGCGATCCTGTTTTCAGGCAACAACCCCAAGCGTGACGGCTACTTTGCGGGTGCGGATATCGATGGCGTAGGGCAGGGCGCCTCATCTGATGGGGATGGGGAGAGTGCATTAATCGTGTATTTCGGCGGTGATGCACGAAACTTGCCTATAGAGGTTCTGGAAAACAAGTTTCCGATTCGAACCCTGAAGTACGAGCTGCACGCGGATTCCGGAGGCCCGGGCCGCTTTCGCGGCGGGCTGGGCGTCGTGAAAAAATGGCAAGCGCTCGTGGATCTGCGGTGCATCACGGTGGTCGAACAAACACACTCGCCGGCGGCGGGGCTCTTTGGCGGCAAACACGGCGTAGCCAATGTCTCGATCATGAATGCGGGTGGTCAGAGCGAATCGCGTCAGGGCAAGCAGAGCAATGCGCTCTTGGCTACCAATGCCGAGTGGCATCTGTACTCTGGGGGCGGGGGCGGCTGGGGCGACCCGTATGAACGAGATCCCCAGGCCGTCCTCGATGACGTTATTCAAGGCTATGTCAGTCAAGAGGCAGCAGAGAAAGACTACGGAGTCGTGATTCGCAATAACGTTAGACGATTCCTCGTGGATCAAGCAGCAACCGCCGAACTCCGGGCCGGCATCGCCAAGACTTTGGTGTAAGTCTGGAGCCCGAGCAAAGTTTGGACGGGCGTTGACGCCAGTAAAGATCCCAGGGGCAATGAGTTGATCATGACAAACACGAACGCAGTGGAATCGGAGAGAGGGGAACATATGTCGACGCGCCGAGAATTCATTCAAAAAGCGACCATGGTCACTCTCGCCGGTGCAATTTCAGCTGATAGTGTTTTAGCAGCGGATGAGAAGAAGGAAGGCATCGAGGCGATGGAAACGGAGGCGAAAGCCGGCGGAACCGCAGCAGAAGGCATTCGATCGGTGACTGCCCGCGACGAGACTCTACGTCGTGTAGGTGGTGGTGGCATGTTTCCTGGCCTGACCTGGAGCGCCGATGACCAACAACTGCTCCCGGTCGTCGAAGGCGCTGGATGGCCGGGCCTACCAAAAGACCTCTACGTTGAAAGCGCCCTCGTAGCTGTCAGCGGGCAGCCCGAAAATGTCCAATTCCACGCGGTCCCTGGATTCCCTTATTACCCCATACGTGAGTGCTATCGTGTCAACGGTTCGCCAGTCTATAGCAGTTCTACAGCGCTCGCGGTCGACGGACATATCTACTTTTTTTGTTCAGCTTTCGGTGACGCATGGAAGATCGTCGGCGATTATTTTGTCCTTCATAAGGATCGCGGGCAAAAACTTATTTATTCCCCCGATAATGGTCGCACTTGGCGTAATCAGAACGGCTCCAGCCCGGTCGTTTGGGAGACTGCCAAACAGCAATCCAGCCAGACGATGGCGTTGTGGAAGGAGCCTCAAGACGCGCTCGCAGGGCTCTCTTTCCTTCAGATGGGAAGAGACTATCGGGACAACCGGGACGGTTATGTCTACATCTACGGATTGAAGGGCGGAGCTAAGGTGAACGAGCTGGCGATGTTTCGTGTTCCCAAAACGCAGGTTCTTGATCGGGGGTTCTACGAGTATTTTGCCGGTTTGCAGTCGGCAGGGGCTCCAAAATGGACCAAGGATATTAGCGCTAGAGCCGCCGTTCATTCTTTTCCACTCGGTAGCGGCGCGTACGGTGACTGGCATTTGGGAAGCGTCGCATATAACGCCCCGCTTGGCGTTTACATGATGGTCGGCTTTATCGGCGGCCTAGTCGAATTTCTAAACATCAATGAGTTCGAGCTCCCCAAGAATGTGCTGGGCTTGTGGACAGCACGTAATCCTTGGGGACCCTGGACTCAAGTTGCTGAGATTGACCCTTGGTTTCCGGGCGGCGATTTCAACGCCCACGTCTTAAGTCTCACCATCGCCCCCAAATGGATTTCCGAAGATGGAAAATCGTTCTGGATCGTGTGGTGCGACGTTCAGCATTCGAGTGATTGGCGGCCCGAAATATACAAGGAATGGCTATACGCGAAGACTGATGACGAGGCCACACGCCTCACGGTGAAGTATCGCGCAACTCATCCCCAAGTCCGCTTCAATACGCAACGGGTTGATCTGAATGTTGCGTAGAGTGCGGCCTTTACCCTCGCGTTTAATCACCATGCACCTATCATGAGCCGCCATCCTCAATTGATTGAAGCCATCGCTGCTGAAGCAGATGCTTTTATCCGTTTGAGGCGCGACTTACACGCGCATCCGGAGCTATGCTTTGAAGAGACCGGCACTGCCGACCGAATTGTCCACTGTTTGACGGCGTGGGGAATCCCAGTACACCGAGGACTGGGAAAGACCGGTGTCGTGGGTGTCATAAAGGGTGGCGATGGTGCTGGCGCCATCGGCCTGCGGGCCGACATCGATGCGCTGCCGATGACAGAGAAGAACACATTCCCTCATGCCAGCGTACACAAGGGTCGAATGCACGGCTGTGGCCACGATGGTCACACCGCGATGCTACTGGCTGCCGCGAAGTACTTGGCCACGAATCGATTGTTCGATGGCACAGTCTATCTGATTTTTCAGCCAGCCGAGGAGGGTGGGGTCGGGGCGCGCGAGATGATCAAGGATGGTCTCTTCGAGCGTTTTCCCATGGACGCCATCTTCGGGGTACATAACTGGCCAGGAATTCCGGTGGGCCATTTCGCTATCAAGTCGGGCGCAATGTCCGCTTCATGTAATGATTTTCGCATCGTTATTCGGGGGAAAGGCACGCACGCGGCAATGCCCCACAATGGGATCGACCCTGTGTTCATCGCTTGTCACCTTGTGCAAGCCTTGCAGAGCATCATAACGCGTAACAAACGACCGTTCGAGACTGGTGTGATCTCCGTAACAATCATTCATGCAGGAGAGGCGACAAACGTTATTCCAGACTCTTGCGAGTTGTGTGGAACCGTAAGAACGTTCTCGCTGGAAACTCTTGACTTGATTGAGCGGCGAATGCGCCAGGTGGTCACGGGCACCTGTCAAACCTTCGAAGCCACCTGCGATTTCGAATTCCGTCGCGTCTGCCCGCCGACTGTCAATCATCCCAAGGAAACAGAATTCGCCCGGAGCGTACTAACCACTTTGGTTGGTGAGGAGAAAGTGCAGGACTTCGAACCTACCATGGGCGCGGAGGATTTCAGCTTTTTCATGCTCGAGAAGCCGGGTTGCTACTTTGTCATCGGTAACGGCGAGGGGGAGCATCGCGTCGGCGGACACGGCGAGGGGCCGTGCATGCTGCACAACCCAAGCTATGATTTTAATGACAAAATTATTTCCTTAGGGGCATCAATGTGGGTTCGGCTTGTCGAATCATGGTTTGCGGTGGCCACACCTAACGTCGACTCGGCAATTTAAGAGCTGCGTCACTGCGAGAATGCTCCGAATGAGATGGCAGGCCAACCTGCGTGGCGGCTGACGTATTCAATCAAGAGCGTTAATTAGGCAATTGACAAAACGCCGTTAGGTCTCATTTATTGCTTAATTGCCCAGAGCCCTCGCGCTTGCGTTTGCCGTGATCCCATACACATCGACCTCGATGAAGCAGATCGTCTGTGCACAACGCACGTTGTGTCGAATAGTCATCCACGCGACGTACCGAGGCGAAGATTCGCAGTGCCCCACGTCGTTGTGGCTCCAATAGTAGACTCCGCCTGCAGGCCTTCATGGACGCGGGTGCCACGTTGAACCCCCCATTGTCCACGTGAAATGGCGGGCCTGGCTCGGCTACGTCGTATTTGAATTGCATGAAGGCGAGAACGATTGATCATGGGACCGTTGATGCGAGACAAGTTTCACTGGTTTTCCCGCGAAACTGAGCATCTGCGGCTGCGAGGGAAGTGGTTCCATATCAGCCGCCGATGAGTGGATTTCGTTGTGGTGAAGGCAGACTGCTCGATGGCGATTCCCAAGCATTGGTTTGGATGCGCGCCGCCCTTGGTGTTTGCGGATCTCAATTGAGCTCAGTTTGGCCATGTGAAGTCGGTGCCTTTCACCCAACGGCTAGTTCCTTACTGACCACGTCCTTCTAAACTGGGAGTCTATCCATGCAAATCAAGCGAAAGATTCAAATGGCAGCCGCGGCCGTTATTCTGAACGGAGCGGTAGCATTGATGGTACTGCAATCGAGCCCGGCCGTTGCGGGCTCGTGTGCCGCGCGAACGGCTGGATGTACCGAAAGCGGCGAGTGTTGGACGAATCCAACCGCTTGGTGTGAGTCGCTTCAGCCAGGATGCACCGTAACAAGCGTCCAGTGTTACGCAGCTGGCGGCCTCTGCGGATCTTCATACATGTATATTTGTAACTATAGCACCTGATCTAAGTCTGATTGTCGGCGGCGTGGGCGCTCCCGCAGTGAGAGGCCGACGCCGTCGAAATTTATCTCCAACATTGCAATGAGACTCTTTCGACGTGCGATTCGAATCTCGCACGCGGCTTACCGAGGGACGCGCGCTTGAAGCCTAATCTGAATGCCTTACTGACCACGATGCTGGTGGCTTGTGCGTTACTGACGACGGGCATCGTGGTTCAACAGAGATACTTTTCGCGGTCAATTGCATCAACGCCTCCGCAGAAACCGGAATATCTGCGCGATTGGAAAGCGGAGCTTGCGCATGGGGTGCTGGTCGGGCCACCACAGGCGCCAGTGCAATTGATCGAATTTGCCGATTTTGAATGTCCATACTGCGGCAGCTTTCATAAGACATTAAAGGACGTGCGGGAGCGCTATCCAGCGCAGGTGGCGCTCACCTATGTCCACTTCCCGCTGCCCATGCATCGCTTCGCCGTACCTGCCGCCCGCGTCGCCGATTGTGCGAGTGAGCAAAGGCGGTTTGACGCGATGTACGATGAACTCTTCGAAGGGCAGGATCAGCTAGGATTAAAATCGTGGGATGACTACGCGAGCGCGGCCGGTGTGCCGGATATAGCGGCGTTCGATGCCTGCATCAAGAAGACCGAACCCATCCCGCGCGTCGAGGAGGGAAAGGCATTGGGCGCAAAGCTGGATGTCCAGGGCACGCCTACCATCATCATCAATGGCTGGAAGTTGGGGCGTCCTCCGACCGAAGCCGAGCTTGATATGATGGTGCGGCGGGTGCTCGCCGGCAAGAGTCCGGTCGATCAGTAGTCATGACGTTTGAGGAGTCGCGGACCGACCGTCCTGTCATGTGCGGCGATGCTGCTCGCTCACGTCGCACCCCTGCTTGCGGAAACGCCGGCGCAGACCGCGCCCGCTCCCGAAATAACGGTGACTGCGCTCCGTGGTCTGACCATCGGTGGCATCGCGCCGCTTCTCGAGTTGTCTCCATCGGAGCTGCAGTCCTATGGGGCGGATACTTTAGGCGATTTGGTCGATGCGCTTAAATTCCTGACCCGCAGCAGCCGCAGCGATGGAGCGCCCGTCGTGCTCATCAATGGGCACCTGGCGGGCCAGGTGGAATTCGCCAACCTCCCCAGTGACGCCGTCGAGCGCGTCGAGGTGCTGCCCGAAACGGTCGCCCTGCAATACGGCTTCTCGGAAAATCAGCGTGTTCTCAATATCGTGCTCCGGGAGCACTATCGCGCCGTACCGACGCGGGTGTCGGAAAGCGGCGCGACCGAAGGCGGTGATCGCGCCAGCCAAATGGACGCGTCGCTGGTACGCCTAAGTAGCGAGTCGCGTGTCACGATGCTCGGGAGCTTCCAGAACAACGCCAAGCTTCTTGAAAGCGATCGAGGCATCGATCAGCCCGACAGCATCGATCGCACCCTGCAACCCGATAAAAGTGAAGGTAAGGTCGCCGGAACAGTGAGCCGCTCCATTCTCGGCGTGAGCTCTTCACTGGAAGCCTCCTTCGATCGCGTTAGCACTAAGGGGTCGCAGGGGGCCGTGGAGGTGGCGGATGCGCCGACCCCGCTGCAGCAATCGGCCAATGCGAACACCGCGCGCGTGGCGCTCCAGCTCAATGGGCAAGTGGGGCGCTTCGTGTGGGGTGCTACAGGCTCTTATAGTCGCCTCACGACCAGCTCCTCCGGCGCGATCGGGCTCGATGACGCCGGCGGCTTGGGCTTCGATCGCACTAACTCGGCGCTCAATACCGGAGGTCTGCAGGTCTCGTTAAGCGGTCGCATCGCGAGCCTACCCGCGGGCGGCGTCGTCGCGAACATCAAGGCCGGATTTGGGTATCAAGGCTTTTTGAGCGAAGATGCATATCCCGGCGCACTTCTCGCCCGCAACAACTTGGTGCGCTCCGATCGCAGCGCGAGCTTCAATACCAGCCTCCCCATCACCAGTCGCGACAACCACGTAGGGGCGGGCGCAGGAGACCTGTCAGGCACTGTCAACATCGCGCTCGACAATGTCTCCGATTTCGGCACGCTCTTGAGCCAAAGCTACGGCCTCGACTGGCTTCCCTTAAAGCGTGTGCACTTCAATGCCATCTTGACCGATCACCAGACGCCACCGACGGTACAGCAGGTATTGAGTCCCCCAACGTTCACGCCCAACGTCGAGATGTTCGATTTCGTGACGGGCCAAACGGTCTACGTGACCTCGATCACAGGAGGCGCCCCCGACCTTCGCGCCACGGATGATCGGGTTGCGAGCTTCGGAGTCTCGTTGGGTCCCTTTTTGGGCAAGACAAGCTTCTCCGCCCATTATGAGCAGCATCGAATCCGCGACTCTGTCGGCACACTGCCGCCACTCACGGCCGACGTCGAGCTTGCCTTCCCCGAACGCTTCGTGCGTGACGCCGATGGGACACTCATCGAAGTCGATAATCGGTCGGTGAACTTGCAGCGTCAGGATATGAATGACTTGAAGTGGGGATTCAACGCCTGGTTCCCCTTTGGACCAGCGACCAAGGGCGAAACGCCGAATCGCTTTGAAATCTCCGCATTCGATACTTGGGTTCAGAAGGACGAGATTCTGATTCGGGATGGCATACAACCCTTAAATCTCTTGAACGGTGCGCCTTCGAATGGGGCGGGTGGACAACCGCGGCATCAAATCGATTTGAGCGCGCTCGTCTACAAAGATGGCCTGGGCGCTGCGCTCAACAGCACTTGGAAAAGTGCCACCTCGGTGTCCGGCGGCGATGCATTAGCGCCCGAACATTTAAGCTTTTCGGCGCTGGGCACCGTGAACTTAAGGCTATTCGCGGATCTCGGTCGCCTCCCAGCGACGCACGATCAGTCCTGGGCGCGCGGGATGCGCGTCGCCTTCCAGTTGATGAATGTCTTCGACAGCCGCCAATCTGTCCAAGATTCTACGGGGGTCACTCCGATCGCCTTCGCGCCGGGCTATCTGGATCCCGTGGGCCGAACCGTCTGGCTCACGCTCCGCAAAGCGTTTCAGTAACGACTACGCGACCCTCCGCCGAGCCCTTGGCTGCGGCGCCGCCGGACTCAGATCTCCCAAAGCGCCAAAATCCAGCATTGGTTAGCGCGCGATAGCCGCGTACCGCGTCCGGGAAGAGGGTGAGTATGCGTTCGCGCCGTGCAGTGTTCGGACCGTCAACTCAATCCATGACGGAGACAGAGTCCGGCGGCGTCGGCTGTCGATGCGACGAGGACCTACGCCGCCGAAGCGTGCTGCGAGGAGTTAGATCACGGGTTGTAATGGCATATGTAGAGAACGCCACACAGAAAACCCTGGGTGTAACAATAAGCCTCTGTAACCGTGCATCCCGGCTGAAGGCTCTCACACCATGCGGTGGGATTCGCTTGGCAATATGCCGGCCCGGTACATCCGCTCAACAGCGTGGTACACGAGCCCGCAACGGCCGCGCTGGAATGCAGCCCGATCAACGCCACCACGCCATTCAGGATGACGGCCGCGGCTCCTACTTGAATCTTTCGCTTGAGTTGCATGGATAGACTCCCAATTGAGGTTGAAATGGTTTCTAAGGAACTCTTCGTCGCGGGCGAGATGCTCACTCGGCATGACAAGATTTGGCCACTGCATCCACGAACGGCGACGAGAACGAACACATGCGTCTCGATTGCCACCGCGCAGCTGTCTTTACCACAACGAATTCCGCTCATCATTCGCAAACGACAGGAAACCACGGCGGTAATCGTTACAGAGGTTCAGATTCGCGGGAAAAATCGTGAAACTTCTCCCGCATCCACAACCCCGATCAGTCCTGTGAAGTGACCGGGTTGCGGCTGACAAAGAAGACATGAGTTAGCTGAGCGCCATCCAGTGTTCGCATCGTTCGAGTACTGGATGGACGCAAGTCTTGGTGGTCCGCACAATCTGAATCAATGGCGAAGGACTTTCATGTCGACAAACTGGCGGATGAATTTGGCCAGTACGTGCTCTATCTGAAGTGCGAGTCGTGTTTGCATGAGCGCCGCACGACGCCTCATCTGCTCGCCTACCTATGCGGCTGGGACGCGAAACTTGCTGACGTGGCGCGCCGGCTACGATGTTCGGTATGCGGAAAACGGAAATGCACGGCGCTGGCCGTCCCCATGACTCCGCCGAGGGGACAAAAGGGCCACTGATGACTTGCCGATCGGCGCGCGACACCTATGCGGTGCATGTCGGACCGCGATCTCAAGCAAGTGGGTGCCAATAGGCATTTATGATGCAAGGCGACTGCCGAATCTTGGCTTCGATCAACGCCAACTGCTCATCGGGAATCCCACACACATCGACCTCAATGTGAAGCAAATCGTTCGATGAGAATTCGGCGGACACTCGCCGGGGGATGATATTTAAGTTGTGGAAACGTTCAACGACGCGTGCGATTGCACCGGGATCAGCGTCTGCGACCACTTGAAGCCGTCGCCTCGGATAGCTTTGCGGAGAATCCATGAAACCCATACCTCTCACCCGTGGATTGAAGAGCAAACACGCGAATACCCCGGCCTTCGATGAAGACCGGGTTGCTAATGCGAATGCTCTGGTGAGGGTTGTTCATGACTCTTCGTTGAGTATGCCGCCTCCGCACTAGCTGGGGCAATGCTCCTGGAGTTCGTGTAAATAAATTTCACGGCGGAGGGTACCTAAGGCCCGGTGGGACGCTCTTATAGTCACAGCCGGAGGTGTGACAATCTGGAAGTCTTGGCAGTCCTCATGGAGGAGTTGTTGGAGAGCTTCGTGAGCGCCGGGCTGGGACTCAACCTCGA
>Ga0182015_10005182_pt1 | contig 13673 bp, 11 predicted proteins | sample 712P3MmetaG_FD_120478 | JGI IMG/M metagenome (GOLD analysis project Ga0182015, IMG submission 120478) | Permafrost microbial communities from Stordalen Mire, Sweden - 712P3M metaG | ecosystem: Environmental > Terrestrial > Soil > Wetlands > Permafrost | place: Sweden: Stordalen | collected...
CGTAAGCCTGAATCTGGACTTCGGTATAGACCGGCTGGGGAAGACCTTGTGCGCTTAGCTGCAGGCTGCCGTCAGGGTTAAGCAGGCAAAGGCCGGTGGTAAAAAGCTGCATAAGTTCACGGGCGTAGTTCTCGTTCGCGATCTGCCCCGCGGGGGCTGCCCCGCTATTGAGCATATTGAGGTAGGCGCCCATCGCCGCCGAAGTCGTGACGTCGTTCATGATCTTGCTAAAGTTGCCGAAAGCATCGTTGGCCAGCAGGTTGTAGTAGGACGGTATAGCGCGAGCGTTCACTTCGTCGGTAGAGACCACTAATATCTCGCTCAGCGCGAAGGCGACCCGTTGGCGAAGCTGGTCGGGTGCTGTCATTGCATTTTGCCAAAAATAACTCTGCGCACAACGATACGTAGCATCGGGACAAAGGGCGACGGGGGGATTGGGAATGGCAGGCATCTGCGATGTAGGGATCGCGAACTGCTGGTTGAGCCAACCGGTCATCCCAACCTGTTGTACTTGCTGGATGGCAGGGAGCGTAGGGCCAAATGTTGCCTGATCGAGCAGCCGGGCCGCCTGGGTTAGGCTGGCGAGCACAACGGGGACCGTCACCATTTTAGTAACCGGAGTTGTCTGCGCCGCGTTGGGATTGAGGACGCCTACCGCCAGGCTGGTTGTTCCCGTGGAAAGGATGATGGTGCTCTCGAGCTCAGTAGCGGAGAGGAAGGTGGTGGCAACATCGTTGCCCGAGACCAACAACTGCGAGGTGGAGAGAAAGCCGGTGCCTTGTATATCCACCAGGAAGCTTGCACCCAACTGTTCCTGCGTGACCGAGCCCGAGGCGATGGTGGGCAGTGGGTTGAGTACTTTGACGGTAAGCGCGGCCGAAGAAACTGGCTGGGACCGGGTCGCGGCGCCAATCGTCACCGAGTGCCCCGCAAAGATGATAGTGCCGGGAGAGTACATCCCGGAAGCGGAGATTGTGCCATTGCCACTGGTGCCGCCCGCCACGCCATTGACGGACCACACCACCGCGGAGCTGACGACGCCGCTGATCAGCGCGCTGTATTGCGCGCTGCCGCCAAGCCTCACCTGCGTCGGACCGGTGACGGAGATCGGCGCCGGGGTTTGCGCCTTCAAACCGCCGGGCGAAGCTACCAACAAACAAACCAGCAAAGTTACGGCGCGGCGGTTGCGGCGGCGGCAAGCAGGCACGCCGGACAGTGCGATTCTTGCGGGAGACGTTACCATAGGCCGAACTTACGGCTCTGCCAATGGGGGTGCCATACAACCTTGGGCTAACGCATCATGATCTTTGTAATGAAGTCGCACCATGCGCTGGCGCGCATGTCTCCTCGCAAAGGCCAGTGGGACCGGGGGTGGCACATCCATGTTACCTGGGATACAAACTTTATATGAGCTAGTGTGCAGTGAAACCGTTCGTAGCCAGTTGAGACGGGTGCCCCATCATCGATTCCGACTTGTGGCTTTTACTCTTTGCGCCACAAAACGTGCTCTCGGCAGCGACGGCTAGTACGCCAGTTTATGTAATCGTGACTGAAGCGCATCCCGCTTGACGATGGGGGAGGAACAGGTGGTTGCCGTGCACAGGAACGCCGCCGCATGGGGCAGCGAGGGATATTCCACATCGGCGCGAGGCAGTGGACCTTCCGCGGGATCGAACCACTCCAGGCGCTTGTAAACCGGGCCGGCGTTGAGGGCTGTTTGCACCAGCGCCCGGGCGGCAGGGTCCTTCTTCGCGCCAACGATTGTAATGTGTACCGGTGGCTGGGTGTACTGGGTTTCGGCGAGCAACACAGGAGCGGAGAGCCACGCGATCGCGACTTCCCTGGTCGCAAGATAGCGCATGGCCCGCGTAGCCGTCTCCTGGTCGCCATGGTCACCGGTGTACTGCGCGAGCAGGTTCGCGAAGCGCGCAAGCTGCGCGTTCTCGTCACGCTCCGGATGGGGCTTGTAGGCACGATCCGTGGAGGTCTTCGAAGTTACAAACCCTGCGCCTGTACTTGCCGCGAAGCTCGCGCCGATGAACTTGCGGGCAGCTTGGGCGCGCTTGAGCCACGCGCGGTCGCCCGTGGTTTCATAGAGCGCGAGAAAAGCCTGCCCCATGGCCAGGGAGTCGCCAAGATAGGGCCCGGCTGCGTCGTGCTCGCCGTGCGCGAAGCCCCCGCCCACGCGGCTGCGATGGGCGATGCTCCATCGGGCAGAGCGTTCCGCTTCCTCGAGTGTCGATGCGTCGCCGGTGACGGCGTAGAGCGCGCACAGCGCGTTGATCATCCATCCATTCTCACGGGCGTAAAGATGCTTATCGACGCGAGGAATGCCCATCGCCCGGCGCTTGGCGTCATCCAGCTTAAAGTAGCTGTCGCTGTGCTCTCCGGCAACGAGGTCCGCATCCTGGCTGACGTAGAAAGCCCCATCAGGACTGGTGAGGAAGCCCCGCACGTAGCGATGAACATTCTGCGCGGCTGCGAGATACTCCGGCGTGCCCCACTGTCCATACGCCTGCGCATACGTGCGTAGGGTCTGCGCCTGAATGTAAAGCAGCTTCTCGAAGTGAGGCTCAGTCCAAATGCCATCTGTGGAGTACTGATACGAGCCTCCCCAAACGGGGTCGAGCAGCTTCTGCGCGGCCTCGAGCGTCTCCCGCACCCGCTGCTCCTGCAGCTTGTCGCCGCGCTTGGCAAGCAGGGTGGCGTATTCCACCGAGTCCGCGTCGAGGTACTTATGTCCGAAAGCCCAGCCCTTGCCGGAGACGTCATACTGGGACTCGAACTCCTTGTTTACAGCCGTCATCAGCGCCGGCGGGAAAAAAGGCGTGGTCGCGTAGACGATCGTTTTTTCAGGCTCGATCGAAGGGCCCGGCGACGGGTCGTCGATGACGGCCTGAAGGAGGGAGGCCATCTGCACTGGTGGGAGATAGCCCTGGCGCTTCACAATCTCGCTGCCGTCGGCGTTGAAGATCACCGTCGCCGGCCAGCCGTATTCTTCGTATCGGTTGGAGATATCGGGGCGCGCATCCTGATCGACCTTGATCGCGAGGTAACGTTTGGCCATCAGGCGGCGCACCGCGGGATCTCGATAGGTCTCCTGATCCATGACGTGGCACCAGTGGCACCACACGGCTTCAAGATCGAGCAGCACAAACTTGTGCTCGCGCACAGCCTGGGCAAAGATCGCGTTCGACCATGGATGCCAGGTGATGGGTGGCACTACGGGAGCTTCCGCCTGCGCGGCGCTAGCGATGAGCCCGGCCAACAATAGCAGCGGGCGAAGCTGCTTGACCAGACGAAGTGTGAGCATGGCTACTGGAGGCCGATAAGATCGGCGGGCCGGCGGCAGAACCAGCCGAGTTCAGCAGCGTGCGCGAAGATCTCCTGGATCTTCCCGGCCTGCGGTCCGGGCGAGAGTTTGCTACCGGCAAAGGCCGTGTCGATGGCGTCGCCGAGGGCGCAGTGCCGCTGCAGCGCAGAGAGCAGCAGAAAGGCTTCGTGCTCGATGCGCCGGTAGTAAACGGAGTTCTCGAAACGATGCACGGCGAGAAAGACGGGCGAGCGGCGCATGCGTGGCAGCCGCGGACGCGCTCTCTGCTTGCGCTCGGTGACAGCGTTGCTCATGATGTCTGAGGGCGGTGTTGCCTGGTGCACCGCGAGCACCAGCTCGTCGACCGGGTACCTCAGGTCGAGCAGTTGCAGATGCGGTTGCAGCGAGAGCCGGGAGTCCGCGCCCAGACCGGCGAAGTCTTCCAGCGTGAGCGGCGCGACGGCGGCACGGTCGAAGCTCTCTACATAAGCCCACTCGAGCCGCGCGACGTCGAGCAGAAGCGCATGACGCGTTGGCGCAAACTCGGCATGATGCTCAAGCCACGCAGGCAACCGTGCCCCCAGATTGCGCAGCGTGAAGCTGGTAGACGGATTTTCCTTCAGATACGTGAGCACGAGCTTGTCGAACCGCTTCGAGCCAAGCACCGCGTTTAGCGCCGGATAATCCTCCGTGACCGCACCGATGACACGAAACCAGTACTGCCGGTTGTAAATCTCCAGACGCTCAAAAGAAGTGAGGCGGTCGTTCGGCTTAACGTAGCTCGCAGCCAGTTCGCTGATCGAGTGACCGTCCTCGGTCTGCTGCCGCATCGCAAAGTCCTCTGTGAGGGGACGTCTCACATCCTCTGCCATGCGCCGCTGCAGTTCGAGGAGCGTCATGCGCGGGCCTCATCTTGCTGCGTTACGGATAGGGACGAAGTAAGCGACGACGCGTTGCCGCGATAGCGATTGGCCTTGAGAGCTTCGCCATGCACCTCGTCGAAGGTGGGGATGTTGTCATCCCATTCAAGCAGCGTGGCAGTGGGACCGACGCGCTCGATGGCGCGGGCATACAAGCGCCACACCGGGTCGAGCACCGGATGGTCGTGGGTGTCGAGAGTGTACTTTTCGAATTTGGAGTGGCCGGCAACGTGGATCTGCGCGACCCGGTCTGCGGCAACGCTGTTGACGTACTCCGCCGGATCGAAGCCGTGATTCTGAGAGGAGACGTAGATGTTATTCACATCGAGCAGAATGCCGCAATCGGCACTGTGGACCACCTCGTTCAGGAACTCCCACTCGGTCATCTGCGACTCGTGGAATTCAGCGTAGCTGCTGACGTTCTCGACCGCGATGGGAATCTCCAGAAAGTCCTGCACTTCGCGTACCCGGGCAGCAGTGGTGCGTACCGCCTCGAAGGTATACGGCAGGGGCAGCAGATCATGCGTGTAACGGCCATCGACACTGCCCCAGCAGAGATGGTCAGAGAGCCACGGCGTATGGGTGCGTTTCGTAAGTTGTTTCAGTCGCTTCAGGTGCTCGCGGTCGAGCGGCTGCGCCGAGCCAAAGTACATCGAGACGCCATGCTGCACAACGCGATATTGATCGAGAATCTGGTCCAGCACTTTGAGTGGCGGGCCGCCATCGATCATGTAGTTTTCAGAGATAATCTCGAACCAGTCGACCACCGGCTTTTCCGACAGGATGTGGCCGTAGTGAGGAACACGCAAACCGATGCCGACACCGTAGTCCGTGAATCCATTGAAACGATTGGCCGGCATTGCGTGCTCCCTAAAAGCGGTACCTAAGACAAATGGAGGCTTGAGCTATCGTCAAGCCTCCATCATAACGATCGAAGTTACGAGAGCTTGGGCTTGGAACCGTCGGTGGCGCAATCGCCCTTGCCCTTGCAGCTGTTCTTGCCGGCATCCTTACCGCCGCCCTGCCCCTTACAATCGTTCTTGCCTTTGCAGGAGTGCTTGGCAGGTGCCGGGGTGTCCTGCGCGATCAGTACACCGGCCTGCGCGGGAGCATTGTTGTTGGTCGGCTGGGCGTTCATGCGGACCGAGGTACCACCCAGAAGGCCGGCCATTGCGGCGGCCAGTGCTAGCGACTTCGTGGAATTCTTCATAAGATGAGCCTTTCTATGGTTGGGCCACGCACACCGTGCATTGGACACGTTGATCGGTAACTGCAAAAGAAAACGCGCTGTACAGAAGAAACGGCGGAACCAGCCAAACGGATTGCCCATCGGGCGGATTATCGCTCATCGACACTGCACGTTGGAGCCATGAGCCCAGATAAGGTTACACAATTTTTCTTCCCGCGAGCGGGCCACTTTATCCCTGGCAGGCCTCCGGCTTGTAAAGCCTAACTTCATCATTTCAGATCATTTGCCATCGGCCTTGCGGTGATGGCGGCGCGCACCGCAGCCAGGGGCGCAGATGAATTGAAGGTTAATCCTCCCTCATGGCTCTCAATACCGAGTTGCGTCCACAGTTGAGGAAGATCGACTGGCACCGGCGCTTCACTCCATTGCGCGTACATCTCAGTGAGCACGTGAACCCCCGTCGCCTGATCGCCGATGCTGAGTAGCCGCGACAACGGCCACTCCTTGTCGATGGTGCCGCCCGCATTCACAATCGCACGCAGAGCATCTTGCAGGCCGCGCCGATTCCCGGTCTGCGTTCGAATATGAACATCGGCGATCAGGCAGAACAATGCCCCGCCCCAGTACGTTCGACCCCAGGTGTGGGTATTGTTCAGGCCGTGATCCTCCGCGCCAGGTTCGCCATGCAACATTCCGTGCATCATATCGGCCCAAATGGTCTCTGCCGGCAGTTCCCCGGCCTGCACCCGCGCAATCGGCTCGACGTAGCTGGCAAGCCCTTCTTCCAGCCAGTGCTGGTGGTCCGGCAGAGATGCCAGGGCGGTGTGGACCAACTCGTGGGTAATCACCCAGTCCTTGGTGAGTTCTTCGCGCGTTGTGCCCTGCCCTATGCGCAGGCGCAGGAATGCTGGAAAGCCCCGCATGTCACCCCAGGTCGTGCCCTGCAGCACGCCGTGGCGGCCCGCAACAGGGATGACCAGGATGAGCACGCGTGGAACAGGAAAGCGGCCGTAGTAGACAGTGACCGCGTGGGCCGCCATCCGAATTCGTTGCACGATCTCGTCGCGAGGCAGGTCAAACGCCCCCTCTGCGAAGTCGATCTGCAGAGTGGTCTCTCCAAGAACAACCGATTGGGTGAGCGCGATGGCAGGTGCATCTCGACCCGGCCCGGGCGATTGTGCCAGCGCACCCCCATGACTTTGCCCGAACAAGGGAAGAAGAACGAGGAAACCTATCGTGCGTCCAATGGGAAATTTCAACTCTGTGCACCCGCGATCCAGCGGCGCTGGCCTATGTTCTCGCCGCAAGGGATCCTCTGTTATCAAAGTATCGCAGGCGGAGGAACGGTTCTTTCAACTTCGTTTCGCAGCGGGGGGTTCGGCACGGTAAACAGGTTCGCGCGCATCTTGATCAAGCTCAGCTGTTTAATCATGTACGGCGGAGCGATGATCCACCCGACGCGAAGGCCCGGCGCAAGCATCTTCGAGAAGGTGCTGACCGAGATCACCTGCGAGTGTTGATCGAGCCGGATAAGGCTCGGTGGTATTTGACACTCCGTCAGGTACGTTTTCGAGTAGACGTCATCTTCGATGATGGGCACGTGATAACGGTGAGCAAGATCGATCAAGCCCTCTCTGGTAGCCAGGGACATCACGCGTCCTGTCGGGTTTTGGAAAGTCGGGGTGGTGAAAATCAGCTTCGGCCGGTAGCGAAGAAGCAACTGTTCGAGCTCGATCAGCGACCACTCGGTACCCCACGAGACCACTTGCGCTCCGGCAGCGCGCAAGCATTGCACGGCGCCAGGATACGTCGGCGATTCCACCAGGGCGAAATCTCCCGGTTCGACCAGGCAACGGCAGAGAAGATCAATGCCTTCCTGTGCTCCCGAAGTGATCATCACCCGGTTCTTTTCAACGTTCAGCCACTGACCAATCGATTCCCGGAGTCTCCACTGACCCTCGGTGGGAGCGACCGCTAACGCGCGCGGAAAATCGTTGAAGATGATTTTATTCACCGTCGATCTAAAGATCGCCGTAGGAAAGCACTCGAGCGATGGGGTCCCCGCGGAGAGTGAGAAGGGCAATTCAGAACCTCCGGCCCTCGACAGCAGATCGAGCACCGGCTCATCGAGCAGGTGTGCGGCAGAAGAGACTTTTCCGCTCCAGGCGAAGGAGCCGCCCTTACCCCGCGGACTACACATGAAGGCGCCCTTACCCCGCAGCCGGCGGATGAGCCCGCGTTGCTCAAGTTCGTCGTATGCGGCGGTTACGGTATTGCGGCTTACGCTGAGATCGGTGGCCAGCGTGCGCTCGCTGGGAAGCCGCCCGCCCGGCTCTATGGTCCCTTTGGCCAGCACCCCTTCCAAATGCCGCACGACTCGCAGCGTAAGGGTCCCGGATGGCCCGGTGACCATCCGATGGACGTGTTTGAGGCTCAAAGGAACGTTGTACTTGCGCATGGGTGAATCCACGAGCAATAAGACGACGTTCGGCAAATTTGGTTACATTGCCGCTGCGAGGAAGTGAGGCACGGCGATTACGGGGGCCTCTTCTTTCCTGCCAGGTCATTGATAACGTGGGGTTAGGCAGCTCCGCTAAGAACGGTCTGCGACCTCAACTAGTTGAGCAGATACTTCTGAATGAACATCACTTCGGCGTCGAAGAGGAAATCGACATTCTTCTTTTTCGCGTAGCCGTGGCCTTCATCGTTGGCCATCAGGAACCAGGTGGTTGTGCCCTGGGTGTTGAGCTTGTCGACTATCTGGCGGGATTCGGTCCAGGGCACGCGCGGGTCATTCTTACCCACCACAGCAAAGATGGGTTTGTGCATGGAGTCCAGGTGGTTCATGGGCGCGATTTTCTCCAGGTAAGCACGCATGGCAGGGTCGCGCTCGTCCCCATACTCAGCCCGCCGCAGATCGCGGCGGTAAGCCTCTGTGTGTTCGAGAAAGGTGACCAGGTTCGACATGCCGACGATGGGCAGCGCACAGCGGATCTTGGCGTTGTAATTGGCGGCCACGGCCCAGGTCATGTGGCCGCCGTAGCTGCCGCCATACGCCATGATGCGATCCACATCGAGATCGGGTTGCGTGGGGATCCAATCCAGCAGCGCGCCGATGTCTTTGTAGGTGTCGTCGCGATGAAAGCCGTTGTCGAGCTTGGTGAACTCTTTGCCGAATCCCGTGGAACCTCGTACGTTGGGAAAGACCATCGCCACGCCCAATTGGTTGATGAGGTAATTGTTGCGGCCCTGAAAGATGGGGCGGGATTGGCCCTCGGGGCCGCCGTGGATGTCGACGATGACCGGCCGGCGGCCGGGGAATTTTGCCGGGTCAGGTTGATAGAGAAAGCCGGTTATGGTTTTTCCATCAAAACTTTTCCAGCTCACAAGTTTGGGCTCGCGGAACAGGCTGGTGTTGAGGCCGCCGGTTTCGCTCTCGGTCCAGCGATCGACCTTACCCGACTTCACGTTCACAGAGTAAACATCGAGCGGCGACTGGGCCGAGGTAACGCCAAAACCCACATCCTGGCTGTTGGGATGAAAGCTCAAGCCGGCCACAACGCCCGCAGGTACACCGGTCACCGGTCGGTATGTACCCGTTGCGGTGCTTAATAGGTAAAGTTTGCCGTAACCATTTTCATTGGTGATGAAGGCGATGGTCTTGCCGTCTTCGCTGAGGGCAAAGTCTTCGACGTCCCAGGGAATGCTGGTGGTCAGATAACGCGTCTCCATAGTGGCGAGGTCGAAGTAGGCCAGACGCTGAAAGTCTGAGTCACGATCGGTGATGACGAAGATGCCTTTGCTGTTTTTGCTGAATTTGGGCGAGCCGTAGTAGATTTCCTGCCCGGGTTGTTGCTGGGGTGTGGCCAGCTTTTTGTCCCCGGTAGCGGCATCCACCAGGTACAGGTTGCTTTGGTTGATGGACAGATATTGGCTCACCAGCAAGCGGCTGCCATCGGAAGACCAGTCGTCGGGCTCCCACCCGCCCCCGTGCAATTCGGCGAGCATGCGGTCGCTTTCAGCACGGCGGATATCCATGGTGTACAAGTCGGTATCCTGCCCGTTGCGGCGGGTGGAGGTATAGGCAATGCGGCTGCTCTTGTGGGCAAAGAGCGGCTCGCTGTTGCGCGACTTGCCGTCAGTAAGCAGGGTGATATCCCCGTTCACCAGGTCATAACGGTAGAGCTGGTACCACTCACCACCGCCAATATCTTTGCTGAAAACAAAGGATTCGCCAGTGACGGGGTCGAAGGCCGCGTTCAGCACGCGGTCGGGAAAGAAGGTGAGCTGCTCGCGGGCGCCGCCTGGCATGTGCACCAGGTGCACTTGTTGTACCTCGCCAAAGCGGGTCCCGATCAGCATCTCGCGTTTAACTGGGTGCCAGCTGAAGAGCGAAGCCGATCGCGCGTCGCCATAGCGCGCGGTTTGCTCGGCGATGGAGACGGGAATGGGCGGGATGTTTTCGACGACCAGGTTGTCGCCGGGCTTGACCACTGCGCTTTGCGGCGTGGCCGTCTGAGCGTGGGCGGAAAGGCTGAGAAAGCCCAGGAGAAGCGTGGTGAGGAAGCTTTTGGACATGAAGGCACCTTCTGCAAATACGCGACACGGCGAAGCTGAAATGGCTGGGTTGGATGAACGTCGTTTCCCCGCTGCGGGAGGGGGTTTGCCCGTACAGGCCGCGCGTTAGGGCATGCTAAGTCCTTCGTTCTTGCAAGGTGCTCAAACTGGTCGATCACGGATGAAAGGGATCTTTCACTATTATGGATCAGTTTTTGGAGGCGATCCGTGATGTTTGTTTGCGTCGGGAACAACGAAGCGCTCACCTGCATGGAGGGCACTTGACCAGCGTAACTTCACCCTCCCGCCGGGTATGTCGTCGGGAGAGTTTTTCGACTCGCGCCTCATCGCCGACTCGCTTGTCGAAACCATGCAAGTCAGCAGAGCAATCGCGGCAATGAGGCGTGTGGACTCGATCTTCCACACGGCCTCAATTGTCTTAGGCACATCTTTCATGCCTTCTAGATTACGGGGTTCCGATATTCAATGACGATGTCGCGTCGTCGAACTATGCGGTCCTCAAAGGTCCGGCGGCCTTGTAAGAACTGAAGATGATGCCGGACGGGAATGCTTTCGTGCTGACGAGCTCGAATGCGCGTGCCGGGGTTCCCTGCGCGAAGAAGCGCTTCCCCGCGCCCAGCAGGACCGGATAGACGACCAGCAGTACTTCATCCGCAAGCCCATGTTCGAGCAGCGTCGATGTCAGCGTGGAGCTTCCCGAGAGGATGAGATTCGGGCCGTCCTGCGACTTGATGCGGCGAATGTCCTCGACGATCTCCGGCCCAAGGCCCTCGAACGGCCCCCATGCCAGACTTTCCGGACGGTGGGTCGCGACGTATTTCGTCGCCGCATTGAGACCGTCCGCCAGCGGACTGCTCGGCGCCTTGGGCCAGAAGCCCGACCAGCCATCGTAGGTGCGCCGGCCAAGCACCAGATCGAAGCTCCCGCCATGCGCGGCAAAGACTGCATCTCGGCCGGCGGGGGTCCGATAGGGCGCGGTCCAGTCGCTGTAAGGGAAATTGTCGTCATCGGCGGAGTGCTGCATCACGCCGTCCAGCGAGATGTGTTCCATGATTTTGAGCTTTCTCATTTGCCTCTCCGTGTTCCCGGTTTCCATTCTGGCGGAGCTACTTCGGTGGGGCCGGCGTGCCGTCGGACCAATTTTCTACTCCGATCATGGTTTTCCTCCTGAGAATGGGTCTTTTGGGCGCAAGCCGTCCATCCGCGCGCGGCATTCTGTCGCCGCCGCCGCTCACCTGCCTTCACCGATTCGTTCTCGTCGGCCGGTCAGTCGCTAGTCGCCTGACGGTCGGAAGAAGATCTCTCGCACCTCGCCCGGCGCGCGGCACGCTTTGGCGCCCTTGCGCGCCCACGCCACCGCCTCGTCCATGTCAGCGCATTCCAGGATCGAGAAACCACCCACGTGCTCCTTGGCTTCCAAGTAGGGCCCGTCCGTGATCAGCACCTCGCCATCGGGCTGCACCCGCAGCGACTTCGCGCAGCTCGCCGGCAACAAGCCGCAGGCGAAACGAACGACGCCGGCGGCCGCCAGTTCTTCGCCGAGCACCTGCATATCGCGGAGCTTCGATTCGTCCTCAACGGACGGGTCGTAGTTGTCGGGGAGTTGAATCGTAAGCAGAAATTGCGGCATGGCTTCTCCTTGAGAGGTCTTCAGGCGGCCTGATTGCCCTCGCCTTCACTATAACGACGAACGACCAGACCGGATTTCTACAAGCCGCCCCGAAAATTCGTTCTTGTCGGTGCTGAGACGATTCTGGAATGACGGCAACAGTCCAATGCGCTCATCGAGCGCGTCTTGGGGATGACTCCCGTCATCCCCGTTACCGACTTAATCGTATTGCTGGTTGCGCCTCTATTGGAGGGCCTGGCCCTGGAGCGCCGTACTCAAAGCGGCGCTGGTGATCGTTGGCGCCCAGTACTTCTCGATGTGCTCGATCACCAGTTCTGTGCCGGCAGCGTGAGAAACGAAGGGTCGCGACGCAGGGTTATACATGGCATCGGTGAGATCCCGCACCAGCACGCAGCGCAACCCCCATTTCGACAACTGCCGCACACCAAAACTTCGGTTGAGGATACACATGTTCGCATGTACCCCCATGAACAGCACGGTGTCGATGTGGCGCTGTTGCAGCACGTTGTAGATCTCTTGCCCCTGGTCAGAAATTACATCCCCGGGTGCAATGGTGAGGGCTACGGTTTCGCGACTCCATGCCTTATGGGGTTTGTCTCCAGGAGTATCGCAACCCTCATCGCTATCGTCGATGGGGAGCGGAGCGTCCAAAAAGATGCGATCCGGAGGAGGTGTGGCGTGAGGCGCATTTTGGGCAACGAGCCGGCCGGGTGCGTTGCGATAAAAGTCCATCGTCTCAGAGGGCGCGTGGATGATCAGTATGCCGGCGGCACGGGCCTGTGTGAGCAGCGGTTCCATCTTCTTGGCAATGAGCCCTACCCTGTGCGTGGCCCCCTGGCACCAGTGCTTGTCCCACATATCCGTAACAATGATGGCTGTTTTTGCGGGAATGATCGCTTCTTCGAATTGGGCTTCTACCCACGAGCCGCCTGCACGGAATGGCTGGATGCGGGTTCGCAGCTGCAACTCTAACTCCTTATTGCCATCGGGAACACCAGGATCAGGAAACGAACTCTGGGCCGCACGGGAGGACACGGCCACCGTGACTAGGAGAAGCGCGCACGTCGAAAGCACCATCGCCGGTCGTTGCATGAGTATCTCTCTATCTTAGCAATTCGATACCGGACCGTAATGAGAAGAATCCATAACCAAGGCTTGTTCTGCCGTCTTCAAGTGCGCTAAGCAATCGATGGCAATGCGCTCCTGGCTTGCGGGGCGGAGGATTGCTTGCCCACCGCCGGACGGGTGAGGGTGAGGACAGTGATGTCATCGTCCTGGCCGAAGTCCTGGGCCGTTCTTGAAATGGATTCGGCGGAATGAGCGGCGATGGCTGCCGTCCGCTCAAATCCAAACAACTCACCGGATGCAGCGCGTGCTTCCACCACGCCGTCGGTGACCAGAGTCAACTGCTCGTCTTCTTCCTGGTGGAAGGTCGACTCGGGATAAGTGGACTCTGCCATCAGGCCCAGCGGAAGACCATTTTCCAGCGGAAGCTCCCGCCCATTGAGATAGGGAGAGATGTGGCCGGCATTGGCCACTGTCACTGTTCCATCTGGGTTGGCAACCAGAACCAGGCAGGTGGTGAAGCCACCTCGCGAGCGGCCGAGCATACGCTGGTTCATGGCGGCGAGGATCTCGCCCGGCCTTTGCGTGTACTGGGCGAGGGTGCGGAGAGTTCCGACCAGCAGAGAAACGGTCATGGCGGCCGGCATACCCTTACCGCTGACATCGCCGATGCAAAGCAAAACCCCACCCTCCTTCGCAGGCAGAATCTGGAAGAAGTCGCCGCCCACCTGGCCGGCGGGCTGGTAGACCGACTGGATGGAGAAACCGGGGATCTGCGGCACGGCTTCGGGGATCAGGACCTGTTGCACCTCCTGCGCCTGCCTCATCTCCAGTGTCATCTGTCGCTGCGCCAGCGCGGAACGCACCCAGCGCCGCACCAGCAACCAACACAGTGTCAGCACCAGGAGAAACCCTGTGATCTGCTCCAGACTCAGGGATACGCCGAAAGGAAAAAAGCGTCTGGGAACGTGCAGGAAG
>Ga0182015_10005183_pt1 | contig 13672 bp, 8 predicted proteins | sample 712P3MmetaG_FD_120478 | JGI IMG/M metagenome (GOLD analysis project Ga0182015, IMG submission 120478) | Permafrost microbial communities from Stordalen Mire, Sweden - 712P3M metaG | ecosystem: Environmental > Terrestrial > Soil > Wetlands > Permafrost | place: Sweden: Stordalen | collected...
AAGTTCAGCCGTCCCTGCGGGACTGAGTTTGGAAATGGAGTTTCTCGCCCTTTACGGCCCGACCAAAGTCGTGCCCTAATACAAAACAGAACTCAGAATCCCATGCAATCGCCGACGGAAGCGGGCGGAATGAATGGAAAAGCGTACCTCAGGGCCTAAAGGCCAGATGCTCCTGCTTGGGTGGATGTACGGGCTGAAGCCCGTACCTACCAGCCTGTAGCGCAAAAGCGTACCTCAGCGGCTTGTCGTCTATAGCTCTGTATCCATGACACGGCTGAAGCCGCGCCCTTCGTGTAGCGTGTTTCCGCAATTCAGCTTTTCGGTTGGTGCGAAAGGGGGGACTCGAACCCCCATGGGTTGCCCCGCCAGATCCTAAGTCTGGTGCGTCTGCCAATTTCGCCACTTTCGCATTTCGCAGGTCACGACATTGATGATAATCGACGGCCCTTGCCTTACACGAGCACTGCCTGAGCTTCGTCTGGAACCCTGGCGAATACGTACGGTCCTTCGGGCACCAGCGCCACCCGGGCTCCCGCCGGAAGACCATCGAGAACCGCAGCAACCCGCTTTCGGGCTCCGAAAGGCACGGGCGGCCAGATTCCCCAATTTGTCATTCGCGATGCCCGGCATGTAAAAGAACAGTTCATGTTTCTGCCCGGCAAGGGCCAGCTTCTCCAGTTGCCACTGGTCGATCTCGACATCCGCGCTTCCGATTTCATCCAGGAAGCTGTCGTAGCTGGTGAATCGCTCTACCTTCCCGGCAAATTCAGGAGATCCCACACCCTCGGCGCATTCGCCCAGGATCAGGATCCTTCCCCCGGGTTTCACGATGTGCTGGGCGGCGGTGAGTCCCTTGATGGTCTGATAAAACGTCAGGTCCAGGGGGTGGCCGGCGGCGCTGGTGATGACGGCGTCTGCCAGCCCGGTGAGACGCTCGAGCGAAGTCGTGCGCAGAAACTGAACCCCGGCAGCATGCGCCTCCACCGGATCGCCGGCGAAGATCCCCGAGACTTCGCGGCTCTGGGTCAGGGTTACATCGAGAATGAAGTCGTGCCCCGCCATGCGGGCGATTTCCAGCAATTGCGCATGCAGCGGGTTGTTGGCGATCGACCCCTCAATGGCTAGCGGCTCCCGCATGAACTTGGGAGAGTGGATGACCTTGATCGTTTCCTGCGCCGCCAGGCCTGGTGCGACGAGCTTGCGGCCTCCGGAAAATCCAAGCATCAGGTGCTGCTCGATGAAACCGAGGGTGATGTGGAGTTCGGCCGCCATGAAGCGTTCGTCAATGTAGACCGGGATACCGCGCTTTGTTTCTCCCAGCCAGCGATGTTGGGAAAGCGCCCGCGCATCGTGATTGACGATGCGATACCTGGCCGCGATCTCCTCGCCCAGGATGGCTTTGATTTCGGCTGGGGTGGCTTCGCGGTGCAGCCCGGTGGCGATGAGGATCGTGACCCCCCCGACCGGGATGCCCGCATCGTGCAGGCGCCGGAGAAGGGGAGGGAGGGTCAGCCAGTTGGGGGCAGGCCGGGTGATGTCGCAAACCGAGATGGCTGCGGTCTTCTTGCCGGCCGCCAGGACGGACAACGGCTTGCTGCCGACGGGATGGTCAAGGGCCCGGTCGAGCGCCGCGGTTACATCGGGCAAAGCAGATGCGGAGCGGCTCTCAATCAATTCGTAATTGGGGCCGGTGGGTAATGTGACGTCTAAACCGTGCTGACCGAATGCAAAGTGTACCTGCATGATCTATTTACTGTACCGGGTCGAAGGCCCGGTTGAGAATCCCGGCTAAAAGAGGGCATACGGTAAAAAAGTGCGCGAAAAGGGGCAAAAAGCGGTGTGGAAGTGTGCGCCATAAGCGCCCTATGCGCCTTATGCCCCCCTCAGACGTCGTCCGGCCCACTTTTCAGGGAATTGATATATCAGTATCCCGCCGCTTTCCCAAAAGTATGACGCTTGTCCTGGCCACCCTCGATCCTCCCGGTTTTTGGGTCAATGGCTATGCATTCCCCGTCGCTCCAGTAATGATCCCCGGGGTCGCCACCCTTGATGGTGTAACCCATACCCCGGAGGGCGCTCAGGGTCGCAGGCGGAAAGCCTTGCTCCACGTAAACAACATCGGGGAGGTATTGCTGGTGAAAACGCGGAGCGTCCACCGCCCGTTGAATATTCAAACCGCCGTCCGAGGCGCTCAGGAAAATGTTGGCAACCGTGGTGATGATGCGGGGTCCGCCGGGAGAGCCGATGACAAAACGAACCTTGTGATTCTCCAGCACGATGATGGGCGTCATGCTGGACAAAGGACGCTTCCTCGGAGCGATGGCATTCGCCGGCCCCTGAATCAGCCCAAACATATTCGGCGCGCCGATCTTTGAAGTGAAGTCGTCCATCTCATCATTGAGCAGGAACCCCAAACCTTCCGCAGTGGCTCCCGAACCAAAGGAATTATTCAGGGTATAGGTAACCGACACTGCATCCCCCGCGTCGTCCACGACGGAATAGTGAGTAGTCTGCTTCGATTCCGCTGGGATGTAGCCCGGGGGACGGGTAAGGGAACTCGATGGCGTCGCGGCTGTCATGCTGATGCTCTTACGCCATGCCGCAGCGTAGCTCTTGTCCATAAGCTGTGCGGTCGGCATGGACTGAAAATCAGGATCGCCCAGAAACGAGGTGCGGTCGTTGAAAGCCCGCCGGAAGGCCTCAATGATCAGGTGCATGGATTGAGGCGTACGGTCACCCAGCGAAGCCAGATCAAATCCTTCCAGGATGTTGAGCATTTCCAACAACGCAATGCCGCCGGATGAGGGCGGGGGCGGGGCTACGATTTCGTACTGGCGATAGGTACCGGTGAGCGGCGTGCGATCTTTTACCTGGTAAATCTCCAGATCTTTTTTGGTAACCAGGCCGCCGTGCTTCTGGATCGCCTGCGCGAGTGCGCTCGCCAGGGCGCCATGGTAAAAGCTACGCGGATCTTTCTCGATCCGGGTCAGCGTCCGCGCCAACTCCGGCTGACGGAAGGTCTCTCCCGCTTGATAGAAATTTCCATTCCGTTGAAAGATGCGTCGCGATTCCGGAAACCGGGTCAGCACAGGATTATGCAGGATGGCTGCTTCCTCCGCGCTGAGCACATAGCCTTGCTCGGCAAAGTGAATTGCCGGCGCCATGACCTGCTGCAACGAGAGCTTGCCGAATTTTCGCTGCGCCTCGATCAACCCAGCGACGGTGCCCGGCACCCCGACAGCCAGGTAGCCAATAGTCGATGCTTCGGGAATGACCTTGCCACTGCTGTCGAGATACATGTTAGCGGTGGCACGTAACGGCGCCTCTTCGCGGAAGTCGAGGAAGTGTGACTCCCCATTGGCCATGCGCAGCATCATGAAGCCGCCGCCGCCAAGATTGCCTGCATAGGGATAGACGACCGCCAGGGCATAGCCCACGGCAACTGCCGCGTCCACGGCGTTGCCTCCCGCCTGCAGGATCTTCAACCCCGCATCGCTGGCGTCGTGATGAATGCTGACCACCATGGCGTGTTGCGCCTGCACGGGTGGGACATCAGGTAACGCGCCGGACTGGCCGAGTATCAATGCAGGAAAGAGAAGGAAGAGGAGGGGAAGCGCGGGCTTGGCCAAATTTCTCTCCGATCGGCAATAGGTATTTCTGGTTATACATGTTGCGGAACGGGAGGGTTGGGAGGTTGGTGGTTTACCTGTGAACATAACAAGGGATGAAACTAGCATCTACTAGGAGGATCCCAGGTCTCAAACGCGAGACCCCACGGCAAGCCGGGGCAGGCTGGGGCACCCGTCCTCTTGTTAGGCCGCATTCCGGGCCAGTCAGAGGCTCGCAAAGATCAGATCGCGCGCGGATTTGATTTCCTGGGGCAGGACGGTGTGCGGACGACCCGGATAATGTTGCGTCTTTACTGCTGCGCCCATGGCGGTGAATTGCTCCGCGGACTCTAACACGCGGCTCCAGGGCACGTGCGGATCCGGATCTCCCGAACTAAACAGCGCGGGCATGCCGCTGAGATCACCTTCGTGGTGGAGGTCTGCGTCCGGAGGTCCGATCAGCCCGCCCGTGAAGGCGATCAGCGCACCATAGCGCGCGGGGTTTCGGGCCACGAACTCGCTCGACAGGCAGGCACCCTGGGAGAAGCCACACACAAATATGCGATCGCGCGATAAACCGGCAGCCACGGCTTGTTGGACGATCGTCCCCACCTTGGCCAGCGCAGAGGAAAGCCAGGGCTCGTTTTTCTCAATCGGAGCCATGAAGGAGTAGGGATACCAGGCGTTTCGCGCCGCCTGCGGGGCGAGATAGGCAAAGCGCTCGTCGTACATTTCGGTTGCCAGACCAAGTATGTCTTCCGCCGAGGCCCCGCGGCCATGCAAAAGAATAACGGCGGCGGCAGCCTGGGTGAGCTCTGCTCCCAGGGTCAGTACCGGCTGATCGCGATGGGGATCACTCACCACGGAGGTCTCCAATCTATTTGTGAGTATGCAGTGTGATGGGTGGCAACGCGCGTTCCACCCGCGAACGCTGGCGCTCGAGCCATGGAGGCACCTTGAGTGTCTCACCCAGAGATTCAATCGGCTCGTCGAGAGCAAAACCGGGCGGATCGGTGGCCAGTTCGAACAACACACCGCCCGGCTCGCGAAAGTAAATCGAGTGAAAGTAGGTGCGGTCGAGCACCGGGGTCACATCCAACGAACTTGCCACCAACACTTCACGCCACGCAAGCTGCGCAGCATCGTCCGCTGCACGAAAGGCAATATGGTGAACGCTGCCGGCGCCCGTCCGGCCGTAGGTGAGCTGGGGTTGAACCAGCACGTCGATGTGATTGCCCAGCGCGCTGCCTTCCGCGGCAAAGCGAAAACGGGTCCCGTGCTCTCCGATTTTGCGGAAGCCCATGGTGCTGAGCACGGCTACCGTTTTTTCGTAGCCACCTTCACAGAGGGTCACGCCGAAGAAGCCACGAATTGCGTTTTCGGGCGGAACGTCGCTGGTGCGCGGGGCCTTTGCCTCGCCGGCGTCCGCGTGGCCCACGATCTCCAGCCGCATGCCATCGGGATCGGCAAAGCTGAGGACTTCCTCCTGGAACCGCTCGCCCGTGCGCTCCACTGGAACGCCAGCGCCCAGCAAACGTTTCTCCCAGAACTCGAGCGACGAGCGGGGAACGCTGAAGGCGGTAGCCGAGGTTTCTCCAACGCCCAGGCTGCCGCGCGTCGCATGGGGCCAGGGGAAAAATGTCAGGATGGTTCCCGGCGAGCCGGCATCGTCGCCAAAGTAGAAATGGTAGGTTCCGGGATCGTCAAAGTTGATGGTGCGCTTGACGAAACGAAGTCCCAGCACCTCGGTGTAGAAGTCAAGATTTCGCTGCGGGTCAGACGCAATCGCTGTCACGTGATGCAGGCCAACAATGGGTTTTGGCATGATTTAGTGTAAGGCAGGCTAAGGGCAGCGAAAAGGGCACCCGCGATTGGCGCCTCGCGAAACGCGAAAGGGCACTCAGGCCTCGTCTTCCGTCAATTCTTCAAATAATTCACGCACTCGCTCCCTGCCACTTTTCAAGGCTTCTCGTCCGGTGCGGGTAGCCACGTATACGCGGCGGATCCGGCCGCCGACTCGCTTTTTTTCGGACTTAAGCCAACCTCTCTTTTGCATGCCGTGCAGTAGCGGATACATGGTGCCAAAGCTTAGATGATATCCGTGACGATTAAGCTCTTCGATCATGCCCAGGCCAAAGATCGGCTCGCGGCTCGCGTGGTAGAGCACATGGAGCCGTACCAGCCCAGAGTAAAGTTCGTAGTATTTCGCTTTCACAGTTTTTCGTTCCTGGAGATAGCCATTTGAGCACTAGGAATGCGAGGAAGCAATCTTCACCTCCTGTCCTGAACGAATCGCATCCGTAGCGTTGCGGACGACTTCGTCTCCGGGCTTGAGGTTGCCGAAAATCTCTATATTCCCGTTTGTGCTCAGACCCGTGACCACATCTACCCAATCCACCTTACCGTCCCGGACTCGTTCAACAAAGGTGCGCTGCTGGTCCGAGGTGACAGCCGAGACGGGAACAAGCATGCTCGGAGTGCTCCGGCTGACCGGCCATTGAACGTTGCTGAAGCTGCCGGGCGACAAGCGGCCGTCGGGGCTATGGACGTCCAATTCGACCGGCATGGTCCGCGTATTCAGGTCAACGTCATGAGCGATGCGCGCAATCGGCGCGTGGAAGGCCTGACCCGGATATGCCGGAACGGTAAATGCCACCTGCTGGCCTACTTGCATTTCTCCTATATACGCTTCTGGAACTGGGACGACCAACCGCAAATGGCCGCTATCGACAATCTGCACGATGGGCATTGTTCCCGATTGCCCGGAGGCGGGTCCAACCAGCGCGCCGGGATGCAGATTTCTGGTAGTAACGATCCCGCTGAACGGCGCATAAATGTTGAGATACGACTCGAGTTGGGTCACACCACGCAGCGACTCCCGCGCGGCCGCGATGTTATTCTCCGCTGCGTCCACCTGTCCCTGGTCTGCGGAAGCGGTCTCGCTGGCCACCATCACGTCGTTCTCAGCGACGACTCCTGGGGTCTTCGCGGCGGACGCCAGGTGCAGGTAGGTGCCTTTGTCTGAGGCAAGCTTGGCTTGGGCAACATTCAGTTGCGATTGAGCTGCGCGCAGTGCGGATTCAGCTTGCGCCCGCTGAGCCACCAGCTCCGGAGCCGAAAGTCGAATGATGAGTTCACCCTTATGGACTCGGGACCCTCGATCTACGCGAATCAGGTCGATAAAGCCAGTCACCTTGGGATAGACATCTACGGTCTCATAAGCTATGAGCTGGGCGGGCAGCGTGAACACGGTTGCCAGTTTCTGCGAAACGACGGCGACAACTTCCACCGTTTGGACATTCGGTTCCGCTTGTTTGCCGGCCTCTGGTTTTGGATTGGCGCCGCAGCCAAAAATAGACAGCGTGCATACGAATAGAACGAAGAGACGTTTCATCGGCCATTCTCCGGCTTCCGGGCGAAAGGACTTTCAGGATCTTCAGGGTCAAGGGACGGCGACGTGAGCGAAGCGTGCTTTTGAGCGATGCCAAAAACGGTGGGAAGCAGGAACAAGGTGGCGAGGGTCGCGGCAACCAGGCCGCCTATGACGGCGCGCCCCAACGGCGCGGTTTCTTCGCTGCCCTGGCCAATCGCCAGCGCCATGGGAAGCATTCCGGCAATCATTGCCATGCTGGTCATCAGCACCGGCCGCAAACGTTCGGCTGCAGCAGCTCGTCCGGCCGACACCGCGTCGGCCCCCCTCCGTCGATTTTGTTCAGCGAAGGTGACCAGCAGAATCGCATTCGCCACCGCAACGCCGATAGCCATGATCGTGCCCATAAAGCTTTCCAGGTTGAGCGTGGTGCCTGTGAGCAGGAGCATCGAGATGGCTCCCACCAGTACGGCTGGAACACTCGAGATAACCACCAACGACAAACGGAACGACTGAAAATTTGCTGTGAGAAGAAGCAGGATTACAACCACTGCCAGGGCCAGACCGATCGCCAACTCGGTAAAGATCTGCTTAAGCGCATTTACCTGCCCGCGGACCTGGGTGGTGACGCCGCGAGGCGCCGGCTCAGCATTGGCAATGGCCCGATCAATCTCTTTTGCGGCTTGGGCAAAGTCGTTGCTTCCGACATTGGCCGACACGATGATCATCCACATCCCGTTCTGCCGATCCAGTTCTCCTGGCACCGTAGTCGATTGCAAGGCGGCAACTTGGCTTAGGAGTGGATGCGCTCCCGTGCTGCTGTTCACCGGGATGCTTTCAATATCCTTGAGCGAGGTCATCGCCGGTTGAGGCACCTGCACCTGTACCTGGTAACTAACACCAGACCTGGGATCACGCCAGTAGCTGGGCGCGACGAAGCGGCTGGAGGCGGTGGCGGTAACAACTGCGGCGCCAACATCATTCGCCGTCGCGCCGAGCTGACCGGCAAGCACCCGGTTGATATGAACATTTACCGCCGGATAGCGAAGCGGTTCTTCAAACTGGACATCGCGCAATTGCGGAGCTTTGGACAGCTGTTGCAGAACGCGATTGGCGTAGCTCTGAACATCGGCGTACTGTGGCCCCGTGATCGCGACCTCGGCAGACGACGGCGCGCCGAAGTTCAGAATCTGGCTGATGAGATCACCAGGATCAAAAGAGAAATGCGCGCCGGGAAATTCCCGCGGCAATTTCTGTCTCAGCCGCTCTTCCAGGGTGTGCAGGGAAATCGACGCGCCTGATTTCAAGCCGATGTTGATGATTGCCTGCTGAGGGCCGCTGGTCCACAAAAACACCGCATTGATCGGATACGAGGAACCTTGTGTCCCCACATAACCGAGCGTGAGATCAAGATTATCCGCGCCGGCCTCCTGGGTGACGGCCGCGAGAACCTTCTGCACCAAGGCCTCGGTCACAGCCACGCGAGTGCCGTCGGGCGCGTCAATGCGCAGGCGGAACTGGGACGAGGCTGATGATGGGAAAATCTCCTGGGCGAGAGTGGGCCCAAGCAACCCGATGATCAGCACGGCGACCAGTGCGTAAGCGGAGAGCAACAGCATGGGAAACTCCATAATCCGCTCTAGAACACCCTGGAAGCGTTTGCGAAAGCGATCGAAGCGTTCTTCTTTGGGAGGTGCGGCCTCGTTCTTCTCCTCCTTCATCGTCCAATTGGCCAACACAGGCACCAGAGAGCTCGAAAGCAGGTAGGATGCCCCCATCGAGAACCCGACGGCGAGCGATAAAGGCACAAAGAGCGAGCGTGCGGGGCCGGTCATGAAGAAGGAGGGTATGAAGACCGCCAGCACGCTGAGCATAGCTAACAGGCGCGGGACTGCAACTTCGCGGCTGGCTGCGAGAACGGCTTCCCCTTTTCTCTCCCCCTGCGCCAAATGGACATGGATGTTTTCCATGAGCACTGTGCCTTCGTCGACCAGTACGCCCACAGCCAGAGCCAGACCGCCCAGGGTCATAATGTTGATCGTCTGTCCGGTGAGCCGAAGCAGCACGACGGCCATCAGCAAGGCAAACGGAATCGTGATGACAACAATCAGGGAACTGCGCCAGTCGCCGAGGAAGACCAGGACCATGAGCCCTGTCAGCCCAGCTCCAATCAGGCCCTCGCGCAATACGGCCATCAGTGAGGCGCGCACATATTGGGACTGGTCAAATTCATAAGTGATTTTGATATCAGGCGGTATGAGCGATTGGAAACGCCCGATGCTTTGACGAACTTCGTTCACGACCGTGATGGTGGAGGCGTCCGGCCGTTTGGTCACGGGAATGTAGATGGTTCTCTTGCCGTTCAGCAGGGCATAGCCGGCAAGGATATCCGATGTGTCTTTGACACTGCCGACGTCGCGCAAATATACGGCGGCTCCGGAGCCGGGATGCAGGGGAATGTCCAGCAGGTCGTTGATTTGTGTGACCGTGGAGTCGGTTGTGACCAGCTCATTGCTGGTCCCAATGTCGGCATCCCCCGCCGGCTGAATGCTGTTACCCGTCGTCAGCGCCTGCACTACGTTATCCGGTGATAACCCGTAGGCATGCAGTCTCTGCGGATCGACGCTCACAACGATCGTCCGCTGATTGCCGCCGAACGGAGGCGGCGACGAAACCCCGGGCAAGGTTGCGAACACGGGACGAACGCGGTTGAGGGCAAGATCCTGAAGCTCAGATAGCGTACGTGATGGGCTGGAGAAGACCAGGTAGCCTACGGGAAGAGTCCCCGCGTCGAAGCGGATAACGAAAGGCGACACCGTCCCTGGAGGCATAAACGCATGGGCACGATTGACGTAGGAGATGGTTTGCGCGAGTGCCTCGCTCATGTCTGTGCCGGGATGAAAGCTAAGCCGCAGCAGGGCTGTGCCCTGAATCGACTTGGCCTCCACACTCTCGATGCCATTGATATAGAGGAAGTGGTACTCGTAGTAATACGAGATGAACCCTTCCATCTGCTGTGGGCTCATGCCGCCATAGGGTTGCGCGACATAGATCACCGGCAGATCCAGGTTAGGAAGGATGTCGATCCGGGTTCGCAGAATGGCCAGGATCGACGAGAGTGCGATCGCCACTACGATAACCATGATCGTGATTGGGCGCCGAAGGGCCAGGCGAATAAGCCACATGAACGAGAACTCCGGTATTTCGCTCGAGAACTTACGGTTGTTTCCCTAAAAGGTTGAGAAAGGACGTGACATCCCCCTGCGCCACGGCCAGCCCTGCCAGGGCACGCCAAACACTGAGGCGTGCGATGGCATCGTCTCCTTCAGCCTGGGTCAATACGCTTTCGGCAACTGCCACTTCGACCACAGTCGCCAGGCTGGCTTGAAAGCGGGCGCGTTGCTGCTGCTCGCTCTGCCGTGCTGCGGCGACTTCAATGGGTGTGTTCTGGGCAACCTGTCTCGCGCCGGCCAACGTTGCCTGCGCTTCCGCCACCTGGGCAGACAGGTTGTCCATTGTCTGTTGGTATTGCATTTGCTCGGCGCGGAGGTTGGCGGATTGGACCTTCTTCTCCTGGTGGATGGTGAAAATTTCGAACGCCGGAAAAGTGATTTGGATCGCGCCCGCCCAGTTCAGAGTGGTGGGGGCTAGGCCAGAGGTTCCTCCGGTGAAATTGCCTTGACGGTCCAATCCAGTGCCGCGAGCGGAAACCGAACCAAGCAGGTCGAACACAGGAGCATAGGAACGATTCAGAACATGAAGTTGCGTCTTTTGCCTCTCGACCAGCGCCGCTTCCTCCTGGGCTGCCGGATGCAGGTTGATGGAGGGCGCTTCGAGGTCAATCGCGGGAGGAGCAGCCAGGACGCTCGCTGAATCGATTTTGATCTGCTCAGTTGGAAGCTCCAGGAACTCGGCGAGCGCCGCAAGCCGGACTTTTTCCTGTGTTTGTGCCTGGATCAGTTGGGTCCGGGCAACGGCCAGCTGAGCATCGGCCTGGGAAGCGTCTGCGCCCGGACGTAGTTTGTTGTCCACAAGAACGTGAACGCTGTTGGCAAACGTCTGCATCCGGCTGACATTGGCTTGCGCCACGTTTGCCAGCTGGTGCGCGGCCACTACATCCAGGTAAGCACTTGCGGTAGCGGCAGCGATCCCAAGCCGGGTGAGCTTCGTGGCATTGGCTGCTGCCGTCGCGCCATTTTGTGCCGCGTTGACCTGTCCCGCCCGAACGCCAAAATCAAAAGGTTGCCATTGGACGAGCGCGCCGGTGGCGCTGCTCCATGCGCTCTTTCCCGCATCGTCAACAGCAACTGGGCCCGATATGGATCCCAAAATACTTTGCGGTAGAAGCAATCCTGTCCGATTGTTGTCTGTGGCGCGATTGGTTTGCCAGAGTGTGTCGGCGCGGGGTAGGTAAGCCGTTCTTGCGACCAGGACCTGATTTTGCGCCGCGACTTGCCGTTCCAGCGCGGCCTTGATGGCTGGATATTTGTCTTGCGCCAATTTGAGAGCATCCGCAAGCGAAAGAGGACTGTTCGCGGAATCCGAACTCGTGGTTTGCGCCGCAACCGTCAACGGGGTTAAACAGAGCAATAAAACAACGAATCGCCGCATGAATTTAGGTTACCGCCGGAGGTTGCTGTCGCGCAGAATCATACCATCGAATTTCGATTATATCGATTTTCAATAGCAGGAGATGACTCGGGCAATATGGCTGGGCCGATTCTGCAGGACGGTTCGAGCAGCTTTTGATGCTCGGGCTGTCCATATATGCTGCGGGTTAAGAAGCAATCGTTGTTACATGATGCAGGCCAGCGATCGGTTTTGGCATATTCAAGTGTAGGGCAGGCTGAGGGCAGCGAAAAGGGCACCCGTGGTGGGTGCCCTTTTTCGCTGCTGTTGGTTGGCGCCTTACGGCAAGTAGTAGCGGAAGGAAGTCCAGAACATGTTGTCGGTTGCCTTGGGCGCGGTCCCGATACCTGACCAGATGTTGCGCTGGAAGTAGGCATACTGGAGCCCTTGGCGGAGACGTCCCGCTGGTCCACTGTAGATGTTGTACCAGTAGCCCGCGGTGAATTCCTGAACATCCTTCGTATCGGCTGTGCAATTACCCGGCTGGGCGGGACTGAAGCCGCCAATCGTGGTTCCCGGGACCGGTTCGGTGTTGCAACCGGTTTCTACGTTGAGGTAAGAGCCGTATCCGACCGCCTTGGTTGGACTGGTCAGGAAGTAACGCCGGCCCACGTAGTCACCACCATAGTTAGCGTAGACATCAAGGCGCGGGGTCACATGGAAATCGAGGGTTCCGAGGGCGCTGAAATTGTGGATCAAAGCCAGCTGACCGTCTGGCCGAATTGTCAGGTCAGCGATGGTGCTGCTGCCGTAGCGCCCGGTGCCGTCACCCCACAGCCCTTTCAGACCGACGTCCAGGTGTTTATGCAAGGTCGGCACGCGTGCGCTGGCACCGACGCCTCCGCCCACCGTGCTGTCGTTGTACGCACCCACGGACGAGGGCACAGTGGCCGTGGCATTGGGAAAGACGCGGTCACGGAAAAAGCTGGCAACACCAAAGAGTTCGTAGTGGCCCCAACTTGGCGATTCGTACACCGCCTTGGCTAAGAGGTCAGGAGCGAGGTTGGCGGAATACTGCGCCACGTTGGTGGCCCCACTCGTACCGGCGGAGTTGTACAGCCCGCCGGCGTTGCCAGCCGAACCAAGGATGAAATTGGTGGGAAGATTGTGGCCAACTGGGTTCAGGGTCTGCGGGTTTTCGGCGGATATGGCGATCGCCATGTTCTTGCCAAAATCCTTGCTCACGCGGAATCCATATTGACGCTCCCAGACGAAGCCGGCGGTGTACTGGGAGTCGATGGTTTGAGGAAGGATTTCTGACCTGTTTTGCGTCAACTTGGTGGTTTCTGTCGCCAACGACCACATCTGGCCGCCGGTAAAGGTCAGAGTGCCCCAGTGGGCCTGCGCCCAGAGCTGGCGTTGCCGCATGGTGTAGCTGTTGCTTTGGTTATTGTTTGAAGTGACGCCGGCGCTCAACCAATCCGCCTCGTAGTAGCCGCCGATCGTTAAGTCGGGATTGACTTTGCCGGTGGCTAACAAGGCAATGCGGGATTGGCGGCCTGACCCATAGAATTCTGAGTACTGGCCCGCGTTCGCGTAGTTGAGCGGAATTCCGGTGAACTGGGTATTGATGTCACCGCCCGTCGCGCGTTGCCGCCACACCGTTTCTGCCGCCAGGAAGCTGCCGGTTGGGGAAAGAGTAATCCCCTTAAAGTGAATTGTGTCGGGGAAATTGATCTGCTTTTCTACTTTTGCCTGCTCTTCCTGAACGGTGGAGGCCAACGAGGTGTTGTTCGTCTTCAGGTCGTTCACCGCGCCTTGCAGGTTACCCACCGCCGCGGTGTTCTCGGTCAGGGCCGACTGCTGCTGCGCGGCCTGTTGCTGCGCCTGCGTCGCCGCTGCCTGGGCGGCAGCAGCAGCCTGCTGTGCCTGCTGCAATTGCGTGTCGCGATCGCTCAGCTGTTGCTTCAACTGTTGGATCTGCGTCTGCATGTCTTCCCGTAGCGATTGGATTTGGCTCTCGACCGAAGGCTTCTTGGGCACTGGAGCCTTGCGGGCGGTCGTTCGCTTATGGGTTGTCGTACTCGTTGTACCAGACGCGGTTGTCTGTGCCAGCCCGGCGGAC
>Ga0182015_10005185_pt1 | contig 13669 bp, 11 predicted proteins | sample 712P3MmetaG_FD_120478 | JGI IMG/M metagenome (GOLD analysis project Ga0182015, IMG submission 120478) | Permafrost microbial communities from Stordalen Mire, Sweden - 712P3M metaG | ecosystem: Environmental > Terrestrial > Soil > Wetlands > Permafrost | place: Sweden: Stordalen | collected...
CTTGAAAACCGTTGTGCGGGCAACCCCCGCACCCAGGGTTCGAATCCCTGCCCCTCCGCTGCACGGGCCTGGCGGAGTGCGCGCTGGCCATCGCCTCCTGAACGCACGTGCGACGCCGCCCCCTTGTAGGGGCGGCGCCGCGTGACGCGTGCGCGCCGAGGGCTTGCGCCCTCGGTCAGCTGTCTAGCGGAACGGCGACAACGCCAATTCGGCGACCAGGAACGGTCCGTTGGCGGTGCCGAGCCCGCTGGCCATGTCATAGCCGCGGACTGCGTTGAAGCCCGTGACCGTGTAGGTCCCAGGGTTCTCGACGGTGTTGGTAAACGTCACCGTGTTATTGCCGCTGGTGATGTCCGTGATTCCGCTCAACGGGCCCTGGTCGCCGAACGCGTACAGCGTCGGGTTGATCTGACCAAGCCAGTGGTGTCCGGACTGATCAGCGACCGCCACGATGCCCGAGAACAGCGGCGAGGCCTCGCTGGTCCCGCCGATGATGTACCAGCCGGGAGTGATCCCGGCGCCGGGTGAGGTGAACCCGAGGTACACGTTCGCGCCGCCGTCGACGGCGGCGCTCATGCTCACATCAGGCGTGCCGCGCGCGGATCCGACCACGTTGGCGACCGCGTTCTGGTAGGAGGGCCGGCTGAAGACCGTCGACTGACCTCCTCCGCCCGAGCACGGGCCTCCGCACACGTCAAACGGGTCGTTCCAGACGTTGTCGGGCGCGGTGCGTGCGCCGAACGCGTTCAGATGCAGCTGCGTGCCGCCGACCGAGGTGACCAGCGGATCGCTCGAGGGCCAGTCGATTGCGCGGAACGGGAAGTAGTCCGTCTCGTCCAGCTCATCGTCGGTCGCTCCGGCGTCACCTGACGCCGCGAGCACGGTAACTCCACTCGCCGCAGCGTTGATGTAAGCGCTGCGCAGCCCGAGGATCTGTGACGGGCTCGTGAACGTCTGCTCCGTCGCGCCAAAGCTCTGCGTGATCACGCCGGCCAAGTGGTGGTCGATGACATAGTTCTCGGCCTCCACGATCTGCGGGAAGCCGGTTATGCCCTCGGTCTCGCTGACCGGCGTCTCGACCAGGAGGATGTTGGCGCCAGGTGCCATCGCGTGGGCGTATTCGACGTCCAGCGAGGTTTCAATGGCCCAGCCGCCGACATCGGAGCTGTTCGGATCGAACGGCGGTATCGGACCGTCGGGCTTGATGATGTTGAACGACGGAGGCGCGGGCAGGCCGGTCTCCTCGTCGAAGGTGGTGAGGTCGCTCTGGATTGTCGGCGAGCCATACGAGTCGACGATCGCGATCGTCTCACCGGCGCCGGTCAGTCCGATGCGGTAGAGCAGCGGCATCCCGTACGCCGTCTCGAGCTGGTTGGGGTTGTAGCAGGCGATCCCGAAGTCCGACTCGCACTGCGCCGTCGTCGGCGGCTGGGCGAACACGTGCGGAACGAGATAGTGCAGCGGCTCGGCAGACGCGGTGGCGCTCCCGGCGACCATTACCGCGGCACTCGCCGCGGCGGTCATGAGAAGCGCGGCCAGACCCTTCGGGTGCACGGCAACCTCCTTGTCGATGAACGACCGTGGCCGGACCTGGGCCACGATCGACCTGCGGAGGCGGCATTGAACCACAGCCTCGGGGTGCGCACAACCGTTCTGCACGGATTGTTGAGCGGTCGCTTTCCGCAGAGCTCCCAGAGGCGACCGGGGCTGCTCGCCTGGGCGCAAATCAAGCGCCGGGTTGGCGGTCGCCGGTCCGGGCACCGGCACCGGGCCGCCGGCTCCGCAGGGCCTCCGGCCGGGCGCGACCGCGTGGCTCGACCGGGTCGGCCTGCTCGGCGCCGGCGCACGCCGTCTAGACTGCTTCGCTCACGCGCCCGTAGCTCAGCTGGATAGAGCGTCGGTCTACGGAACCGAAGGTCGGGAGTTCGAATCTCTCCGGGCGCGCTAAAAGTCCAGCAAATCCGGGCTTCTGGACTTCGATCTGTCCGCCGACGAGATGGCCGCCATTGACGCCCTCGACTCCGCCCATCGCGGCGGCCCCGAGCCAGACGCAATCACGCTGGACGCATTTGGCCGCGACGTCCCGGAGGCCTGAAAGCCGGTCGAGAAACACGTCGCCCACTCTCGGGAGCCACCGTTGGCCGTTGCGCAGAACCTAGCTCAGCCGGAAGGTGAAGGCGCCCCGTCGCGCGTCGCACGGCGCGAGCGTAGCGACGCCGATACAGATCGCTCGATTCCTCCCCACGTAGTGCCCAGCTGCGCCCTGATGCAGCGGACTCGACTAGTGACGAAAGATGGGGCCTATTCGCCTCCAAGAGTACCCCGCCGTCATAAATCGCCTATGCTGTCTGGATATGACCGACCTTGATGAGGCCGAAAGGTCGGGTTGATCCGCCTCACGCACCCCGCCTCATCCGGAACGGCATTGCCCTAACAATGTTGCCAGACGTCAGAGCAATACCATCGCTGGACCGGTGCGAATTCCCAACCGGCTCAGCCTGGTGTGCGCCCGACTCGATCGCCGAAGCGGCCGGAGTGTCTGGGTCGTGAAGGTCGACAGCCACATCCACCTATGGGATGAGCGGCACACGCCACAGCCGTGGATGAGCGCCGACCATACTGCGATCGCCCGGCCGTTCGGGCCTTCGGACATCATGCCTTTGCTGGAGCGAAACGGCGTCGACGCGGTGATCCTCGTGCAGGGAGCCTGCCTCGATTCCGACACGGATTACCTGGTTGGTGAGGCTGCGCGCAACGACTGGATCGCAGCTCTGACCGCCTGGGTCTGTCTGGAGGATCCCGACCGAGCCGCCCGCCGCCTCGATGAGCTGGCGAGCAGCCCAAAGCTACGCGCCGTTCGCCATCTGTCCCACAACGAGCCCGACCATTGGCTGACGAGACCGGCGGTGCTCGAAAGCATCGCCATCGTCGAAGAGCGCGACCTGATTCTCGAGATCCCGGTGGTGTTCCCGCGTCACTTCGACGATGTCGTGACCCTCGCGGAGCGCTTTCCCGACCTTCGAATCGTCATCGACCATCTGGGCAAGCCGCCGATCGGCGGCCCGGCGATGCGGCGCTGGGAGGAGGACCTCCGTGCCGCCGCCTACCACGAGAACGTGTTCGCGAAGGTCTCCGGACTGAACACGGCACTGGACTGGCCGGACTGGAGCGCTGACGACCTCCGCCCGTCGGTCGAGATCGCCCTCGACTGTTTCGGTCCACACCGCCTGATGTGCGGCAGCGACTGGCCCGTCGCTCTGCTGAACGGAGGCTACGACCGGGTCTGGCAGACAACCTCGGAGGTACTGGTGGCTCTGGCGCCCGCCTCCGCGAGTCAGCTACTCGGCGACACCGCGTGTCGCCTCTATCGACTCGAATAGCCGCTTGGGACGAACGGCGTGCTCTCTACTGCCCGCCGTCCGTAGCGCGCCCGCTGTCGTCGCTCGTCCAGCCGCCGGATTCGGCGATGTCAAGCGTCTGGCCTCTGGCGAGGCGCTGCTGCAGCCAGCCCTCGCCGTCGGCCAGATGGAGCAGATCGGCAGCGCTCGCCTGCTCGGCGTCGCCGGCCCGAAGCGCAACGAGGATGTCGCGGTGGCGCTGCTTGGTGATCTCGACTGCACCGTGCTCCGTGATCGTCCGCCAGCGCCGCGCACGCATCATGTCGCCCGTGAGGCTCTGAATCACGGAAGCGAGCGTCGCGTTCCCCGCCGCCCCGACGATGATGCGATGAAACTCGGAGTCGGCGTCGACGAACTCTTGATTGGCGTCGGCTTCGTCCATCGCCTTGAGACAGGCGTCGAGCGCGACGAAGTCCTCCTCGGTCAGGCGCGTTGCGGCCATTCCCGTCGCGACGGGCTCTAGAATCCGGCGAACCTGGTGCACCTCCAGCAGGGTCTGGCCCTCGAGTAGATCCCCGACGAAGGCCATGCCGGTCAGCAACACGTCGGCATCCAGGCTGGTCACGTAGGTTCCGTCGCCGACGCGCGTGTCGAGCACGCCGATCAGTGACAGGGCTCGCACGGCCTCGCGCAGCGAGTTCCGTGAGAGACCGAGGCGCGCCGCGAGATCCTGCTCGCGAGGCAGCTTCATGCCGGCGGTGAACTCGCCTGAGATGATCATGTCCTTGATCTTGGCGATCGCCTGATCTGTCAGCGGTACAGCCACTTGTCCTCCAGTCTTGCGCTGACCTTCACGATGGCCCGATAAGCGCAGGTCAGACGATACAAGGGCACTGGCGTTTCCACCCAGCCGTAGGTCCGGGGCGTCCCGGGACTCGAGTACCTGCGTGCGGGCAACCGGAACCCCGACCTTCGCTGCCGCTGCACGACCGTCGTCGGCAGCAGCCAGCAACGGCGGGCCGACCCCGGAAACATCGGGTCAAAACGGCGCAACAGCCCAACACCACCGGCCAGGTTGCGGGTTGTTGTTTGACATACATGGGGTCATTGGTGTAGAAGACGCACGATAGGAAAGCGCGGCGGGTGCCGCGAAAAGCCATTGAGGGGAGACTAATGCGAGTTCCTAACCGGTTGCGCCGGATTGGTGGCGTCGCCGCCGCGCTGGCAGTCGCCGCAGTTGTTTTGGTGCCGGCTACAGCCTCGGCGGCAGCGCCGATCAAGGTCGGCGTCGACCTGACGTACAACAACACAGCCTTCTGGACCGCGTACATCAGCTATGAGCAGCAGTACGCGAAGCAGTACAACGTCAAGCTGCTCGGCCCGCTGCTCGCGGGCACGAATGCCAGCCTGCAGAACACACAGATCGAGGATCTGGTCAACGAAGGCGCAAAGGCCGTGATCGTCAATCCCGAGACCGCGACGAGCCTTGTGCCGGCGATCAACTACGCCGCCAAGCACCACGTGCAGTTGATCTCGGTCGACACGATTGTCGGCAAGGGCCACGTCTACGCCGTGGTCCGCGCGTCGAACCTCATCTATGGTGAGGACGCGTGCGCCTACTTCGCCACCAACATCAAGTCGGGCTATGTGATTGACCTGGAGGGCGATCTCACGTCGTCCAACGGCGCCGACCGCACGAACGGCTTCGACCAGTGCATGCAGGAGAACGCCCCCAACATCAACGTCCTCTCGGATCCCACGGTCTGGGTGGCCGCAACTGCGACGACCGACACGCAGACGGCTCTCAACGCCTACGGCTCACAGATCAAGGGCATCTATGACCAGTACAGCGGGCCCGACCCGGCGGCCGTCGCGGCTGTCGCAGCCAAGGGCCTCACCGGCCAGGTGGCCATCATCGGCGACGACGGTGTCTCGTACGAGATGTGCTACATCAACAACGGCCTCATGGCGGGCGCGCAGTCTCAGCCAGCCAACCTCTACGCCCAGGGCGCAGTTGCGTACGCCGTGGACGCGGCCAAGGGCGTCAAGCTCAAGGTCGGAGAAAAGGCCATTGGCGCGCCGTCGCTCCAGGATGTGAGCTTCCTGGGCGACATCAACATCGGCGACCCGATCGTCGGGCCGCTAGTCACGAAGACCGCGGAGACGTTCCACATGCAGTCCATTGCGGGTGCACCGGGCAATTTCACGAGCCTCCCGGTCACGGACACCTCTCTATGGGGCAACGTTTACGGTGCGGCGCACGGCGGCGACTGCGCCGGCGTCACGGCTCCCTCCGGTAGCGGAGTTAGCACCCTGACGAACCCGTAGCACGCCGAAGACGCGCATAGAGTCCTTCCTGTCAGTCCTCAGCTGGCAGGAAGGACTCTCCCTCGTCCGTGGAGAGCGAGGAGCTCGATCAGCGCGTTTGACTGTTCCGACAACCCGATGAACTCGCAAGACACACATCCGATGAACGCAGAACGGCCGGTCCTGGAGGCGATCGGCGTCAGCAAGCGGTTCGCCAGCACGCAGGCGCTGCTCGGCGTCGATACAGCGCTTCAGGCAGGCCGCTGCCTCGGTCTAGTGGGCCGCAACGGGGCCGGCAAATCGACACTCGTCTCGATTCTCTCCGGCCTGCGCGCCGCCGATAGCGGCGAGGTTCGCTTCGATGGCGAGCCGGCTCCGCCGCTCGCTGACATCGGCGCGTGGCGGCAACGCATCTCGACCGTTTTTCAGCACTCGATGACGATCGCGCAGCTGACTGTTGCCGAGAACATCTTCCTCGGCGAGCAGCCAGGCCGGCGTGGCTTCGTCAACTGGCGTGACATGCGCGCGCAGACGCGCCGCGTCCTACGCGAGTGGGACTTCAACGTGGACCCCGGCGTCGAGTGTGGCACGCTCACCGTTGAGCAGCGTCAGATCGTCGAGATCGCCGGCGCGCTCGTGCGAGGCACGCGCATCCTCCTGCTCGACGAGCCGACCGCGGCACTCGAGCGCGACGGAGTACGCCGGCTCTTCGACCGAGTGCGTGCCCTCGTGGCCAGCGGAGTCGCGGTCCTCTACATCTCGCACCATCTCGAGGAGGTCTTCGAGATCTGTCAAGACGTGGTCGTGCTGCGTGACGGAGAAGTGGTCCTGACCGCGCCGACCCCGACCCTGACCCAAGATCAACTCGTCAGCGCGATGGTCGGGGACATCGAAGCACCGGTGATCTCCATGCCGGCTGCGGCTCCTGCCGTCCGGCATAAGAGCACGGAGCTCTCCGAGGAGCTACTCGTGGTGAGTAACATCGTGGCGGCGTCGACGCGCGGCTCGCTGCTTGATGCCTCTCTGACCGTGCACGCCGGCGAGCGCGTCGGTCTCACCGGACTGCTGGGAGCCGGCGTGGCAACGCTCGGGCGAGTCATCGTGGGCGCGCACGAATACCAGTCCGGTTCGATCCGCTTCGACGGTAGGCGGCTACCGGCCGGCCGGCCGGACGCGACACTCGCGGCCGGGATCGGCTATATCCCCGAGGACCGCTGGCTCGAGGGCTTCGTCGGGCTGCTCGGGATCTCCGAGAACATGACGATGAGCATCGCGGGGCATCTGGCGGGACGGATGGGGTTCCTCACCCCATCCAAACGGACAGCCGCGGCGCGCCCGCTCGCCAAAGAGCTTTCACTCGTGTCGCGCGGCCTGAACCAGCAGGTCGATGAGCTGTCGGGCGGCAACCAGCAGAAGGTCACGGTTGCCCGCGCACTGGCGAGCGGCCCGAAGCTGATCGTTGCGATCACGCCGACGCGCGGCGTAGACGTCGCCTCGAAGGAGCTGCTGCTGGCGGCGCTCGCCGAGATCACCCGCGCGACCGGAGCCAGCCTGCTGCTTGCAAGCGATGAGTTAGACGACCTGCAAATCTGCGATCGCGTGATCGTGCTCCTGCGCGGCGAGGTGTTCAAGGAGTTCACGGCGCCGCCGTTCGACACCGAGGAACTGATCGCAGCTACCGAAGGCCTAGTTGCCGTGGGGAGAGATTGATGACCGAAGTCCGCGAACCGGAGCCCGCGACCACCAGCGAGCTCATCCTGCTTGAGAAGCGAACTCGCCGGGTGGCTGCTGTGGCGTTCGTGCGCGGTGCGGCACTCCTGCCCGTGATTGCCGTGCTCCTGATCATCGGTTCGCTCGCCAGCCCGTACTTCTTCTCGGTCGGGAACCTGGCCGGCGTGGGCCAGCAGGCGTCGGCGCTCGGAATGGTCGTCATCGGCGAGTCTCTGATCATCATGATCGGCGGCATGGACCTGTCGCTGGAGTCGACCTTCGGGCTCGCGCCGATGATTTCGGCGTGGCTGATGGTGCCGGTCGCGGCCTTCGGTGCCGGCACGCTTTGGGGCTGGGTCCCCGGCATCCTCGTGCTGCTCGCGGTCGGCGCTGCGGTCGGCCTCATCAACGGCTTCGCCATCGTCAAGTTCCGCCTCAACGGCTTCATCTGGACGCTCGCGATGACGATCATCCTCTATGGCCTTATGGATGGCATCGTCAGTGGCCAATCACTGACCGACGAGCCGCCAGCGTGGAGCTACCTCGGCTCCGCATACTGGGGCCAGATTCCGGTGTCGCTGGTCTTCACCGTCCTTGTCTTCATCGGCGTGGGGCTGTTCCTGCGCTACCACCGGTGGGGGCGCGATATCTATGCGGTGGGGGGCAACCGCGCGGCAGCCCGCGCCGCAGGCATTCGGGTGGACCGCATCCGCATCGGCGTGTACGTCGCAGGCAGCGTGCTCGCCGCGATCGGCGGCCTGATGGAGGCCGGCCGCATATCGACGGTCGCGAGCACGCAGGGCTATGAGGAGGGCATCATCTTCAACGTGTTCGCAGCCGCCGTGATCGGCGGCGTGAGCTTGAAGGGTGGGCGCGGCGGCATGCTCGGCGCCGGCTTGGGTGTCATTCTCCTGGCCCTCGTACAGAACATCCTCGATCTGGGCAACGTCAACAACTACTGGATCTTCGCGATCGACGGCGGCGTGATCCTGTTCGCGCTGATGATGGCGCGCGTCATCGGCGGTGAGGCGGCCGCCGACTGAGGCTCGCTCACGAGCGACGCGTGTCGTCCGGCAGCACGACTACAGGCTGGTCGCGCATTGCGTAAGGCCGATTCTGCGCATCGCCGTCCCGGCCATGGAGTAGGCGCTGGATCCCGCCACTGCGATTTCATGCGCTTGCGTCCTGTTGCCGGCGCGCGCTGCACGATGTAGCTGGTGTAGCAGCGTGACATCCATGCGGGCACCGCTCAGCGCTGTCGCGTAAGCGCTCTCCTTGCTCGCCGGGGCCTTGAGTGCGCTCAGCTGTTTGAGCTGCTTCTCGTAGATCGGCAGCTGGTTAGCGACGTCAAACGCAAGCCTCGAAAGCGTGCCACCGATCGCCGGAACCAGTGCGAGCGATTTGCTCGTATTCGCGCAGATCGCGTTGGCGGTGGAAGCGAAGGGGCGTTGCGAGCTGCTTCCACCGCATCCGGCGAGCAGTAGTACGACCACGGCGGTGGTTGCTGCGGATCGAGCGGGCGACATGTAGTCCACCGTGTGCCGGTTGTGCGGCGCCGCCGAGCGCTCCTCGCCCGTCGCAGCACCTCGCTTGACAGTTAGCCGGCGGGCAGCGCGCCGGCTCGCCGTCGCGCTCATGATGTTCCGGGGAGGTCGGCGAACCGGACGTGCCGCGCGCGACCGAGGGGCCGGTTGATCGCCTCATGCTCCGAGCTCATCCACGGCTGCGGCCTGTGCGTTGCATCCCACAGATGGACGTGGCTGTCGACTGTCTCGCCGACCAAGGTCAGCCAGCTCCGACAGGCTCAAGATCGAGTCCGGGATCGCTCCATGCCGATCCGCTCGGGAACTCGTAGCGATCAAGGGACTCCGGACGCATCTCGATACTGTAGCCAGGAACGACGGGGGCCAGGTAGCGCGCGTCGCGAACCACCGCCGGATGGAGAAAGTGTTCGTGCAGGTGGTCGACCCACTCGACGATGCGATTCTCGAGTGAGCCGCTGACCGCGATGTAGTCGAACATCGCGAGGTGTTGAACGTACTCGCACAGGCCCACCCCGCCGGCATGCGGACAAACCGGGACTCCGAACTTCGCTGCCAGCAGGATGATCGCGACCGCCTCGTTGACACCGCCGACGCGGCACGCATCGAGCTGGCAGACGTCGATCGCCTTCGCTTGGAAGAGCTGTTTGAAGACGACACGGTTCTGGACGTGCTCGCCGGTCGCCACGAGAATCGGTGCCACCTCGCGGCGGATGCGAGCGTGCCCGAGCACGTCGTCCGGGCTCGTCGGCTCCTCGATCCACCAGGGGTCGTACTCGCCCAATACGCGCATCGCGGCGATCGCCTCATCAACCCCCCAGGACTGATTGGCGTCCATCATCAGGACACCGCTCGGACCGAGCGCCTTACGGATCAGCGCAGCTCGTCTGGCGTCGGAGGACGTGTCGAGGCCGACCTTCATCTTCACGTGCGTGAACCCGGCCTCGGCGGCTTCGCCGACCAGTCGAACGATCTTGTCGTCGGCGTACCCGAGCCAGCCTGCCGAGGTGGTGTAGGCCGGATAGCCGGACTCGAGCATCTCCTCGAGCCGCGCCTGACGCCCGCTGCGCATCGAGCGCAGCAGCTTCACTGCCTCCTCCCGCGACAGCGCGTCCTCGATGTAGCGGAAGTCGATTGCGCCGACGAGCTCCTCCGGCTCCAGGTCCACGAGCAGGCGGAACAACGGCTTGCCCTCGCTCTTGGCCCACAGATCCCAGACGGCGTTGACGACCGCGCCGGTAGCGAGATGGATGATCCCCTTCTCCGGTCCAAGCCAGCGCAGCTGATCCTCCGACGCCAGGCTTCGCCAGAAACTGCGCATGTCGGACGTGATGTCGTCGAGCTTGCGGCCGACGACGAGATGCTCGAGGGCACGCACCGCCGCGACGACGATCTCCGTGCCACGGCCGTTTGTGAACGTCAGCCCGCAGCCCTCGGGGCCGTCGGGCGAATCAGTGTAAAGGACGACGTACGCGCACGAGTAGTCAGGGCTTCGATGCATCGCGTCCGACCCGTCGAGCTCGATCGACGTCGGAAAACGGATGTCTCGCACGTCGAGCGAAACAATCCTCATGAAAGGGTCCTGACTCCGTGAGAGCTGGGACGCCGCGTCACGCCTTCTGGAAGGAAGCGATGGCCCGCGTCACGAGCACGAGGAGGATCGCCCCGTCTGCCGTGATCCAGAACGGCGACACGAACGAGGTTGAGCACGTTCGTCACGAGCGACAGCGCGATCGCTCCGGTGACCGCTCCGAGTATGGTGCCACAGGTTCCCTCACTTTTGAACCGAGGTGTACAGCAATCACCCGATGTTTGTCAAACGATACGCGATGGAACCGCGATAATAGCCTGCGTGGCAGGCGCCTTCAACCCGATGTTTGACCTCGGTTGTGGTCTGCGGCGCCCGCCGCGTCAGCCCCTGCCCTCATGCCCGCGCTGGCCGCCCTCGCCCTGACTGCGACCCGACGAATACTTGCCGCGCCTGGGCAGCGCACCCGGAGTTCGACACTCGACGGCTGAGAGCCTTTCCGCTAGCTCTGATTCAGCCGCGGCTCAAGTTGCGCGATTGGCTCGTCAGGACGAGCACTCGAGCCGTGCTCGACCTGCCGTTAAGGCGCTCGTTCTGCGTGGAAAGCGTCAACACAGCCAACCGCATCACTACCCCGCTCGTAGATAGCCTCCGTGTCGGCACGCCGACTGAGCGCGTCGCGGGACTGGGCGGGGGGTCCGGATCGCGGCGTGCATCGCACGACCCGCTGCGAGTCGGGGATGGCGCCCGATTGTTCGATCAGGAGGTAGGCCGAGCCCGGCGTAGAAGACGGCCCGGTGTGCTGAGAGGTGGAAGTCGAGATCGCTCCCGACGAGGTTGCACGCCCGCGTCGCGACGTAGCTCCGTCTCCCGTCAGCGGGTCGATGCGCACGACCCGCACCCGCGCGTCCTTTCTGGCCCGGGCCAGACGGCACTCGCGGCTGACGGCCACGCGATCGTACACGCGCTCGACCTCGTTGGTTACTGCACCGCCAACACGTAGAGCTGGGGTGCAGGGCTCATGGCCCTGCACCCCGCTCCGCGCTACCCCTTACGACCTTCGGACGGGGTGTGGGCCCATGCGTCGGTGCATGCACTTTCGGGAGGAGGACCACGGTGCACTCATAGGGGCAGTTGGTGTGTCGGTCGGCGTATCGCGTCACGCGCACGGATCCGCCGGCCACGAGGCGCCGGACTTCGCCTGGGCATCGACGTGTCACCGGGAGTCGTCATCGCCAACGCGCCGTGAGCGATGCCGTACGCAAGCGACGTCTCGACGTCTTCCGGTCCGGACGAATGGGCGATCAGGGTGCTCACCGGTCTTCCAAGGCTGCGGGCGTATGCCGCCGATCCCACAGGTGAACATGGCTGTTGGGGATCACGCCGCCGCCGTTGGCGCCCATCGACGATCGCGTCGGCCGGCCGTCCCGAGGCTGCGCGGATCGCCGCCGTTAGTCCGTAAGTGTTGCCCGACATCGACCCCGTCCCTCCGGCGGCACGACGAACGAAAGCGTTACAAACATCCTATCGATATGCGTGTAGTGGCGTCAAAAACCGCCATTTGGGCCCCAAGTCGGCGTGATTGACCAGACCTTTTGTTGTGAGAGGAGTGAGTTGAGCCAGGTCCGCATCGTCGCGCTCGAGGCGCGGGACATTCGGTTTCCGACGTCCCGTTGGCCTCGACGGCTCCGACGCAACACACACCGACCCGCCGCTGTGGAAGCTGCTCGCGAGTGTCTCGCCGCAGGAGATCGTTCACAGCATCGACTTCCGCCACATGTCGGACGTGCTCGCGCTCGAGGAGGCGCTCGATCTGCCGACCGCCGGCACCGCCGGACGGAGCGACCGCGAGATCGAACTCCTGGGCGCCCCATGCGGTCAACCCAGCGCGCGAGACGGCTTCGCGGAACCCACTCCCCGCTTGCCCCATTCGTTCCACGGCGAATACCTGACGCCTCGAGCAGTCCGAGCGCCAGCGATGCTCATCGCCGACTTGGCTCGCGTCGCGGGGGCCCCGCCGGTCAGGTGGGCGCGAGTGCTGCTGGCGCACGAGCCGAGCATGAGGAAATTCTTGCCCGTCGGTAAGGCCGCCTTAAAGCGATTCGGCGAGCATTACGGCGATGACCTCGGCACGCAGGAGCGCTCCACGTGTCCGACGACGAATGGCGGCGTGGCTCGTGGTCGGCATGCTGGGCGTCGGCGCCGTCGCGCTCGGTTGGGGTCGAGTCGCGTCCGGCACGTCTGCCGGCGGCCGGCCACTGGACGCTTCGGCTTTCGCGGCCGGGGCGTGCGTAGCGTTCGCGCCAACAGCGGGCAACCGCAACGAGACGGTGTTCCTCGATGCGGGCCACGGCGGCATCGATCCCGGCGGCGTCGGCACCACGGAGAGCGGGCGCATAATCACCGAGGCCGCCGAGACGCTTCGCGTCGAACTCGACGCCACGTCGCTGCTGCGAGCCGACGGCTTCCGCGTCGTCGTGTCACGCACCACCAACTCGACCGTCGTCCGTCTGCGCCCGACGGAGGTGTCGGGTGGCGAACTCTCGCTCCGCGGGGCCCACGATGACGTGGCCGCCCGGGACGTGTGTGCCAACCTGGCCAAGGCGAATGTGTTGGTCGGCATCTATTTCGACGCGAGCGGAGCGCCGCAGACCGCCGGCAGTCTGACCGCCTACGACAGCGCCAGGCCGTTCGCGCCGTCCGATATGAGGCTCGCAAGCCTGCTGCAGCGCGACGTGTTGAACGCGATGAACGCGCGCGGCTGGGGGATCCCCGACGACGGCGTGCTGTCCGACAGCGGTCTCGGGTCCTCTCCCGGAAACCCAGCCGACGGCGGGCTCGCTGCACAGTCTGCCGCCTACGACCACCTTCTTCTGATCGGTCCAGCCGAGGCCGGCTACTTCTCAACGCCGAGCGAGATGGCGGGCGCCGTCATCGAGCCGCTCTACATCACAGATCCCTTCGAGGGATCGATCGCCGACAGCTCGGCGGGCCAGAAGGTGATCGCCGGCGGGATCGCCGCGGCTGTCGAAACCTTCCTTCGAGCGCCGAGCGGTTGACGGCGCGGCGCGCGATCTGCCGGCCCGTCGCTCAGGCAGGGATTCGGTCTGACGCGCGCTGGCGCGACTCGCCCCGCGTCGCCGCGGGTTGTCCATGGCCGCCAGCCGCACGTTCTTCAAGTGATTCGACGTGTGAGCGCAGCCGCCGGTTCTCGCGCTGGAGCGCGGCGCCCTCCCGCCGCGCGA
>Ga0182015_10005186_pt1 | contig 13668 bp, 13 predicted proteins | sample 712P3MmetaG_FD_120478 | JGI IMG/M metagenome (GOLD analysis project Ga0182015, IMG submission 120478) | Permafrost microbial communities from Stordalen Mire, Sweden - 712P3M metaG | ecosystem: Environmental > Terrestrial > Soil > Wetlands > Permafrost | place: Sweden: Stordalen | collected...
CATGAGCTACTACGCTCCGGACGAAAATGCGGTGCTGTTCGATTCGGTTCCGCCGCGGCAGTATGTGGGCGCGACCGCGATTCGCAAAGATTGGGAGGCCTTCCTGGCCACGTATCCAACCACAATGCACTTCGATCTCGTGGATTGGAAGGTTGAAGCGGACAGCAACCTGGCATATGGCCATGGATTCGTGCGTGTCACCGGCCCGGCCAAGGACGGCACCCAGCAGGACATGACGGTGCGGATCACCGATGTCTACAAGAAGATCGATGGAAAGTGGGTAACCATTCACGAGCACGTGTCGTGGCCGGTAGACCCGGTAACGGGCAAAGTTGACTTCAACTCGAAGCCGTAAGAGCAACTCCCGGAAGACCCTCCCGGGACCAACCGGGAGGCGCTGCTAGATGGCAAAGCACCTCGGAAGGACTCGCTCAAGCGGCAACGGCGCAGCCGGAGGAATCCCTGGCCGCGCCGCTTTGGTTTCGAGTAGGATGCGAAGCGATTCGCCTACTCGTGTGCTCCATGATCCTTCAGGTACTTCACCCACTTGGTGTCGTCCATACCCTTCGCATACGTTATTGGCCGATTCATGCCTTGGTCGATCGCATTCACGTCCGCACCATGTTCGACGAGGATCGGAATAATCGTGCTGTACTGGGAGCGCAGCGCGACATCGAGAATCGTGTCGCCGTAGGCGTCGGCAAGGTTCACGTTTGCGCCCTTTGCCAGGAGCGTAAGCACGTCGTCTTTCTGGTCGCGCACGACGGCCCAAAACAGGGGCGTCGCCCCGCTGGAAGCCTGGGCATTGACGTCAGCGCCCTTGTCCAAAAGAAGATCGACAACCTCCTTGTGCTTGTTCGCAAAAAGGGCCAGGTCGAGCGGCGTGTACCCGTTTTGCATGTCGGCAGCGTTGACGCCGTGACTCTGCAACAGCCAGACCGGGTCCTGATGGGTATTGCCTCCTTGCCATAGGGCGCCACCCAGTTCGCCGGGCTGGAATGGCCCGTAGTTGTTCTTGGCTTTCACGTCTGCGCCCGCATCGAGCAGCGCCTTAACCGCAGGCAGTTGTCCATGGAACGCAGCCCAGTGCAGAGGCGTGTTGCCCATCTTATCCTTGGCATTCAATTGGTTAGGATCGGCCGCCAAAATCGCTTGAATCTTTTTGACGTCGCCCTTGACCGCCGCGTCGTGGATAGGTCCAGCAACAGCGAGCGAATTGATGGCGAGTCCGGCCAGCAGGAGTGCCGCAAGCCGAACAGTGCTGAAGGCAAACAAAGAACGCAGCAGTGAAGACGTTTTCATCATATTTCTCCAACAAGCATTTTAATCCCACCAAGGTAAGAATTTCCAGTCCCGGAGTTCGACTCCCGACCAGCACCCGAATCAGCCCAATTCGATGAGTCTTTGAGGGAATCAAGGCAACTCGGCAAGTTCACGCCGGGCCTGCTGGTAGAGGGGCACGTCGGCGTCGGCATCTTTCCACCGGCCAAGGAATGCCTGGTATGCCACGCGTGCTCCGGCGTAGTCCTTCTGTCGGGCAAGCACGCGGGCGAGACCAACCTGGGAGAGCGCGTAGTGTTCCCACAGGGGATCGATCCCCGGATTCGCAAGGATCAAGCGGTAGTCCTGCGCCGCTTTGTCCAGCATGCCGGCCTCTGCCTCGGCCATAGCAAGCTGGTAGGGCAACCCATAGTCGCGGAGGATGTATTTCCGCGAGGGCTCGAGCTCAGCTACAGCTTCGGCGGCCTTGTGCGCTTTCAGGTCAAGAATGGCCTTCAGTTCCGGAAGGTCGAAGTAGAGAGAAAGCGTGTCGTGGTTGGTTGAAGATGAGAGCTTTGCGATCTCCTTCTGGGCCTTTGCGGGTTCGCCCAACCGTGCCCAGAAGTAGGCAGTCGTTCCGGGGTCCTCGGCCTCGGACGTCATCTGCTTCAGATACGTCCGGCCCCGTTCTGAGAGATCGACTTCGATGAGAATCCCGGCCATCCACATCGAGGCGATATCGCCGAACTCGGAGTCCCCATTTCGGATGCCTTCGCGGCGAGCATGCCCGAAAAGACTTTCGGCTTCGTGCATCTTGCCCAGGGAGGCGGCAGCGAATCCCAGATCGGTCAGGGTTTGTGCCACCTGCTGGTGCGAAAGTCCCCATTCGCTCTCCCTCTTCATTGCTGCCTGATCGTTTTCTATAAACGCAATCTGGAAGAGCGAGCTGTGAATCCCATGGTTATCTTTTCCAACTGCGATCGCCGCGGCCGCAATGCGCTTCGCATCCGCAAAGCGATTGGCACGGCGATACACCCGGCACAGAATGTCGAGGCCGTTGCCGGATCGAGGATCGAGACGGTATGCCTGCTCGCCCGCTTCGATTGCCTCCGAATACTCGCCCAGCGCCGAATACATGCGGGCGAGCCCATACCAGTTCTCCGCATTGTCGGGATAGGTGCGGTTATAGAGTTGCATGCTGGCTATTGCCGCTTCAAAATCCCACAGCCCGAACGCGTTGTTCGCAATCTCGATATCGAACCGCTCGCGCTCAGTGGTATGAGCACGCAATTCGTATGCCCGCAGGATAGATGAGGTAGCCTGCACGAAATCGCCACGCTCGTAGTAGTCCAATCCGAGCGCTCGCCAAGCCGAGGCAAAGGTCGCATCCAATGCGATGGCCCGCTCGAAGAGGATCTGCGCGCCTTTGCCGTCCCCGCTGTCCAGCGCCTCCAGCCCCTGCGTATAGGCCCGGAGAGCCTGCAGCGATGAGGTGGTGGCCAACACCAGCGGTACCTGGAACTGGGCAATCTGGCGATTGGTCTCGCCCAGGTCCGCGCGCAGCTTGCGCGAGAGCGTATCCATTGCCCCTAGCACGTCGCTCTCATTGCTCACTCGAATCTTGCCGGCCGCGATGGATTGTCCTGTCGCGCAGCTCGTGGCTTCCACCGACAGCAGAAACTCGGAGCCCACCCGCACCAGGCTCCCCGAAAGGAGCACCTGGTAGTTCTCGCGCTCGCACGCCTCGCGGGCCACATCCGCGGTGAGCGCTGTGCCGGTTGGCTTCTTCATGGATTCCAATGCCTCGGCAACCATCGAGTTGCTCATCACCTCGATAAACGGAGACTGCTCAAGGTCGATGCGGAGGCCTGTCTCGAGCAGGTCATCAAATATGGACTCGCCGGTGTGGTTTTCAAATTGGGCGAGCAGAACCTTGCGTAGAACCGGGCGTGGCCGATTCATCCAGGCAAAAAGACCGCCCACGGCAGTCAGCAGCAGGACAACTGCCGCGGCCACTCGGAAGCGCATGCCCGCAAGGATTGAGGGCGCAGGCAAAGCCTTCTGAACCGGCAACTCCGTAGATGATTTTTCGACAACGACGGTCGTCCTTGACCGGATAGCCTGCAGGATCAACTCGCCATCGGCAGCCTGGGACGGCAGAGCCGGCGGAAAATCCGACTCCCGCGAAACTGACTCGGCGAAGACCGACTCCACCGGAGCCACAAACTGGTAGCCGCGCCCGGGGATCGTGATAATCAGCGACTCCTTCACCCCCGCTTCAGCCATGGCCTTGCGCAAAAGCGACATTTGTTGAGCAAGGTTGCTCTCTTCCACAAACGCGTCGGGCCAAAGAGCGGAAAGGAGCTCATCCTTGGGCAGGATCCGCCCCGGATTGGAAACGAAGTAGAGAAGCAGGTCAAAAGTCTTGGGTGTGAGCGGAACGGGAACTTCGCCCACCATGACGCTGCGCCGCGCCGAATCAACGACACTGTTTGCAAAGTGGTAGGTCGAGGGTCTTTTAAGAGACATGGTCGAGCTCAGTAGCGCCGTCATCACCCAGCATGAGTTGTAGTTTCCGCGAATTGCGAAGGTGCATGCGATCGCAGGCAGCCGGAACAACCGCCTCGACTTAGGTCAAACCCGGTAGGCAGAGTTTAGCAGGACGGGAACAGCTGTAGCGTGAACGGCTTCCTCATTACTGTCAGGCCCTTAGGCAACCACCGGACCGCCCAACTCAATTCCCGCACATTCGTCTGATGGCCAGAATCAGAAGCGAGACGGGGATGGGAGAAGAGACTCAGGCAAAGAAGCTGACCCTGGCCGAAGAATCGTGGAGAGAATCGAACGTGGGCGCCTTGCTGGCTGCGGGCTCAGTCAAGCTGCTCTCACCCTCGAGCAGTGGCCCATTCTCGCCAAGCTCGTAATCCTGAGCCTGATCCCCAGATTGGGCCTCACTGTCTCCATTCGAAGGTGAATAGGTCTCGTCCTCGGAACGTTCAGAGCGTTCGACCCTTTCCATGGGCAGAGGCTCTGAAGCGGACCCGGCTGTGCGGGTGAGCGGCAGTATCGCGAGAGGTCCGATCGGCGTAATCCCCATGGTTGCTCCGGAACTGCTGGCCTTTCATGGGAGTCATCGGCCGAAATCCATAAGACTTGAGAGATGTCTGAAATCCGCACAGGGCACGGCATTAAGAAATCCAAACTCAGCCCTCCGATGCAGGCCTCCCATGGCTTGCTACACTGGGGCCATGATGGATGAAGTGGAGTTTCGCAAATTGGCCGAGGCCGCGCTCGACGCGTTGCTCAAACACCTGATTGCGCGCGAAGAAGAGGACGAGGCGGTCTTCGAGGTCGAGGGACAAAACGGCTTGCTGAACGTGACTTTTGAGGAGCCGCCAGGCAAGTTTGTCATTACTCCCAACGCGCCCATCCAGCAGATCTGGATCTCAGCCCTCTCCACCAGCTTCAAGCTCGATTGGGATGCCAAGACGCAGGACTTTGTGCTCCCGCGCACCGGCGAAAAGCTGATCCCCCTCGTCGACCGGCTCATCGGCGAATTCCGCTAGAGTTTCACGAAAGTAGCGTAAACAGGCCTAGTTCTTCTTGAACGTGTAACTGCACGGCCGCCCTTCGATCCGGGTTCCCTTCCCTTCCGCGTCGCTAAACTCGGCCTTGATCCGATACGTGAACTCGGTCCCCTTCGGCGTGTCGTTGCCGGGAACGTACACCTTGTCTCCAGTCCATATAGTTGCCATCAGATGGGCGGTGCCGTCTTCCGCGATCGGGCCCTCAATGCGGATCTACGCCGATTTGTGCTCAATGCTGTAGACACCGCGCAGCTTCCCGTCTTTCACCTCGCTGGTGAACTCCCAACTGAACCCTCGCGCATCCTTGAAAGGCTCGCAGGTAAGAACCGTCTCCCATTTGCCGTCGAAGCGGCTCGTTGCGTCAGCGACAACGTGCAAAAGCAGCAGGGCAAAGATGGCATCTCGGCCGGGAAATGTGCGAATAGTGACCTTTCGCGCCCCATATTAACGGTCTCAACCGTCCGAAGGGAACCAAAATCAAGCTCGCAAATCGCGACCGAAAAAGAAAGGGCCCGGCATGTGCGCCGGACCCCTTTTGTGGAGCTCGATGCTACTGAAGGGTGTAGATGGACTTCAGCACCTTGTCGGCTACCGTCTTGGGCAGCGGAGCATAGGAAAGCGCGGAGACTTCGCTTTCGCCGGAGGTAACAACCCAGTTCAGCAAGTCCTTCAAGACCTTGCCTTTGGCGGCATCAGTTGCCTTAACAGGAGCGAGAATCCAGCTAAAGCTCGATATCGGATAGGCATCTTTGCCAGGCGCGTTGGTGATCGAGACGCGGAAGTCGGCCGGCATCTGTTTCACTGTCGCTGCAGCTTCCGTCACGCCACCGATGGACCCCTTGAGGTAGTTGCCGGCTGAATTCTTCACCGCGCCGAATGTGATGTGGTTCTGCAGTGCGTAGATCAGCTCCACATAGCCAATGGCGCCGGGGAGTTGACGGACCAAGCCGGCAACGCCCTCGTTCCCTTTGCCGCCTACGCCGCAGGGCCAGCTCGGCGAAGCGCCCTTTCCAGGGCCGAGTGCCCAATCGGAGTTCACTTTACTCAGATAGTCAGTAAAGATGTAGGTGGTGCCGCTGCCGTCGGAGCGGTGTACCACGATGATCTTCTGGTCGGGCAGGTGGGCTCCCGGATTGTCCTTCTCGATGCGCGGGTCATTCCATTGCGTAATCTTGCCCAAGTAGATATCCGAGAGGACGTCGCCGCTGAACTTCACATCCTGGACGCCGGGAACGTTGAACACTGGAACCACTGCGCCAAGCACGACGGGAATGTGGACCAGCTTCACCTTCGAGGCAGCCAGTTGTTCGTCCGTCATGGGACCGTCCGATGCGCCAAAGTCAACCAGACCAGCCGTGACCTGTTTGATGCCGCCGCCCGACCCGATCGACTGGTAATTGATGCTGACGCCGGGGTGGGCTGCTGCGTACTCTGCAAACCACTTTGAAAAGATGGGGTAATCGAATGTAGATCCTGCTCCGGTCAGCTTTTGCGCCTGTGCTGCTGTCATGGCCAGAATCAAGAGTGCTGCAACTAGGACTGTCTTTTTCACACAAATCTCCCTTGCATTAGAACTGCCGCATCTGATTCTCTACTGCGAATGTTACGGGGATTTGAATCGGGCTGGAATTTGGATGATGAGTTTGTGAGTTTTTCCGCTAAAACTCGACCGCCTGGCTCGGCGAACCGGTCGCATCGCCTCATCGCAGCGACGAAATCGCCGCAAGAACCTTCTGCACCACCGGGGATGGGAGCGGAGCATAGGACAGCGCTCCGGCTTCTGCCTGGCCATTCGTCACCACCCAGGCGACCAGATCCCTCAGGGCTTTGCCTTTCGCGGCGTCTGTGGCGCGGACTGGAACCAACAGCCAGGTAAAGCTCGATATTGGATAGGCCTCGTCCCCAGGTGCATCCGTAATCGAGATGCGGAAGTCCGCAGGAATTTTCCCGATGCTCCCGGCAGCCTGCGTCACGGTTTGCACCGAGGCGTCCACCCAGTGCCCAGCCGCATTCCGCACAGTCCCGAGGCTCAGCTTGCTTTGGATGGCATAGTTCAGTTCCACGTATCCGATCGCGCCAGGAATCTGGTGGACCATCGCGGCAACGCCCTGGTTCGCGCGCGCGCCTGCACCCCGCGGCCAGGCCGGCGATATGCTTCTGCCCGGCCCTTTCGCCCACTCCTTGCTCACCTTGCTCAGGTAGTCAGTAAAAATGTAGCTCGTACCACTCGCGTCGCTGCGGTAAACGACCACAATGTTCTGGTCGGGCAGCGCCACGCCGGGATTGTCGGTGGCGAGCTGCGAATCATTCCACTTGCGAATTCTTCCCAGATAGATGCCTGAGAGCACCTCCGGGCTGAACTGCAGCTTGCTCACGCCGGCCAAGTGAAACACCGGAACGACCGCGCCGAGCACCGCCGGAATCTGCAGAACCTTGATCCTCGACGAAGCCATCTGGTAGTCCGTCATTGGCTCGTCCGATGCCGCGAAGTCAACCAGCCCTGCACTCACCTGTCGAATTCCGGCTCCCGACCCAAGCGGCTGATAGTTGATGACCACTCCCGAGTGGCTCTTGGCATATTCGCTGAACCATTTCGTGTAGATCGGATAAGGAAACGTCGCGCCAACACCGGTCAGCTTCTGAGCGTGAATGGGCAGAAAAACCGCAAACACCATGAGACCGGCGAGCGCGATTCGTTTAAATAGCGCATTTCGTCTGATCAGGCTGATTTGTTCCAAAGTTACGGCTCCAACTTTTGCAACCTCTGCTAACTCCAGTGTGCAAACGAGTATAAGCGATCAAGACAACACAGGCTTAAACACCCTGTTGATTCCATGCAGTGGATGGGGCCGAGGGTCGATGAGTTTGGCTCTCGTCAGGCCGCGGCACTCGCCGGCTTCGCCAACGGAAGTGTGAAGTGGAACTGCGCGCCCGAACCAAGCTCGCTTTCCGCCCAAATCCGGCCGCCATGCGCCTGCACGATGTGTTTCACAATTGCCAGGCCAAGTCCGGTTCCGCCGGAGTCGCGGGAGCGTGCTTTGTCCACGCGATAGAAGCGTTCAAAGATCCGCGAGAGGTGCTCAGATGCGATGCCGGGACCAAAATCTTCAACGGTAAACTCCACCTCGTTTTGGTGCAGGCGTGCGCCCACGCGGATACGCTCGCCCGACTTTGCGTATTTGAGTGAGTTCTCGATCAGATTGCCAAAGACCTGGTTCATTGCGTCGGGGTCAGCCATGACAAGTGCGTCCGGCGCGCCAGCCGACTCCAGCTCAACCCCGGAATCCACAACCATGCCGCCCAATGACTCGATCGCATCCTGCACCATTGCATTGGCTCTGATCGGCTGACGGGCAATCTTGTAGTCCGGGCTTTCCACGCTGGCCAGTGCCAGCAAATCCTCTGTAAGGCGGTTCATGCGCGTGGCATTTTTCAGAATCACGCCGAGAAACTCCCGAGTCGTCTCCGGCCGTGGCGCTGGATCCTCGAGAAGCGTCTCCACATAACCCTGGATCGAGGTGAGCGGGGTACGCAGCTCATGGCTCACATTGGCGATGAAGTCCCGGCGTGAGCGCTCGGCCGCCTCAATGCCGGTGACGTCATGCAACACGACAAGCGCACCGCCGGATGGTAGAGGAGCAGCATTGATCTCAAAGACACGGCCGGGCACAAGCGAGCTGGCGCGGCCGAAGCGCACTTCACGTCGCTCCTGGGCAGAGTGCACGCAGGCCAGCACATCGGGGTCTCGTACGGAGTGAACCAGCGGACGGCCCGGCACAATTTGCGTCGCCGCAATCTGCTGCATTACTGCATTCGACCACCTAACCAGCCCCTCACGAGTGACGGCAACCACAGCCTCTTGCATGGAGTCGAGCATCGTGGCCAATTCCTGCCGTCGGCTTTCGATCTCCGCGAAGTTCTGGCCGAGGCGGAGAACCGTCTGGTTCAGTGCTGCCTCCATCGTGGCGAGCTCGTCATCGCCCAAGGCATCGAGGCGTGCTTCCAGATCGCCGTCAGCAATCGTTCGCGCGAATGAAACCACCTTGCCCAGGCGATCTGTGATGCGTCCGGCAACCCACGCGGCAAGGGGCAAAGCTACGGCCAGGGCGATCAACCCCGACCAGAGAGCCTCAAGGCCGAGTCGATGCAGCGTCTCCCCGGCCGAGTGCTCCACAAAACGGCGGAAGACGAACTCCATCACCGCCGTCTCAAAGACCAGCAGTAGGACAAAGAGCCCGAGCAGCTTGCTGAAGACTCTGGGGGTCAAGGTGCGGTGCTCCCAAATGTGGGTGACTCGGCCGCCGGCAGTGAACCCGGCTCAACCGTTGCGCCGTTATTCGGTCTTGGGAATCTCGAACCGATAGCCTGCGCCGCGCACGGTCTTCAAGTAACGAGGATTCTCCGGATCGACCTCAATCTTCTCACGGATGCGGCGGACATAAACATCTACGGAACGCGGCGTTACAAACCGTGCGTCGCCCCACACCGCATCCAGAAGATGGTCGCGACTGAAAACCCGGCCAGGATGGCGGGCCAGGTAGTCGAGCAGGCGGAATTCGGTTGCCGTTGTCGTAGTCAGCTCGCCGCGCACGCGCAATTGCATCGCGTTCGCGTCAATGATGACCTCTTCAAAGCTGATAACCGAAGGCGTGGTCGGGCGCTCAAAACGGCGCAAAACTGCCTTCACGCGGGCAACCAGCTCGCGCGTCGCAAAGGGCTTGGTGATGTAGTCGTCCGCGCCAAGTTCAAGGCCCAGGACCCGGTCATTCTCCCCGGCCCGAGCCGTCAGAAAGATGATCGGAATCGTCGAGAGCACGGTGTTCGCCCGCAGCCTGCGGCAGACGTCGAGCCCGTCGCCGCCAGGAACCATGATGTCAAGAAGGAATAGCGCGGGCGGCTGGCGCTCAGCATCGGCAATCACGTTGGTCGGGGTGGCATAAAGCCGGGTGGAAAATCCTGCGGCCTCGAGATGATGCTGTACGAGGCGGGAGATATCGCTGTCGTCTTCCAGAACAAATACGGTTTGGCTCAAACGGTCTGTCCTCGCCCGGCAACCGTGGGTATACGCATCTGCAGGCCGTCCGGAACTATGAACAGAGTAATGCAACGAGGCAAACAGATTGCAAACGTTGTGTGAATTTGGCCTTTCAGGCGGCACCAGCCCTGGCCGGGAACCCGCTGAAGTTTTCCTTGACTCAGGAGTGCGACCCTGAAACACTGCCTCAGCAATTCCCCGGCCCGAATTGGCAGCTTTTGTGCCACTCTGGCCGCTACACCGCACCCCGGGGTCCATTCCGGGCGGCTCTAACCGAAGCATATCCCCATCTGCGGTACAGAACTGTATCGGAAAACTCAACACATGAAAGTGAGAGAAAAGATGAAAAAATACCTTGCGGAGTTGATCGGTACCTTCACCCTGGTGCTCTTTGGAGTCGGAACCGCTGTGATTACCGGCGGGGCTACTGGCATGGTGGGCATCGTCGGCATAGCCTTCGCCTTCGGGCTCGCCCTGGTCTGCGCGGCCTACGGAATTGGCCCGATCTCAGGCTGCCACATCAACCCGGCGGTCAGTTTTGGCGCGTGGATCGCAGGTCGCCTCTCCATCGTCGACATGATCGGCTACTGGGTGGGTCAGTGCATCGGCGCCATCCTTGGCGCAGGAGCGGTTAGCCTCATCGCGAGCGGCATTGCCGGGGGTTATAACGTCGCCGTCAGCGGCCTGGGCCAGAATGGCTGGGGAGCAGGCTACGGCGGCGGATACAACCTCACTTCGGCATTCCTCTACGAGTCTCTCGCCACCTTCCTCTTCCTCATGGTGATCCTTGGCTCAACCCAGAAAGCCGCGCCCGGCGGATTTGCCGGACTCGTCATCGGCCTCACTCTGGTCGCAATCCACCTGCTCGGCATCCACATCACGGGCACCAGCGTTAACCCGGCCCGCAGCCTCGGTCCGGCGCTCTTCGTCGGCGGGCAGGCGATTCAGCAGCTCTGGCTCTTCTGGGCCGCTCCCCTGCTCGGCGCGGCGGTCGCGGGCCTGCTATTCCGGATCAAGCTCCTCGCCGCCGAGTAATCACAAATGACAAAAGACAGATGGCAGATGACAGCCGATGCTCGGGGCTCGGAACTGTCATCTGTCACCTGTAATCTGTCATCTGCCCTCGCCCTCCAACTCGGCGATGTAGTCAACCACCGCCTCGCTCCAGCCGTCGATGTGGTTCCACGCGCCGTAGCCCACGCCGTTCTGCGCAGAGGCCACGTTGATCACGTAGCCCTTGCCGCGCGGCTCCGGTACCCGGTCGTGCGACTGCTCATCGGTGATCACCACGATGCGCTCGTACCCATCGCGCATCTCGGCCTCCACCTGTCCAAGCGACGCACCCAGGTTGGTTCCCCCGTGCGCCTGGCTCTTGTCAAGCGCGTCGCGCAGGGCCATTCCCCGGCGAGACGGCACGCGTACAGCCTTGTCAGAAAAGGTGAACATCGTCACCGACTCTGCAATCTCGCGCAGCAGGATCGCCAGGCCATATGCTGCGTCGGTGCGGCGCATCTCCGAGCGGCTTGAGATGGGCGACTCCATCGATCCGGAGACGTCCACCAACAACACCGTCCGTCCGCGCAGAACCGGGCCGGTGCCCTGACGATGCTCTAGAGAACGGAACATCGCCGCTTCCAACGCCTCTTCCCACTGCGGCGCGCTGCGCGAAGCAGCCAGAAAACGAAACGGCAAAACCCGGTCCGTCTTCACAGCGGCAATTGCGTCGTGCACAAGCTTCTCCGGCACCTGCGCGTCCTTCATGTTGCGCAAGTTGCGCAGAAGAGCCAGTGCGCCGAGCTTGCGCTCAGCCAGCAGACGCTCCCACACCTCGCGCTTGGCTTCCGCCTTGCCGTCTGCGCTCTCGCCGCGTCTAGCCTCAGAGAGTGCAACCTCCCAGGTGTCGGGCGTGGCCAGCTCGTTGTCCACAAGACGGCGCCACATCGCCGCCTGCGCCTCGTCCACCGGGCGCGCGTGAGATAGGAACAGCACGTCGCGCAGGCGAACAGCTCCGGCGCGGTCGTACTTGGCCAGCGCGTACTCATCGAACTTCGTGAACGCGGCAGCCAGCCCCTTCTTCACCTGTGCGGAAAGCGGCTGACGCCCGCCTGCCCAGTAGATGGCGACAAACTCAGAAAGCTCATCGGCACGCTGGATTACGCGGGTCAGCGTCTCGCCTGCAAGCGCACGATGCGTTGCGTGGCGAGCCATCTCGCGCACCAGCAGCAGCGGCGCGTGGCGCAGCTTCATCTTCTCGCGAGCCTCCACGGCCAGCGCGGCAACCTTCTCGGCCTCAACCTGGGGAACCAGTTCGCCGATGCGTCCGGCAATCTGCACGCCGTCCTCGTAGAACTCGTTCTCCCACAGCATGCACGAGAGAACTGAGCGGCGCAGAGACTGCTCCGCAGTGATGCGCTTGGCCGGTGCTCCCTCGTGGGTGCGCGGGCGGGTGAAACGCTTCAGAGTGAACTTGTTCAGGCGCATGGCGCGCCTCCTTTCAAAAACAATCAAGAATAAATCCTTGCCGGGGAATAGACGGGAACGGAATAGCAACACCAAACCGAAGCCTGATGGCAGGGGTCGAACCTGCTTCTCGGCCGGAAAGGCCGCGCTCTCCCAGATGAATCCGTGCCCTGCGCCACCGGCAGGAGGTTGGCCTTGCATTGGATGTCAACGAACGAGAATGACTTCATTCGGCTTCATGAGAAAACTTCTGCCGGGGAATAATCGGCCACGGAAGGTGATGCTCTGAGCCACGTCAGTCTGAAGACTGCGGCAGGATTTGAACCTGCGACCTCCGCCTGAAAGGCGGCGCTCTAACCGAAGTATCCGTGCCCTGCGCCACCGGCAGGAGATGTTGGTTAACTGCGCTTGATCTCAGCGGGCCAGCGCAACTTCCTCGCCGCCCTTTTCTTGTGTGACGGCCTCCCTAGCCCTAGCGCTGGCCGCCGGAACGCTGAACCCGCGCGTCTTTTTTGAAACGCGCAACGGTTGGATGTTAATCGCCAGCTTCTTCATCTGCTCCCAATCCGGTTTGTGCTTGTCCGCATGGCTCGAGCACTCGTACACCGTGAAGGGCAACACCACATTGGGGCTGGTGTTGGTGCAGATCGCCAGCAAGTCAGACTCGCGGTAACCAATCACGAACTGTCCCCAGCTGCAGCTTCTGCATAAGTGCGCATTGCCCACCGGCGTGCCGTTTTTGATATTCAATTTGCCCATTAAATTTCACTTCTAATCGGAGTTAACCGAAGGATTATGAGCCGGGGAACAAACGGTACGGAACAAGGCGTCTTTAGCCACTAGGAACTTGTTGAAATAGGTGCCCGTTTGCGACGTGGGGCTGACGGTATTCGTCTAACGGACATGCGTGGAGACGAGCGAGTACAGGACGGGATGTTCAGCTATGTATCGTTGGAGCAGCGTGTGCCCCAGGATCATCCGCTGCGGGCGGTTCGCAAGTTGACGGATGCGGTGTTGCGCTCGTTGAGCCCGGAGTTCGATGCGTTGTATGCCGAGTCCGGCCGCCCGTCGATTGCGCCGGAGTACATTCTTCGGGCGCTTTTGTTGCAGGTGTTTTACTCGGTTCGCTCGGAGCGGCTGCTGGTTGAGCAGATCGACTACAATCTGCTTTTCCGCTGGTTTGTGGGCCTGGGCATGGACGACGCGGTGTGGAACCATGCGGTGTTTTCGAAGAACCGCGACCGGTTGCTGACATCCGATGTGGCGCAGCAGTTCTTTGCCGAAGTGAACAAGCATGCCAGGCGCTTTATGAGCGACGAGCACTTC
>Ga0182015_10005187_pt1 | contig 13666 bp, 11 predicted proteins | sample 712P3MmetaG_FD_120478 | JGI IMG/M metagenome (GOLD analysis project Ga0182015, IMG submission 120478) | Permafrost microbial communities from Stordalen Mire, Sweden - 712P3M metaG | ecosystem: Environmental > Terrestrial > Soil > Wetlands > Permafrost | place: Sweden: Stordalen | collected...
GCAACGCGCCGGCGATTCTGATTCGCAGCCGAAGGAAGATGAAAGCAGCCAGCACGACCGAGCGCCCTATCAGAAAAATTCGGACCGCGACCCGGTAAAGAGCGCGGAGCAGACCCGCCACATTCCCACCAGGCACGGAGCGATCAAGTAGTCTCAGGCCGGAGACAGTGAATACTCTTCGTCTGTGACGTGCTCGAACCATACCACGTCGATGCCGTGCTCGTCGGCTTCCTGCATGGCCAAGTGCGCCATGGTCCTTCCTGGCGCCGCGCCGTGCCAATGGCGTTCCTGCGGCCCAATCCAAACCGTATCGCCGGGACGAATGGCCTGCGGCGGTTGGCCGGCGAGCTGTACCAGACCAAGCCCCTGCACCACGTGCAGTGTCTGTCCTACAGGATGAGTGTGCCAGGCGGTCCGGCTGCTGGGCGCAAACCAGACGTGGTTCGCCTTCAGCCTGGAGGGCGCAGGCCCGGTCACAATTTCGTCGATCCACACGGCGCCGGTGAAGTACGCCTCCGGCCCCTTGCGGCAGCCACGCATCTCGGGGGTGAGTATCTTCATGGTGCCGCCCATTCTACATCCAACCCCAAACGCCCCGGCTCCGCACTTGTCAGGAACTTGTAAGGTTCTTCCCGGGAACTCCACTTCTATACTTCATGGAGATACCTTGTCATTCCTGTTTATAGGGAGTGTGGATGTTTGATATTGGGCCTGCGTTGCGGGTGGTGATCCATCTGAACGCGGACGTCAGCTCTAGCCGTGAGTTTCTCCATAATGACATTCTGGCTTTTCTATATGACCAACAGGTTGCCGGAGTTACCGTCTTCCGTCCTGAGGCCGGCTTCGGCTCTCACCATCGCCTGCACACCAGGGGCGCGGCTGGCAGCGAGGGTCAGCACCTTCCCATCCGCCTGGAGTTTATCGACCGGCGAGAAGTTGTAGAACGGCTTATGCCCGAGCTCCTTCGTCTGGTGACAGATGGGATGGTTGAAGTGCAGGAGACCACCGTCTTGAAGGTAGCTCACTCCAGCAGAGAATCCAGATGAAGCTTCGGATCTTTCTGATTTTGGCCTTTTGGGGCTTTTCTTTTTGCCAGGCTCCTCCCTTGGTCGCACAATCTGCGCAGGATCTGCCCGGTGCATTGCCCGTCCCAGCCGTTCCACCGCAGCAGAATGGGCCCACGCTCTCCCTCGCGGATGCCGAGGCGCGCACGCTGAAGAACCAGCCGCGCCTCGCCGCGGAGGCCCTGCGCGCCCAGGCCTTAGGCAAGCGCGTGCAGCAGACTCGATCGTCCTACTTTCCGCAGCTCACGGGCAATCTGACGGCGGTCAAGGCAAACGGCGATAGTGCGGTCGCTGCCGGCGCGGTCACCACTTCCAGTATCTCCACGCGCGTGGCCGGCGGCGTGTCTCTCACCCAGCTGGTGACGGACTTCGGGCGGACTCGCGATCTTGTGCGCTCTTCGCAATTCACTGCCAAGGCTGCCTTGCAGCAAACAGAAGATGTGAAGCAGCAGATACTGCGCGATGTCGACCAGGCCTACTTCGCTACTGAGGCGGCGGAAAGCGTGCGCGGAACCGCCCAGGCCGTTCTTGACTTCAGAAAAACTTCCCTGCGACAGCTAAGTGCATTGGCGCAAAGCCAGCTCAGATCCACACTCGATGTTCAGTTCGCGCAGGTGCTGGTCTCGGAGGCCCAAATGGCAGTCGTACAGGCTGACAGCAACGTGCAACAGGCCCGCGCCGCGCTTGCCGCCGCCATGGGCGAAGATACCGTTGTCGATTATGTGCTCGCCGAGCAACCGCAGCCGCCCTTGCTGGAAGACGACGTCACGAGCTACATCCATGAGGCCATGGCCACGCGGCCTGATCTGAAAGCTCTGACGCTGCAGGAACAGGCCGCGCAGCAGTACGCTAATTCCGAAAGCAAACTGAAATACCCCACCATCAGTCTGCTCGGCACTGCCGGTGAAGTCCCCGACCGGGACCACACGCTGGAGCAGAACTACGGAGCTGCAGGCGTAAATATCAGCCTGCCTGTCTTCAACGGCGGACTCTACTCCGGACGCGAAGCCGAGGCCAAGCTGCGCGCCCAGGCTGCCAGCCGGGATGTAAGTGATTTATCGCTGCTGATATCGCGCGATGTACGCACCAACTGGGCGCGAGCGAAAGATGCTTACCTGGAGATCCAGGTAGCGCACGACCTGGTGGATCAGACAGGTGTGGCGTTGCGGCTCGCACAGGCACGCTACGATGCAGGCCTGGGCAGCATCGTCGAGCTCAACCAGGCCGAGCTGAGCCAGACCTCTGCACTGATCGCGGCCGCTAGTGCACGTTTTGACTATCTCAGCGCAAGAGCTGTGCTCGATTACACCTTAGGCATTCTGCACTAAGCCAGGCCTAAGCCCCAGGCTGGAGAGGACAACATGAGTTCATCGAAATGCCAGCGGAGACTGATTGCACTACTCTCTTCTGCGCTTGTCTGGCCGCTGTCAGCCTGCTCGCACAGCGCCGTTTCCGAGGGTGCGCAGGCGGTGTCCGTTGTCCCGGCAGCCAAGGTTGTCCGCGTCGATCTACGCAATAGCGTCACCCTCACCGCCGAGTTCGAGCCCTATTACGAAGTGGATGTCATGGCCAAAGAGGCAGGCTACATCCGGCACATGCTCGTCGACATCGGAGACCGGGTGAAGCAAGGGCAGCTGCTCGCCACGCTGGAGATCCCCGAGCTTCAGGCAGACCTCGCCAAGGCAAAGTCCGATGTGCAGACAGCCAACGCCGAGAGGGCAGTCGCACAGGGCGATCTGCAGAGGGCGGAGGCTGCCGGGCAGATCGCCCAACTGTCTTATAGCCGGATTCAGGATGTCTCCAAAAAAGAGCCCGGCCTTGTCCCGCTGCAGGAAGTGGATGTGGCCCACTCCCACAATCTTGAAGCGGACGCGCAAGTGAGCGCAGCGCAGCAACGCGTGCAGGCTGCGGAGAGCGAGTACCAGAGTGCCATCGACGGCCTCGCCCATGAAACCGCGCTGGTTGAGTATACGAGGATCGTTGCTCCCTTCAGCGGCGTTGTGACCCAGCGCTATGCCAGCGACGGCGCCATGATTCAAGCTGGAATCGCTTCGCAGACCCAGGCGATGCCCGTGGTGAAAGTCTCGCAGAACAATGTGCTGCGGCTTATGCTTCCGGTGCCCGAGGATAACGTGGCCTCCATTCACAACGGTCAACAGGTAACAGTGAATGTACCTGTATTAAACCGAACCTTCGAGGGCACGGTCACTCGTTTTGCGGATCGTCTGCAGATGTCGACGCGGACCATGACCGCGGAAGTCGACGTGAAAAATCCGCAACTCACTTTGATCCCTGGGATGTACGCGCAGGTAACGCTGGGAACGGCGCAGGCCATGGGGGCCACGGCCGTTCCCCCTGGTGCCATTGATGGCACGGGGGACAATCAGAGACTCTTCGTCGTCGACAGCGCCGGCGTGGTGCGAACGCGCAAGGTACGAACCGGAATCCAGTCGCCCCAGTACGTGCAGATTCTCTCCGGAATCGATGTTGGCGACACTGTGGTCACCGGCCGCCTTTCCGACCTCCATGACGGGCAAAAGGTACAGCCCCTTTTGGCCAACTCCGATGCTGCTCCAGCACCGCTCTCGTAAAAGCAAAGGAGCTGCATGTCCGGCTTTGCCATCCGCACCCCATACCTGATCATCGTTGCCTGCCTGATGGTATTCGTGCTCGGAGTCAGCAGCGTTGCGCGTATGCCGGTCGACATGTTCCCGTCGATGAACGTGCCTGTCGTCATTGTGGCGACCTTCTACTCGGGTATGCCTCCGGAGCAGATCGAAGGCAACATTACTTATCACCTCGAGCGCTTCTTCACCCTGGCCAGCGGCATCGATCACATGGAGTCGCGTTCTCTCGACGGCGTCAGTATCATCCGTGTCTACTTTCAGCCGGATACGAATGCCGATACCGATGCAGCAACCATCGCGAACCTCGCCGTCTCGGATATGAAGGATCTGCCCCCCGGAACCTTCCCGCCGGTGGTGCTCAAGTCCGATGCCTCCAGCCTGCCCGTTTGCCTGGTGACGATGAATGGCCCGGGCATGACCGATGGAGCGTTAAAGGATATTGCGCAGAACTTTGTGCGCAATCAACTTGCGGGTGTTCCCGGCGCCTCCATCCCGCAGCCCTTCGGCGGCCCATGGCGGCAGATACAGCTCTACGTTGACCCTTACAAGCTGGAAGCGCGGCAGATGAGCCCCATGGATGTGGTGCGGTCGATGAACCAGGCTAACCTCATCCTACCTGCCGGCGACGTACAGATCGGCAATCTCGACTACGACATCTATTCCAACGCGCAGTTCAACCTGAAAGACGCCAGCCAATACCCGGTGAAGATGAATGGCGAAAATCCGGTGCTGATGTCGGACATCGGTGTGCTGAAGGACGCGCACGCATTGCAATACAACGTGGTGCATGTGAACGGCCAACGTTCCGTGTATCTGCCGGTGCTCAAACAAGGTGGAAACTCCAACACCATCACTGTCGTCTCGGGCATTCGCGCTGCCCTGCACCACCTGGTGGATGTGCCGTCGGAGATGCGGACGACGGTGGTCTTCGATCAGTCTCGCTTCGTGCGCACGGCCATTGAGACCTTGCTTCACGAAGGCGGCCTCGGGCTATTTCTCACTTGCCTGATGATCCTCATCTTTCTGGGCAGCCTGCGTGCGACGCTGGCAGTCTTCTTCTCCATTCCGCTCTCGGTGCTGGCAACGTTTATCGTGCTGCAGTTCAACGGATCTTCCGTCAACAGCATGGTCCTCGGCGGCCTCGCGCTGGCGCTCTCGCGGCTCATCGACAACTCCGTCGTGGTGCTGGAGAACATCTATCGTCACCTTGAGATAGGGGAACCGCCAGTGGTTGCCGCCGAGAATGGCGGCAGAGAGGTGGCGCTTCCGGTACTTGCTTCAACGCTCACCACAGCCATCGTCTTCTTTCCCGTCACGCTCCTGTCAGGCGTAAGCAAGTTTCTCTTCTCGGCGATGGCGCTGGCCGTCGTCGTTGCCCTCTTCGCCTCCTACCTCATTGCGATGACCGTCGTGCCGCTGTACTGCTCCAAGTACCTCAAGCTGGATCATCCCGAAGGTTTCGACGAATCGCATGCGGGCGAAGCGCGCACTTTAGAGGGCAAGACGAGTGGCTTCGCGGCGCGCTTTAATGCCGGCTTCAATGCACGCTTTGAGAAGATGCTGTTGCAGTACGAAGCGTTGGTGCAGAAAGTGCTCCTGCGGCCGGCGAAGGTATTGATCGTCTTTGCCGTGGTTTTCGTCGTCAGCCTCGGGCTTTACGGGGCGTTGGGCTTCTCCTACTTTCCGCAAACCGACGCGGGCCAGTTCGTCATCAATTTCAAGGCTCCGTCGGGGACCAAGCTTTCGGTGACGGAGCAGGAAGTGGCGAAGGCCGAGGCGCTGATCAAAGAGATTGTGCGTCCCTCCGATCTCGGCATCATCGTCGATAACATCGGCGTCGACAATGGCTTCTCCGCCATCTACACGCCGAATGTGGCGATGCATACCGGGTTCATCCAGGTTGGCCTGAAACCTGGGCACGGCATTGGCAGCTATCTCTACATCGCGCGCATCAAGAAGCGCCTCGCTGACGAAATGCCGCAACTGACAACCTACTTCTCGACCGGCAGCCTTGTGGATGCCGTGGTAAACATGGGGGCGCCCGCACCGATCGACATCCAGATCAGCGGAGCCGATCTGCAAGCGGATAATCAGGTGGCCCAGGGCATTGCAGGCGGGCTGCGCTCCTCCCCCGAGGCAGCCGACGTCTTTATCCCGCAGGATCTGGACTACCCGTCGCTGCGCGTCAACGTAGACCGCCTGCACGCGGCGAAGCTCGGCCTGACCGAGCAGGAAGTACTGTCAAACGTAATTACGTCGCTGACTTCCAATCAGATGATCGCGCCCAACGTGTGGATCGATCCCAAGAACGGGAACAATTATTTCCTGACCGTGCAGTATCCCGAAGCGCAAATCCGCACCGTGCAGGATCTCGAAGCGATCCCTCTTCATGCCGCGGGCGCAACCCAGCCGACCCGGCTGGATATGGTGGCGAAGATCCAGCAGATTCAGGCTCCCACCGAGGTCGACCACTACCAGATCCGGCGAAAGCTCGATATTTACGTACGCCCGGCAACGGAAGATCTGGGCAAAACCGCCGACATGGTGCGCAAGGTGATCGACCGGCAGAAAATTCCCGCAGGCATTTCCGTCACCGTACGGGGTAGCGCATCGGCGATGAGCGAATCGTTCAGGAGCTTCACCGTTGGGCTGATCATGTCGGTCATCCTGCTTTACCTTGTGCTGGTGGCGCAGTTCCGTTCCTTCATCGACCCATTCATCATCCTGCTTGCCCTGCCGCCGGGGATCACCGGCGTGCTGCTCGTGCTTGTGCTCACAGGGACGACGATGAACGTCATGTCGCTCATGGGTGTCGTCATGCTCGCCGGCATTGCCATGTCGAACAGCATTCTCATCGTCGAGTTCGCACATCATCTGATCAGCGAGGGCCGGCAAGTTGGAGTAGCCATCATCGAAGCCTGCCGCGTCCGTCTGCGCCCCATCCTGATGACCTCGCTGGCCACCGTCATCGGTCTGCTCCCCATGGCGCTGAAGCTTGGTGAGGGGAGCGAGTCGTATGCTCCGCTAGCCCGGGCGCTTGTGGGTGGGCTCATCGTCTCGACCGCATTAACGGTCTTCCTGGTTCCTGCCGGGTTCTTCCTGGTATACGCCCGCAAAGGGACACAGGCTTAGACCAGGTCAACGAAGTTCATGCGGCTTTCTAAAGAAACAAATTCTCGATTAAGCCGCGGTTGGTGTTTGGCACGGCAGGAAGCACCACGAAAAGGCGGGTGCCCCATCCCCCCGGATTCCTGTTGAGCTTACTGGGTTCCGCGAACCTCATGCGCCTTTCCTTAGAGAAAGGCGCACACGCGGTCTTGTCCAGCGCTGCGTGGCAGGAATCCGGGGTCCTTTGCGTTCTTTGCAAAGGGTGGGATACGCGACGGTCAGTATCGAGATTCGTGGTTTCCCTCCCTTCGCAAAGAACGCGGAGGACCCGGATTTCCTGCTGCGCGGCACCAACGATGTTTGTGTGTGCGGCTTTCTTGAAGGAAAGCCGCATGAAGTTCGTTGACCCCACCAAGCCCGACAGGAAATCCGCGGATGGGCCACCCGTATATCCGCTTGAAGGATGGTTCTTCAGCGAGGCTACTGCACCTGGAGCAAAGCTGCGCTGCCCGCATACAGCGTAACCGTGTGGTGGGTTGACTGGAGGCGGAAGCTGCCACCGTCTTCAGATAAGGAATCGCTGACAAAGCCATACAGTCCACAGGCATCTGGAGAAAATATCCCTACCGATTGTTCCGTCTGTGTTCCCGTGCAACCGAAGCCCCCGGGAAGAAGACGCGCAAAGACTCCCTGCTTCTTGTTGTAGGCAACGATATCGTCGTCCGGCCCAGCCGTGACGCGCTTGGCGATGGGCGAGTAGTGCGCTCCGCCGACGAGCACCATCGTGCCCAAAGAATCGGTTTCGTCGATTCTCTGAGGAGTGAGGGCCTCCTCCACAGCCGAGGCATTCGCGAGCGCTCGCACCGAGGTGGTGACCGGGCTAGGAGTTCCCTTGTCCATGATCCCGTCGATCTGGATCGACAGATAGGAAGCCTGCTGGGCGGCATAAGGCGTTTCGTCGAACTTGAATGGGTGCGCTTCCACGACATGCCCGGTAACCAGTGTTCCTTTTGGGATCTGATCTCCGTTCGGTAGCAGAACCACCTGCATGGTCTTGGCTGTCACTGCATCCCCGGCCTTTGCCTTCCCGGAATTGACCGTGTGGGTGAAGATAACAGGAATGGTGGTCTGGCCGGGCAGCGTAATCGCCTGGCTCGCCGGTGCTAACGCTGCGCAGGCAAGTAGGGCAAGAGAGAAAGAACGGAAGTGGATGCTCATGTTTAGGATGTCCTTGATGCCGTGACAACACATTGGAGCATCCATCCGCCTTACAGAACCCTGACGTTTTCCTTACGTTTTCCTGACATTTTGCGGCCACGCCGCGTAGGCCGGCTTGCAGCCTGTACATTTTGAGAAGGCCTCTGGACGTGTCCGGACCCCGGTGAGAGCAGCCTTTTGGACATTTTGCTGGTTGAAGACGAGAAAAAGCTGGCCGAGGCAGTTGCTGAAGGATTGCAGGAGGAGGGCTATGCTGTCGCTCTCTCGCCCACAGGAGAACACGCGCTCTCCGCCTTGCACCAGCGCCACTTCGACCTCGTTCTTCTCGACGTGATGCTTCCCGCCCGCAGCGGCTTGGAAGTACTTGGCGACATGCGAAGAGCGGGTCTCAAGGCACCGGTTCTGATTATCACTTCGCGAGACTCAATCGAGGATCGAGTACTCGGGCTTGACGCTGGAGCCGACGACTACCTGGTAAAGCCCTTCGCCTTTCCTGAGCTGCTTGCCCGCGTTCGGGCGCTCATGCGACGCAATCTCCCAGCAGCTTTCTCCTCTCTGCAGATCGCGGATCTGACGCTTGAGTTGGAGGGGCGCACGGCTTCGCGAGCGGGTAAGAGACTTGAGTTGACCGCCCGTGAGTTCGACCTTCTCGAATACCTTCTTCTGAATCGTGGCTCTGTCGTCTCCCGGGAGATGCTCGCGCGGGAAGTATGGAAGCAGTTCATGCGTTACACGCCATTGGATAATGTAATTGATGTGCAGATTACACGGCTCCGGCGCAAACTCGATGGCGATTTCCAGAAGAAGCTGTTGCATACCGTGCGCGGCGTTGGTTTTGTCCTAAGGGAAGATGAACCGTGACGGCGCGATATACCAATGTGCGCCATCGCCTGACGCTCTGGTATGTCGGCGTCTTCGGCCTTGTGCTGCTGCTGTTCATCTGTGGAGCAACTTGGCTGGAATATTGGCAACTCAGCAGCCGCCTGTACCACGCGGAGATACAGGATATTGAAACAGCGGAGGGCCTGCTCGCCTTTACGCCCGACGGGCGTTTGGTGCTCCATGAGGAGTACCATAACAACCCCGAACACATATTGTGGCTCGACCGCTACATGGAGGTGCTGACGCCGCGGGGCCAAGTGCTTCTGCGCAACGACAAGTTGCAAGGACAGCAGTTGGGAGGCCCACCCTTCCCCAATGAAGGAGTCTCGAGTTACCACGAACGTAGAGTGCGGCTGAGTGACGGAACGCGTCTGCTTCTCATCAGCCACGTCCATTCGATCGATAACCGGCCACTGCTTATCCGGCTCGCCTACAGTTCCGCCCCGATCGAGCGCGGAGTAGTGCAGTTCCTTGCGCTGCTGCTGCTGGCGGTGCCGCCTGCGCTTCTGCTTGCCGGGCTTGCCGGCTATCGCATGGCCTTCAAAGTGCTCCTCCCGTTAAAGAACATGGCGCTCCGCGCAGAAACCATTACCGCCAGTCATCTTGACCAGCGGCTTCCGGTTGAGAACCCCAACGACGAGCTGGGCCATATGGCGCGGGTTCTGAATGATCTTCTCCAGCGGCTGCAGGACTCTTTCGACAATCTCAAGCGCTTTACCGCGGATGCATCTCACGAGTTGAGAACGCCGCTTGCCTCGATCCGAAGCGTGGGAGAAGTGGGCCTGCAGCGCCTGCACACAGCGGAAGAATACCGAGACACCATCGGGAGCATGTTGGAAGAAGTGACTCGGCTGACAGAAATGGTCGACGGCCTCCTTTCTATCTCCCGGGCTGATGCCGGCCAGGTCACGCTCCACAGAACAACCTTCAGCGCTTTAGATCTGGCTAAGGAGGTCGTGGCCCTTCTCGGCCTGCTCGCGGAGGAGAAGGGACAACACATCCAGATCGAGGGAAAAGCAAATCTCTTCGTGAATGCAGACCGCATGGTGTTGCAGCGCGGGCTGGCGAATATCGTGGAGAACGCCATCAAGCATGGGCCAAGTGCGAGCCGGATTTCCATTCATATCGGAAGCAGTGGGGATTACGTAGGCATCTCGGTGGAAGACAGTGGGGAGACGATCCCGGAAGATCTTAGGCAGAAGGTCTTCGAGAGATTCTTCCGAATCGACGCGTCTCGCTCGCGTGAGGCTGGAGGCAGCGGTCTCGGTCTAGCCATCGCGAAGTGGGCCATCGAGGCCAATGGGGGAACCATCAGCCTTCGCGCCGGGGACGATGGAGGAAATTGCTTTGTGATCCGGATTCCAGCCGTTGCGCAAGAAACAAAAGCTGCCGATTGAGTGATGCTACGTACACCGGGAAAACTGCGAGAAAACTTCGCTGGGTAATTCTGCCTGAGTGAGGGCTACGGCTTTAGTGTCTGCGTGAGAACCTGCCAGTTCAGCATTCAGTCCCGAAGGGACGGCTGAGAGTAGCCCAGCACGCAGTGCTGGGTAGGGTATGCGAGCGAAGTCCAGTCCCGTAGGGACGGCTGAAAGTAACTCTCGGCCGTCCCTACGGGACTGGTGGGTTCCCACGCAGACACTTAGCCCATAGGGGACGGTAATATCCGCACGCAAACGCCAGCCCTTCGAGCTGGCGTTTCGCTATCAATCGGTGGTCGAAGACTTTCAAAGCTAACTCTACTTAGTCAGAACAATCATACTCGACGCTTCCGGTATCGAGTACGGCGAGCCTGAGGCCTCCTCGACGCTCGTAGATGTAACTGTATACACGTACAATTTCCCGCTCCCCAGTGCATACAGGTGATTGTCACCATCCCAGCCAAACTCTGTGAACTGGGAACCAGGCTGAAACACTCCGGTATATTTCGTGATCGGACTACTTCCGTTGAAATGGAAGATCTGGAATCCCGATCCTCCAACCGCTAGAAATTTGCCCGATGGGGATATGCTAATCGTGTTGGCCTGGGTCTCAATCGAAGGCATGGTCTCAAAGGTGCTCTTCGTGGTCAGATTGCCCTCCGAGTCAGCCGTATAGCTTGCCAGCACCATTGGTCCGTCAGAGTAACCCGTATTCTCATTGTAGGCCTGGAGCACGAATGCTAAGTGGTCCGTTGGGTCTGTTGCAAGCTTGAAGGGACAATAGATGTCGCCAGGATTCTTTGTCTTCGGCAACTCCCGAACGCCATTCACAAACTTCAGCTCCCCGCTGCTTTCTCGCTTGAATGCCGCCGTTGCGCCATTCAGCGCGTCCTGATCACAACCTGTCTCATAGGCGAACTTGTTGTTGCCAAGGAAACTTATCATGGTAGGTTCAACTTCTTGCACGTCAAACGTGTCATCGGTCTCGGTGTCCCCAAGAAACTGCAGCTCGCCATTCTCTTCGATCTTGAACGCTTGCACAAACGAGTCATCGACGATGATGTAGTTGTACAAGGTTGACCCTGTACCGTCGATTTGTATTGGTCCGGTGCCAAACCCTTCAGGAGCGTCCTTGAGAATGTTAGTCACGGCAACCTGCTTGAGAGCACCATTGGAGCCAATTGAGAACGTATAGAGATCCTGCTGGTCGTCGCCCGCGCCAAAGAGATACTTCTTGTTCACCGACATGTGAGAGACGGCTATGTTAGAAAAAGGGGAACCTGGGACAGCAGTAAGCTTCCCGCTTGAGGACGCGGCGAACGCGTCGATATGGGTTGGCCTCGACACGTAGACGTAGGCGATGGGTGAACTGGTGGGGTCTGGACGTTGATAGTCGGGTGTTTGAGCCAGGGCCGCTCCTGTGAGCGTGACGAGGCAAACGAAGACTTGAGAAAGTGTCATCCGGGGTCTCCTGAATTTTAAAGGGGGAGGACTAGGATTGTACGCTCTCGAATCACCTTCTGACCTAAAAGCTCAGAAAAATTTTTGCCCGCAAAAGAAAAAGCCCAGACCCTGCCTGGGGGGACCGCCCGTACCGGCGACAATCCGGGCAGGGAGCCCAAGCTCTGAACTCCCCGTGGCCAGGACTAAATCTACTTAGACAGAACAATCACACTCGACGCTTCCGGTATCGCTCTCCAGCCAGTTACAAGACACAGCGAAATTTGCGGTGACCTCTTACGACGTACTTAGCGGTTTCCTACCGCCCATCTCGTTGAACACCTCGCCGCAACCTGGGCACTTGATCTGCTGAGAAGCGAGACGAACCAGCTCCCGCGGCTGGATCTTGTAACCGCACAGGGGACAAGGCAGAGACAGATCGAAGTTAGGCACGCCCTTGAATCTTGGCGTCATTTCGCTACCCGGCCGTCTGCTGTGCGCACGGGCTTCCTGATGAACATGTGTGACAGACGGCCCTGGAACACCTCCGACGGCAGGTAACGCCTGTGATCGCCGCATAGCGGACATTTCGCGGCGATGGGTTGCGCCGGCATGGTCTCTACGGGCGCCGGGATGTTCTCTCCACACCCCTTGCATCGAATCGCTACGCTCCGGGCTGGTGCCGGCGGTTGAAACATGCAGCCAGTATAGGCGAACAAACGGCGAATAATATCCACAGGAGGAGGAATCGGTTTATGACGATTCTGGAGCTATTTCACTCAGAGCAACCAGTTGCCTGAGTTCCTGAGTGAGGACGCTCGTTACCGCCTCAACATTTGCGCCTGCCACCGGCAGTGTCATAACGACGACGCTGCCGCCATTTGGGGGCTGAAGCACACGAATGTAGGCGCCGCCTCGTTTTCCGGGAGCGATCTCGCGTAGGTAGTCGACGGTGCGACTGGACGGCGAGATTACGAGTTCTAATGAAAAAGCAGCGTCGTCCTTGACGACTCGCCAACCATTCTTCGTATCGACCTCAACGGTGTCGGCAAACGCTGGTGCCCACCGCGGAATGAGCCTGGGGTCCTTGAGGATGGCAAGGATAACGTCTGCTTCCACATCGGTCTCTATAGCTCGTGTCACTGTCCGGTCGGCCATGTCGAACTCCATACATAAAGCTGCAATCGCCGATGCCGGCGACTCTCTGTGATCCAATGCTACTCGGCAATTGCCGGTCGGGCTGAATTGCTCGGCGATGCGAGGTTATAGTTCAGGTTAGGCTGGCGCCAATAAGCATCCTGTCGCGGTACTGTTCCTGGCAATAAAGTCCGTCCTCCACGGGTCCATCGCCGTTGTAAAACGGTGCGAGATAGATTCCATGCCGTGCAGCAATTGTCTCAATCTCCTCGACCCGCTCCTGAGTGATGTACCCCCTTCCCTGAGAGAAGGGTTCGAACCGGCCCTCCAGTGCAAGAGCCATGCCTTCGAGTAGACATCCATGGACCACATCGGGGAATGGATGCCGATTCAGAATTCCATGAAAATCCGGCGCGAATCTCAATCCGCCAGTGATCTGTCCCAGACCTCCGAAGAATACTTTGGCGTCAGGCATCTGCGCGCTTGGGGAGAGGTTCTTCGGGTAGCCCGCATCGCAAACGATGGCGTCGGGCGCAATGCGGCCCAACAGCAGCGAAGGGGACGCCAGACTCGCCGCGCAGATCACGATGTCGGCCTCGGCGGAGAATCGCTGGTGATCCGTTGCGATCTCCACCTGGACTCCATCGGCTCGCAACTCCGCTGCGAGCCTGCGTAGTCGCTCCACGTTGCGTGCGCTGAGCAGCACGCGCTTCACCAGTGGCGCTAAACAACGGGCGCAGCCGGAACCCACATCCCCCGTTGCTCCAAC